>LSQX01110329.1_pt1 | contig 27767 bp, 30 predicted proteins | sample 654561 | NCBI WGS metagenome assembly LSQX01 (sample SAMN04489861, study PRJNA283612) | anaerobic digester metagenome | isolation source: 4 biogas reactors fed with cattle manure at either 37C or 55C with and... | place: Denmark: Kongens Lyngby | collected 2014
AGATTTGTTTTGAAATAATATGTTAGTCCTGCCGCCCGGCCTGGAGGCCGGGCGGTTAATTTTTGCCGCAAAATTAAAAATCCTTTTTATATGTTCAGGGGTTTTTAATCTAAGCAGCGCTGTATTGTGGTATAATGTTGGAGATTTGAACTTAAAAGAAGGAATGCGACAATCAAGCAATGGGGGAATAAAATGATCAAGTTAATGGCGGATTCAACTTGTGATTTATCGCAGGAGATAGTGGAGAAGTATAATATCGGGATAGCACCACTAAGGATTTTTATAGAAGGAAAGACTTATAGGGATAAAATAGATATTACGGCTGATGAATTTTTTAAGCTGCTGCCTAATTTGCAGGAACTTCCCACTACTTCCATGCCAAATCCTGAAGACTATCTGACGATAATATATCAAGCAATGGAAGAAGGCTATACTGAATTTCTCTGCATCTGTATGTCCAGTGGAACAAGCGGTTCATATCAGTCAGCTGTTTTAGCCAGGGATTATTTTTATGAGCATAATCCGGACACAGAGATAAAAATCTATGTGCTGGACTCATGGTCCATGAGCCACGGCAGTGGCTGGCTGCTTCTGAAAAGTGCTAAATTAATCGAACAAGGATATAGCTTTGAAGAGTTAATTACCTTTAATGAGCAGCACAAAACCAGGGTGAAACATTTTCTCTGTGTAGATGATTTGAACAACCTGATTAAAAGCGGTAGACTGACAAATGCCGGTGCATTCCTCGGCAAACTGCTCAAAATCAAACCAATTATGTCGATGAAAAAAGGAAAGGGAGCTATTGTAGCCAAGGAAAGAGGGACAAACAAGGCCCTTAAATTCTATGTAGAAGAATTTAAGAGAAGGAATCAGGAAGATCTGACTGATTTTATTATCATTGGCTACAGCTCGGATCTCAGTCTGGCTGAAACCTTAAAAATGAAAATTTTAGCTGAAACAGATTTTTCCGGAGATATCTATATTATGCAAATGGGTACTGCAGTAGGGACTCATGTCGGTTTAGGCGGGGTATCTATGTTTTTCATGGAGAAAGAAAAGACATAAGTTTAGGCGGCAAGCGGGGAAAGGCATGTACTGAACAAAGAGGACAAAAGAAAGCATGTAAAAATAGTGTCACATCAAGAGATTGGAAGATGTGCACTTTTTTTTGTATTCCTGCTGACGCAGTCAGGCAAGTGAACTTGCAAGGGCTTGTTTAATGGCTGCCATTGTACCCATGGTGCTCTTATCACGGCAGTAGCATTCTATTGCCAGGTCGGCGTTAGCCGCCATGTGGACGATCATGCTGCGGCTGCTGACGACTGCGGAACGAATGCCGGGGAGGTCACCAAGTGTGTCGGCTGGGATCGAAACAAAGAAACCGGAAAAAGGATAAACAGTTTCTCTTTTTTTCTTGGTCCGGTTATAGACAGGGGGGTAGGGAGTCTCGTAAAATGCCTTACCGCTTGACAGCAGCAGGTATTGTGCCAGTCCTGCATAACTATACCATTCATCTTTATTGCCGCACATATGGAAACCTGAGGGGACTGCTGCATCGGCACGGTAACCTTCAATGACTGCCAGCAAGACTTTTTTCCCGTTCAGCAGGGCATTTTTCATGATACCGTAAAGTTCTCGAATATGGTTTGGTGTGCCTAAGGTACTGTAGACAGGAATGCTGGCTGCGCAGAGATCTGCCAGTGTTTTTTTCTTGGGGAAATGACTGTTAAAACCGCGAAACAAATAACCGTCGGCGGCGACGAGACAATAATCCGGCAGGTAGTAGCGGAAATTTTCATCTGCCTCCGGATGTTTCGTGAGGATATCTGTTTTGCTGACAACTTGTTTTATGTAGGGCTGCTGCAGCAGGATTTCTTCATCTTCAGGCACGGCGCCGGAAAGACCGGCCAGTGCCGAGCCCCAGGGTGATGTTTCCAGCAGCCCGGTAGTAGGTAAATTGATGATTTCCTCCTTAAGCGGTACTTTAGCGCCGGTCATGACGATTACTGTTTCATAGGCTTTGCTGCGGCAGAGCTCCAGGATATCATTAATAATGCGCCGGTGCAGTGGTTGTAAGCTTTCCGGCTGTAAACCGGTATTTTGTGCAAATACAGGCTGGGTATAGGTGAGCATCAGCCAATGCGGGTCATATAAACTGATAATGCGTTCTGCCGTTTGCCTGACCCAGCTGACTGAGATTTCACCGTCACCGGGATAAGGACTGTTCTTCAGCAGCTCTGCCAGCATGGGCGGTTGGCCGGTGTCCAGTTCCAGGCCGGTTTTCAGATCTACATATGTCTGCCAATCACCGACATCAATTAAGCCGTACATTTGTTTACCTCCACAACAATATCTTGCCTGCTGCCGCAGTGCGGGCAGAGGTCTTGCTTTAAGTAATTGGCCTGCAGCCGGGCGCCGCATGCTCCGTCAGACAAGCGTGTAATTACGGTTTCACCGCAGTGCCGGCAGTGTGTATTTACCCACTTGGAGCCCACAAAATTGCCAATATAGATGTAGTATGGTTTGTCTTCCAGCGCAGTTACAGTGTTGACCAGGGTCATGACTGCAGGTGGGGCGGCATGCTCAAGCTTATGGGCCGGAAGCAGTCTGAAGAGATGCCAGGGTATTTTTTTATTGACAGACGCCAGCCAGGCGGCAAGGGCGGGAATTTCTCCCTCGTTATCTTTGGTGATGGGAGTTGTTATTTCCAGGTGGGTGTGTTGGGCAAGATAGCGTATGTTTCTCAGTACAGGCGCCACCGTGGGCAGGCCTAAATGCTGCCGGTAAAAACTATCCTGCAGTGATTTTAAACTGAGATTAAAGAAGTCAAAGGCGGCTGCTGCCGCCGCTGCTGCTTCTTCCGTTAAAAAGCCATTGGTGGAACAACCGGTTAAGATACCGTTTTGCCGGGCCAGGGCGGCAATTTTGAGCGCAGAGGGCAGGCTGACCGTGACTTCATTGATGCCAAAATGGATAATTTTATACTGGCCGCGTTTGGCTAAAGTCACAACTTGCTCTGGCTGTAATACAAAAGTTGCCAGTTCCTGCTGTGGCTCAGCAATGCTGGCATTCATGCAGTAAGCACAGCTGGCATTACAGTTAAATGAGCCGAGCTGTAAAATTCGTTCGTCAGGCAGGAAGTGGAAGATGGGAACTTTCTCGATTTCCTCAGCTTGGCAGCGCGACCAGGTGAAAGGATACTTTTCCTGAATGACGCCGTCTTTAAAGGTATACATCCGGCAGCGGCCTTCACCGCGGGTCAGGCTGCAGCGCCATTCACAATAGTTACAGTTCATGTTACTCAAGCCTCAACTCGGCAAATTCCGTGACATAATTGGGAGCAAGCTTACTGGAGCAGGGAGCATAGATAGGAGTGTTTTTTGTGCTGCCATTTCTGCTGAAGGCAATCATGGTGTTAGCATCCAGTGAATCACCTTTGCAGGCGATTTTATAACCATCAGCGGCAACAACATAAAAATCACCGTCTACTGTCAGATCATAAAGGTCTAAAATGTCCAGCAGCCTGTAGCCAACAAATGTATACTTGTGGGCTTCCACCTTTGTCAGGACATCTACCTCGGCTGTATAGACGGTCAGTGCTGCCGCCTCTTTTTCGGTGAAAGTATGCTCGCCAATTTTCAGGCTGAACTCACCGTCAACAGTCCCGCCTGCCTGCAGTACATTTTTAAATTCGCCCGTGCCGGCGGCTTCCAGTTCCTGCTGCTGCTCAAATGCTGAAGGCCCATCTCCTGCCGGCGGCGGTGTCTCCTGCTGCCCGGTAGAATTGGCAGGTTGATCTGAATTCTCTTTGGTCTCAGGCGAACTACAGGAGACAAGGGTAAAAAGCAATAAGAAAGCTAACAACACTACTGTTACTTTTTTGTACATAATTTCTCTCCTCCTTTTATAGTTTAGCATGCAGGCAGGCCTGGCGTTGGAGTGCGTCGATATACAGCAGCCGCAGCTCGGTCCGGTAGATTTGCTGTAAATTTTCTTCCGTGATAATGTCGCCGGTTCTGCCGCAGCTTAACTCGCCCGTTTGCTGAAAGAGCGCCGTTTTGCCGCCCAACAGCACGGCATGGTCGGGATTATGGGTGGTCATGATGATGGTATAACCTTGCGCGGCTAAACTTTTGATTAAACGCAGGATACGGACTTGATTCCCGTAATCCAGGAAAGCTGTCGGTTCATCAAACAAGATAGCCTGCGGTTCCTGAACCAAAACATGGGCGATGATGCACTGCTGGCGTTCACCACCGCTTAATTTTGTATAGGGACGGTTAGCAAGGTGGGTAATATTTAGCATTTCTAATGTCTGCCATACCAGTTCTTCATCCATTTTTTGCGGCCGGCCGAAGAAGCTGATTTTAGGCGCCCTGCCCATCAGGACAAACTCAAAGACTGAATAAGCAAAGGTCGGAATGTGCGTCTGCTGTACATAGCCGATTTTGCGGGCGATTTGTCTGCCGGACATTTTGCTGATGTCCTGCCCGTCCAGCAGTATCTGACCCTGTGTTGGTTTAATTATACCTGCCAGGCAGTTGAGCAGTGTACTTTTCCCGCTGCCGTTTGGTCCCAGAATAGAGAGAATCTCGCCCTTACTGATGGACATGCTAACCCCTTTTAAAACCATTTTCTCACTGTTGGGGTAAGTATAACTGATATTTTTAACTTCATAAAGCATAGCTTTCCGCCTCAATTAATTATCATCCGTTGTTTATAGAGCAGCCAGGCATACAATGGCGCGCCGATGAGCCCGGTCAGAATACTGATGGGCAGCTCGGCGGCAGTGATTGTTCTGGCGACAGTGTCAACTACCAGCATAAACAAAGCGCCGCTGATGCAGGCTGTGGGCAGCAGCCATGTGTTTCCCGTTCCTACCAGCATGCGACCAAAATGAGGGATCACCAGGCCTACCCAGCTGATAGTGCCGGCAATACAGACTGAACTGGCCGTCAATAAGGTGGCACAAAGAACGGTTAAAAGACGCACCAGGGGCACATTAGTACCTAGAGTTTGCGCTTCAGTTTCACCTAAAGAGAGGATATCAATGCGCCAGGCTAAACCAAATAAGCACAGGGCTGCTAAAACCATAGGCAAGAATACGCTTGCCAGTTGTTTGCCGGTGACATAAGTAAAGCTGCCCATCTGCCAGTAGGTAATGGCTGCCAGCTCTGTTTCGGGATCGGCTATATATTTGACAAAGCCGAGTACCGAACTAAGGGCGCCGCCAATAATAATTCCTGACAGGACAAGCATTAAATTGGAGTTGTTGCGCAGTAAAGCAGGTATGAGGAGAGTCAAAGCTACGGCTAACAGCCCGCCCAGGAAAGCAAAAAGCTGGATTTGTGCATTTGTGGCGTGCAGCAGGATGGCGATGGCTGCCCCGACACAGGCACCTTGTGAGACGCCCAAAAATTCCGATGAAACCAGCGGATTCTTGAAAATACCCTGATAAGCGGTGCCGGACATGGCAAGTGCTGCGCCGCAGACAATGGCTGCCGTGATGCGCGGTAAACGTAGTCCCCAGACAACACTGTAGGCCATGACGTCGTTAACGTCTGTTTTACCCAAAAGTATTGAGAGGGCGACCAGCGGTTTCAGGGGATACTTACCGGTACACAGTGCAAGCACAGCCGTAACTATTAAGAGCAGCAGTAAAGCTGCAATCAGCAGCCTTGAGCGGTACTTTAATCTGGCTTCCAGTTCCCTTTCATTTGCTTTGCTCACTGTTCATACCCCAAAAAATCTAGTGCAAAGGTCATGCCGTAGGCGGTTTCATAAAAAAGATCTACTTCCTGCAGAAACTCTGCTTCACTATAGTACTCGGGATACATCTGGCACAACATCCACAGGAAACCCAGGCAGGTGGATAAACTGGGATATTCCCACGAGTCCTTGTCAGTGGGGACTAAAAGTACTTTTTTATTCTTAACCGCCGTGATGTTTTGCCAGTTTGGATCATTGAGCAGGTCTGCCGGTTCGTATTCTGAAGCGGAACCGTTGGTACAGAAAATAAAGTCAGGATTCCAGGCAAAAATCTTTTCTGTACCCACTACCGGCCAAGGTTGTTGACTTTCCACTTCCTTGGCACAGTTGATACCGCCGGCAGTTTCAATCATAAATGACTGCAGCATGTTGCCGCCCGCCACCTTACCGATTTCTGAACCCATGACAATGGCTGTTTTGCGTTCCTCAGCAGGGATTTGTGCTGCAATACTGTTTGCTAATTCAATTTTACTTTGGTAATAGGCAACCAGTTCGGCAGCCCTGTCCTGGCGGTTAAAAACTTCCCCTAAGAGGGTGATGGCTGCCAGCACCTCCTCGGGAGTTTCTGTTGTGATCCCCACGGCAGGAATGCCCATAGTCTCTACTGCTTCTAATGTTGCCGGGTCCGATGCCTTATGTATGAAAACGTCGGGTTTGTAGGCGGCCAGGGCTTCCCGGTCTAAATGACCGCGGCCAACGGTGCCGACAGTTTCTAATGACGGCTCAATTAGAGTCTGGATGCCCCAGGTTGCCCCGACGGCCAGCAGCCTGTCTCCGACGCCGAGGGCCAGTAGGAGGGAAGTAGGAATGCTGAACATCATGGCTACTGTCTCTACCTCTTCCGGCAGTGCCACCTGCCGTCCTGCCTGATCGGTTACTGTTCTTGCCGGATTAACGTCGTTCGCCTGTGGTATGTTAGCACAGGCTGTGGTGAAGGCCAGTAGTACTGCCAGTAAAGCTGCCGCAGTTTTTTGCCACATCTTGCTCCCCCCAATTAAAAAACCCTCAACTTAAATGTTAAATGCTCATTAAGCGGTCCGTAGTCTATAAAAGAAAAGCAGATACTCCCATACCTTAGAGAGAACCTGCTCTATCAATAAAAAAGTATTTATCACAGTAGTCAAGCGCTCTTTCCAAATACGGGAGATGCAGAAGCTTTCCCACTGCACCCATTGGTCGGCTGCCATAGGATGAATCCCTTAGGCGGCACCGACTTCAAGCAACTTTTTCATCATATTATAGCATGTTTAAACTATTTTCAGCAAGATAATTTCCTCTTATAGGAAACGGAGTAAAAAACACTTACATCTTTTCTTGATTTTTGAGCTCATTTCAGTCATAATACAAAAGGGAAGCAGATGCCTCTTTGCGCCCCCTGCAGCTTGCGCAGAGGCGTTTTCTTTGTCGCGCATCACAGGACAATTGTTTTATTTCACTTTACTGTTATAAAGTGATAAAATATCTGTGGTTTTACTGCAGTTCTAACAGAGTGGAGGAATTAAAGTGCGTAAACTGCCCGATTATATTGGTCCTTTAGCTTTTGGCGTTAAAATAGGTGTGGTGGTGCCTGGGGTAGATTTAGTAAAAATGATCACGTCTCCACTTACTGAAGCAGCTCATGATGGGCTGTTGGATGATGGTGATGTAGTTTGTGTGACAGAATCCATTGTGGCACGTGCCCAGAATAACTTTGTCACAGTAGCTGATATAGCAGCAGAGGTACAGGAGAAGTTAAATCTGAGTCAGGATAGTAAAATCGGTGTCTTATTTCCCATTACCAGCCGCAATCGCTTTTCGCTGATTTTGCAGGGTATAGCTTCAGCTGTACCGGCAGGGGAAGTTATTGTGCAGCTGTCTTATCCGGCTGATGAAGTAGGCAATCAGGTCATTGCACCGGAGCTGGCAGAAGAATTGACTGCAGCTAAGGATTATATCAGGTATGAAGATTTGCAGGAGGAAGACTGTCTGCATCCCATTACCAAAGTAAATTATCTTACATTATATAAAGAAATTATTGAGGGGCAGGGAGCCAGGGCAACAATCTTTTTAAGTAATGATCCGCAAATCATGACCAGGTTTGCTCCGGATGGTGTGCTTGTGGCTGATGTCCATAATCGCGAAGCTACGCGTAAAAAATTAAGTAAAGTATATAGTAACATTATTACTCTGCAGGAGCTTTGTCGTGAAGGAGAGAGCTGGAGTGAGTGGGGACTGCTGGGCAGCAATATGTCAGCCCATGATAAGCTCAAGTTAGCTCCCCGTGAATCCTCACTCTTTGTGCGCGAACTGCAGGCAGCAATTAAAGAAAGCACCGGTCGTCAGGTGGAAGTGCTTGTCTATGGTGATGGCGCTTACAAAGACCCGAGCACCGGTATTTATGAACTGGCTGACCCGCAGCCTGTGTTTGGGATGACTGATGGTTTAAGCGGACGCTATCGCGAAGGTATTAAATATAAGTATCTGGCAGATGTTTGTTATGCAGAGGGAAAAAGCGTCGAAGAAATTGAAGCCCTTTTGGAGGCGCAAAAACAAGAAGCCCATCAACAAAATGAAATGCTGACAGAAGGAACAACTCCGCGTCGGGTTGAGGACGTAATCGCCAGTTTAGCTGATTTAGTCAGCGGCTCTGCTGATGCCGGCACCCCGGTAGTAGTAGTGAAGGGAATTTTATAGTCAGCTATTTAACAAAAATCCGCAGCTTATGCGGATTTTATGCTTTTATACAGACTTTTGCATATAATAAAGCTGCAGTTAGGTGACGGCTAAACTGCAGACAACCTTTATGTAAGCCCTGTATTTTGCACGGGGCAAAACAGGGCTTGCCTGACTATGCAGAAATGGTATAGCTTAAGATTCTCAGCTCATGACGAGAAATTAGTCGGCCTCGGTACGGATACCAAAATTATTCTCGGAGAGGAGCAGGATGAGCAGAATAATCAAAAGTAAATTATCTTCCTCGAAGCCGTTATCTGCCAGAAGCAGCAGTAAGAGAATCAATAAGATTAAGTTATTGTCACGACCCCCGAAACCGCCTTTTGACATTACAAATCACCTCTTTTGCATGAAGTAAACGAATTATCTTGGGTACCCACCACATTCTATGATTTAAGGCATTGTTTGGTGATTAATAAGCGATAGAAAATTGCGCGGCGCGGGAGCTGCATCAGCTGCTGCAGCTCTTACTCATCTTCTGTATCCTGCTGCAGTACAATCTGTTCCTGCTGCATTTGCTGTATCATGTGAAATAAATTTGAAGTATTGATTACTTTTATATATTCATTTATTTTTGCTTGTCTGGTTTTTGATAAAAACGGTGTTAATGCCACTAACAGCTTTACGGCCGGATCGTCGCGTTCTTCCTGGAGAAAAGTTCTTAACACCTTTTCTACTTTAGCGGACTGTTTAGGGTCACCAAGCAGCATGCTGACCTTATTGATATTTTCCACAAGATCATCTGAACTGACATTGCTAAGTAAACTATATAAATCCTGCCGATAATCACCCATGATAATACTCCCCCTTCAAGATTGGACTCACTTATTGACGGGTCTTCAGTAAAAGCAGAAGCAGCAGCAAAAGTAATAAATCATCGTTAACAGCGTCTGCAGTATTATGTTTTTTGCTGTCATTGCCAGTGAACTGCTGCGGCAAGTCCGGTGTCATTGGCATTGTGGGCTTTTTGCCGGGGAATACTTCTGACAGAATTTTTTTAGCAATAGTTATTTCAGGCCGTACTGTGACGGTCTCTTTTTTTAATCCTGCTTTTTCTGTTCTCTCAAGTGTGGGCTGATCATGCTCTTTACTTAATTCTGCCGGGAGGTCTTCTGCAGATTTTTCACCAGCCGGGGAATCAGCAGGTAATGCTGCTGCGGTGTTTGCAGCTGTCTGTTCCTGTGCTGCCGGGACAGTTTGGTCAGGCTCTGTGAATGTCTCAGCAGTTTCTGCTGCCGGCGTTTCCGTAGTCCGCGTTTCTTTATGTTTGTGATAACCTAGTATAATCTCCATTTTACAGCCTCCCTTCGCCGCCGCAATTGATTGCGTGCTGTAATTTGCACAGTCCGCTGTAAGCCTGGCTGCAGGTTAACTATGATCTGTCTGCTCCGCGATACTATTAAACTGCCGTAGGAAATAGAGCAGATTTAATGGTTTTAACAGCATTTCCGCCTTATTTCTTTTTCGCTCGGAGAGAAAGGGTGTAATGGCAATGAGCAGGTTAATGTTGGGGTCATAATGATTGATATAGGTACTGCTTTTGAACGTGACGGAAGATTTTTCTGCGGCAGCGGAGCCGCCGTCATTTTCTGTTTCGTTTGTTTCAGTAGTGTTAAGTAAGCGGCTGAGACGATTTATGTTTTCCGCTAATTCGCCATTATTCAGTTTGGCTAACAGGGCACTTACATCCAGATTATTTTTCATGTTGGTATGCTCCCTTAAGAAAATTCAACTTTGCTTTTTCTCCTGATATCTTATGAGCTAAAAGAGCAAAAAGTTCGCTGCTGAGCCGGCAAAAGCAGTACTCACAAGGAATAAAAATAGTGTCCTGAGAAAGGACACTGTTTTTTCACTGCTGCAGATGTGCAGTTCCAGCGGCGCTGCCGTTTACTTTGGTGAGGTGCCGGACACTGCAAGCATATTATTGCGGAAAGGGCTCTGACACTAAACTAATACCACATCCTTTACTGATCAGTTCATTTAAGGCCATTAAATCTTCTCGGCCCACTTCAGCCAGACTTGTTTTGCCTAAAGCTTTGATGCCCATTTTTATTTCATCTTTGCAGGCCTGTAAAAACTGATATAAATATTTGGTACCCTTTCTGACGCTAAATTGTTTAGCATATTGGCCATGATGCCAAACTACCTGTGTCGGTGGTTCAAAAGGCAGCGGCTTCAAGACCTGCATATGAGCAATGGCAAAGAGGGCCGTTGCTCCCATATAAACGGCATCAGCTCCCAGTGCACATGCTTTAAGCACGTCACCGGGGGTACGCATTTTCCCGCTGGCAATCAGTGTTACTTTGTCGCTGTAGCCATTTTCTTTGAGCCACTTAGCCGCACGGCTGATGGCAAATACCATGGGTACACCAAAGTCATCTTGTAAAATGGGGGCGGAAGCTTTGGTAGCTGCTTCGGCTCCTTCCATGGCAATAAAATCAATGCCGGCTTCACAAAGAATACGGAAATCGGCTTCTAAATGCTTGCCGGCAGCCATTTTAACTCCAACGGGGATGCCGCCGCCGATTTCCTTAAGTTTGCTCACCAGCTTTTTAAAATCTTCTATACATTCTACGCCCGGCTGTCGGGAATGGGCGACGGCATCTTTACCCTTGGGAAAGCCAAAAGCCTGACGCAATTCTTTATCAATCATCTCAGCCTGCATCACATGCCCCACGCCACCTAAGGCGCCTTGCCCAATCTGAATTTCCACAGCATCACATTGGCGGATGATCTCGGGGGTTTTGTTCCAATCACCGCGATTAAACTGGTAGATCAAATATTTAGCAGCTTGACGTTCTTCCGGCAGGAAGGGACCTTCCCCGGTATTGGTGGCAGTGCCGGCCCTGGCTGCGCCCCTGGCCAGCGCAATTTTTGCTTTCTTGCTTAAGGCTTCACCATAAGCCATGGGCGCTATCATGATGGGAAAATCGATGGTGAAAGGTTTTTTTGCCTGTTTGCCAATCACGACACTGGTATCAATTTTTTCTTCCAAAGGCGTGGGCAGACGGTACAATTGAGCAAAAGTAAAGACCAGATCATCCAGGCTGGGAAATTTTTTCGGTGAGCCCATGGGGCGGGCAATGGCCTTACCTTCCGTGGCACGCAAATTTGTTTCGATAATATTTTGTAAGCCAAGCCGTGTGGCGGCAGAAACCAGCTCCCACATGTTTTCGTCGTAGGTGTCTTCCATGAGGATTTTTAGGATATGATCGTGTGTTTTGTTAATCATGCCTCTGGTCAGCAGTTTAGCGGCGGTTAAGCCGGCTGCTGTCCCCGCGCCGATGAGTAATGCCCGTTTTACTTTTTCTCGCTTCTTCATAGTCTCGGCCTCCTAAACTAAAACGGCTTTCACTTCTAAATTACCTGTTTTCACAGATATTTATCCACTCCACATAATCTCCATGATTTCTCCATCAGTTTTTGACAAAGTTGTTTTATACTTTTAGTAGAACATCAAGGAAAGGAAGGTTTGATGATGAAAAAAGGCTTAATTTTAGCTGCTGTGCTGCTGCTGGTGTTAGCGGCAGCTGTGCCTGCCGCCGGGGCTTTAACAGAGAAGCAGAAGGATGAATTGGCCAAACTTTATGAAGAGGAACATCAACTTCGGCTGCAGATCGTCGAAAAACAAAGGGAGGCAGGTCTTTTAAGTGAGGAAAACGCCCAGCTGCTGAAGGAGCGTCTGCAGGAACAATGGCAGTGCCGGCGGCAAAGGATGCAGGAGGGAGACTATTCCTTTGGCCAGTACCGATGCGGCGGCCGGGGAAGAGGACAAGGCCGCGGCTGCGGTGGTTATGGCGCCTATAATCAACGACGCCATGCAGCAAGACCTGAACAATCAGCTTGATAAAAGCTAAGCCGGACTTGTACCGGCTTTCTTTTATTTGTTAAAATTAAGTAATTAAGTGCCTTAGCATATACCCGACCTCAAATTGGAGGTGCAGAGATGGAAAATATTTTAGTTGTGGACGATGAGGAGAAAATTGCGCGGGTAATTTCAGCTTATTTGCAGAAAGAAGGTTTTGCGGTTACGCAGGTCAATGATGGGGCGGAAGCTCTGCAGCTGGCGCAAAGCGGCGACTATGATTTAATGGTGTTAGATTTAATGCTGCCCGGTCTCTCCGGTGAGGAGATCACAAAAAGACTGCGGCAGAGCGGCAATAATATTCCCATTATTATGTTGACAGCCAAAGGGGGAGAAGAAGAACGCATTTTAGGCTTAGGGCTGGGAGCGGATGATTATGTGGTAAAACCCTTTAGCCCCGGTGAATTGGTCGCCCGCGTCCTGGCGGTATTAAGAAGGGTCCGCACTGTTCCGGGCGTGCTGGCCGATGTCTTAGAATATGCTGACGGTGAGTTAATCATCGACACACTGCGTCGTGAAGTATGTTTTCGTGGGCAGACAATAGGGTTAACGGCTACCGAATATAAATTATTGGTCACCATGGCGAAAAACCCGGGGCGTGTGTTTACCAGGGGTGAACTGTTAGAGATAGTACAGGGCGCTTTTGCTACCGGTTACGATCGTTCCATTGACAGTCATATTAAGAATTTACGGCACAAACTGGAGCCAGATACCGCTAACCCTCGTTTTATCAAAACAGTTTATGGGGTGGGCTATAAGTTTGAAGGTAACTAAGATGAAAAACAGTCTTTCCCGCAAATTTACGCTGGCAATGGTAGTTTTAGCGGTCGGTTTGATTCTAGTCTTCGCGCTGCTCAGTCAATTAGCCCTGGACTGGAATTTTGAGCGTTATCTGGATCAGGTACAAAAGCAGCAGAATCGTTTAATCTTAGAAACATTGGCCGAACTATACAGTGAAAGTACTTCCTGGCAGTCGATTCGTCTGGCAACGCTTTATGTCGGTTCTACCTCGGGAGCACAAATACGTGTTTTTGATGCAGACGGTAATTTAATTGTTGATTCTTTACGCGGCATGATGCAGGGCAAACACGGCAGGCATTGGCAGAGCGTGCAGGAATTACGGGGCGATACATACAGTTATCCGCTCCTGTACGGTCAGACGAGAGTCGGCAGTGTGGAGATTACCCATCTGGGGCAGGAGGGCCTGTGGACAACAGAAGCCAGGCTGTTTCAGCAGGCTGTGCAGCAAAGTGCCCTTATTACAGGGCTGCTGGCGGCCCTGGCTGCTGTGGTACTTGCCAGTTTTTTAGCACACCGTTTAACAGGTCAGCTGCAGCTGCTGACTGAAGCAGCCGAGAAATGGGGCAGCGGTCAAATTGAAGCCCGTGTGGAAGTAGGCGGTGATGATGAACTGGCGGTGTTAGGAACTACCATGAACCGTATGGCAGCTAAAATTGCTGAACAAAACGCTCTGCGCCGCAAGCTGACGGGTGATATCTCGCATGAACTGCGTACTCCCCTGACGACTATTCAAAGTTATCTGGAAGCGTTTCGTGACGGTATTTTAAGTCCCGATGAAGAAAATCTTACTGCCGTCCTGGAGGAGACAGGCCGTTTAGGCAGCCTGGTCCAGGATTTGCAGGAGCTGGCAAACGCTGATTTTCAAAAACGCCTGGTTGAGCTGAAACCGTTGGCGCTTAACGAGCTTTTGCAGGCAGAGGTGGAACGTCTGCGTCCGCTGCTGCAGCGCAAAGAGCTGACCATCCATTTGGAGCTGCCGGCACAAACAATTTATGCCCAGGCCGATGAGGAGCTGTTAGCCCGCGTACTGAACAACCTGGTCAGCAATGCCTATAAATATACGCCGGCGGGAGGAACGGTTACCGTTAGTCTTGGGCAGCAGGCAGCTGAAATTGTTGTCGCCGTCCAAGACAGCGGCATCGGCATTGCCGCGGAACATCTCCCCTATCTGTTCGAACGCTTCTATCGTGTTGATCCTTCCCGCACCCGCGCTACCGGCGGCTCAGGCATTGGTTTGGCCATTGTCAGAGAATTGGTTGAAGCAATGGGGGGACGGGTTGATGTGACCAGCCAACCAGGCAAGGGCAGCTGCTTCTACGTTTATCTGCCGCGCCCGTGACAGGGAACCGTCCCCTGTCACGGTTGCGCTGGCGGTTGTTAAGCTATATAATATTTGGGATAGGAAAGATGAAAAATAAGTCAGCAGGTGAAAAAGATGGTGGAAAACTGGCGCAACGATTATTTGCGTGCTTTACCGGCCGTTGATGCTGTCGTGGCCGCCTTTCAGTCTGCTTATTCCGCTTATGACTATGCGCATACTTTACTTGTCCAGGTAGCTCAGGAAGTGGTGGCACAGCTGCGCCGGCAGATTCTGGCGGCTGCCGGCGCTGAACAGCTGGCAGACTTAGACTTTTCGGCAGCAGCGGCAGCAGTGGCTGTTAAAGCCAGGCTGACTTTGCTGCAGCAGCCCTCTTTACGCCGGGTGATCAATGCAACCGGTACAGTTTTACATACGAATTTAGGTCGTGCCCCCTTGGCAGCGGCAGCCAGGGCAGCAGTGGCAGAAGCTGCCTCCTATTGTAATTTGGAAGTTGATTTAGCCACAGGTAAGCGCGGCTCTCGTCACGCACATGTGGAAGCGCTGCTGCAGCGGCTGACCGGTGCAGAAGCCGCCTGCGTAGTTAATAATAATGCGGCTGCGGTCCTGGTGGCATTAAATACACTGGCAGCCGGTAAAGAAGTCATTGTTTCCCGCGGCGAACTGGTGGAAATCGGCGGCAGTTTTCGCATACCGGAGGTCATGGCCGCAGGTGGAGCGCGGCTGGTGGAAGTGGGAACAACAAATAAAACCCATTTGCGAGATTATCAACGGGCCATTGGCGAAGAAACGGCGCTGTTATTAAAAGTACATACCAGCAACTATCAGGTAGTAGGCTTTACTGCCGCCGTGGAAACGGCTGCCTTGGTGAAGTTAGCCCGGGAAACGGGGCTGCCGGTGATGGAGGATTTAGGCAGCGGCCTGCTGTTAGATCTTTCCCCTTATGGTTTGGCCCGGGAGCCGCTGGTGACGGATTGTGTGGCAGCCGGCGCTGATGTTGTCACCCTCAGCGGAGACAAGCTTTTAGGCGGACCTCAAGCCGGCATCATTCTGGGAAAACGTCAATATGTTGAGCGGATAAAACAGAACCAACTTTTGCGGGCGCTGCGTCCCGATAAGCTTACTTTGGCCGCCCTGGAAGCCACTTTGCAGATCTACTTGACGGGCAGTCCTTTAAAAGAAATACCGGTGCTGGCCAAACTAACAACCCCTGCTGCCGTCCTGCAGCAGCGGGCAGATAGATTGGCGGCGGCAATTAACAAGGGAGCAGACGGTTTAGTAATGGCAGAGGTGCGGGAGGATGTTTCCTACGTCGGCGGCGGCGCCATGCCGACAACCTATCTGCCTACTTGCGTGGTAGCCGTACGTTCCCGGGAAATACCGCTTCACCGCTGGGTGGAACAACTGCGGCTGGGCACGCCGGCTTTAGTAGGGCGGGTACAGGATGACTGGCTGCTCCTGGATCTGCGTACCATTGCAGAGAGCGAAGAAGAAGAGGTGGTTCGGTGTCTCACGTCATAATTGGTACGGCCGGACATGTTGATCACGGCAAAACGGCTTTGATTAAAGCCCTGACCGGACGGGATACAGATCGGCTGCGTGAGGAAAAAGAACGGGGCATTTCCATTGAACTTGGCTTTGCCCCCTTTAAATTACCCGGCGGACGTTTGGCCGGGGTGGTTGATGTTCCGGGACATGAACGGTTTATCCATAATATGCTGGCGGGGATCGGCGGCATTGATTTAGTGCTGTTGGTGGTTGATGTTACTGAAGGAGTGATGCCGCAAACTCGTGAGCATGTGGAAATTATGGATCTGCTGCAGATTGCCCGCGGCTTGGTGGTTCTGACAAAAATAGATTTAGTGGCAGATGAAGAGTGGCTGGATCTGGTGGAAGAAGAAGTGCGTGAAGCATTGGCAGGCACTTTTTTAGCAGCGGCGCCTTTTTATCGTGTCTCGGCCGCTACCGGGCAGGGGGTGCCGGAACTGCTGCAGGCCATTGATAAACTGACGGCGGAAATTACCGGCAGAGATGAAAAAGCACCGCTGCGTCTGCCTGTAGACCGCGTCTTTACTTTACCTGGTTTTGGCACAATTGTTACGGGTACCCTGGTGGCCGGAACGATTCGCGTCGGTTCCACGGTGGAAGTTCTACCCTTGGGGCGGACAGCCAGGGTGCGTCAGGTTCAGGTGCACGGCAAACAAGTGGAATCAGCCGCGGCAGGACAGCGGACAGCCGTTAATCTCTCCGGCTTGGAAAAGGAGGCGCTGCTGCGCGGCAGTGTTATTGCCGCACCCGGTACCTTAGAGGCGACCTACATGCTGGATGCCAAATTAAGACTGCTGGACTCGGCACCACGGGTCATGAAGAATCTGACCCGCGTGCATCTTTATCTGGGAACAGGCCGCGCTGTGGGACGGGTAGTGCTGCTGGACAGGGATGAATTAAAACAGGGGGAGGAAGCATTTGTACAGCTGCGCCTGGAAAAAAAATTAGTGGCGCAACGACAGGACCGTTTTATCATTCGCAGTTTTTCGCCCATGACTACCATTGGCGGCGGCCTGGTACTGGATGCCCGCCCTGAAAAACATAAACGTTTTAGACAGGAAATCTTACAAAGACTGCAGGAGCTGGAAAAAGGAGATCCTGCCGCTCCCCTTTTACAGCGCATTCGCCGTGAAGGCGTGGTGCCATACAGCCTGCTGTTAAAGGAATCCGGTTTTGCTCCCGAAGTGCTGCAGGCACACTTAAATAAGCTGCTGACAGAGGGCAGTATTCTGCAGGTAGATGAACTGCAGGTTGATGCTCATGCTGCCCGGGAGTGGGCTGAGCGGCTGGAGCAGGTATTGGCAGAATACCACCAAAGGCATCATTTAGCGGTAGGCATGTCCCGGGCAGAATTAAGAAACAGTATACCGAAACAGCTTCCCCTCAAACTTTATGATTGGTTGTTAACTACATTAGCGGCAGAGGGGCGGCTGCAGCTGCAGGGAGAGCTGGTAGCCCTGGCTGCACATCAGCCGCAGCCAAGGGAGCAGGAGCTGCAGCAGCTTACCGCTCTGACTGAATTGATAGCAGAGGGCGGTTTTATGCCTCCAACCGCAAAAGAACTGGCTGCCAGGCTGAGTCTGACCCCGGCACAAGTAGAAACATTCCTCAATTATTTAGCACAGCAGGGTGTAGTGGTGCGTTTAGATGAGCAGCTGGCGCTGCATCAAAGAGCATTTCAGCAGGCCAAAGCTCTTTTATGTGAGCATTTTCGCAGTCAAAACACACTGTCAACCGGTGAGTTTCGGGAAAAGTTAAACTCTACACGGAAATATGTAATCCCGCTCCTGGAAAAGTTTGATCACCTGAAGTGGACTCGCCGCCTGGGTGATGCACGTGTTGCCTGGCGTCTGGATCTAGAAAATTGTGGGGAGGAAAGTAACAATGACTGATGAGCAGCCTCGTCTGACGACATTAACGAAAAGCGGTGGCTGAGCAGCCAAGATGCCTCCAGGGGCACTGGCACAGGTGCTGTGCCATTTACCGATCATGGAAGATGAAAACCTGTTGATTGGCTGTAATTCCTTTGCTGACGCCGGTGTTTACCGTGTGCGTGATGATCTTGCCTTGGTGCAGACGCTGGACTTTTTTACCCCGGTCGTGGATGATCCCTATCTTTTTGGTCAAATTGCCGCCGCTAATGCCTTATCGGATGTTTATGCCATGGGAGCACAGCCGCGGCTGGTTATGAACATCGTCTGCTATCCTTCCAAAACACTCGGCATAGAGGCCCTGGCCAAAATTATGCAGGGCGGCGCTGATAAAGTGCTGGAAGCCGGGGCTCTGATTGTAGGTGGACATAGTGTGGAAGATAACGAACCAAAATATGGCTTATCGGTGACCGGTTTTGTTCATCCTGAGCAGCTGATTACCAATGATGGTGCCCAAGTCGGTGACGCGGTTGTTTTAACTAAACCACTGGGTTCCGGTCTGGTTTTGACAGCAGTAAAAGCAGAGCTGGCTGCGGCGGGAGAGCTGGAAGCCGCGGTGCAGACGATGACTGCTTTAAATAAAGAGGCAGCAGCCGTGATGAACGAGATCGGTGTTTCTGCTGCTACTGATATTACCGGTTTTGGCCTTTTAGGTCATGCCAGGGAACTGGCCTTGGCCAGCGGTGCGGCGCTGGAGTTATCTTTCGGCCGCATACCGTTATTGCCGGGAGCCTTGCGCGCTGCCGAAATGGGACTGGTGCCCGGCGGTGCGTATGCTAACCGGGACTATGTGGCAGACGGGCTGAAGGTGGCAGGAGAGGCTGTGGGCGAGCGTGAACTTGATGTCCTCTGTGATCCGCAGACTTCAGGCGGCTTACTGATTACAGTACCTGCGACCAAGGAAGCAAAATTGCTGCAAACCTTAACGGCACGCGGTGTGCCTGCGGCCTTGATCGGCCGCGTCACGGCAGGCCCGGCAGGTCAGATCACAGTATTACCATAGCATGATGGAGGTGGGGGATGAGGATGGAAGAAAAACGGGAAGAAAAACAAGGATTTTGGGCACGAAAAAATATCGTTTTTTCTCTGGAGCGTTATTTCATTGATGCTTTAGGGGCCATGGCACTGGGTCTGTTTTCGTCACTCATTGTCGGCTTGATTTTAGCGACCCTTGGTGAACAGCTGACCAAGTTAATGGGTGAAAACGCCATGTTAACATTTCTGATTAACAGCGGCAAAACGGCGCAAAGCATGATGGGTCCGGCCATCGGCATTGCGGTGGCTCATGGACTGCAGGCACCACCCTTAGTGCTCTTTGCCAGTGTCATTACCGGCGCGGCCGGTGCGGCGGCGGGCGGTCCTGCGGGCTGTTTTGTGGCGGCTGTTTGCGGTGCCGAGTTTGGTAAAGCTGTTTCTAAAGAAACTAAAGTGGATATTATCGTCACGCCTGCCGTCACCATTTTGGCCGGCCTGTTGGCAGCAGCCGCCGTCGGGCCGGGGGTTAACCGGTTAATGCTTAGTTTGGGACAGCTGGTGATGCGGGCTACGGAGCTGCAGCCGGTTCCAATGGGCATCATTGTGTCGGTGGTGATGGGTTTGGTGCTGACGGCACCCATTTCCAGTGCTGCTTTAGCAATTATGATGGATCTGTCGGGTTTAGCGGCGGGGGCAGCTACTGTAGGTTGTTCTGCGCAGATGATTGGTTTTGCTGTCTCCAGTTTCCGGGAAAACGGTTGGGGTGGTTTAATTGCCCAGGGTTTAGGTACTTCCATGCTGCAGGTGCCTAATATAGTGCGCAATCCCTGGATTCTGCTGCCGCCCACTTTGGCTTCGGCCATCGTCGGACCGCTGGCAACCACCGTGGTGAAAATGTATAACAACCCGGCAGGCGCCGGCATGGGTACCAGTGGTTTAGTAGGGCAGATTGGTACATTTACAGTAATGGGTTTTACCCTGCCTGTATTATTAAAAATTATTTTATTACACATTCTTTTACCGGCACTGCTTTCTTTATGCTTTAGTGAATGGCTGCGGAAAAGCGGCCGCATCAAATTTGGTGATTACGATTTAAAACTTTAGCAAAATTCCGGCTTAATGCCATAAAAAACCGGCAGAAAACTTTACTGCCGGTTTTTTGGTGCTGCCTCCCGGGCAGCGGCATTTTTATCACTCATCCGTCATCTGTTTATCTGAACGTTGATAGGCAATCAAATACACATCACCATTTTGCGACAATGACTTTTCTGCTTCACGGATTTTACTGACCTCATTTTCCTGCAGCATGGCAAATTCATAGCTGCTTCCTTTGTGACACATAGACTGACCTCCTTTTTCTTGCTAATTCTAGTATCAAGTAAGAGAAATTAATTATACAAAAAATAATTCATTTACGCTCAGCCCTGCATATCATAAAAAGAATGCTTCTTTTTATTTTTGCCTGAGCGAAGGAGGTTGACAGTCAGTGAGTGGTTTTATTGCCCTCTGGCAGAAAACAGGCCGCACCATTCCTGACCTGACGGCAGTAACGGAAACGATGCGGCACCGCGGTCCCGATGAGCAGGATGCCCTATATCTGGGGTCGGCAGCTTTAGCAGCCTGTCGGTTAAAAATTATTGACCTCTCAGAGCAGGGCCGCCAGCCCCTGCTGAATGAAGACGGCAGTCTGGCCTTGGTTTTTGACGGCAGGATCTATAATTATTTGGCCTTACGTGAGGAATTACTGTCTAAAGGACATGTTTTTCGCAGTGCCGTCGACTATGAGGTGATTTTGCATTTATATGAAGAGGAAGGGGAAGCCTGCGTCGGTAAACTGCGGGGAATGTTTGCCTTTTGTCTGTATGATGGACGGAAAAATCAATTCTTTGGTGCCCGGGATCGTTTTGGCATGAAACCACTTTATTATACGGAAACGGCAGAATACTTTGCTTTAGCCTCAGAAGCCAAAGCGTTTACCAAGCTGCCTGCTTTTCAGGTAGAACCCAATGAGGCTGTTCTTTCCCATTACTTAACTTTCCAATATGTGCCGGAGCCGGAGACAATGTTTACCGGCGTCTATAAAGTCCCGCCTGCCCATACTTTTTGCTGGCGTGAAGGGAGATTAACTCTGACACGCTACTGGCAGATCAGCTTTGCACCACAGGAGCGGCCCTTAGCGGAATATCTTGAGGGCACGCGGGAGGCGCTGCGCGAAGCAGTGCGGCTGCATGCCCAGGCTGCTGTGCCGTGGGGAGCTTTGTTATCAGGGGGTATAGATTCCACTGTGCTTGTAGCCCTGCTGCGTGAGCACGGCTCCGTATCAACTTTCAGCGTAGGTTACGCAGAAGCAGCTTACAGCGAACTGTCAGAAGCAGCAGAGACGGCCCGTTATTTAGAAACCAACCATCAGGAATATGTAATCAGTGCAGAGGAATACTGGCACAATTTGCCGCAGCTGGTCTGGCACTTTGATGATCCGGTAGCCGATCCGGCGGGCATTGCTCTCTATTATGCGGCTCGTCTGGCAGGCAGAGAAATAAAAGTTGTTTTGTCGGGGGAGGGTGCTGATGAACTATTTGGCGGCTATGGGATTTACCGGGAACCGGGCGTTTTAAAAAGGGCGCAAATCTTACCACAGCCGCTGCTGGCAGCCGCAGCGAAAATATGGCCCGCTTTTTTACCCGGGAAAAACTTTTGGCGCCGGGCGGCAACTCCTTTAGAAGAGCGCTATTTCGGCAATGCCTGTATCTTTAACGAAAGTGAGAAACAACAGATTTTAAAGCACAAGAACTTCCCGCCGGCAGCAGCCGTCACTGCCCCGCTGTACCGGCAGGCAGCAGCCTATGATGATGTGACCAAAATGCAGTATGTCGATCTCCATACCTGGGTGGTTGGTGATTTGCTGGTAAAGGCAGACAGAATGAGCATGGCAAATAGTCTGGAGCTGCGTGTGCCGTTTCTGGATCACCATGTTTTTGAATTTGCCGCTGCCATTCCCTTACAGTACAAGATTAAAGCCGGTCAGACCAAATATGTGCTGCGGCAGGCTTTTGCTGAACTGGTACCGCCGGCAGCAGTTAAACGGCCGAAAAAAGGTTTTCCTGTACCCACCCGTGTCTGGCTGCGGGGACCGTTGGCCAAAGAGGTGGCAGATTTACTGCAGACACCGCCGCTGACCCGCTATTTTAAGCGTACTTACATACGTAAACTGCTGGCGGAACATCAGGCCGGGCAGGCAGATCACAGCCGTAAGATCTGGGTGTTGGTGATTTTTGCCCTTTGGCTGCAGCAGTTTGCCGGCACAAACTAATAAGGGGGTAACCGCCCCCTTTAATTTTTTAACAATGCGCATTTACTCAGACACCCGGGCCGCTGTTTGATAAAAAGTTCACTATTTGGACACATTTTGTTCACTTGTACCGCTGTGGCGGGTGGTATACTCATGATAGGTAATTCTGCCTAAATCATGGCAGCAGGAGTGGAGCAGATGCTGAACCAGGTTGCGGTAAAAAATTTAAGCAAGTTTTATCAGCAGCGAAAGCTTTTTACTGATGTCTCTTTAACTGTTCCTGATCAATCGGTGTTGGTTGTGCTGGGGCCAAATGGTGCAGGGAAAACAACTTTTCTGCGTATCTTGTGCGGCTTGACACCGGCGACGGCGGGAAAGGTGGAAATTACCATCAATGGACAGATCTTAACGCCTGAAGAGCGGCGCGCACAGCTGGGTTTAGTAACTCCGGAGCTGGAGCTGTACGGGGAATTGACAGCAGTAGAAAACCTGGAGTTTTTTGCCCGCGTGCGTGAGCTGCCTTTTTCGCGTCAGCAGGCACGGGAGCTGCTGGAATTTGTGGGATTAAAGGGACGCGGACATGACTTTGTGCATACATATTCTTCCGGCATGAAGCAGCGCTTAAAATATGCTTATGCCCTGCTGCATCAGCCCCATATCCTGATCTTGGACGAGCCCACCACCAATCTTGATGAAGCCGGGGTGGCGCTGGTAGATAGCGTCATTCGCCGGCAAAGGGAACGGGGCATTGTGATTATGGCAACCAATGAGCCGGAGGAGGTGGCCTACGGTGATCAAACCTTTACGCTGGGTTAAACAGGGACTGGCTATTTGGCGTAAAGATCTGCAGATTGAGTTCCGCACCCGCTATACATACAGCGCCTTAGTGATGTTTGCCGTCACCACCCTGGTCACAGTTAGTTTTGCCATCGGTGGTTTTACTGCCGATGTGGAGATTACGGCAGCTTTGCTGTGGATAATTCTCTTTTTCTCAGCCATGGCCGGACTGGCCCGCACCTTTGTGGCCGAAGAGGAAACGGGTACGGTAACCGCCTTGAAAATGGCGGCACAGCCGGAGCCGGTTTATCTGGGCAAGTATCTTTTTAACGTAACCATTCTATGCAGCCTTGCCCTCTTAGTCGTGCCGCTTTTTATCATGCTGCTGAATATAAGTATTGTACTGCCGCTGGCCTTTTGTGCTGTGGTCCTTTTAGGCACACTGGGCCTGGCCGGAGCCAGCACCATTTTGGCGGCCATTGTCTCTAAAGCAGGCGCTAAAAACTCGCTGCTGACAGTACTGGCTTTCCCGGTTTTATTACCGCTGCTGATTACGGCCATTAGCGCCACCCGGGCGGCGCTGGGCGGCGGGTTGGCTGCTGAAGTCAGGTCTCATCTTTTAACGCTCTTTTTTTATAACGGGGTGGCTGTGGTGGCCTCCCTGCTGCTGTTCGAATATGTGTGGAACGAATAAACAGAGCTGCAGTCTATCGGCTTGTGATAAAGATAACAGAAGTGGAGGAAAACAGATGTTCTGGCAAATTATTTTAGGAATCTGGATGTCAGCTGTGATTGTGGCTTCCTTTTTATACATGCCGTCTACACAGGGATTGGGGGAAATGGGCCGGATTATTGTTTACCATGTGCCGGCGGCATGGATAGCGGTAGCGGCATATTTAATGGCCATGTTAAATTCCCTTGGCTATCTGCGGCAGAATAAGCTGCAGCTGGACCGACAGGCCCAGATTAACGCGGAGTTAGGCACCGTTTTTTGTCTCCTGGCCACCGTTACCGGTGCCATCTGGAGCCGAGGCGCCTGGGGGCAGTACTGGAACTGGGATCCGCGCCAAACTTCCATTACCGTCTTGTTAATGATTTATGCTGCCTATTTTGTTCTGCGCAGCGCCATTCCAGACGCTGAACGCAGAGCGCGTCTAGCGGCCGTTTATGCAATTTTAGCCTTTTTAACGGTACCGTTTCTTGTTTTTATTGCGCCCCGCGTCTATGTTTCACTGCATCCGGATCTGATTAATGTGCAAAACCGTTCCTTTGCTATGGATCGCAAAATGCTGGTGGTATTTCTTGCTTCGCTGCTAGGTTTTACCGGTCTCTACGCCTGGATGTATAATGTGCAGCTGCGGCTGGAGAATTTGCTTGCGGCTGCGGCTATGAAGAGGAGGGAGTATGATGGCTAAGGGATTGTCATATGTGTTGGCGGTAACCTTAATCACCTGGCTTGGTCTGTTTTTATATTTACTGCGGCTTGATTTAAGGCTCAGGGAGGCGGAGCGGCGTGAAGAAATATGATAAAGTAGTGCTTGTGTTACTGCTGCTGGTCTTTGGGGTAGGCATTTTTATGACGGCCCGTAATGCTTTAAGTACTTATGTTACTTTTGCTGAGGCGAAAGCAACGACACGCGCTGTGCAGGTTAAAGGCTCAGCCGTGGCGGGAACGCTGGAGGAGCTTGATGATGACCGCTATGTTTTCCTGATGGAGGACAGTAATGGTGAAGTGGTACGCGTGGTGGCCGGCGGCCAGGCACCTGATAATCTGTTTGAGGCAGAAAGTGTTGTCGCCAAAGGGAAATATGACGGCGAAGATTTTCTGGCGCAAAATATTTTGGTTAAGTGCCCCTCCAAATATGAAGCAGAAGAGCATCCCGCTGAAGTGCAAAAATAAGGCCCGGGTGCAGTTCCGGACGCCATGAAGGAGGGAAAATCTTGACACCGGAAAAAACAGATTTATCAGCACAGGAAAATAAAAAGAGTGCCCTGCAGCAGCTGCTGCAGTTTTTAAGTTCGATGCAGCTTGGTCTTATTTTACTAATACTGCTGGCTGTTATCTCGGTTTTTGCTACCCTGCAGGAGAACGAAACGGCCATTTCCAATATTTATCATTCTTGGTGGTATCTCGGGATGATGGCTTTTACAGCCCTCAATTTACTTTTATGTACCATCCGCCGTTTTAAGCCGCTGACAAAACTTGTTTTCCGGCCTCAGAAACTTACTTCCCCTGCCTCACTGCGCAAACTGCCGCATCATTGTGAGCTGCCGCTCACTCAGACAACCACGGAAGCGGCGGCGCTGGCGCAGGCGGAAGCGGTTTTTCAGCGGCAAGGCCTGCAGGTAGAAGTCAACACGGGGCCGGCAGGTAAAGTGTTGTTTGCTGAACGCGGTAAAATTGGCTACTTCGGATCTTTAGTGACGCATTTTAGTTTGCTGGTGATTTTACTGGGCGCCATGTACGGGTCCTTAACAGGCTTTGAACAGCGCAGCGGCGGTTTGGCCGGAGATCATTTTCATGTGGCAGAAGGCGGTTTTCGCGTCGATATCAAGGATATCAGGATGGAGCCGGAAGAGGATCCTACTGTGCGGCCGCGTGTTTTTAGTGAGTTAGAAGTAACAAAGGATGGCAGGCAGTTGGCAGCAGGTACAGTGGCTATTAACCAACCACTGCGTTTTAGCGGTAATTCCATTTACCACACAACCTTCCGCTATGTAGCCGATGTGCTGGCGAAAGATCTGACCAGCGGCAGGGAGCAGCAGTTAAAGCTGTGGGATGTTGACCGGCTGCAGCTGGATCGGGAGGGTAAAGTGAACCTGCATGTAATGCAGTTTTTCCCCAACTTTTCCATGCGCCAAGGCGGAGTACCGTATTCGAAAAATTATCTGCCGGAAAATCCGGTTTTAGTAGGTCTGCTGATCGAAAACGGTATAGCGGTTCGTAATGTTTTTTTACGCTTAAATGTACCGGAAGTAATTAACACCGGCAGCGGTGAGGTGGAACTGCTGATGTCCGGTTTTGAGCAGGCGGCAGTCTTTACCATTACACGTAATTTAGGCCGGCCAATTCTTTTCAGCGGGGCAGTACTGCTGATTATAGGACTGTACTTATGTTTCTTTACTTTCCCCCGCCGTTATTGGGCAGTCTTTGACCAGGATGGCGGTTCCCTGATTATCGGCGGCCGCAGCCGCAATCGTCTGCTCTTGGCAAAGGAATTGGAACAGCTGCAAAAAGATATCACAAGCAGAGGGGGAGAAGCGGATGTCTAGCCATATTCATGTATCTCCTACGGGGTTGTTTTGGGAAAATACTTTTTTTAATCTGGCGCTGGCGGTGTATTTAATTGCCGTTTTATGCTATCTGGCACATTTGCTGGGTAAAGAGCAGCTCGGTCGTTTTGCTTCTCACCTGCTACGCCTGTCATTTTTAGTTCATACCGCTTTCATTGTTACACGGGCGATTAATGTGCAGCGTGTACCATTTGTGGGCAGTTTCGAGTTTGGTAATATGTTTGTCTGGGCAACTGTGTTGGTATATCTGTGGAGCGAATGGCGGATGCAGGAGCAGTTTTACGCCGTGGGAGCTTTTGTGACGCCGCTGGCCATGCTTTATCTGGCCTACTTAACAGTAGTACCGCTGCTTTTCCCTGCCATACGTATCAGCCGGGTGCACAGCCGCTTGGCACCGGTGCTGCAGAATAAGTGGTTAACGGTGCATGTTAGTACTTCCATTTTTGGTTATGCCGGCTTTACACTGGCTTTTGCCGCCGCTGTGATGTGGCTGCTCAAAAGGTATCTGAAATCAGATCATCTTATCACACGTGCCCTGCCCGGGAGTAAAACGCTGGAGGAATACATGTATCGCGGCGCAGCCTTTGGTTTTCTTTTTCAGAGCGCCATGATTATTACCGGTGCCATCTGGGCAGATATTTCCTGGGGCCGCTATTGGGGTTGGGATCCGAAAGAAATGTGGGCCCTAATTACCTGGTTTGTCTATGCTGTCTACTTACATGCCCGTTTTACCCGGGGCTGGACAGGTTTACGCACGGTAGTTTTGGTGATGCTGGGCTGGGTTTGCATGGTCTTTACCTGGATCGGCGTAGCCTGGCTGCTGAGCGGCCTGCATTCTTTTGGTTAAAACGATGAAAAAAGTTAATGTAAAAGGGATTCTTGCGGAATCCCTTTTATCATGGCAGGATGCCGGCTTTGCTGTACTTAAGGCGTGCTGATTGGCGTCTTGGCAAACTGTTTTAATCAAGATATAATGTTTATAGTTATTGATCTGTGGAAAACTACGAACACAGGAGGTGAAGTCCGTGGAACAAGTTGGGCTTGTGGTTGAGGTCAAGGAAGATAAAGCTGTTGTGGCGGTAAAGCGTCACGATGTGTGCTCAAAATGCGGCGGCTGCGGCGTTGCCGCTTCCGGACGTGGTGAGACACAATTGGAAGCATTAAATAAAGTTAACGCCACTGTGGGACAAACTGTGAAAATTTATAGTGATACCTCCCATATACTGAAAGCGTCTTTTATGGTGTACATAGTACCTCTGCTTGCTTTGTTAGCCGGTCTGTTTATTGGACAGCAGTTAGAAGGCAGCGCCGGTTTGCGCCTGGATGTTTTGTTAGGTGCAGTTTTCCTTTTAATTTCCTATTTCCTGGTGCGCAGTTATGATCGCAAAGTTGCCGGCCGGCAGCTGGCGGCGGCGGTGGTTGAAATTTTACCCGCAGCCTGCGAAGGACCGACGGACGAAAAATGCTAATATTAGGGATAGCGGGGAG
>LSQX01216091.1_pt1 | contig 27762 bp, 30 predicted proteins | sample 654561 | NCBI WGS metagenome assembly LSQX01 (sample SAMN04489861, study PRJNA283612) | anaerobic digester metagenome | isolation source: 4 biogas reactors fed with cattle manure at either 37C or 55C with and... | place: Denmark: Kongens Lyngby | collected 2014
GATTTTGGTTGTTTTTCTGACATATAATACTTCCTTTGAGGTGTTACTGCTATTCTTTTGTTTATTTGATTATGATGCTATATTAGCATAAAAGTAATAAAAAATCAATAGCATTATATTATTTATGTAAAAAAAGCAAATTAAAGACGGTCTGGCTTACTGACCTAGAATAACCCTATTGGCATACAACCAGCTATAGGCGTCTCCAGCATCAAGATACTGACCCCTAGCCTGCACCACAGACATCTGGCCACCAGTTAGTACGTATTGATTAATCGGTTCGGTAATTCGATACTCACCAGTAATTTCAACATTAGCATAGGCGCCAGTAGCCTGTAGTAGGTCATAATTAAAAATATATTTACTAACATTGATTAGGTTGCTTGGCGCCTCTTCAGGCTTAGGCTGCTCAACCATCTGGTAGTAGTTTCCGTTATGGTCAAATTCAATCACGCCGTAGCGCTCAACTGCCTGCGGATCAACCTGAGTAGCTAGCATAGAGCAACCGTTTTCAGGCGTCTGCCTAATTAAATTAGCCAGCTCCGAACTACCGTCGGCATTATAGATAAAATCATCGCCCATCAAAACAGCCACCGATTCGCCTGGTCGTATATACTGCAAACATAAGCCAACCGGTATGGCTGTGCCATATTTTGTAGTAGTGTCCTGATCAATGTAGTAAAATTTTACGTTCTGCGGAGGCATAATATAGCGTAAGTATTCTGGTTTACCCGAAAACTCCAAGTGCTGCTCTAGCTTTTCGTTACGAGAGTAATAATCTTCTAGCTGCGTATCCTGACTATTAACCACAAAATAAAAATCAGTAATGCCAGCTAAAATTGCATCTTGTACAACATAGTCTACCACTGGCCGATTGCCAATTGGCATCATGCACTTTTCGATTGCTTTGGTAATGGGTAGTCGGCGCGTACCCCAACCGGCTACAGGAATAATGGCTTTTGTAATGTTCATACTAACAGTATATCAGGGTTATGATTAAATCAGCACGCTATACTTCTCTTTGAAGAAATCGGCGAGCGCCAATCCAAACGCCATACATTGACGCACCACCAATGCCCCACCAATACCAAGGTGCTCCAAAGATTTGCCAGCCCTGTTTTGATGGCTGTATGGCCACTGAATTTTTATTACCCGACTTAAGCTTAATAGATTGCTCTGTTACGCTCTTGTCATCAGGAGAGTTCGAATCAGCCGGTGAAGAGGCCTTGCCACTAGGCTCAGCAGCTATAGCTGCTCCAGCTACACCCGTAGCATAGACACCAGAGTTAGAGCCTAAAACCTTAACGGCGCCAGCTGCTGGATTCTTTACAGTGGCTAAGGTTGATAGCGGAGGTAGCTCAATCTTAAGCTCTTCGTACTTAACTGAATCCACTAAAGCAGGGGCTGGCTCCGGCTCATGAGGTGGCTCCACCGGCTCTGGTGTAGGTGAAACTACAGGATTATCAACGCTAGGCCCTAACTTAACTTGAACACTCTGATTTACCGTGCGCAAAACCACCTCTGGATTAAGACCTGGCTTGAACAACTCAAGCCTAACAGTATAGTTGCCGCTCTTTAGGTCGCTTGGCAGTGGCATTTTAAACAGCTCGATATTATCGCCACGAGAATCAACATCCAAGCGGACCTTCTCTACCCCATCACTATTTAATAGTATCGCCCTTACAGATGAATCTTCTGGTAAATTTTTAATACTACCCATAGCAACTATTGGATCTAAGTTAGTATGTGTATCTGCAAACGGAGCTAGCTGTAACAATATGTCTGGGCTGCCCTTAATGTCAACTTCACCACTGGCCTCAATCGGACCAGACAAGCCAGCAGCAGAAATACTAAAATTCAACGTCTTTAATCCAATAGACGTGTCTTTGTAATATATGTCTAACCCAGTTATCAATCTATTAACAGTTGCACTAACTAGCTCGATGGACTCACTGGCGGTCTCACCTTCAAAAAATAAACCTGAATCTGAGGAGCTAGACAGCGAAACATCAAGCACTTGGTCGTCTTGCAAGCTGGTGTCATTTAGACTAAGCTTAAGACTTATTTTATACCTATCCATAGCCAACAGCTGACCACTTGGTGTAGATACAGCTAGCTCTGGCAAAGTGCCCGCCAAAACCTGTGCCGGTAAAATTACTAGCGACAAAACCCCACTGAACAGAGCGCTGACATAGAGACTGCGTATGACCGATTTTAGCTTAAAGGCTATCTGGTCTGCCATAATCTTAATTATAGCAATACATTACTATGTCTGACTAGACCGAATCTCTACTGGTTTTCATACGATTATCCATGTCGGCGTGACTCAGTCCATAAAAATGCGCCATTTCATGCCATAAGGTACGTTTTATATGCTCGTATAGTTCATTTTCATCACGAGAAATTGCCAAAAGGGGATTTTTAAATATAGTAATCTTATCTGGCAATACAAAAGTGTAATTATTACCTCTTTGAGTTAAGGGTATCCCTTCATACAAACCCAGCAGCAAAGAGTTGCCATCAATATGCATCTTCTGCTTTTGGATATCACTAGGCTCATCAGCCTGAACAATAGCCACATTGTCTAAATTGCCAATATAGTCTGCCGGCAAATCGTCCATTGCCCTAACAATAAGTAACTCAAACTGTTGGTCGGTGATATCCATCACTCTTTATTAAACCACGAAGAATCCTGAATTAAGTCCTGGTGAATAGCCTCCCACTGGCGAACTAGCTCGCGACCATCAAGGGGCTCGTTTAAAACTATGCGATCTGGATGCATGCGCGATCTTTCAATAAGGTCACCCAAGCCATCCCCTAGCGGATCAATTGGATTAAATTTAACTGATCTTCTTAGTAATTTCATTTTATATTATTTGTTTTTATAGTTACATCTATATTTATATAATATCATTAAATTAAATAAAAGTCAACAAGAGAGCTTCGGCGAAGTAAAACGACCCAGCTTTTCACTGGGTCGATTACAATTATTTTTCCTTCTTTGAAGAAGATTCTTTCTTTGAGGGTGTCTTCCTTTTAGTAACTGGCTTTGGTGTTTCTAAGTTAATATCATCCTTCAGGCTAGATTTATCAATAGACTTAGGCATTGGCGGCTTAGGCATCTCTGGGGCTAAAGAGTAACGCATAGATTTAAACTGACCGTTAAACACCGCCTGAACAAGAATACCGGTACCGACTACAATGATTGCAAAAACCGCTACAATTTGAATGTACGGTATAAGTAGCAACGCTGAAACCAACACTAAGCCGCCCAACATACGAAGTAAAATGTTTTGAACATTTTGCAGAAATAGTGAACCCAGGTAATAGGCAAAGAAAACACCGCTTAACATCAACACGGCCGCCCAAAGCAATAACAATACCAAAGCCAGGAAAGAGCCTAAACTACTGATTAGTAGCATAATCCCAGCAAGCGGTAATACAAAAACTACTGCACTGCCAACCAAGAATGTCGTACTAAAACTCTTCTTAGCTAACTGACTAGACTTTTCAGTAAAGCCTGGTAGCACTAAAGCGACAAACATACCAGTAGTTATAAATATACCGACCATCATTAGCAGGGCCTTGAGTATATGGCCACCGCTATCTTGTGATTGTTCTTTTGGACTATTATAAGTTATATCACCAGCAACCTTACTGCTTTCAATCTTCAGCTCTTTGTCTGATTTATAAAAAAGAGGTCCAGAAATTCTGCCTCTATCGCCAAAGCTAAGCGAACCGGTGTTAACATCGCTAGCCTGCTTGACCTCACCGTTAATAACTACGGCCCCTGAGCCAAAACGAAGCCCCCCATGGACAACGCCATCAATCGTTAAAGATTGAGCTACGCCGTTTAGATCTCCGTCAATATGAGCTGATTCTTGGACCTTAACATTCTGCCCTGCAACAGACAAATCACTAAATACATGGCCCTTAACCTCAACCTCTTGACCGGCTAAGCGTACACCATGCTTGGCGGAACCGCTAAACTTAATATCTTGAGCCGCACAGTTAATACTACCGTTTACCGAACCGGCAATTTCAACTGACATGCCCGCACAGTACAAATCACCCTCTACGTTACCTTTAATTTTTACCGTCTTACCGGTAGCATATAATGAGCCAGTGTGGGTTTCGTTGTCAGCAACCACGATAGATCCATCACTACTCTTCACACCAGATGACCAAGCTGCCTTGACTGGTACACTACCCAACCAAATCACAGTCAACAGGCTTATTGACCCGGCTATTAACAAATTAACTAAACTACGCTTCATACGCCTCCTTTTAAACTTATATTACCACTTTTAAATACAGAGTGTATATAAGTTAGCGCTTTTCTATTGAAATAACTAAGGAATCACCCTCAACCTTAACAGCTGACTCATGGCCGTTAGCCGATCCCTCCTTGGCAAGTGTCTCTGCCATAATTATGTCGCCGTGCTCGACAATGGCCTCATTTAGCTGCTTGCTATCGGTAGATAGAGATAAAACAATCCGATCATCCACCTGCAACCCAGCCGCCTTACGCGCCGATTGCACATGGCGGATAATTTCGCGCATCAAACCTTCGCGCTTCAAAGCTGGCGTTAGGTTTTCGTCAATAGCCACTTCATCACCCAACCTGATGGTTTTCACATTAAGCTCATCAAGTAGGATTGGCTCAAAATCTAAATGATCGCCTTTTGAAGGCACGGTTACACTAGCTAATGGCTGGCGCACCTTTAGACCTGCTCGAGCTCTCAAGCCTAGGCCTTGGTTAACATAGTCGCGCACTGTATCCATATCATTCATAACCAACTCATTAACCCGCCCAGCTGGCAACCAGTCTTTTAGGTGGATAGATTCCCTATCGCCTGTTAGATTATGATGAAGCTCCTCGGCCAAAAACGGTGCAAACGGAGCCAATACATATGCCAGACGTACCAATACATAATGCAATGTCTTATAGGCATCACTTTTATCGCCATCATCTTCACTCTTCCAGAAACGGCGGCGACTACGACGCACATACCAGTTGCTAGCATCGTCTAAGAATGGCAAGATTGGACTCATAGCATCAGGAATATTGTATCCATCCATATGCCTCTCAACTTCGGCCACCAACTGATGCAGCCTTGAAACAATCCAAATATCGAGCGGATTGGTTAAGTCTTCAAGCGGATCAGTCAACATGCCGTCATACTCCCAGCCATCCACCTCAGCGTACATAGTAAAGAAATCGTACATATTCCAAATCATACTCAGCTTGCGCGCCACATCACCCACTTCTTTGTCTTGTAGGGAAAAATCTTCACCGTTCAACAGTGGTGACGAGAGTAGCAAAAAGCGTAAACTGTCAGCCGAAAACTTATCCATCAGCTCATTTGGATCGGTGTAATTACCGTAGCTTTTACTCATTTTACGACCATCGTTACCCGCCACGTTACCTGTTACGATGACGTTTTTAAAGGCATGTGTACCAAACAGCGCCGTGTTAACGGCATGCACATAGTAAAACCAAGCACGGACCTGCCCCACATACTCAACAATAAAATCACCAGGGAAATTGGCTTCAAACTTAGCTTTATTTTCAAACGGATAGTGAAACTGTGCAAATGGCATCGCACCAGATTCAAACCAGCAATCCATCACTTTATCAATACGAGTGTAGGTCTCTCCGTCAATTTCGAATGTTACGTCATCAATCCATGGTCGGTGGTAATCATCTAGCTCGACTCCGCTGAGTTCTTTTAATTCAGCGTAGCTACCGACAACCTTTACTTTGCCACTTTCCGACTTCCAAACTGGCATAGCTGTCGCCCAAAAACGATCACGACTTAGGTTCCAGTCTGGAGCTTGTTCGATTGTTTTAGCAAAACGACCACTCTTAACGTGCGGTGGAAACCAGTTAATAGGACCGTTATTCTCGAGCATTTCGGTGCGCTGCGAACCAATATCCATAAACCAACTTGGGTGCGCTCGATACATCAGCTTAGTGCCGCAGCGATGACAGTGCGGATAGCTGTGCCGCAAATAGTCAATCTTCCAAACCACTCCACGCTCTTTTAGATCTTTGGCAATTTGCTTATTAATTTCCCAGACATTTTTACCAGTCCAGTCGCCTTCGGTAAAGACACCATTTTCGTCAATCGTATGAACAACTGGGATACCCTTTTCTTGAGCAAGTTCAAAGTCCTCTTCACCATACGCTGGCGCGATATGAACAATGCCAGTACCATCTTCGCTACTAACATAATCGGCGTGCCAAACTTTATGTGCGCCCTTACCACGATCTTCACCCAGTAGCGGCTGATAACTTTTACCAACTAAATCCTTGCCTTTTAGGCTGCGGATAAGCCGGTATTCTAGTGGCTGACTCTTCTCATCTTTAAGGGTTTTTTCTAACAAGCCTTTCGCCAAAATAAACTGATCTGCGCCAACCTGAGCTTCAACATATTCCATATCCTGATTAACCGCAAGCGCTGTATTACCAGGCAAAGTCCATGGTGTCGTTGTCCAAGCCAGTAGCGTACCGCCGTCTTCAAGCTGAAACTTCACAAACACGCTTGGGTCGGTCACATCCTGATATGCACCAGCGTCCATCGTAACTTCGGCCTTAGAAAGCGGCGTGGCATCAAGCGTACAGTACATAAGCACCTTTTCGCCTTCGTATATTTTCTTCTTTTCGTAAAGCTCTTTAAACGCCCACCAAACACTTTCCATATACTCTTTGTCCATGGTTTTATAGGCATTGCCCATATCTACCCAGCGACCAATACGATCAATTACATCATTCCACTCGCTCGAAGTCTGCTCCATGTTAGCTCGGCAAGAAACAATATATTTCTCGAGTCCGTAATCAATCACTTCCTCACGACTCTTCAGACCCAACTTCTTCTCAGTAAAGCGTTCGGCTGGTAAGCCATGGCAATCCCATCCCCATACGCGCTCGACGCGCTTGCCTTTCATAGTTTGATAGCGCGGAATGGCATCTTTAACAATCGAGCTTAACAAGGTGCCATGATGTGGCGAACCGCTAATAAATGGCGGCCCGTCATAAAACACATATGAATTATCTTTAGATCTGTTTTCGATCGATTTTTCGAATGTCTTATCTTGTTTCCAGCGCCTTACCCAATCTTTTTCGTATTCGAGCGCACGTCGACGTGTACCGTGTTTAAATTTCATATAATTTCTCCAATCAAAAATCCCACTTCGTCACTGGAATCCGCGGGAATTTTGCGGACGGTACCATCCAGTTTCGAAAAGGGACTAAAATCCATTTCGCACTTAGTTTTTCAGCCTGTCGTGCTGATAACGGCGGGGTCTAATCAGCAATAGCCTTTCTTCCCGCGACTCGTGGGTGATAGCCACTCAAGCGTCTGACATTATTATAGCATCTTTTTTAATTCTGCTGTATACGTCTACCCGTCTCTGCAATCGCCTCGTCTGTATCGTCAACGTAATCACTCATTTGCAATTGGATATCGGTGGCTGCAAAATCAACGTAAAAATCTCTGCTTAGTATATCTTTATTCAAATAGCGCATATCTAAGCCAGAGTCGACATTGGCTGTCTGAGCTTGCTTCCACTGCTTCTTCATAGCAATATTCATCAGCCAGTTCGGCAGTTCACCAACTGGCTTGTCTATATTAGCCTCACGTAAAAGCTGCTCAATCATCGGCTTAAACTTCATATTACGTGATCCAACTGGCAACTCGCTGCCATGCTCTGCCAGTTCTAGCGCCTGTACTGCACAAACAGCAATTTTTCGTGCCGATATCAATGTTGTGCCGCCTTTACCGTAATAAATCTTTGGATATTTACCAAAACGCTCAACAAAAACATTACGCCAAATTGGTTCTTTACCTGGGGCTACACCAAAGACGTATGGAATATTTAAAACTGCTACCGCAAAACTGTCATCGCCAAGCGCTTTAGATTTATTGAACTGATCAACTCGAGCTTTTATGTACGGGTGGCGTTCTAGGTCGCCCTGTTTTATTCCAGCAACCTCATGATTATTAACATAAGAAAAGTATGATCCAAAGATAATTACCTTCTTTACACCGACCCGCTTGGCAATCTGCAAGACTCGCTCAGTCCTATCGACAAGGTGTTTTTGAAAGAACTCAGTTGCATTAACACCGGGATCAAACTCTATTCGATCATCTGGGCCGGCAGCATATATTAAAGCGTCATGGTCAGATAGTAAATCTGCCACACTATCATCGCTCAAGTGGTCAATGTCCGCTCTTTTTATCTCAACCTGGCTAGATAATTTCTCATCTACCGACTCACTCGGCAAAGCTAAGGCTGTAACCTTCACCCCCCTGTTTATCAACTCTAAGCAGGTGTGATAACCTAAAAATCCTGCGCCTCCGACTACAAAAATATTATTATACTTCATGCTTTACCTTTCTAAAATGTAAACAGTGCATTGCCATATTTAACAATAATACCAGCTACTACAGTCATTACTATCGTCCAAAGAAGCAGCTTGTCATAGTCCTTCTGAACAAGATTTTTAAGACTCTTCTGAATCTTTGCAGGTAGGTATAGATTGTTTTCTCTTATGTTGTACCTAGAAATAGCAAAGAACACCATAGTTGTTGTTAGCGAGACAAGCAAACACCATGGGCATAGAGCCTGAATAGTAAACATGCTAATGTAAAGTAGAGTCAAAGCAAATATGAAACCTAAACCATAGCCTATCTGAGCAGCAAACATAAATGCCCGTGGAAATCTAACACCCGACAGTCCTGCAATTGCCACCGTTATCACAACCGGCTCCGCTATCAGTCCTAAGAAAGCGTTAGGAAAGCCAAACATATGAGCACTTTCATGCAAACCAACAGATGCACAGTTTAGGACCGCATTAATACTACAGGCTAACTCCACATCTGGATTAGCCGCTAACTGAACAGCCTCGACACTTAAGACAAAAGAAGCCAATAGGCTAAGTAAAGCTCCGACCAGCATACTACCGAAAATCCAACGGTCGTCTCTTATTTTTTTATCTTTATGGTTAAAAAAATTAAATACTCTTATCATAATAACTAACCTCGTTGATTAACGGCAAAGGCAAACCTCGCCATAGCTGAAGTAAAACTCCGTCATCAGTCGTAGCCACAATAGTTGGATATTCAACAATATCATACAGCCTACAAATACCCTCACCCTCAATTGAATCAGGGTCAACTGCCTCTAAGCTACGACCTGTTTGATGTTCGTAGTCGTACAAAAACTCCCTAACTGAACGGGCATGGTCACTTTTCTCTTTATAAATAAGACGGACCCTCATTGCGATTTCTCCTGTTGTTGATTTAATTCGCGACGCTGAGCTAAAATACCCTCAAACTCGTCTAGTGTTTTGAAGTCATGATAAACACTCGCAAAGCGCACATAAGCCACCTCACTTTTGCTGGCTAAAACATCTAAAACAATGTCACCGATAACACTGGACGTCACCTCTGACTCGCCTAGAGCATAAACTGCATCTTCTATATCGTTAATTATTCGCTCCACCTCTAATTCAGAAGCAAAAAACTTTCCTACTGATGATTTTATGGCAATCGATAACTTCTCACGATCAAACAACTCACGTTCACCGCTCTTTTTTACCACGGCTAAGTTTGGTCGCTCAATTCGTTCATAGGTCGTAAAACGATACTTACCGTCAAGGGTTTCTCGACGACGCCTAATAGCGTTACCGTCGCTAACTTCTCGCGACTCCAGCACCTTACTGTCGCCAATTCTATAATCTTGGCTTCCCATTAACTACTCCTCTGATTTTTGCTTTTTACGGCGTCGTAAAAAGGCAGGCATGTCGGATTCGTCATCCTCGTCCGGCTGCTGTGGTTGATTCCAAATATCATTCGATCCTTCCGAGGCAAACTCAGAAGCTGAATCAGCTTGGTCAAGGTCCATATTAACACTCTCTACAGCTGCCTCATCTATATCTGACGAAGCTGATGCCGAAGCAGCATCGTTGGCTGAAGTATCTGCACCCGGTAACTCAGCTTGGGCTGCTTGCTCTTCAAAATATTCGCTATCAAAGCCTGTTGCAATTACTGTTATAATCAACTCATCTTCAAGATCTGGCTTTAATGTAGCACCAAAAATGATATTTGCATCTGGTGAAACTGCGCTGGTAATGATTTCTGCAGCCTCTTGGATTTCCGACATACTCATGTCATAGCCACCAGTTACATTAAATAGCACACCCTTTGCTCCATCGATTGAAACCTCAATTAGCGGAGATTCGATAGCTTGCTGAGCTGCCAGAGCTGCTCTCTCCTCACCGCTAGCACGACCAATTCCCATTAAAGCCGATCCAGCGCTGCTCATAATTGCCTTAACGTCAGCAAAGTCGAGGTTAATCAAGCCATGTTCGGTAATTAACTCTGAAATACCCTGCACACCTTGTCGCAATACATCATCTGCGATTTTGAATGTTTCGAGTAGCGGCGTGCGTCGGTCAATAGTTTGAAGTAGCCTGTCATTAGGGATAGTAATTAACGTATCAACCTGCCTACCAAGATGAGCAATCGCCCACTCGGCATTTTGACGACGTTTTTCACCCTCAAAGCTAAATGGCTTAGTGGCTACGCCAACCACCAAGATACCCATTTCACGGGCAATCTCTGCCACAATATGGCCAGCACCACTACCAGTTCCACCGCCAGCACCAATCGTAACAAACACCATGTCAGCACCCTCAAGCGCCTCTTTAATTTCGTCACGTGATTCGCTAGCGGCCTGCTCTCCTATCGTAGGGTCTGCCCCAGCCCCTAACCCACCTGTAGTATCATGACCAAGGTGAATTTTAATATCTGCCTTGCTGTTATGCAGAGCCTGAGCATCTGTATTCATAGCAATAAATTGCACACCGCCCAGACCAGCCTCTTTCATGCGGTTGATTGCTGAACCACCAGCGCCACCCACGCCCACTACTTTTATACTGGCAAATGTCTGTATTTCGCTTGGTTTTATTTCAGCCATTTAGTCATTTCTCCCACTGATTGTAATCTTTTATTTAGTATATCAATGCAATTGCTAGCAATCAAGACGCCCTAAAGCGATCAAAGAACCTGCTAATTATTGATTTTGTATTGTTTGAATCAGCACCCTGTCGTCCAGACTTGGGGCTGTCGTAACTGGAAGGCTGCATATCGCTAAACATCAAGCCAACTGCTGCTGCAAAACGAGCATCGCTCAATTGGTCCGCCACGCCTCCAAACCCAGAAGGTTTACCCTTCCTGACTGCGAGCTCAAGCGCCTCTTTAGAGTAATCGACAAGCTTTTTTAAATTAGAGCCACCGCCAACAATCACAACACCGCTAGGTAACTTACCCTTACGACCAGCCTTCTTTAATTCGTTATTAATCGCCTCAAATATGTCTTCGAGACGGGCCTCTACAATCTCATCTATGTCAGAAGTTTTAAACTCAAACTGTTCTTTCTCATACTTAACAATAACTTCTTTATTCTCAGAACGAGCCACCGCCGAAGCATGTTTTAATTTAACTTGCTCAGCCACTTCTGGATCAGTCTTTAACCCAATTGCTAAATCATTAGTAATATTATGACTACCAATCGGAATTACCGAAACATACTGCAACTCACCCTCTTCGTAAATGGCCACGCCTGTAGTTGAAGCACCAAAATCAATAACCGCAACCCCGTTCTCTAGCTGTTGCTCATTTAAAACGGCCCTAGACGCCGCTACAACACTTGGAACCACAGATGTTGGTCGAACCGAAGCCTGTTCTGCAGACTTCTCCAAATTAGCCACATGGGGATTTAAGGCAGATATAACATTCGCATTAATCTCTAGCCTGGTACCGGTCATACCAATAGGATCTTTTATGCCATCCTGGCCATCTAGCCTGTAGTTGAAAGGTATCATATCTAAAATAGTACGATTTGCTGGAACCTTACCAGTAGTAGCCACCTCCTCAACTCGAATGATATCCTCTTCCGACACCTCATTGCCAACCGAAGTGACCGCAATCATACCATCAGCTTTAGTGCTTAAAATATGCGATCCATTAATACTAATAGCAGCAGAATCAACCTGATATCCGCTCATTCTTTCGGCCTCGCCTAGAGCCTCATCGATAGCCTTGCTTGGGCCCGCTAGATTAACTACCGTACCCTTTCTCATGCCAGTATTTACAACTTCACCAACTCCGACAACTGTCGGAACTCCTGTTTGAATATCGATCTGCCCAACAACGCAGCGAATTTTTGTCGTGCCAATATCAATTCCAACTGCATACTTAGAGGTTTCTTGCATGTCTGTATTATAGCGCTTATGGAAAAAAAATCCAAACCAAATGCTAATATTTTACAGCTTAGTCAGAATCTCTGCACCATCTTTAGTAATCAAAACTGTATGCTCGAAGTGAGCAGCTAAACTACCATCCTTGGTGCGAATCGTCCAGCCATCGCTGGCGTCAGTCTTTGTCCGCTCGCCGCCAAGTGTCGCCATAGGTTCAATCGCAATAGTATCACCAGCCTGTAAAGACACACCTAATCCACGTATTCGAAAGTTTGGCACATCTGGAGGCATATGCATCTCCAAACCAACGCCATGACCCACCAGCTCACGAATAATCCCTAACTTAGCCTTTTTTAGAACTAGCTCAATAGCTGAACCAATATCATTTGTAGTTGTACCGTCGCCCTTAATAGCGTCTATCCCTGCATATAAGCTCTGTTCAGTTGCCTTTAATAGATGCTTGACCGCACCTTTAGGCTCTTCTCCCACCACCATAGTAAAAGCACTGTCTGTTTTCATAGACTTATAAGTTATCACTAGGTCGAAGCTGACAATATCGCCGTTTTCCAACTCATAATCATTCGGCACTCCGTGCACAATAGCATCATTAACACTAATGCACACAACTCCAGGAAAATCTGGCATTGGCTCTCGATAAGTCGGGGTTGCGCCGTACTCAGAGATTTTATCGGCAACAAAATCATTAACTTCAAGCCCAGTTAAGCCTGGCTTAACGTAGTCTTTTATGTCTTGAAAAATTTGAGCTAAAATTCGACCACCTTCACGCATAGCCTCAATCTGCTGAGGTGTTTTTCTGCCAGTTATTATTGACATGCTTTTGTGACTTCGTCGTAAATCTTATCGTGTACTTCGCCTGCCGTACCAGTTCCATCAATGTGAACAATCTTAATGCCGCTATCGGCAAATCGACCCAAAACTGGGTACATTTTTTGGCGATATATGGTCATCCGGCGAGCAATTGTCTCGGGCGTGTCCTCCATGCGGGCTCGCTTCTCAAGACGACTCATAATCTCACTCTCTGGTACTTCAAGCGAAACAACCAACTCGATCTTTTCATCGTTATTTTCAATATATTCTGCTAGCCACTCAGCCTGCTCTTTTGTTCTTGGAAATCCATCCACAATTGTACGAGGAAACTTTTTAGCTTTAGCATCCTGAATCGCTTTATCAAAAACCTCGTAAGTTAGTTGATCACTAACTAATTCGCCACTTTTTAATATCCTAATAACTTCAGGGTCCTGACTATCGCGCAACATCTCGCCAGTTGAAAGCCACTTCCAACCCATTCGCACTGCCAACATCTGGCCTTGCATACTTTTACCTGCGCCAGTTGGGCCAAATAATAAAATCATCCGTATCTTCCTTTTACTTGGTTAATTCTTCTTTTGCGATACGGGCCACCATAGCCCCGTCAGCCGCCGTTCCAGCGCGTGACTTTACAGAACCAATAACCTGACCCATCTTTTGTGGTCCGCTTGCGCCTATCTCTGCGATAGCTTCCTTAACTAAAGACCTAATCTCATCTTCACTTAGCGCCTTTGGTAAATACGACTGAAGCACGACAATCTCATCCTGTTCAGTCTTGGCAAGATCTAAGCGTTCATTAGCTTCATAAAGCGCAATACTCTCTTTTCGCTTCTTAACCTCGCGCGCCACCAACAGCTCAACCGCATCGTCAGACAAGCCTTCTTCGCGCTTACCTAAATTAACTTCTTCATTGAGAATTGCTGCCTTTAAATTGCGCAACACCTCACCCTCAAAACGATTGCCGCCCAGTAGAGCGGCTTTCATGTCGTTTTGGATACGCTCCTTTAGCGTCATCCGCTAGCGCATCCCTAAGCGCATTTTCTGCATCTTTTCAGCCTTACGAGCTCGACGCACAATAGCGCTCTTACGTCGTTCGGCTTTGCTAATTGGCTTACTAAATCGCATACTAGACTTAGCACTCGCAAGCACGCCACTCTGCAACACCTTGCGATTGAAGCGTCGAATAATATTTTCGTTAGCTTCCTTCTGATCTTTACGTGTAACTTCTACCATATCGATTTGATTATAACAGATATAGATACCTATAACAAGCTAAAAATATATAAACACACTAACTGCTTAAGTCCTGTATATGCAGTAAGCGCCCCTCGATCGAACGGCGACCATTCCAGTCGTTTATTAATGGACTAAACCATAAGGATACTTCTGAACCAATATCTTTAAAAAATGCTTCTGGAGCTGAAAATGCAACCATCTCTATGCTGCGATTAGACTTATCAGACACACGCAACTTAACATGCTGACCATCTGTCCCCATACGGCGCTGATTAGTAACTTTTGCATTTTTTAGACGCAAAATCGGCTCGGGGTTGGAATTGCCAAATGGCTCAAGTTTAGATATGTCACTAATTAACTGCTCATCAACTCCGATAAGATTATCAATTTCAACGTCAGCTTTAGGCAGTAAAAAATGCCTCTGATTTATGAGACTAAGCGATGAGTAAAACTCATTTACCATCCTGCGGAAAGTAGGAATTTGCTTTACTGATAGAGTTACCCCTGCAGCCGCAGAGTGACCTCCTCCCTTTATGATAACCTCGTCAGCAAAACGAATAGCATCAGCTGCGCTAAAATCACCAAAACTACGCGCACTACCCTTAGCCTCTCCATTTGATTGCTCCTCAAAAACATAAGTTGGTTTCTTATATCTCTCAAGCAACTTAGCTGCCACAATTCCAATCACTCCATGATTCCAACCAGCCCCGCTTACTACAAGCACATCGTCATCAATCATATCCATGGCTTGCTGTGAAGCTTCTTCAAATATAGCTTGCTGCAAACTCTTTCTTCGCAGATTAAGTTCATCTAAATATTGCGCACGCTCAAGTGCCAACTCTGGCTGATTCTCCACTAACATATCCAAAGCGTGCTGAGCCGTTTCCAAGCGACCAGCCGCATTCATACGTGGACCAAGCCCAAAACCTAAGGCTCTAGCGTTTAATTTCTGCCTATCTATACCGGCCACCGCCATCAAAGCCTTTAAGCCGGTGCGCCTCTGCTTCTTGAGCACTTCTAGTCCCCAAAAAACATTTGCCCTATTCTCCCCCGAAAGAGTTACTATGTCGCAAACCGTTCCAAGTGCTACTAAATCAAGCAGCCATTTCTCGTGACCATCGGGTAGACCTCTCATCTCTTGCTGCATAGCCTGGACCAGCTTGAAAGCCACCCCAACTCCAGCCAAGTCAACAAACGGATAGCTATGACCAGGGTATTTTGGGTTAACCACAGCGACTGCCGGCGGAGGATAATCAGATACATTATGGTGATCGGTCACTATCGTATCAATGCCCAGTGTACTAGCGTATGCAATCTCCTCATGACTTAAGCTACCGCAGTCTACAGTTACAACTAAATCAGCCCCCATATCATTCAACTTATCAACTGCCCCTAAAGTTAGACCATAACCTTCTACAAAACGATTAGGTATAAAGGCATCAACCTTACTAAACCCAAACGAAGAAAAGGCATCTATTAATAAAGCTGTGGCGCTCAAGCCATCAATGTCATAATCACCATAAATAATGACTCGTTCATTTTTAGAATGAGCCTCCTTTAATCTACCTACCGCCTTACCCATATCCGGCAAAAGATATGGATCGGCTTTGGACAGGTCATAGTCTGGTGATAAAAAAGCTTCTGCCTCAGGGCCAACTAAGCCGCGCGCAGCCAAGATCTTTTCAAATAAAGCCATTCTTACAAGCCCGCACTAGGACGTTTTGGGCGAGATGATTGCTGTTGTGATTTAATTACAATACTTTGTAGTTCTTTAAAGATAAGAAAACTTTTGTTGGTAGAGTATATTTTTGTATTCCCCTGTCTTTCGCTATGCAAAAACCCAACTTTTTCTAGGCGTTTAAGCTCACGTTGGATATTACCAGGATCTTCTTTTATAAGTTTAGCTAAACCGCGAACATGCGTTTTAAAATCAGGATACTTAGCGTATACCACTACAATCTTGCGCCGGACTCGTGAAGTTATAAAAACGTCTAACATTATTACCACCTATCTCCTTATCATTTTACACAACATTCACGTAATTCTCAAGCGATTCATTTAAATACTCTACTGCCAATTTAATATAATGTCATTTATTTTTTTAACAGTATCTTCATGACTAGGGATAGTATTGTCGTCATAGTAGTGGTTTGTGCCCATAAAATTTGCCTTTACATCAAGCACATGAAGTTCATCCGCAAATAGATGGAGCCTGTCAACCGCCGGTACACTAGCTGTAGGCGTTGCTACAATCAACTTCTGAATTCTAATTGGCTTAAGAAAATCCAATGCCACGTCAAGAGAGGCAGCATCATCAAAGCCGTCCGACACAAGTATGATATTTCGACCCCTAAGCAAATCTTTGTCCACTAGGCCGCCATCGCCCAGAAGACGGTTGATCCGACCCATAGCCTCTCGCTTCTTTTCTTCAAAGTAGCCAAAAAATTCTTGACGATATCCCTCAATCTGTCCCGCAGAAAGCATACCGTTGTATGTAAAAGCACCAGACTGACTCAGACCGCCAATCATAAGGTTTTCGCCAGGTATTTCAATATTTTCAATCAGCAACATAGTTAAAACGCTATGCAATGCGACCGCAATTGGCTCGGCTACCAAAACGGCCCCATCGTTAAGAGCCATAACAGCACAATCTTCATAGCGATAGTGTCTTACTATCTCTTCTGCCAGCCTAGCACCAGCATCTGCCCGATCTTTAAAATACATATATATTATTGTAACCCCTACATCTACATTTGTTAACTCAACATAGCGCAATGATATACTACCACTATGTACTACCTTGAGGTTGCGCCAATAAAATTGATCAGGCAAGACGCCTTTTTCTTTACATACACCTACAGCACACCGTTGAGTGCTGGCACTATCGTAACCATACCTATCGGCAAACAAATAGCAACTGGAGTGGTTATAAGTAAAACGAACAAACCTAGCTATAAATGCAAGTCGATATTGTCGGTAGTTTATAACACTCCAATACCAGAACCTCTTCTATCTACTGCAAAATGGATGGCGGACTACTATCAAGTCCACCTATCTAGCGCCCTGAACACATTAATTCCAGCTGGAATCACAAAAAAAAGACGACCTACAAAAGACGTTAGTTATAAAAACATAAGAAAAAAACAAGATTACACACCCACTAAGTATCAGCTATTAGCTATAGAATCAATATTAAACAACAATCACACTACTCAAATACTGCACGGAGTAACTGGATCTGGCAAGACAGTGGTTTATATAGAATGTGCAAAAAAATTATTCAATAAAGGCTTATCCTCTATAATCTTAGTACCTGAAATATCTTTAACGTCTCAAATAGTTGACGAGTTTAAGCAGGCATTTGGCGATAATATTCTGGTGTCGCATTCTAAACAGACAGAATCACAAAGGCATCAAATATGGCAACAAGCCCTAAAAGCGAAGAGTCCTAAAATTGTAATCGGCCCTCGCTCTGCGCTTTTTTTACCGCTGAATAGGGTTGGCCTAATCGTCCTTGATGAGTTCCATGAACCAAGCTACAAACAAGATCAACAGCCACGATACTCAAGCCTAAGAGTTGCTACGATCCTAGCTAAGCATCACAAAGCTAGGGCTGTATTCGGCAGCGCCACTCCAACAATATCAGAATACTACCTATCAGAAAAAAACAAAGTTCCGATACTTAACCTGCCTACAACCGCAAGGGAGTCTGCTAGACCGACCATCGATGTTGTAGACATGACCAATCGCACACTATTCACTAGGCATCGCTTCATGTCGGATACAGCCCTAGACTTAATAGACGACACTATAGACAGAGGCGAACAAATTTTAATATTTCACAATCGTAGAGGCACAACTGCCACAACTCTATGCAGCAACTGCGGGTGGTCGGCGCTTGACCCAGAAACAGACCTGCCACTGACCCTGCATGCAGATAAACACTTATTAGTTAGCCACGTTACAGGCTACAAAAGCCACGTACCCACAAGCTGTCCGACATGCAATAGTGCCGATATAGTCCATAAAGGCATAGGCACGAAGCTAATCGAGAATGAATTACAAAAATTATATCCGAACAAAGAAATTGTTCGATTTGATGGCGACTCAGATAGAGACTCTACGATTGAGCAACGCTATGAAGGGCTCTACAATGGTGAGATCGACATAATAATTGGTACTCAGGTTGTAGCTAAAGGCATCGATTTACCTCACCTATCGGCAGTCTGCATAATACAGGCCGACTCGGGACTTGCCTTGCCAGACTATTCTGCTGATGAGAGGGTTTTTCAATTAATAACCCAATCCATCGGTCGAGTTGGTCGCAGCAACAAAGCTGCTTCAGTTGTAGTTCAGACCTACCAACCTACCCACCCAGCTATTAAGCATGGGATAAAGCAAGATTACACTAGTTTTTACGAGTCTACTATAGATGAAAGAAGAAGAGGTAACTTTCCGCCGTTCACATATCTAGCACGATTCACCTGCACTTATAAAACAGAGGTGTCCGCAATAAAAAGCAGCCAGGAACTTATATCTAAATTAAAAAATGTAGCAAATCCGGAGGTACTATTTTTTGGTCCAGCTCCAGCCTTCTATGAAAAGCAACATGGCACCTATCGCTGGAACATAATAGCCAAATCCCCCATACGCAACCATTTAATTGACTTGGCTAATCACCTACCTTCTAAGTATTGGCAATTCGAGCTAGACCCGATCAGTCTCCTGTAAAACGCTTGTGCTGCAGTGGTTAATTTGATAGGATAGGCTTATGAAACAAAGGAGCGCTTTTACAATTGTTGAGATCATGATTATTGTATCTGTGATCACAATTTTAGCCAGCATAGCAACCGTGAGCTATGCCGGACTACAACGAGACGCTCGCAACAAGGAAAGAGAGAGCGACGTAGCCATATTACAGTCATCTTTAGAAGAATTTTACGAAAAAAACGGCTACTATCCACCAATGGATAAAATGTCTGGCGATAGCGACACGACGATTACCTTTCTTACGCGTGATTTAAATATTCCAAGAACCGCCCTCGTTTCACCCGACGCCCCTAAAGGAACAAAAAACTCGATTTCAACAAACATATCTGATCCATCTTATAGGAAAAATTATACATATATAGCCGGATTAGGGGGAACGACCGACGGAAACATAACTGAACCGTGCACAGCAGCAGATGCACAATGCTTAGTATATGGGATAGCCTACTACAAAGAAGGCACAGAAGAAGCAAATACGCTAAAAAGCAAATACGGCTGGTAGCCCAAACCTGTTAATCTTTAAAGAAATACCCTATACTATACATAAATGGGAAAAGACGACATAATACACCTGCCAAACAGTAATTTACGAGAAAAATCTCGTAAAGTTCATGTAATTACAGAAGAGACCAAGCAGCTTATTGCCGATATGACTAGCGCAGCTATCGACTGGGAGGACTCTAGACCACACGAGATTAGTGCCGCCCTAGCAGCTGTGCAAATCGACCGACTCGATCGTGTAGTTATTGTACGCAGTAACTTTGAGGATAAAACTGATAAGTCTTTTACTGCCTTAATTAACCCAGAGATAATCAAGCTCGAAGGCGAAATTATTCACGACTACGAAGGTTGTTTAAGTGTGCAGAAAGTTTACGGCAAGGTTCCTCGCCACAACAAGGTGCGCGTAAAGGCTCTCAACGAACACGGGGAAAGCATCCGGATTAAGGCTGAAGGATTTTTGGCACGGGTGCTGCAACACGAAATCGACCATACAAATGGAAAGGTCTTTATAGATCACATCAAAGATAAGCCGAACGCCTTCTATACACTTGATAATAACGGAGAGTTGAAGCCACTAGATTATGACAAAGACATCAAAAACAATCCTATTCTTTGGAACTGAAGATTTTAGCCTAATCACCCTACGCGCCCTAGTAGAGGCTGGCTTTAATATCGAAGCTGTAATCACAAAGCCTGATGCACGAAGAGGTAGAAGCCGCCATGAAACCTCTCCAAAAGTCAAAATATATGCCCAAGAGCAAGGTGTTGCTGTTTTTCAGCCCAACAACACCCCAGAGCTAGTCGAGTACGTATCGACCTTTCAAAATCCAGCCGGAGTACTTGTTAGTTACGGTAAAATGATACCCCAGTCGGTAATTGACCTTTTTTCTCCAGGAATTATCAATATACACCCTTCAATTCTACCTAAATACAGAGGCCCCTCCCCAATCGAAAGTACAATCCAAAACGGAGATAAAGAGACGGGAGTTTCTATTATGCAACTAGATGCTCGCATGGACGCAGGACCCATCTACGATATAGTAATTCATCCACTTAATGGCAGCGAAACTAAGCCAGACCTGTATAAAACTCTTGGTGAAAAAGGTGCGAACAGGCTAGTCCAGATATTGCCAGATATTCTGAACGAGAGCATACTCCCAACACCTCAAAACGATGAAGACTCTACCTACTGCTCTCTTTTGTCTAAGGATGATACACTAGTAGACCCCTCTCAGCTTAGCTCTCAAGAGATAGAACGTCGCATCAGAGCTCACCTTACATTTCCTAAAACCCGCCTACCCTTTTATGGTGATAATCGAATTATCACAAAATCCCATGTATCAGAAACTCCTAGCGATAAAACCATCACCTGTAAAGATGGCTCCCTGCTTTCAATCGACGAGCTAATTGCCCCTAGTGGCAAGACAGTCTCGACCGAAGAATTTTTACGTGGTCTCCATAAATAATATTAATAAAGACTACACCTTTAATATGTAGCCTTTATTGATAATCGTATTAAGACCTAGTTACTAGAGCTTAAAATTGCGTCTTTATTTTGAGATATTTCAGTCTTTAGCTCCTGCATAACTTGCGCTACTACGTCTCGGTAGTTTGGTCGATTAACCTCAAGCCACTTAGTTGCAGCGTACTCAGCATGAAGGGTGATATCGTCTGGCTGCATACCAGAAGACTGTTGCAGTCTTATGAATGATTCATCCTGCTGGAAGTTAGGTACATAAGTACCAAGCCAGCCTGCAACCTTAGCCGGATCCCTATCAATAATGCCTTCAAACTCCTCAAACTGGGCGTCAGTCAAGCCCTCGCTCAATCGTACACCCACACGCTCCTCTAATGAAGAATACACCTGCTCTAAAAAAGCTTGCTTTTGATCTTCAGGAAGATCACCTAGTCCAATTTCTTGTAAAAATTTGTCATCTAGCTTAAACATATTTTCTCCTTACCACCTATTGTACCACAACTAATTAAGCGTTCGCTTTACAAGTTCGCGCGTAAAGAACTCTAACACGTCGCCCTCTTCAAGTTGCAGTTTCTTTTGAGTTTTAAGACTTAGCCCACACATCTCTCCCTCGAAAACCTCCTTAGCTTCCTGCTGTTGACGCTGAACCTTCTCAACCTCAGCCTCTGCTAATACTTCGCCATCACGACGAGCCCTAACCAGCAGTCCAGAACGAATTTTTCCACCTGTCACCTCACCGCCAGCTATTACCGACTCCTTAGTTGTCCTAAAGACACCCTTCACTGTTAAAGATCCAACCTCTGTCTCCACCACCTCTGGGGCCAATAGCTTCTCCATACTATCGTGGGCATCATCAAGCAACTCATAAATAACCTTATACAGGCGAACCTGGACGCCATCCCTAGAGGCTAACCTCTTAACAGCCGGCGGTAAGTCAACATTAAATCCATAAACAATTGTATTCTCGTCAGCTGCTAAGCGGATGTCATTTTCGCTAATATCACCAATTCCACTACCTACAATCCTTAGATTAACGGCTCCGCCTGTATCAACCAAACGCAAGCTATCCATCACACTAGTTAGCGAGCCCTGAACATCGGCTTTAACTATCACATTAAACTCTTGACTATCATGCCGCTGAGTCATCATCTTTAAGAGATCTGCACCAGTTACATTAGTGCTAGCAGCTGCCTTCTCTTGCTCGATACGGTTAGCTTCAGCCGCTTGACGAGCTGACTTCTCATTCTTAGCGACCTTAAACATATCACCAAATTGTGGCAAAATCTTAAATCCAGTTACCGTCACGGGAGTTGAGGGGCCGGCTTTCTTTAGAGAATCACCCTTGTAGCTTAGTAGGGTCCGCACTTTGCCGTACGTAGAACCAGCAACTAGATAGTGACCAGGTGAAAGCTCTCCTTGCTCGATTAGCAAACTAACCACAGAGCCCTTGCCGGTCTCTTTATGAGCCTCAATCACCAAACCGCGAGCGGGAACGTCAACATCAGCCTTTAGCTCTTCCATATCTGCAATCAACAAAACACTCTCTAGTAGCTTATCCAGATTAGTGCGTTTTTTAGCGCTAATTTCTACCATAATAGTATCGCCACCCCACTCTTCAGGGTTTAGTCCATGTTCTGTAGCTAACTGAGTCTTAACAAGTTGCGGGTTAGCGGTATCTTTGTCGATTTTGTTAATTGCCACAACAATCTTAGCATTAGCATTCCTGGCAAACCTAATCGCCTCAACTGTCTGAGGCTTAACACCATCATCAGCTGCAACAACTATAATAACTACATCCGTCAAGACAGCGCCATGTTGACGCAGGGCTGCAAAAGCCTCGTGGCCTGGAGTATCTAGTAAAGTTATAACTCTGTCATTCTGACGGGTTTGATAAGCGCTAATATGCTGAGTGATTCCACCAGCCTCTCCTTCGACTACTTCTGTGTCAAGCAACGCATCAAGCAGGCTGGTTTTACCGTGGTCAACATGACCCATTACCGCTACTATCGGAGGTCGCTCAACAGCGTTTTCTGAAACACTGTAAGCTGCCCGAGCAGGCGAATCTCCGCCATTCTTACGCTCTAGTTTAGCATCAATGCCGAGCTCTTCAACAATGATAGTGGCCGTTTCAAAATCAATTTTTTGATTAATGGTTGCAGCTATACCATTCTTAAACAACTCGCCAACAAGAGTTGTAACGGGTAAATTAAGAGTCTCTGCAAGCTCCCCTACAGTAATTGAATCACCAATAGAGACAACCTTCTCTTGCATATATACTCCTTCCTTCCCGCTACAACTCTTCTATAGCGGCTTCAACGCGGGAGTCTCACCCGCGCACTATTATTTATTACCTAGACTAAGGCTAATCTTACGACTTTCCTTGTCAATATCCAAAATGACGAACTCTTTACGTTCATTCAAAGTGAAAACCTTCTCTGGATCTGCAGCATTAGCGCCACCAAGCTCAGAGATATGGACCAAAGCTTCAATTGCCGGACTAATCTGCACAAAAGCACCAAACGGTGTAATGCGAGTAACGGTTCCTTCAACCTTATTACCCTTAGCAAACTTTTCTACCTCTGATAGCCATGGATCTTGCGTCAATTGCTTCATACTTAGAGAGAGTCGATCTTTATCAATAGCGATAATCTTTGCTTTAATAGTCTGACCAACTTTTACGTAGTCTCCAGGGTTATTAACTCGCTCCCAACTAATCTCTGAGATATGCACAAGACCCTCAATGCCCTCGACGTTCACAAAGACACCAAAATCAACTACACCAGTTACTACACCCTCTACCTCATCACCGATAGCAAGCTTCTCAAATCTTTCAGCCAAGCCATCTTTAATAGCTTCTTTTTCGCTAAATATTAGCTTATTTGCCTTACGGTCAGCATCAAGAATACGAACCTTCATATCCTTCCCAATCAGACCATTTAGACGCTGTAGAATTTCGTCTTTATCGCTTGATCCAACTCTTGGATAGTGCTCAGCTGATAGTTGTGACACTGGCAAGAAGCCACGCACACCCTCATACTCAACTAGTAGGCCGCCTCGATTTGCATCATATGGCTGAATACTAATAACTTCACCAGCCTCAAGCTTAGCAGCTACCTCTTCCCATCCACGATCCTTCGCAGCCTTCCTTAAACTAAGTAGAGACATTCCGTTATCTAGCTCTGTGTCAACCACACTGGCTGTCACTTCATCTCCCTCAGCGATACTACGAGAAAAACCAACTTCACGACGAGGTACAAACCCTACGCCCTGTGCACCCAGATCTATTAGGACCTCGTGCTTTTTTAGACTTAATACTGTTCCGGTAATAACCTCACCAGCAGTCAGCTGCTTAGCACTGGCATCTGTGCCAGCGAGCAGGTCATCCATTGTTATTTTGGCGTTTGCCATAAGTTTACTTAGTAGTTTTATTAATAAACAAAAACTACCAAAACTCCTTCCTTATAGTTTATATTTATCAAAGCGCAATTAAACAACGTTCAACACACCCTGATAGCTAGTACCATTGTACTGTAGTTACTAACAGATGTAAAGCTCCAAAATGATGCTTAGTCTACCTTCGTCCGTAGTGATAGTAGAAATACCCAGAACCCACAATAGCAACTACGCCTATGGTCATCATCAGTAAATCCTCAGCAGGCCCAGTTTCCGGCAGATCGGCCGGACCAACTCCGCCAGTGCGAGACATTGGACCGTCTCCAGTCTGAGTCTGAGGTTGGGGTTGAGCCTCCCGAGCAGCCTCTGCCTCGTGCTGTCGCTTAGCCTTAGCAATAGCTTCTTCGCGTAGCTTATCTTCGGTAGACTTATCGCCCTCTGCCTTTTTACGCTTATCGTCATCTAGCTGCTTAGAGGAATCCTTATTTTGTTCAGACTCCTTGACCTTATCGGACTTATCTTTAGATTTAGGATTATCGGTCTTTTTATCAGCCTTTGGCTGCTTTTGATTACCCGGATCAGCCTGTCTTAGTTCCTGCGGGCCAAATGCTACTCGCGATTCACTACCGCGTCTTTGAGAAATTACAATAGCACCAACTATAAGCGCTGCCAACAAAACACCAACAATCGCAAATACCGCCACTGAACCCGATTGTTGCTTATTCATAAAAATATCCATCTCCTCACACGCCAGATATAACTATATATTCTTTATATATTATACTCTATTTACCCAAACAATGCAAGGTTTTGAGCAAAAAAATCAACATGTTACACTAGATATATGATTGTCACAGTCGATACGGGAGGCACCAAAACACTGGTTGCCGCTTTTACAAACAAAGGCGAAATGACTTCGCATATAAAATTCCCCACCCCTAAGAACCAGGTGAAGTACATTGCCTTACTGCATCAGTCGTTTGAAGATCTAAAAATTCGTGGTAAAGTTGACGTGGTTTCAGTAGCCCTGCCAGGCATTATCAAGGATGATATCGCCATCTGGTGCAAAAATCTTGGCTGGCGAAATTTTGACATCAAAAAACAACTTGGTCCAATATTTAACGGTGCTCCTATTATCGTCGAAAATGACGCTAATCTTGCCGGCCTATCCGAAGCTAGAATGATGAAGCCTATACCGCAATCATTACTTTACGTTACTGTAAGTACTGGAATTGGTACTGGTTTTATTACAGAGGGCAATATCAACCCAGGCATGCGCCATAGCGAAGGTGGACATGCTTTGGTAGAGTTCGACGGATGCGTACGTGAGTGGGAAGACTTTGCTAGCGGCAAAGCAATTTACGAAACATACGGTGAATACGCCAGTAAGATAACTAGCAAGCGGCGCTGGCAACATATTGCCGATAGAATCTCTCGAGGATTTTTAGCTATCATTCCTATCGCCCAGCCAGATGTTGTTGTAATTGGTGGCAGTATGGGTAGTTTTTTTGATCGCTATGAAAAACATCTAGTCGGACTACTTGAAGAAAGGCTACCTCCCCATATCAACAGGCCGCTGTTCATCCAAGCGCGCCACCCAGAACACGCCGTAGCCTATGGAGGCTATTATCATGCTATCGACTACCTCTCTAATAAAAAAGCTTAGGCTTGACTTCCCTCATCTTAAGTTTAAAAAATCTGATGTTTCCCGTTGGTCACACAGTCGCCAAACCATCTACTTCAATCCGAACGAAAAAAATGCTAATTGGATAATACTACACGAACTAGGTCACGCCTGCTTAAAACACGCCAGCTACCAACGCGACATAGAACTAATCTCAATGGAAAAAGATGCTTGGCAGTACGCGCTAGACAAACTGTCTGATAGATACGACTTATCGATTGACCAAGACTTTATTGAAGACCACATTAATACCTATCGAGATTGGCTACACGCTAAAAGTACCTGCCCCGGCTGTTCGCTAACTGGAGTTGAAAAAAGTAAACATAACTACCACTGTCTTGGATGTGGGCAAGGCTGGAGCACCAACGAAGGAACTCAAGTGCGCATACAGCGGTACAGCAAAAATAGTATAAACAAACCAAATTTAACATAAATAAAAAGACACCCCTTGAGGTGTCTTTTTGATCATTTCCAGTCGCCTTTGAGTAATCTATTCTTTGTCTTGCTGCTTGGTAGCCTTCGATTTTCCGCGACGACTAATACGACCACCTTTAGCACCCGCAATTCGAGCTAGCTGTGGGTTGGCGGCAAATCCACCAGTTCTCCCCTTCTTGCCACCGATTGCACCAATACGTGCATAAAAATCAGATCCATGTTTTTTCTTATTTGTTGCGGCCGCTTTAGCGCCGCCAGCTTTTGTGCCTGCCATTCAGACTTCTCCTCATATTATTAAAAGATTTCCACATAAAATTTGCAGAAAAACTCTCACTTTTACCTCACACGTGATATGTGTATGTTATTAATATAACACAGCTTGTGCTTTTTGTCAATATTTACAATAAGCTTTTTTATTGTGAAAAACTATTGCACAGAAACTCGAAGTACTGTAATATGGATATCAGTTCATCCACCACAACGATGAACAAACAGGCACTTGTTCTGGGAAAATAGCCCCAACAATAAAAGACAACCCGATCTGCGAGACGGGTTGTCTTTTTTATTGCGCTAATCTTTCAACAGTGCTAGATATTTCTATTAGACCTCTTCACCTCGTAGATAAACAACTCTACCAGAAAGACAAAACCCCTGGTATTACCAGGGGTTATTGTATAATTCGGCACCGTGCTAGTTTCCCACTTTCGCAGTATAATCGCCGCTGAGGAGCTTGACTTCTGTGTTCGGAATGGTAACAGGTATTTCCTCCTCGCCATGGGCACCGAAGTAAGGCTTTTTTAGACTCTTTGAGCTGATATGCTTCATCAGTGGGTCAAAAGCCTCGCTTCGATGTCCTTGAAACGAATTGCACGAATTTTTAAGTCAACGGTTTTAATCTTGACAGTGGTGATATACACCAATTACTAGTTAAGTCTACCTTATCCGCTTCGTCTATGCAAGCATAAACATCGCAGACAAGGACATAAAAAGGCAATGGGACTGTTAGTACGCTTTAGCTCCATGTATTACTACACTTCCACCTTGCGCCTATCAAACTGATAGTCTTTCAGTGTCCTCATAGGGAAACCTTATCTTGAAGTGGGCTTCGCGCTTAATATGCTTTCAGCGCTTATCCCTTCCGAACGTAGCTACTGGACAATGCAGCAGGTG
>LSQX01051843.1_pt1 | contig 27759 bp, 24 predicted proteins | sample 654561 | NCBI WGS metagenome assembly LSQX01 (sample SAMN04489861, study PRJNA283612) | anaerobic digester metagenome | isolation source: 4 biogas reactors fed with cattle manure at either 37C or 55C with and... | place: Denmark: Kongens Lyngby | collected 2014
GGCCCCACGCCACTGTTATGTTTCCAGCGCCACCGAAGATGCCTGGGCAGATCCGGACGGCGAGTTGCTATCATGCAAACTTGCTTCTCCGGCTTACGAAATGTACGGAAGAGAAGGCTTGGTGATGAGGGGGCCGCTCATAACCGATCATTCCTATGATGAGGGTTCAATCGGCTACCATCGGACAACCGGAAAACACATGCTTACCGAACGTGATTGGGAAAAATATCTTGCTTTCTTTAAGAAACATTTGCTATAAAAGGCGAGGATACTTGGAAATACACTCGCCTTTTTTCTTTGGATGACAAAAAACGGAGACGAAAAAAACAGCCGCTTAGGCTGTTTTTTAGTTGGTGAATTCTCTTTTTCGGAAGAGAAGCATTGCTGCGATGATTAGGGCTAAGGAAATTCCTCCCGAAATGGCAAAACTCAGCCATTCGAAGCTTTCTTTCAGCTTCAGGAAAGAAAGCGGATCGCTGAAAGTGAAGGGTGAGATGTATTTGATTTTCTTGAGAATTTCGTTTTTCGTAAGCGAAGAAAAGAAAGTGAATAAATATAGGGGCAGGGGAATGATGAGTGCAATCGTTGATTTGGCGCTCCTTTTCAGGAAACAGGCCAGAGCAGCACCGAGAAAGGCGATAAGCACAAGCAGGAGCAGAAAGAGCGCCATGTAGATGAAAAAGCGGGACAGATTCAGATTATTGTTGACAGAAAGGAAACCAAGGACGGAAAAAAGCGTGACGATGATTGTGAAGAGAAGTGCCTGGATGAGGGCGGCCGTGAGTTTCGTGAAGAAGAAGGCTGTCCTGGAGACGGGGAGCGAATAAATTAAATCCGCGGTCTGTTCCCTTTCCTCCCTGCTGATTAGGTTGAAACCGGTGAGCGCAGCAAAAATCGCGCCGAACAATTGCAGGAGCAGGCCGATTTCGATGGCGAAATAATCGATTTCGTTTTTCGGTATTCCGCCAAAAACATCAAGCAAGTCCAGAAGTTCTTCCGAAACCTGGGAATATAAATCTTCCACCAAGGGATACATGACAAGCATCGCATAAATGAAGATTCCGACTGCAAGCGACCAGCCCAGAAGGCCATTCAGGGATCTTTTCAGTTCCATTCTCAAAACATGAAGATTAAGCATTTTTCTTCTCCTTTTGGTAATAGTGGATGAAGATTTCTTCCAAATCAAGATCCTCAATCCTCAGGGATTGCAGGCGGTAATAGGATAGTTTTTGTACAAGAAGATTGATGTCGCCTTTGAAGGAATAGACCGCTTCGCTGTTTTGTTTTCCCAAATATTCCAAACCCTCAAGTTTGACTCCCTCGAGTTTGGGACTGACAAAGACTTTTTTGTATTCGTTTTTCTTGAGGTTTTCGATCGTGTCGGAAAAGAGTATCCGTCCTTCTTTAATCAAGAGGACGCGGTTGCAGACTTTCTCCACTTCCGAAAGCACATGGCTTGACAAAAGGATGGCCGCGCCCTTCTTTCTTTCTTCTTCGAGAAGGGCGAAAAATTCCTGCTGGATTAATGGATCGAGTCCCGCAGTCGGCTCGTCGAGAATGATTGCTTTCGGGGAATGGAAGAGGGCGGCGATGATGCCGACTTTTTTTCTGTTTCCGAAAGAAAGCTCGCGGGTCCTTCGGCCCAGATCAAGATCCAAACGCTCCACAAGCTCATGTATTCTTTCTGAGCTAGTTTTTCTAATCCTTGCAAAGTATTCGAGTTGCCTCAAAGCCGTTAGTTCCGGATAGAGATAGATCTCGCTCGGAAGGTAGCCGATATTCAGGTTGACTTCCGGGGAAGGTTCCTTTCCAAAGACGGAAACCTTTCCTGAAGTTTTTTGAATTAAGCCCATGATCGTTCTGATGACGGTCGATTTGCCGGCGCCGTTCGGGCCGATGAAACCGAGTATTTCTCCCTGGAAAAGCTCAAAGGACACGTCCTCCACGCCCCGCGCCTTTCCGTAATATTTTTTCAGATTTTTGATTTCGATTACATTCATCACATAACCTCCGGTTACCAATAATATAACACTTTTTTCTCTCCGAAACAAGACCAAAATAAAAGGCCCGATCATTCGATCATGGCCGCTATTTCTTTTTTTAACTCCGTTGTGATGTCCTTTTCTTCGATGCGCCTGATGATTTTGCCTTTTTTGAAAAGCAAAGCGCCGTTCCTCCCACCGGCGATGCCGATGTCTGCTTCGGCGGCTTCCCCGGGGCCGTTGACCGCGCAACCCATAATCGCGACTTTCAACTTTCTGTTCCCCAGGGTTTCCAGGTAATCCTCGATTTCCTCAACAATCGGGAGCATGTCGAACTGGATTCTTCCGCAAGTGGGGCAGCTTACGAGCAGGGGTTTCTCGTAGAGGTTCAGATCCGCAAGGATTGCTTTGGCAACCTTCACCTCTTCGGTGGGATCCGCGCTCAAAGAAACGCGGATTGTGTCGCCGATGCCCTTGTGGAGGAGGATGCCGAGGCCGATAGACGAGCGGATGGTTCCCGCTCTCAGACTCCCGGCTTCGGTTACGCCGATGTGCAGGGGATAGGGGAAGCGCTCGCTCGCGAGCTCATAGGCACGGACCGTCCTTTCCACATCCGAAGCCTTGAGGGAAATGACGATTTCCTGGAAATCAAGTTCTTCCAGAATCCGCACATGCCTTTCCGCGCTTTCGACCAGTGCCTCCGCTGTCGGGCTTCCGTGCTTTTCCAGGATGTCTTTTTCCAGCGACCCGGCATTGACGCCGATTCTGATCGGAACCCTTTTTTCTCTGCAGGCATCCACGACCGCCTTGATCCGTTCCCTGTCGCCGATGTTTCCGGGATTGATGCGGAGTTTGTCAGCGCCGGCTGCCAGTGCCAGCAATGCGAGGCGGTAATCGAAATGGATGTCGGCGACCAAAGGAATTTTGATTTGCTTTTTTATTACCTTGAGCGCCTCTGCGTCTTCCCTGTTGAGGACGGCGACGCGGACGATCTCGCAGCCGACCTCCTCCAGGCGGCGGATCTGCGCGACCGTTGTTTCCAAATCCCGCGTCCTTGTGTTCGTCATGCTTTGGATCGCGATGCTGTTGTTTCCGCCGATGGCGGTTTTACCGATTTTGATTTCCTTGGTTGGTTTGCGTTGCATTTATGGTCTCCGTGTTGGCGGTTTTCTTTCTTCTCTTTTTGCGTTTTCTCTGCGGGGAGCGGATTCTGTTTTCCCGCAGGATATTATAGATCGAGCTTCGGGAAAGTTCATAGCCCTGGCTCTGCATGATTCTTGCAAATTCAGAAAAGCTGGTTTTGCTTTTTCTATATTGTGTCCGATAAATGTGGGCCAATTCCTTCCGAATGTCTTCCTCGTAAGTGTTGACGGGTTTATGGAAACGGTTTTTGTGGACGACGCCGAGTTCGCCCTCTTCAAGAACCTGGCGTTTCAAATTGCGCACCTGGCGCGTCGTAATCTTCAACATTTTCGCCGCTTTCGGACCGTTGATTTCGCCGGCGATCAATCTGTTGATGATGCGGAGCTTTCTTTTCTCATGCCTTCTTAATTTGACAGGTTTTTCTTTTTTCTCCTCCACTCCCTCTTTTTTTTCTTCCTTCTTTTCTACCATTGCACTTCTCCTTTAATTGATAAATATTTCCTTAGATATATTAACATAGATTGTCGAAGAATGCAAGGCAAAGAAAAAAAGGATATCTCCATATCCTTTTATCTTTTGGTCTTTTCCCTATGCAAAGTCTGTTTCCGACATTTCGGGCAGAACTTCATCAGCTCGAGCCTGTCGGTGGTTTTTTTCCTATTTTTCTCGGTGAGATAATTTTCCGAGTTGCAGACCGAGCATCTCATCAAAAATGTTAAGCGCATTTTAGTCCTCCTAGTGCAGTGTCTTACTAGTAGATTATATACCAAACCTTCCCTTTTTGCAAGCAAAACTTCTCTTTTGTGCGTTTTCCGTTTACCGCCCGCAAGCGGCATCATATCATAATAGCAAAAGGAGGTATGTATGAATCAACACAACCACGAATGGGACGGAGACGAATGGTGTTGGGTTTGGGACGAAAACAGATGCTGCTTCCGCTGGGTGCGTCGCCGGCACAGCTGCAAACGGGAACGCCAGCATGTCCATGAATTTCTGGGGAGCACAAGGTTCACGGAGGAAGGAGAAGAAGCCCACAACCATCGTTTCGCGGGGGTGTCCGGCCCGGCGATACCGACCGGCAGTAGCCATGTCCACCGCATCGTCACATTGACAGATAACACCGATCATTTCCATCGCATCGAAGACACCACGGGCGAAGCGATTCCCGTTGGGGAAGGCAGGCACGTTCATTTCGTGCGCGGGGAAACGAGTTTCGACGATGGGCACAGGCATGAATTCATTTTCGCGACCTTGATCGAAAATCCCACCGGAGAAGACGGATAGAAAACAAAGCAGTTTCATTTCGATGAATCTGCTTTTTTTATTTCCGGGATTGTGGTATAATCAAAAAATGGAAAATGCTTTTATAGAGGTTTTAAAGCAATCCTCCGCTTCGGGAATATTTACTTGCAGTTTTTCCGTTTTCGGGAGGTAAAAAAATATGAAGGAGTGTTCTAGATGGAAAAAAACAAATGGGAAGGAAAGATTGCTGCATTCTTGGGGGACAGCATCACTCATGGGTCGAGTTCAGAAATCAGGTTTTCCGACATTGTGGGCGAAAGGATGGGATTTTCGAAAGTTTATAATTACGGTCACGGCGGTTCGAGAATCACGCTGGTTTCTCCTGACGATTTCAGTTTCGTAAACAGGTATGAAAAGATGACGAGCGCCGCGGACATTGTCTTCGTCATGGGCGGAACCAATGATTACGGGCATGGGGATTTGGAAATTCCTTTCGGAGATTTTTCTGACCGCACAGCAAATACTTTCCACGGTGCGCTCCACGTGCTTTACCAAGGCTTAATCCGCAAATACCTGGGCAAAACCGTCATCGTGATGACTCCCCCGCACAGAAGAGGTTTCGGAAGCTGGGACGACCTGTCTCTCAATCCGAAAACGGGTAAGAATTTCTCCGATTACGTGAATGCCATCAGAAAGACTGCGGAATATTATGGCCTTCCTGTATTGGATTTGTATCGAATTCTTCCCTTGAATCCGGTCATTCCGGAAATTCGGGAAAAATTCATGCCCGATGGCCTGCATCCGAATACCGAGGGGCATTTGTTGATAGCGGAAGCGATCATCAGTTTCTTGAAAATTTTATAGAAACCTGAAATTTTGTTTTAAACCATTTATTCTTTAAATATGCGATGATAAAATATAAGTAATCAATGTATTCACGATAATATCGGAAGGAGAAAAATGGGAAAAAAGCGTTGCACCCTTTGTCCTTGGCTTGGTCGGATCGGTCCTTGCCATGACCAGCGCGCTCTGCATAAATTTTTGCGCTGAGATGTTCCATATATTGGTCAAAAAAGCCAACATAGATCCCGTAAAATCCCTTTTGTTTCAATTGCTGAACTGGGGTCCTCCGGTTTTGGGGCTTGTCGGCTGCGTCGTCTATGACAATAAAGCGCAGATTGGGGGAGGAATGATGCTTGTTTCGGGAATAATCATGCTTTCTGGAATGTTTTTCCGCTATTTCCCTCCCATATTGGGCGGCATCTTGCTCATTGTCGGGGGAGCCCCCGCTTTGGCTCAGAAAGCTTAGGAAATGTTTCTTGCTCCCTGAGGACTTGCGGTTCAAGTCCTTTTTTTTAATGCAAACCATTCATCCATGATTGTTGAGCCCGGTCTTTAGTTTTGATTTTTTTCCCTTTCATATTTTTCTTCCTTTTTTTACATTTCCCTCCTGTATAATAAATGCGAGGGGATTTTTTATGGGGAAGGAAAAGAAAAGGAGCGCGGACGAACAGGAAAAACAGGAAACAACATTCTATTATGAATTGGTTGGCATCATTTTTATCATCTTTTCCATCACCGTGCTCGGAGAATTGGGGAAGATCGGCTCCTTCATGCTGGTTTTGTTTAAAGTGGCTCTCGGAGATTGGTATTGGGTGATTATCCTTTTTCTTCTGTTTTACGGTTTTCAGTCGCTTTTGACCCATAAGAGTTTTAATTTTAAAAACCAGCGTTTCATCGGCTTCGTTTTCATCTGTTTTTCCTTATTGCTCTTTGCGCATTTTCCCTTGCACAGTTACGTGACCAAAAGGGGCAATGCATATTTTTCCGAAACTTGGAGGGTTTACAAGGATTTCATCGCCACCAACATCGACACATATTTGGGCGGCGGTCTTCTGGGAGCGCTGATGTTCTATGCCGTCTATTATTTGTTCGGCGCAGTCGGCGTGGTTTTGATCGGCATCATCATCATCATGTTCGGCTTTTCCCTCATCATCAACAGACCCCTGATCGACATCTTGAAATCTTTCGGAAAGGGGACGAAGAATCTCGGAAAATACGTCCGCAATTTCAATAATTTTTTTAAATATCAGATCGGAAGCGACCGCAAGAAAGCGGGAACGAAGCGGGATGTTTTTTCACGTTCCCAGCAGGTTCCCTTGAAAATTTTGGAAGAGCACCAAAATGTGATGAATTATAATTTTCAGGAGAAACATTGCCTGGAAATGCGGAGCCTGATTCATTCAGTCTTCAATAATTTCAACATTGAATACAAGGACGTCGACCTGTCCATTTCCTATAAGATATCCAGTTTCCGCTTCACGATTTTTTCCGAATACAATCTCAAGGCGCTGATGGAAAGGCTCAACAACGTGATCGAAGAAGACCTCCTCTTTGCTCAGGACGGAAACAGTTTACTGATTCAGGTGGCAAACAAATACCCGCAGATTTTGACGGCCAGGGAATTATTGATGAAGCAGCCGAGCCTCAAGGATAATTATGTCCTGCCTTTGGGGCTCAGTTATGAAAACAAACTCTGCGAAGCGGATTTGTCACGTTCCGGGAATCTGCTTTTGATTGGAAGCAAGGGTTCCGGAATCAGGAATTTCATCAATTATTATATTTTTGCGCTCTTCGCGAAGGTGAATTTATGCGAATACAGGATCGAAATCTTCGATAAACAAAATGATTTCGTCCATCTGGAACAGATCCTGAGAATCATCGCCGACAAAGACATAAACGATTATTTGAATGAAGTGATCGAGGATATTGATCAGAAATTGGAGAAGATCAACCAATACGGGGCGACGACAATCGATGAATATAACAAAAAACTGGAAATCGAGGGTTCCAAGGAAGCGAGGATGCAAAGAAGGTTCATCATTCTCAATCATTTCCAGGCGGACAGGGAAACCTATTCCTATTTCGAAAACAAACTGATGTATGTCACGCAGCTCGGGGAGAAGGCCGGCGTCGTCGCGGTCTATGTCGTCCGTGAGGAGTTCTATGTCTCGAGCATCATCATGAGCATTTTCTTCCATAAGCTCGTCTTCAAACTGGACAGCATCCCCTTTTCCGTCAAAGTGATGAACAATGAAAACGCGACCTACCTGCAAAGCCACGGAGATTCTTTTTACCTGAGCCAAATCAGAGCGCGCAGGATTCAGACGGCGCTTGTGTCCAAAAAAGACATCGAAGCGGTGCTCGCGCACTTAAAATGAAAAGGCACTCATGCAAGAGCGCCTATTTTTTTGCGTTTTCTTTGGCCCTGCGGATCGCTTCGTATCTTTCTTTCAGGGCGATTTCGTATTTGCTGGAATCCTTTGGCTGATAATAGACAGCGTCCTTGATCGGATCGGGAAGGTATTGCTGATTGACCCAGGAGCCGGGGTAGTCATGGGGGTAGAGATAGGGTTTCTGCCTGGGGTCGAAAGAATAGGTGTTTTTCAGATGCAGGGGCAGGTTCCCGCTCCGCCCCTCTTCAACATCCTTCAAAGCGGCATCAATCGCCAAGAGTGATGAGTTTGATTTCGGGGAAAGCGCCATGTCGATGACGATGCTGGCCAGAGGGAGCCTCGCTTCCGGCATGCCCAGTTCCAGGGCGGCTTCGCAGGCGGCTCTGACTTTCGGCCCCATGGCGGGATTGGCAAGCGAGATGTCCTCATAGCAAATGCAATAAAGCCTCCTGACCAGCGGGAGGAAGTCTTCCGCCAGCAGGAGTTTTGCCAGGTAATGCAATGCCGCGTTGACGTCGCTTCCGCGGATGGATTTATGGAGTCCGCTCAGGGTGTCGTAGTAATTGTCCTCGTTTTTGTCGATGTTAATCGGGGGTTTTTGGACCACGGTCTGCGCGAGCTCGATGGTGAGCGTCTCGCCTTCCTGCAAAGCAAAACCAATCGCTTCGAGCATGTTGATCAGGCTCCGCGCTTCGCCGTTCGCCATTCCGATGAGGTATTTCCTGGCTTCCTCGGTGATGTTGGGATTTCCGATCTTGGCAAGCGCCCGCGCAAGCAAAATATTCAGATCATCTTCGGTCAGGGCATCGAGTTTGTACACCAGGCAGCGGCTTCGGACCGCGGGGTTCACGGAATGGTAGGGGTTGACCGTGGTGATGCCAATCATCGTGATTCTTCCCATTTCCACATGGGGCAAAAGATAATCCTGGATGTCCTTCTTCATGCGGTGGATTTCGTCAATGATGACGAGAGTTTTTTTGTTCGCCCCTTCGATGATCTCCCTTAAAAATGCCTTGTTGTCGGTGGAGGCGTTGAAAGTATGGGCGGGGAGTTGGAGTTCGCTCGCGACGGCGTGAGCGATCGTAGTTTTGCCGATGCCGGGCCCGCCGTAGAGGATGAGCGAGGGGAGTTTCTTGTTTTCCACCATTCTTCTGATGACGCCGTTCTTACCGACAAGATGGGTTTGTCCGACGATGTCATCCAAGGATGCGGGGCGCATTCTGTAAGCCAATGGTTCCATAATTTCACCTTCGTAAGCATATTTTACCATAAGCGCCTGCATCTGTAAAGTTAATCGGATTCGGGTGTTTTCAAGAGGGGCGGGAAATTCACGCCGATGATGCCGCCCAGCGAGGAAGCCGTGAGATAGCTCGCGATCTTTACGAAATTCTTGGCAACGAAGGGCACATGCACGAAGAAATTGATGCTGAGCGTGACGAGAATGATGAAGGTCGCGGCGATCAGGCCTTCCAAAAGCCCGTTTTTTTGGGCGGTGTTCCCGGCGGCGATGCCGAGAATGAAAAAGAGGACGATGCCGGCGATGAATGTGGTTGTGTTGAAGGATGAAGCTTTGCTGGGGGCTTTCCCGAGGTAGATCAACAATGCATAAATGCTTGAGAAGATGGCAAGAATAAGGATGAAGCAAAAGTAAACGAAGAGTTTCCTTTTGATTTTTGTTTTCAATTTTATCACCTATGAAATTATATTTTCAAATCGGCGCGAATAGAACCGGAGGCTCTATGGATTGGCTCATATTGGTTAAGATTGCAATCGTCTATTTTGCGATCCTGCTTTTGATGAAATTCATGGGGAAACGCGAAATCGGCCAGCTCAGTCTCTTCGATTTCGTCATCATCCTCGTGATTGCGGACATCGCGGTCATCGGCGTGGAAAACACCGACCCCCCTTTTTACATCCACATGCTCGGGATTTTTCTTCTGGGCCTGATTCAAAAAATCCTGGCAAAAGCGATGCTCAAATGGTCGGCTTTGAGAAGTTTTTTCGACGGGAAGGATTCCCCGATTATCGTCGACGGAAAAGTCAACATCAAGGAAATGAAAAAACAGGCTTATAATTTTGACGATCTCGTGACGCAGCTCCGTCTGAAGAACGTGCGCTCGATTTCGGAAGTGAGGTACGCAATTTTGGAAGCGAATGGGGAAATCAGCGTTTTTAAGAAGAACGAATTTGCAAATGAAACGAAAGCCAATTATGCGACGAAAACAATCAGCCCGATCACCAATACAAAAACTTCGCAACTTAAAAACCAGGCCGGAGAACAGCAGGAAATCTATCCCTTCCCGTTGATCGTTTCCGGAAAGATTAACGGCAGGAATCTGAAAATCCTGAATCTGGACGAAGCCTGGCTTATGAAAGAAATCCGAAAGAAGGGTTATAAATCAGAAAAAGATGTTTATTATGCCAATTATGAAAACGGGAAATTATTCATCGTTGAGACTTGTGATTTTTAAGAATCTTCCTAATACTAAAAAGAACAGCGCTGTCAGTGCAGAGTNNGAGTTCAGCAGGTAGCTTTTGCTACCTGTTTTTATGATCTGAAGAAAGAGAAAGGTTGAGATTGCAAGGACGGCGACTTTCAAAATCACTTTCGGGGAATAGCGGAAACGGTAGCGGTTTTTTAGATAGAAATAAATGATCAACGAAACGACAATCGTGTTTGCGAGGAGGACGATGATCAAACTATTGTAGGAAATCCAGGGCACGAAAGCGAGAAAATATATCAATGCAAGTTTTATGACATCCGCAACGAGATTGATCCGAAAGAGGAGTTTGGCTTTTCCCAGGGCCTGCATGATCGCCCAAAGCGGGGACAGGAGATAGTAGAAGATGAAAAACGCGCTTAAGTTGACGACGTAAGCGGCTCCGATCTCTGTTCCGTAGAGGAGGCGCATGTAATCATGGGCATGGGCGGTGAGCAGAATCGTCACGAGGATGCCGGGAACGAAGGACAGCAGGCAGGATTTTTTAATGTAGTGAACGACTTCGTCCCTGCGCCCGCTGGCATTGCTTCTGCTGATGCTGGGGATGATGGCGGCGGCGATGGATTGGGAAAGAAAGGAGCAGAGGGTGATCAGGGGGAGGGCATAGGCGGTGATGGCGCTGTATTTGTAAAGAATTTCTTTGTTTGCATAACCGAGTTTTGCGAGCGCGAGGGTGTAAATCAGAGGTTCGAAAAATTCGGTCAGGTTCCCCAGGAGACGGGAAAAAGTCGTCGGCGCTGCGACTGTCAGGATTGCTTTCCGAGGGTCGCTTTCTGACCCCGCCAGAATTTTATCCGTGGTCCGGAAAATTTTCCAGAGGATAAATATTAAAGAAATGAGTTCGCCGAATCCCATTGCGATGACGGTCATCGTGACCGCGCCGGCAAGCCCCAAAGAGCGGAAGAGAAAGAGGAAAATGGTTCCGCTAGCGATGCGCGCGCACTGTTCGATCAAATTTGCATAGGCGGTGATGTTTATCCTGTTTTTGCCGTTAAAATAGCCGCGGAAGACGTTGTTCAGCATGACCAGGGGAAGAATGAGGAGGGAGGAGAGAAGCGGATAGAAAGCCTCTTCTTGGCGGAGCCCCTTGCTCACCAGCGGTTTGATGATGGCGACCAGGAGCAGGGAAGTGGCTGCCGTCGCGAAAAGGCCGATGGTGATGGCGGCGCCGAGGATTTTCTTGTCGGAGTATTTTTTTGAGACCGCGTTTTCCGCTATTACCTTCGAGAGCGCGGTGTTCAGGGAAAAGCCCGCAATCGACATGAAGAGCATGAGCGAAGGCAGGATGATCACGTATAATGAAATGCCCTCGTTTCCGAGCAGGCGCGTCAGAATGATTCTGTTCGCAAGGCTCAGCACGCGGATGATCAGGCTAGTTGCGATCAGCACCAATGTGTTTTTTATAAGCTTACTCCTCATATCCCTCTCTTAAATTTATGAGGGAAATCTCTTTTTATGTTCCGATTGTATATAAAAGACATTTATGTTAAGATATATTGACAAAAAAGACATTTATGTTAAGATATATTTGAAAACGTTTGAGGAGAAGAAAGGAAGGAAGAAGATGACGGATGTGAAACTGGGCGTTGGAAGCAAAATTAAATTCGGAATCGCCGATTTCGGCCTTTCCGCTATCACCTCTTGCATCCAATTTTTCATGCTCTTTTATTACACTGATGTTTTATTAATCAGTCCAGGGCTTGCGGGAACGGCCTTGTTGGTCGGCAAGCTCACCTGGGATTTAGTTAATGACGGACTATTCGGATATCTTTGCGATAGAACCAAATCGCGATGGGGGCGCAGGCGGCCATACCTGATGTTTTGCTCAATACCGCTGGCGCTTTCTTTTTGGCTGATGTTTTCGCTTCCGGTGGGGATGAAACCCGTCCTTGCCTTTTTCGCCATCCTCCTCACGGCGATGCTTTTTGACACCTTCCACACCCTGGTCACGACCTCCTATTATGCGATGACGGCGGAGCTCACGACCGATTATGACGAAAGAACGAGCATCGCGACCCATCGGATGGTTTTCAATGTCATCGGTTATATTTTCGGAGCGGCGATTACCACTATGCTTGCGGGAATCTTCCAAAACCAATTTGGGTTAAGCCAGCGCGGTGCCTGGAGCTTGGTCGGGCTGTTCTTTGGATTGATTGCCGCGGCATCGGTGATGCTGGTCGGCTTTTCAAAAAGATTCAAATCAGTGGTGAACAGCGAGCCGGTCAGGATGCCGCCTTTGAAGGCCGTTTTCAGCACTCTGAAAAACAAACCCTTCGTCAGTTTTTTGATTATTTCCGGAATCATGAGCGTCGCTTTCACGCTTGTCACCACGATGCTTCCTTATTTCATCAACTATCCGATTGGCATGGAGCAGGAACTTCCTTTGATAATGTTTTTGTTGCTGGGGATTCTGGGGCTGTTCCTCGTTCCCTGCAAGTTTGTCGCGGACCGGATAGGGAAGGGAAAAACTTACGCGCTCGGGATCGGGATCGCTTCGCTCGCGCTCCTGGTGGCTTTTTTCCTGCCTGCGCAAGCGGCGATACCCATTTTCATTGTCGCAAGCGTTGCCGGGATCGGTTTTTCCAGCCAGTGGGTCTGCCCGCACAGCATGCTTCCCGATGTCGTGGAGTACGATGAATTGCATACGGGAAAAAGACGTGAAGGCGTTTATTACGGGATGTGGGGGATGGTCTGCAAGATCACGGCTGCGCTCGCGATGGCAATCAGCGGCTGGGGTCTGGAGCTTGCGGGCTACATTGAGGAAGAAGTGGTGCAGCCGGAATCCGCCCTCCTCGGCATCAGAATCCTTTTTGCTTTGCTTCCCGTGGTTTTGCTTGCGATCTGCATCCCCCTATTGATCAAATATCCGATCACGCGCGAAGCGCATGCGAAAATAACCCGCGCTTTGGCTGAAAAAAGAAAGTATGAGGAGGAGCTATGAAAGCAATCATTGTCGGCGCCGGCATATCCGGACTGATGTCCGCTGTCCTGCTTTCGGAAAAAGGCGTCAAAGTCAGAATCTATGACAAAAACATTGAAGTCGGGGGCGTGACCGCTCTCCTGAAAAAGAACGGTTATGCCTGGGAACAGGGCCCCCTGCTCATGGGCGAATTCCTCCCCGGGGAGGCAGGTTACGAGGAACTGAAAAAACGTGGCATTGAGCTTGAAACCATCCGCGGGGACCGAGGCATCGTCATGCCCGATTATGAGGTTTGGAAACCGGAGGCCTATCGTGGCCCCGATTGGCGCCGCGAGAGACTGCAAGAACTCTTTCCCGACGAAAAAGAAGGAATCGACAGTTACTACCGCCTCTATGGGGCGATGGCGGAACTGACGCTTCCGGGAATCAGCAAACTCAGGAAGTTCTTTCTCTATCTGAAGGTGAAAAAATACGCGAACTGGTCCGCACAGCAATTGATGGACCATTTCTTCAGGAGCGAGCGCATCAAAACCCTCTTCACCGCCATTCTCGCTGATTTTTGCGCGTCTCCGAAGGAATTTCCCGCTCTGGGAGTGCCCCTCCTGAATCTTGAAACCGCCTTCGATGAGCGCATTCCACTGCATGAAAAAGGCAAAAAAGTACGCAAAGGCTATTGTTATTTCGTGGGCGGGGTCGCGAGGCTTGCGGAGGCGCTTGCGGACAAAGTGCGGGAAAACGGGGGCGAAATCATCCTCGGAAAGACCGTGGAGAAGATTCTGATACAGGATAACAGAGTCAGGGGCGTCCTGGTTGATGGAAAGGAAGATTTAGCGGACATCATAGTCGCAAGCGGGGGCGCGCATGAGGTCTTTTATGGTTTGGTAGGAAAAGAGCATCTCGATGAAGAATTTCTGAAAATTCTTGCGGAGCACAGGGCCATGGAATCGGTTTTCATGGTGCACCTGGGTGTCGACATCAATCCTTTGGAATACCAGAAAGCAGCGCTTTGCTATTACTATAAAACCTATGACCTTGAGGGAGCGATTTCCCGGCTCCGAAACGGCATCTACCATGGGGGCGCGGACGGTTTTTTGATCTACGTTCCGAGTTATCACACGCCGGAATTTGCACCGCCCGGGCACCATGCGCTGACGATCTACACCGTCGCCCCGGACACGCTCAAAGAAGGTAACTGGGAAGATTTGAAGGAAGAGTATGCCGAAAAATTGATTGCTTATGCCGAAGAATATATTCCCGGCCTAAGCAAGCATATCAAGGAAAAAGTGATCATGACCCCGGTTGAGTACCGCCGTCTCGCCCATCTCCAAAAATCGGGCTTCGGCGGTTTGGTCCCGCGCCTGGGGGTCAAATACCCTCCCCACAGAACGCCGATCCGGGGGCTCTATTTCGTCGGCCAACAAAGCGAGAATGCCGGGGGCGTTGCCGCGGTCATGCTGGGCGCGATAGACGCTTTCAGAATCATGGAAAAGGAGTTTCTGAAAGATGGAAATTTATGATGGAATCATTGTCGGCGCCGGGACTTCCGGCTCCTATCTCGGCAGGCGTCTTGCGGAAAAAGGTTTTAAAATCCTCATCATCGACAAACTTCCCAAGGAGGAAATCGGGAATAAATACGACATCGTCCACATCCAGAAAAGAGATTTCGATCGTTTCAAATTGCCCGAACCCGAAGAAGGCGACGATTATGCCTTCGAATTCTCCGCCACGGCCGCGTATTCCGCTTTCGGAAACCATCCCAAAAGGGGAAGCAATCCGACCGTGGGTCTGCGTTTGCATCGCTACACGCTCAGGCTCAACCGCTGGGCCGAAGCCGCAGGAGCGGAAATCAAATACGGAGCCGCTTTCAAGGATTTCATTTTTGAGGACGGAATGATCAAGGGCATAATTTATTCCGAAGCTGGTGAAGAACGGAAAGCTTACGGAAAAATCGTCGCCGATTGTTCGGGGATACCTTCCGTGGCGCGGCGCCGCCTTCCGGAGGGCTACGGCGTCGAGAATTTTGAAATCGGACCGGATGAAATGTTCTATGTCATTCTCCGCTATGTCCGCTATCTCGACGAAAAGGATTATCTGAATGGCAGCCGCTCCTGGGTATATTACAAAACCTGGGAAGCGCCCCAGCTTGATTCCAAGGGCGCGATTCTCGGCATCGGCGCTAATTTGGGTTATGAGCATGCGGAAAGGATCTTTAAGGAGTTTACAAAGAGGATTGCTCTCCCCCGCCATGAGTTGGAGCGTGTGGAAAAGGGCAGAACTCCTTACAGAAGGCCGCCCTACTCCTTCGTCGCGGACAATTTTCTGGTCACGGGCGATGCCGCCTGCCTGACCAAACCCCATGCTGGCGAGGGCATCACCTCGAGCATGGTCCAGATTGACATCGCGGTGAAGTGCATCACAAAGCTATTAAAAAGCAACAAGCCGCTCTCAAAAGAAAACCTCTGGCCGATCAACAAGGAATATGTCGTTGTCCAGGGCAGGGCTTATGCCGCGATGCTGGCGACGCTGATCGGAGCCGTGAGCACCTCCCCGGAAGAAAACGAATTTTTCTTTGAGCACGACGTCATTTTCAACGCAAAATCCTTCGCCGCCATGGCTGAGGACAAGGAATTGCGGTATTCTCTTCCGGAAATGCTGCGGATGGCTTCCGTGCTCATCAGGGGCGTTCTCCGCGGAAAAGTGAGGTTCAAAACCCTCCGCTCCCTTATCAGGGCGATGAAGAACGGTTCCAGGATTTCGAAGCATTACGGGAAATATCCCTGCGAGCAGGAGAGATTCCCCGCTTGGGCAAGAAAATCCGACAGGCTTTGGGAGCGTGCTGGCAGCATGGCAGCGGCCTTGAAAGAAATGACAAAATAAAAAGCATTAATGAGGACGGCTATCCGATGATTTTGCCCGCAATCCAGGCAACGATGAAGGATGGGGGGAGAATGATCATTCCCTTTTCCGCTTATCCGGAAGAGCTGGGAAAAATCAAACCCGGCGCGAAAATGGCCGCTTATCTGGCCAATATGGATCTGGTCACCGTGCTCCTGCACTGAGAAGAAACTCGGCGAAAAATACGGAATTTTTGACATCGAAATGATCTTTAATTCAATGCCGCCGATCACCGGCTATGTCCATCCTCCCCAGGAGATGAAAGTCATTCATTGATGTTCCTTCCGCCCGCATCATGCAGGCGGTTTTTTATTTGCAAACCCGAAAAAATTACAAGAAATTGCATTTTGAAATTCAAAAACAGATTCGATTATGGTATAATATAATGTATGTAAGTAAGGAGTGACATCATGGATTTAAAAAAGTTTATTGCAACGGTTCCGGATTTTCCGATTGAAGGGATTCTCTTTCGCGACATCACGCCCTTGATGGCGGACGGCGAAGCTTTTCGCAAAGCCTGCGAGGAGCTGAAAAATTTTGCAGTTGAGAGAGGAGCAGAATTAATCGTCGGCCCCGAATCCAGGGGGTTCATCTTCGGTTGTCCGATTGCCTATGCATTGAACATCGGATTTGTCCCTGTCCGAAAACCTGGGAAGCTTCCGCGGGAGACGATTTCTGTTTCCTACAGTTTGGAATACGGAAGTAACACGCTCTGCATCCATAAGGATGCGATCAAGAAGGGACAGAAGGTTTTGATTATTGACGACTTGCTCGCGACCGGCGGTACGATGAAAGCCACGATTGATTTGGTCGAAAAACTCGGCGGCATCGTTGTCGGGCTCGGTTTTTTGATCGAACTCGAAGAACTGAAGGGCCGGGAGTTATTGCAAGGCTATGACTATAAAGCTTTGATTAAGTATTAAAAGTCGGTAAGCTTAAAGAAAGGAGGTTGAATATGGGAGCGAAGAAAACAATTGAAGATGTGATTTCGAAAGCGGGCGAATATCTGAAGAACCCGAAGAGCATTCAGCAGATTCGGGATGCTTTTGAATTGGCGCGCAAACATCACGAAGGCCAATTCCGGAAATCCATGGATCCCTATATTCAACATCCTCTCGAAGTTGCTTACATGCTTGCGGAACTGAGGTCATCGCCGACGACGATCGTTGCCGGCTTGCTCCATGACGTGCTTGAGGACACGGATCTATCCAAAGAGGAATTGAGCAAGCAATTTGGGGAAGACGTGGCCAGCATTGTCGACGGAGTGACGAAGATCGGGCAACTGAAATACATGACCAAGGAAAAAGCCCTGGCGCGGGCCCATCAAAAGATTCTGCTGGCGATGGCCAGGGATATCAGGGTGGTGCTCGTGAAGTTGGTGGACAGGGTGCACAACATGCGCACTTTGGAATATCAGACTCCTGACAAACAGCTGAGGATCGCGAAGGAAACGATGGATCTTTACTCACCCCTGGCGCACAGGCTCGGCATGTACAAAATCAAAGCCGAGCTTGAGGACCTGAGTTTAAAGTACCTCGCTCCGGAAGAATACAACCACATTAAAACGCAGATTGAGGCGACGGCCGTTGCCCGCGATGAGGACATCCATCAGATGGAGGGGCATCTGGAAGACCTCTTGGAAGCAAACAAAATCGAGAATTTCGAAATCAAGGGCCGCGTCAAGAACATCTTCAGCATCTGCAAAAAAATGCGCAACAAAAACCTGGAATTCCACCAGGTGTACGATCTGATGGCGCTCCGAATTCTTGTTCCGACGGTGGAGGAATGTTACCATGTCCTGGGGCTCGTCCACAGCCAATGGACGCCGCTTCCGAAACGCTTTAAAGACTACATCGCGATTCCGAAGCCCAATCTCTATCAGTCCCTGCACACGACGATCGTCGGGCTGAACGGCAAGATTTATGAAATCCAAATCCGCACATACGAAATGGATGAGATTGCGGAATACGGGATTGCCGCTCACTGGGCATACAAGGAAGACATTTCCTATTCCCCGGAAAAAGAACAGCGGGAAATCGGCGCGAAACTGCGCTGGTACCGGGAACTGCTTTCCTATGTGGAAATGAACGATTCGGAAGACGTCGACCCCTTGGACAACATCCGCACCGACATCTTCAGCGCCAATGTCTATGTTTTCACCCCGAAGGGGGACGTTCTCGATTTCCCCGCGGATTCGACGCCCCTTGATTTTGCCTACAGAATCCATACGGAAGTCGGAAACCAAACCATCGGCGCAATCGTGAACGGGAAAATGGTGCCCCTCACCTATAAACTTAAAACCGGGGACGTTGTAGAAATTAAGACGAGCAAGAACGCGAACGGTCCCAACGAGGACTGGCTCAGAATCGTGAAGACGAGCCACGCGCGCCATAAAATCACTTCCGTCTTAAACAAAAGGCGGCGCGACACCCTAATCGAAAAAGGCAAGGAAGAATTCGAGCGAGTTCTCAAGAACGAAAACCTGACCCTGAAATTGGATGACAAAACCATTGCCGGGAATTTTGAAAAATACGGCATCACCGCCCTCGACGATTTTTATTTCGAAATCGGCAAGGGCTCCCTTTCCGCGAAAGCCGCCGCCAACAGGCTTTCCGGAAAGACAGAAAAATTTGACGAAGAAGCCCTGCTCAGGCATTACAGCCCGGAAGAAGAAGCAAAGCGGAAGAAGCGCATTTCCAATGAATACGCCGTTTCCGTTGAAGGTTTGGAGAGAGCCCAAGTCCGGCTTGCCAGCTGCTGCTATCCGGTCTACGGGGACGAAATCGTCGGCTACGTCACCAAGGGTCGCGGCATCGTCGTCCACAGGCTCGAGTGCAACAATGTAAAGAGCTCGTCGGAAGAAAGGTTCATCAATGTTTTTTGGGACGAGGAAGGCGCCAAAAAACCTTTTGAAACATATATATCAATTCTTTCCTTTGACAGGAAGAACATTGTTGCGGAAATGATCAACATGCTCAACTCCTATCCGATCACCATCACTTCGATTTCTTCCGGAAAGAACAAAAACGGCGACCTTTTGACAAAAGTCAAAATGACGGTCGGCAATCTCGAAGTTTTGAATAATTCCATCACCAGTCTTTACAAGATCAGCGACATTTTTTCAGTCGAAAGAAAAATCAGATAGAAATATAAAAACCCGCTAGAAGCATTTTATCTATGCGGGCTTTGCATTTTTCAGGAGAAAGGAGCCAGACATGAGAGTAGTGATTCAGAGAGTGAGCAAAGCGAGCGTCAGCATCGACGGCAATGTCGTCGGAAAAATCGGTCCCGGCCTCTTGCTGCTGGTCGGTTTCACCCATGGGGACAGTTCCGCAGACATTGATTATCTGGTCCGGAAGATTGTGAACATGCGCATCTTTGAAGACGAGAACGGAAAGATGAACATTTCGCTCTTACAAAAAGGTTATCAAATCTTGAGCGTCTCCCAGTTCACTCTCTATGCGGACACCAGCGGCGGGAACAGGCCCGGCTTTTCCAACGCAGCGAAACCGGAAATCGCGACGCGACTATATGATGAATTCAATCAAAAATTGAGAAACCAGGGAGTGGTTGTGGAAACGGGTGTCTTCGGCGCGGAGATGGAAGTAGAGCTCGTGAATGGCGGCCCGGTGACGATCATCATCGACAGCAAATGACCAAAAAACGTCAAGTAAGCGTTTTCCTTGAAACTTTGTCTTGTCTTTACATATAAATGATGATATAATGCTAAGCAATACGATAGTTTGGAGAATGTCATGAAACCTAACGTTTCTTTGATCGCTGAATTTTATTACTATTATTATTACTTTCCAAGAGGATGTCATGTTTAACACTCTTGGCTTTTTCCGTTGGAAAGTAAGCCGCTAGTAAAAAACGCGTGTTATTACATGACATCTATTACAAGCTAATAGATGGAAGGTAATAACGGCGATTAAATAAGAATCGATGTGTTATTACTAAGTTAATAACACATTTTTTTATTAAAAGGAGGAGTAAGTATGAAAAAAATTATTGGGTTTGTCTTTATGTTTGTATTCGGGATTGCTTTGAGCGGTTGCAACAAAAATGATCTGATTGAAATCGGCATCCTGCAATATGTGGAACATAATGCTCTTACGGAAGCCAGGAATGGTTTCATCGACGGGCTTAAGGAAGCCGGGTATGTGGATGGAGAAAACATCAACATCACCGTTTTGAATCCGCAGACGGACGCTCCGACCCTGGCTTTGCAGGCCAAGCAATTGGTCAGAAAATCTGATTTGATCCTGGCGATTGCCACCCCCGCGGCGAGCGCGGTCGTGAACGAAGCGAAGGAACAGGGGAAGAAAACTCCGATTCTCTTCACCGCCGTGACCGATCCGGTTGATGCGAAACTGATTGCCAGCAATGAAGCGCCCGGGGGAAACGTCACCGGCACGAATGACATGAATCCGATCGAAGAGCAAATCTCGCTTGTGAAGGAATTGCTGCCCAACGCTGAAAAACTAGGAATCATTTATACGGCAAGCGAAATCAATTCGGAACTGCAGGCGAATGTTGCGAAAGCGGAAGCGGAGAAGGTCGGATTGGAAGTGGTTGTAAAAACGATTGACACGATCAACGATCTGCAACCCGTCGCCAATCAGCTCGCTTCGCAAGTTGACGCCCTATACATACCGACCGACAACGCGATCGCAGGGGCAATGGGAGTCATCAAGCAAGTTGTTTTGGAAAAGAGAATACCGGCTATTGTCGGCGAACCGAACATGGTTGAAAACGGAGGCTCAATCACATACGGCGTCAATTATTATCAGTTGGGCAAGCTCACTGCGGAAATGGCGGTGAAAATTTTAAAAGACGGAGTCAAACCTTCGGAGATTGCTTCGATCGGTTTGAGCGAATTTGACCTCATCATCAACAAAAAACAACTCGAAGAAATAGGCATCACGATTCCGAGCTCTTTGCTTGAGAGAGCTGCGAAGGTGTTGGAGTAGGTCATGGATTTCTTGGAAATATTGAGAAACATCATCCAGGATGGTATTGAACTCGGTCTCATTTGGTCTTTGATGACGCTTGGCATCTTCATTTCTTTTCGGGTCTTAGATTTTGCGGATCTGACCGTCGAAGGAACGGTGACGCTCGGAGCCGGAATAGCAATATCGATGCTCAATAATGGCGCTCACCCGTTGGTTGCGACTCTTGTTGCGTTGCTGGGAGGCTTCGCTGCGGGCATTTTCACAGGAATTTTGCACGCAAAATTAAGAATTCCAGCGATACTTGCAGGAATCATCACCATGACGGGTCTTTATACAATCAACCTCAGGGTCATGGGGTCAGCCTTCATCGGCACGGATAGGGACACGCTCTATGCGTTCTTCGGAGGATTCATTGACAATCCCTTCCTTTCGAAGGCCATCACGGCGCTCCTCGTCGTCGTCATCTTCTTTTTCCTGCTTTATTGGTTTTTCGGAACGGAAATCGGAATGTCAATCAGAGCAACGGGAATGAACCAGAAAATGGCCCGCGCGCAAGGCATCAACACGCATGTGATGATCATCCTGGGTCTGGCGCTCGCCAACGCTTTGGTTGCCGTGAGCGGAGCTTTGAGCGCGCAGAGCATGCGCGGCGCCAACATGGATATCGGTCGGGGCTCGATTGTCATCGGCCTTGCTTCGATCATCATCGGCGAAGTGATTTTCGGAAAAAGGACTTTCAAAAACTGGCTAATCTCTGTGATTTTGGGAAGCATCATTTATCAATGTTTGGTCGCTGTGGCGATAGCGCTGGACATGAATCCCAACGATCTCAAACTTCTCCAAGCCATCTTGATTGCCTTCATCCTCTCCTTGCCTTTGCTTAGAAAAACAAAACTTTTCAGAAAGAAGGAAGTGACGAGCAATGCTTAAGGTCGTGAATCTCACCAAAGTCTTCAATAAGGATTTGAATCCCGAAGACCATAAAACAGCTTTGGACAATATTTCTTTGGAGGTTGAACCTGGTGATTTTGTGACCGTCATCGGCGGAAACGGGAGCGGGAAAACCACGCTGCTGAATGCGATTGCGGGGACGGTCGTTCCCGATTCCGGCCAGGTTTTCATAGATGGGGAGGACGTCACACATTTGAAAGACTACAAACGTTCGAAATACATCGGCATCGTCTTCCAAGATCCCCTTTCCGGAACCGCGGCAAACATGTCGCTTGAGGAAAATCTCTCCCTGGCATACAGGAGGGCAAAGAAGAAGGGACTAAAATGGGGATTCAATAAGAATGCGGCGGAGTTTTTCAAGGAAAGGCTTGCGACCCTGAATCTCGGTTTGGAAGAGCGCTTGCATCATAAAATCGGTTTGCTTTCCGGCGGGCAAAGGCAGGCGGTCACCCTCTTGATGGCGACTTTGGATAAGCCAAAAATCCTGCTTTTGGATGAGCACACGGCAGCTTTGGACCCGAAAACCGCGAAAATCGTTTTGGAATTGACCAATGAGATAGTTACGAAAAACAATCTCACGACATTAATGATCACCCATAACATGCGTGACGCATTGAAATATGGGAACAGGCTCCTGATGCTTAATAACGGCAGGATAGTGTTGGATGTTTCCGGCGAGGAAAAACGGAAATTGACATTGGAGGATCTATTAAAAAGGTTCGGGGCTCTGGATGATATTGAATTGACGGATAAGATGCTGTTGGCATAGCAGCAATTAGATATTTATTTGGCAACCACGAGTGGTTGCTTTTTTTCTTAAATCATTGACTAAATTACTAAAAAATGGTAAAATTTCAACACAAAGAAAGCAGGGTATCTAAACATGTGTTTCGTTAAGAAAAATTTAAAACACATCATCCTTTTTTTGATCTTTGTTATCGCGGTGTTCATAACGATGGCTGTTGCGGACGGAATCCAAAGGGATTTCGGAAAGATCAAAGTGAGCGTTGGAACCCTTTCAACAACCTACAAAACCATGGACGGCGAAGAAAAGACTGGCGTAATTGGTTACAAGTTGTATGTTCCGAAGACCGCGACCCCAACGGACAAATCCGGAGCGGTATTACTCATCCACGGCTATCAGAACGATCGGGAAACTTCGGCCGCTTATGCTCTGGAATTGGCAAGAAGAGGGGTTGTCGTACTTTCGATTGACGCTTTCGGTCACGGAAAGACGACAATCAGCATGCGGAACAGGGGTTATGTGAACCATAAGGTCACGGTCAATTTTGGATTGGATTCCCGAGAAGACGGCACGTTTGTAGAAATAGGGGGTCCGATTAGGTACAGGGTTTTGATGAATTTATCAAACCTTGATTTCTTCTTGGATGAATACGCGAAAGACAATGAGGGAAACAAAATCCTCGATTCTTCCATGGGTGGGGTTGCCGCCTATGCCTTTTTGGCCGGCCTGCCCTATGTTGATGAAAAAAGAATGGCTGTTTCCGGGCATTCGATGGGAACCTGGGCTTCCTGGAGCGTTGCAGCGGCGTATTCCGGAACGGAAATGGCCCCGAAAGCATTCGTCCTCCAAGCCGGGGAGCTGTTCACAAAAGACGTCTACGATTCTGAAAACATAAGTTTTAATAATGTCCTCCTCCTGACAGCAAAATGGGACGAATTCAGCATGTTCCGCGATTACAGCACGCGGACGGTGGATGATTCTGTTATCCAAAATGACATTTCGAGCGAATTTTTGGGGGTGAGCCCCGGAACTGGACAATGGAACACGACCTACGGTGACTTCGCCCACGGCTCCGCCAGAAGGCGGGAACTCGTGATGACCAACCACCGCCTGCTCACCCACAACAAAAAAGCGATCGCCGTGACGATCGATTGGCTTGACCAGGCGATCGGAATCGATACCGATTTAAAAAATACTGACCAAACCTTTTTAATCAAGGAATTACTTGTGCTGATTGCCATGTTTTCCGCAATTGCTTCAATGTTCGCATTACTGATGATTCTTCTCAACATTCCTTTCTTTAGCACGGTTGCACATCCTGAAATAATCATGGAAAGAGAGGACAGAGTAAATAAGGGATGGAAATGGTGGAGGGGGGCGCTCATCACCATCTTGATAGCGGGTCTTTCCTATCCGTTCATGACGCAATTAGGGCATGGACTCCTGCCGCTTCCGGAAACGACTGTTTTCAGGATGACGATTGGAAACGGCTTCCTTTCCTGGTATCTCTTCTTGATTTTGGTCATGTTGCTGACGACAATTCTTTCCTGGAAAAAAAGCAAAAAGAAAAACGAGCCGCTCGATTACTGCGATTTGGGGCTTTCCGCTCCGGAAAAGAAAGATCGCTTTGACTGGGGATTGCTGGGCAAAAGCACGATCGTGTCGTTCTTGATGCTCGCCTTCATGTACATTCTCTGTTTTGTTTGCGAGAAGGCTTTTCTGCTTGATTTCAGATTCATTTGGCCCTTCTTCAAAGGATTCAGTTTCGAAAGATTCCTCCAATTCCTAGCCTATTTCCCGATCTTTGCAATTTTCTTCATTTTAAACAATTCCAAAATCTTCGCGCAGATGAGAAACAGCGGCACCGCCAAGAAAGGTTTCAAAGGTTTCCTTTCTTGCTGGTCGAGGAATGCCCTGCTGATGGTTGGCGGCATTCTGTTGTTGATTTTTGTAGAATACATACCTTTCTTCATCGGATGGGGTCCCGGAGCCGATCTCCTGTTCAGCCCCACATTCGGGGGGCCGTTCATGTCCCTGATGATTGTTTTCGCTCCGCAGATTTTGGTTTTCAGCGTGCTGTGCACGATTGCTTATAGGAGAACGGGGAATGTATACATAGGCGCAATGACCGTGGCTGCCATGGCTTGTTGGATCATCACCGGCGGTTCTGCGATTCTATAGGTTTTTCTATTTTGTTTTATTATCGAAAAATCATAAAAGACTCCGCGCTTTTATGATTTTTTTTATCCAATGCGTTTTTAAAAAAAGTGAGATTATTATAATTTAATATTTCTTTCTGGATCTTTTTGCTAAATTTTTGTATAATATAGGTGAAAAAAAGCTATATGAGAGGTGTGCGTGATGATAGAAGAAAAAAGCACTGATAGGAAAGTCTTACAAATAATAGAGGAAAGAATCATCTATGAAATAAAAAGATCTAGCAATCCTATTAGAATGTTTGATTTGTTCAGTTTGGTTTATCATCATCAAACTTGTGATTTAGAACTTTTCAATTATGCTTTGAATCTCTTAACAATTAAAAAAGTAATCAAACTTACTTCTGCAGGATTTACATTTAACCTTCCGACTTTTTCTGAACTTATTGAGATTGCTAGGTCAAAAGGTTTTAATGAATTATGTAATTTTATTTCAAAAAAAGAAGTAAATGTAAATGATATTGATTTAGATTATTTCAATTTGTTAAGAAAAGAAGCAGAACAATTACCAGAATATAATCATGAAAGTGAAAACAAAGTTCTTTTTGTAAAATACGATTTACCTTTTGATATTATAAATGAGTTAATCCCCTATAATGAAATGCTTTACCTATGGATTAAGTATTCTAATGACCAAGTAAAGAAAAGTAAATTAGATTTTGTCATAGATTATAGATTGTATGGGAGAGATATAGGTAAAAATATTTTGAATGAATATAACATGCTTTTTGTTTCATTAGATGGCGATACATTATTAGAAGATTCTTTGGAAGATTTATTTTACTTTTTTATGCACAAAACAAAATCTGATTATTTTTCTTTAAAAAAAGCAAAGGAATTTGAAAGTTTTTTGCTCAATAATGATTTAGCAAAATACAATAAAGGTCCAGAGGGTCTATATGAATTCGCTAAAAGCTTGCCAAATTGTTTTGAAATAAAAAATGAAATATATTATGTTAATCCAAAAAAATTTGATGATGATTTTAAACAAATTGTTAGAGATTATTTAAACAATTTGGAATATTCAATCAACTATAAAAAGTTATATTATGATGAACTTCATTGTTTTAGAAATTATGTAAATAAACCAGAAGAGTTTTACTGCGCTTTAAAATACTTTTTTACTGAAGAGTATGAAGACAAGTTAAAATTTGAAGATAACATTATCAATGTGTTGAATTCTGATATTAATTTATTTATCATCAATGAATTAGAGGCTACGCAGCCAATAAAGCAAAGAGAATTTATTAGGCTTATCAAAAAGAAGACTTTATTTGGGGAGAAATTTTTGAGAGAAAATGTCTATCTTTTATTAAAGAAATATGTCAAAGAAAATAATACATTAGAAATCCATACATCAAACCTTTCCCCTGATGAAATTGAATTTATTCACAATATTTTTATTAAGGGTTTCTTAACAATTAAAAAGACAAAGCAATTATTAGAAAACTTCAATAGTGAAAATATGCAAAACATTGATTCCATTATTGCTTTACAGGAGCTAGGTTATAAAAAAAGTGGCTCCATTATAATTCATGAGAAGTTTTGTGATCAAGATGATGCATTTACTAACTGGCTGCTTAATGAAGAATTCTCTATTCCTGTTAAGAAACTAAAAGAATATTTTGATGATGATTATATTTCCAATCCCAAAAACAAGCTTTTTAAAGATCTTTACCTTCTTGAATTAGAACCTTCAATTTATATGAATGTAATCAGAATGTTTTCAAGAGAAGATTTGTTGAAGTTTCGTGATTTATTAGTTGACAGTTTAAATGATGATGAAATTATTAAGGTTTCAGATTTTATACAGGACAAACGTTATGAGGCTGTATTAAGCGAATTTTCAGATTTTAAAACAGAAATTAACAATTCAATAAATCTAAATAACTTATTAATTACTTCTGAAAAAATATATAACCATTCAGCCAACAAAAATATTATTAGAAAGAATAAGGCAATCACCAACTCTTCAATTTTGGAATTTGAAATACTCAAACAAGGTCCCGTTAATGCAATTTTATTACAGGAAGATATTTTTCAACGTTATAAGGTGAATATTCCGATTACAAAATCAACAATAAAAGATTTAGGTTTTATTTACAATGAATATACAAAAATGATTTACGTAAATGTTTAAAATGAAAGAGGAGGGTTAAAATTATGAAAAAATTTGGTAGGGATGTAAATTTGTCAGATCTCGGAGTTATGCCGGTCGCGGAAAATCATGACATTATAATTGGGGATAAAAAAAAGACGTTTCCTGTTTATAAAATTCCCATCAATTTATTAAAATACAATAGCAGGAATGGCAGAATTTATTCAGAACTTAGAAGAGATTTTAAAATTGAGCAGTTGCTGGCTATGGAAGAAGATGAATACAATAAAGCTGTCGAAGACATTATCTGGAACATTGATAGACAGAAAAATTCGGATACTAAAGAAAGCATCAAAAAGTTTGGTCAATTAGTCGTTGGAGTAGTTCTTGATGATGGTACGGTTGTAGATGGAAACAGAAGATTTACTTGTTTAAGATTTTTAAATCGCGAATATCCTGAAGATCCAAATTTTAAATATTTTAAAGCTTGTATTATTCCAACTGAAGGAACAGGGGCGATTTCTCAAAAAGAACTGAGAATGATGGAGTTGGCAGCACAGTTCGGACAGGAAGATAAAGTGTCATATTCTGCTGTTAACAAGGCCTTGAGCGTATATGAAGATATTGAAATTAATAAAGCTTTTACCATTGAAGAAATGGCAAAGCTAATTAATGAGAAAAGCTCTAGCATCGTAAAAATGATAAATACCGTAAAACTACTGAATGCTTTCTTAGATTATTTTAATTGCAGCGAAGATTATTTAGTTGCAAAAGAATTGAATATTTACTTTCCTCTTGAACCCTTGGCTGATTTTTTTAGAATAAGAAGTGAAGCTCTTTCGGAAATAGATAAACAAAAAATGCAAAGTGTATTC
>LSQX01335240.1_pt2 | contig 27752 bp, 29 predicted proteins | sample 654561 | NCBI WGS metagenome assembly LSQX01 (sample SAMN04489861, study PRJNA283612) | anaerobic digester metagenome | isolation source: 4 biogas reactors fed with cattle manure at either 37C or 55C with and... | place: Denmark: Kongens Lyngby | collected 2014
CCCACTGGGTTGTTGGGCAGCTTGGTTACGTAATAGGATTCGATTCCGAAGTTGGCCAGGGTAACGCTGACATTGGCTTCGCCGCCGCCGTAGATGACATCGAAGCTATCTGCCTGGACAATGCGCTTGTAATTGGGAGGAGTGAGCCTGAGCATAATCTCCCCAAAAGTTACGACTTTGTTGTTCATGAATATCTCCCTTCCTTTCTGTTGTTCATTACAAGCTGAAAACCACTAATCCCACCAACCCAGCGGCTAGGATGGTCTTAATGGGATCGACTTTCAACTTCCCTACGGCAACAAACGCTGCCGCGGCAATGACAATACTGCGCAGATCTACTACCCCACCCTGATTGGCTAAAAGAGGGTCGTAACGCAAAGCGGTCTGCCCGATGTACAGGGCAGCAGCTGCAATCAAACCTGCCACAGCTGGCTTAATGCCCTTGAGAATCGCAATGATCACTGGATGCTCTCGATTGGCCTCCCAAAAGTTGGACAAAGGTACAATTATCAACAGGGAGGGGAGAGCCAAAGAGGCTGTGGCAACCACTGCACCCAGCAGCCCCGCAGTGCGGAAGCCAGCAAAAGTGGCTGTGTTCACCGCCAGGGCACCTGGCGTCATTTCTGCGATAGCCAAAATGTCGATGAACTCATCTACGGTGAGCCAACCGTAACTCTCAATCTCCCTCTGCATCAGGGGGATCATGGCATACCCACCGCCGATGGTAAACAACCCGATCTTGAAAAAGCTCCAAAACAGCTTCACCACGATGCTCAATTCTCAGCCCTCCGCTTCGCCCCCAAGTAGTAGACAGCCAATCCCGCTGCTGCCCCAGCACCAATAATGACCACGGCATGGAGGTCAGTAAAAGCACTCAGGAGGAACGCACTCAGGGCAATGAGCACCGCCGGTCTGTCTTTCAGCGCTGGCCGGGCGATCCTTACTGCAGCTGCGGCCACGAGGCCCACAACCGCTGCCCTGATCCCGCTGAAAGCCTGCAGGATATAGAAGTTGTCCTGGATTTGGCTGAAAAAGGCTGCGATGGCCACGATGACGATCAGTGACGGCAAGATAACTCCGGCCCCTGCAGCAACTGCTCCTTTCACGCCAGCCAGCCGATTCCCCAGAATCAAGGAAGTGTTGACAGCAATGACGCCCGGCACCGATTGGGCCAAGGCATAGATGGATAGGATTTCCTCCTTGTCTGTCCAGCCCTTTTTATCAATAACCTCCTTTTCAACCAAAGGCAGCATGGCGTAACCTCCACCAAAGGTGAAGAGCCCGATTCTGAAGAAGGTGGTGAACAGCTCCCAGAGTGCCGCCGCTGTCTGCTGCTTAGTCTGCTGCATATAAATCTCCCCTTATACTTCATCCGTGGAGGCCAAACATTGCCACTCTAGCCCGTGAGCACACGGCGGTCGTAGCCCATTTCCCGAGAAATGAGCTCAGTGACCCGCATTACTTTGGCGCCCAGCTCTTCCAGGCGATCCTCGGTGATCCGGAAGGCAGGACCGGCTATGCTTATGGCTGCGAACACATGACCCAAGCTGTTGAAGATGGGAGCAGCGACGCATCTCACATCGCTCTGGCTTTCCATGTTATCCACCGCGTAGCCCCGTTTGCGGCAGATGGCCAACTCCCGGCTGAGTTCCTCTGGATCCCGGATGGTGTTGGGCGTCATGGGCTCCAGGGGACCCCGCAGCACCGTACTCACCAGCTCTTCGTCGGCAACGGACAGCATGGCCTTGCCCAGGCCGGTACAGTAGAGTTTGTTGCGGCCGCCGATGGGAGTGTGGGGCCTGATGGGCAGCGGACCGTCCACCTTCTCCAAATAGGATACCTCTTCACCGTTGAGCACGCCTAGATACACGGTCTCTTGAGTCTCCTGAGACAGGGCGACCATGTAGTCATAGGCCACCGCCCTTAGGCTGTTGTTTCTCATGAACACATTGTAGAGCTCAACGATCTTCAGCCCTAAACGGTAACGGCCGTTTTTGTCCCTCTGCACCAGGCCGTAGTTCTCCAAAGAATGCAGGTAGCGATAAGTAGTGGCCTGGTCGAAGCCTGCTTTGCAGGCGATGTCCACCAGCCGGATTCCGATGTCCGTCCCATTCTCCGTGCGCAGGTGATCCGAGATAACCTGCAGCACCGATAGGCACTTATCCACAGTTTTGGAACCATTGGTGACTGGTCTAGCCATAAAGCACCTCCCTCCAGCCCCCCAGATTGAGACTCTCTGCCGAGTCAGCTCTGCTGATCCAGGATTCTGCGCAGAGCTTGGGCCACTAACTCCATCTCACCTTCCTCCATGGTCATGGGGTTAACGTACACTCCACCCAAGGCCGGAGTCACCGCGATTTTCGGAGTCTGGTTGAACAGGATCTGCACCAAGCTCTTCCCGTCAATCCCAGCGATCTTCACCAAGGCTCTGGGTATGGGCTGGCCTGCTTCGTTGGGAAAAGAGGTCTCGATTGTAATCCTCTCTTCATCTTGGAAAGCCTGCTTCAGCTGCTCGATCTGCTCTTCACACCAAGCTAGGCGGGCAGCGTGGTCCATGTGCACGAAGCAATCCACCGCGGTCACCATGGCGGCGATTTCCTCCCTGCCCACCTTGAACATGCGGCCGGGACCGTGATTGGGATTGCCGATCTCATACAGCGCATCCAAGAGGTCCTTTCTGCCCACCATGAGGCCCGCGGATTGCGGCCCGCGCAGATCTTTGCCGCCGCTGAACACGACGATATCCGCGCCTGCCTTGGTAAAGGCCCACAAGTTTTCCACCGGGGGCAGTTGGGCAGCGGCATCTACGATGACAGGAAGATCATGCTCTTTGGCGATCTTAAGAACCGTTTCCAGATCAGCGGCTCCGGGGGGCACCCAGCCGCCCTGATCCACCGTTAAGCCAGCGGTATAGAAAATGGCCACTGTGTTCTCATTGATCCGGGCTTTCAGTTCGCCAACTGTTTTGTCCACCGAGGTCTTGAACTCATTGGGAAAACCGACCTCAAACATCACAGACGGCCAGCCAATTTCCACCAGTTTCACACCAGTTTGCACTATGGACCAATCATAGGCGTTACGGTGGGAACGGTGAATGATCACTTCGCACTTGCTGACCTTTTCCAAATCCCAGCAGACGTCGATGGGCACGCCTCCCTTATTAATAATACAGGAAAGCGTGGCTAAGTAAAGGGCAACAGCCGCGCCGCTGGTAATGAAAGCGGCCTCGTTGTTGGTGATTTTTGCCAGATACTCGTTGGCCTTGCGCATCAGCACCGGGATTTCCACAAAGGACCTGGCCGCCTGGGTCATGGCCGCGAGGGAAGCTTCCCGCAGGCGCGACCCGCCAAACAGAGTATACGTACCGGCGGCATTGATGATCTTCGGGACTCCCAGGAAATCATAGAAATCAGGGCTTTCATACGATCTTGCACTAGACACTACTGTCACCTCGTTTTCTATCGTTAACCTGAAATCCTGCGCAGTTTGGGATCGAGCAGGTCACGCAGTCCATCACCCAAGAGGTTCAAACTGAGCACGGTGAAAACAATGCTCAAGCCCGGGAAAACGGTAATCCACGGTGCCTGGTTCATAAACTGGCGGCCACCGCTGAGGATCGTTCCCCAGCTGGGCACATAGGGGGGAAGCCCCACACCCAAGAAACTCAAGGACGCTTCGGAAAGCACCGCAAAGGCAAACGTGGATGTGGCCTGCACAATCACTGGCGAGAGGCAGTTGGGCAAAACATGCCTAAACAGCATCCGGGGAACAGACACGCCCAGTGCTTCCGCCGCCTCCACATAGACCAATTCCCGCACCACCAGCACCGAACTGCGCAGCAGCCTGGCCATCCGGGGCACGTGGGCAATGCTCAAAGCTAGTATCACGTTGTTCATGCTCGGCCCCAAGGTAGCCATGAGGGCAATGGCCACCAGCTCACTGGGCATGGCCAAAAACCCATCCATGATGCGCATGATAATCCCATCCAGCTTCCTGAAGAAACCGGCTATCAGACCAATCAAACCGCCCATGAAAATAGTCAAAGCAACCACAGACAGCCCCACCGTCAATGAGGTCCGGGCGCCATAGACAACGCGGCTGAATAGGTCGCGCCCCAGTTCATCGGTGCCGAACCAATGTTCACGGGAAGACCCTTTCAGCCTGTTCAGCGGGTTCATCTTCAAAGGATCATGCTGACAGATGATCGGCGCAAAAACCGCAGCCAGGACAAAGAACACGAAAATGATAAGGCCGATTCTGATAATGCGGTTTCTGCGCAGAGCTTTTGCTGCAGACTTCCTGAATTCTTGCAACGCAGCTAAGGTACTCATGACTTGAAGTGGCAGCCTCCCTTCCCCCTTGGTTTTAGTACTTGACCCGCGGGTCTACCAGTACGTACAATAGGTCCACCACTAAGTTAACTATAACATAAATGGCTGCTACCACCAGAATCGCCCCCTGGAGCACCGGATAGTCGCGCCGCATCACTGAAGTGACCACCAGCCGGCCCATGCCAGGAATACTGAACACCGATTCGGTAACAACCGTTCCCGCCACCATGGTGGCAAAGGACATGCCCACCACGGTCAAAATAGGGATCAGAGAGTTTCTCAAAGCGTGTTTGCCGATGACTACCAGGTTCCTCAAACCCTTAGCCCGAGCAGTTCGCACATAGTCCGTGCCCAGCACGTCCAGCATGGTGGAACGGGTCACCCTGATGATCAGTGCAGAGTAGGGAAAGCCCAGGGCAATAGCGGGCATGATGAAATACCTCAAGGAGTTCAAGGCCCCCGCGGACCAGGGTTGATAACCCGAAGTGGGCAGCCAGCCCAGCTTCACACCAATGAACATAATCATGACTAAGCCCAGCCAAAAGCCGGGTATAGCGGCGCCAAACATGGCCACAGACAGGATGACCGCATCGATGCGGGTCCCCCGCTTAATGGCAGCAGCGATCCCCGTGGGTATACCAATCACCACAGCCACCAGCAAAGAAGAAATGCTGAGGATGAGCGTGGGCTGGGCCCGGTCAGCCAGCATCTGCAGGACGGGCTGGTGCGAATAGAGCGATTTGCCAAAATCGCCCTTGAGGATCTTTCCCAGCCACACCACATACTGGACCGGCAGAGGTTCATTGAGCCGCAGCTCTTCCCGCAGTCGTTCAACATCATCAACGGAGGCCATATCGCCTAAAATCATGGCAGCAGGATCGCCGGGCACCAAGTGGATGAGCAAGAAAGCAAAAGTGGCCACCACTAACATCACCGGCACCAGCAGCACAATCCTGCGCACTAAATATCGAGCCAAACATCATCACCCCCGGCGGAACTTCTCTTAAATACCCTGAGGCGCTAAGGCGCCCCAGGGTATTCGCTAATCACAGTCAGTGTTATTCCTCCAGCCACACATTCCACAGTACGGGCCAGGTTGTGCCTTGGAAATTCTTGAGTTCCTTCCTGGAAATGGTGAGGCTGTAGTAGTCCCCGATGCGGATCGCGGGCACTTCTTCGTAGATCAAAGCCTGCAGCTCTGCCCACAACTCCATGCGTTTCTCTTGATCCGGTTCAGACTGGAATTTAGCCAAGAGCTCGTTCTTTGCTGGGCTATCCCACCAGCCAGGATAGGACGAGCTGAGTATCGTAATCAACGAAGGATCCGGTACAAAGCCGTGGGCTGTGACGAACGCATCGTTGGCCTCGGGATTTGCCCTCCGTTCCAGAACGGTCGCCCAGTCGTAGAGCTGCACGTCCACGTTGAGGCCAGCTTCCTGCCACTGGCTGGCAGCAACCAGGGCAATGTTGAGGAACTCCGGCTGCTCAGCTGTGGAGATTAGGCGGATGGGTTCGCCATTGTAACCGGCTTCCTTCACCAGCTGTTTCGCGCGCTCAATGTTGTTCTGATCGTACAGTTCACCGCCGGCATCTGTGTACCAAACAGTGCCCTTGGGATAGTAAGATGGGTCAGCCAGATAGAAATCGGCCAGGCCATAGGAAGCGGCCAAAATCGGCTCCATGTCCATGGCAGCCAAAGCGGCTTGACGCAGCTTCTGATTGGTCATAATCCCTTGTGCTTTGTTGAAGATGATCCAGCCAAAGCCGCCAGGGGAAAGCATGTGGGTATTGACGTTGGGGTCGTTCACCAGTTCCGGATAGGCCTCACGATTGATGAACATCCCCACGTGGTAGTCCCCTGCCTGCACGCCAGCTTGACGTGTGTAGGGTTCCAGCACGGTGTAATACTCCACCGCATCTAGGTAGGCAACTTTCTTGCCGCCCCAGCCGGAAGGTTCATCGTCGCGGGCGACATAGTCGTCAAAGCGCTCCAGGCGAATGCGGTAGTCGGGCATCCAATGGGCGAACTTATAAGGTCCTGTGCCGATGTATTCCTCAATGGGAGTAGTTGGGTACTTCTCGCAGATTTCCTTCGGGTAGATGGAAGCTGCGGTGTTCTGGAAGGCCAGGAACGACAGCAGCGGGGCAAATGGCTCTTTCAACCGCAGAACGATGCTGTAGTCATCCACTTGCTCCACTTCGGTGATGTATTCGGCAGCTGTTGCACCACGGGCAGATACTTGGCTCCACCTGTACAGGGACGCAATCACGTCTTCAGCCGTCATCTCTTTACCGTTGTGGAAGAGAACGCCCTTGCGCAGATAGATGGTGAACTCGGTGCCTTCATCGTTGGACTCGTAGGAATCGGCCAGCATTGGAACTACGTTGAAAGCTTCGTCAAAGGCAAAGAGCTGTTCAAAGATGTGCTGGGCAATGTAGCTTACCTGGTCCGATGGGGTCATCTGGATGTCCAGGTTGGCCGGCTCAGTCTCAACGGCAATCTTCACTGTGCCGCCATACACCTGGGCGAGCGCTCCACCAGCAGCGGACAAGCACAGCGCTAGAGTCAATACAGCAACCAATACTGTTCTTCTCTTCATTGCTTCGCTTTCCCTCCTCAGTTAATCATGACTCATGGTACAGCCATCAGTCTTCTTTCCACAACCACCCCCCCGGCTTCAGGTAAACCCGCAATGGCGAGTTATGGACTCAGCGAGGTGAGAGCACGGTTCCCCTCAGTTCTGGAGAAGCCTTTCCTTGATCAAGTGCGACATGCCCGTTAACAATCACCCAGTGAATGCCCTCGGCAAACTGGTGAGGATTCTGGAAATCCGCTAGATCCCTTATTTCCTTCGGATCGAAGATAGTGATGTCTGCTGCGTAACCCTGCTTAATCAGTCCCCGATCCTTGAGGCGCAGCTTAGCAGCGGGTTTTCCGGTAATTTTATGAACCGCCTGCTCCAAGGGCAGAATACGATGGTCCCGCACCCAATAACCGAGGAAGCGGGCAAAGGCTCCATAGGCCCTGGGATGGGGTTTGCCCAGCCCCGTGGGTCCCTGGGGAGTAATGGCCGAGCCGTCGGAGCCGAGCATAGACTCCTCCTGACGAAGCAGGAACTCCACATCATCGTGATTCAGAACATGCTGGTTGACCTGGACCTGGTCCTGTTCTTCCAGCATCAAGTCCATGACCAGCTCCACAGGTTCCTTCCCCAACCTCTCGGCGATTTCCGAGATGCGCAGTCCTTCCATCCAGGCATTTTTCTCACTCTTAATGACCGCCACCTGCACGTCCTCCCAATGGAGGCGGTAGAAATTGGGGAAATCGTCGTCGCCGTTGAGAATGCCGTCGGCAATGCGCGGGCGCAGCTCCGGGTCAGCCAGCCGTTTGTACAGCGCGGTGAGCCCGCCGTCTTTCGCCCAAGGCGGCGGATATTGGCTTAAGGAACCGCCACAGGTTGTGTAGGGATACATGTCATAGGTTAAGTCAAACTCCCGCGCCGCCTCTGCAATCAGGGCGTGGGTGGTGTGCACCTTGCCCCAGTTTTCGCGCCCCACCGCCTTGTGGTGGGAGATGTTGGTGCGAACCCCAGCCCTGCGGCCAATGGCTATCGCCTCCTGCACAGCCTCAATCAGGGCATTGGATTCGCCGCGAATGTGGGAGGAATAGATCCCATCGAATTCCGCCACCACTTGGGCAAGGGCGATGAGCTCCTCGGTACTGGAATACATCCCCGGCGGGAAGATCAACCCGCAGGACATGCCGAAGGCACCTTCTTCCATGGACTGGCGAACCAAATCCTGCATGCGGCGGAGCTCATCATCGCTGGGCTGCCGGGCCGCGAAGCCTATAACTGCGCTTCTAATGGTGCCATGACCCACTAGAGGAGCAAGGTTGATGGCCTTAGGCGCTTTCGAAAGTGTTTCTAGGTATTCGCCAAAGGTGTTCCAGGCAAAGTCCAGGCCGAAACGGCCATCGCCGAAGAAGTTGGATATAATCTCGTCCCTATAAGGGTCCAACAGGGGTGCCGCGGACATGCCGCAATTGCCGGTGACGTTAGTGGTCACCCCCTGGCGGAGCATGCTTTCGCCCCGCCCGTCCGCCAGCAAGACCACATCTGAGTGGGTGTGCATATCAATGAATCCAGGCGAGACAACCAAGCCCGAAGCATCCAGCCGCCTCTTGGCTGCAGCTTGCTTGAGGTCACCAACAGCGGCAATGCGGCCGCCGGCAATGCCCACGTCCGCTTGTAGGGCAGGATTACCGGTGCCATCTACTACGGTACCATTCTCAATAACCAGGTCCAGTTCCATCACTTTTTACAGCACCTTGCCTTTCCGGGAAGCGTCGTAAATGCAGTAAAGGTTTCTATATCATTTTTTGAAACTCCTTTTCACCTTTTGAAAGATTTCACTCCAGTCGCTGGAGATAAGCCCCTGACCAGGGATTTTGGAGGGCGCGGCTTTCTCCCTGCAGGCAAAGAGGAAACCAGTCTCTAGAAAGTGAAATAACTCTTGAAAGGAGAAAAGCGGAACACTGCACTAGCAAAACAGCATAAACATCGGAGGTGCGTTCATGAACTACGATCTGCTTCTCAAAGGCGGCCATGTGATTGACCCTAGGAACTCAATTGATGAGCCCATGGACATAGCCATCGCGCAGGGCAGGATCGCGGAGGTGGCTGAGGACATTAAGGTGGAGCGGGCCGAGCAAGTGGTGCATGTGGAAGGCCTCTATATCACCCCAGGGCTAGTTGATCTGCACTGCCACCTCTATGCCACTCCAGGCCATCGCGATGCCTGGGCCGGAGACAACAGCGTTCTTCCCGATGGCTTTAGTTTTAGAACCGGTGTGACCACCATGGTGGATGCGGGTAGTTCTGGCTGGAGGAACTTCGAGGATTTCCGTTACCGGGTAATTGACCGGGCCAAAACACGGGTCTTAGCCATGATCAACATTACCGGCCTGGGCATGCTCACGGATATCGTGGAGCAGAATGTATATGACATGGACCCCCAGCTTACATCCCGTATGGCCAAGGAACACGCCGACGTAATAGTGGGAGTCAAATCCGCCCACTATTTCGGCCCCGAATGGGTCTCCATAGAAAAATCCATGGGCAGGGGAGTTAGCCGGCCTCCCCGTCATGGTGGATGTGGGCTATTTCCGGGCAGAACGCCCCTTCCATCAAATGGTCACGGAGAAACTGCGGCCGGGGGATATTGCCACCCACATGTACCGGGGGCCCATACCCTATCTCGGCCCCGATGGCAAACTGCTCAACTACCTCTTCGCCGCCAGGGAACGGGGAGTTATCTTTGACGTGGGCCATGGTGAAGGCAGTTTTGTTTTCCGCAACGCCGTGCCCAGCATCGAGCAGGGATTTTGGCCCGATACCATTTCCAGCGACCTGCATACAAGCAGCATGAACGGGCCCATGATGGATCTGCCCACTGTCATGTCTAAGTTTTTGGCTATGGGTATGCCCCTGAAAGCGGTTATCGAAGCAGCGACGGTGCGGCCCGCGCAGGTAATCGGACGGCCCGACCTGGGGCACCTCACAGTTGGGGCAGTGGCTGATCTAGCTGCCTTCAACCTGCTGCAGGGGAAGTTTGGCTTTTATGATGCGGGCCTGGGCAAACTGGAGGGCAGCCGCCGTTTGTTCAATGAACTGACCATCAAAGATGGACGCGTTGTCTGGGACTGGAATGCGCGCACAGCCGTGGACTACCGTAAGTTGGGCAGCTCCTACGGAGTGCGGGAGGTAGACGAAATCGTCTATCCGTAAGGGGCTTGGTTTGGGTGGCAAGACCCGGGGAAACACCGTCAGGAGACCCGCCTCTAGGCTTCCGTCCTTCCCCTGGTTTCACGGGAGATTCGCCTGGACGATTAGTTCTGCCGCGCAAGAGGCAAAAGGGTGCTTTTCCGCACCAGGAAAGCACCCTTTCTTGCCAGTCTGAGCCCTGATGCTTCCATCAGGGCTGCGTACATTACAGCTCCAAGACTGCCCGGAGGGCGTCCTTGCTGGCGGCAACCGTCTCTATGTCCCCCAGCTCCACGAACTGGCCCAGCAGGGGGAGTTCCCGGAAGGCGGAGCCGGTGACTAAAGATACCACGGTGGCGCCTGGAGCAATGAGCCCCTCTCGTTTGGACCGGAGAAAACCTGCCACCGCCAAGGCCGAGGAAGGCTCGATAAACAGTCCATCCTTGCGGCCCACTAGTCTCATGGCCTCCAAGGCATCCCGGTCCGTAAGGGATAAGACGGCTCCGTTGGATTCATCCACCGCCTCCAAAAGCTCCACACTGTCATGGGGGAACTTGTGCGTCAGTTTGGTGCAGCAGGTATCCACTTCCGGCGTCCCTTCCAGGATGGCCATAAGTTCCTGTTCCCCACGGATGCCGCGCTGGAAAGCGATAGCCAGGGCATCATAACCCTCCACCTGCACACCCAGGATCCTGGGGAGTTTGGAGATGCGGCCGAAGGCCTGGAGCTCCTTAAAGCCCTTCCACACACCGCACAGCGTCCCGCCGCCGCCAATGGGTGCGATAAACCAATCGGGGGCGTCCCCCAGTTGTTCCACCACTTCATAGGCAATGGTCTTGGGTGCCTCTGCTTGGTAGGGATTAGCCCTGCGGCAGGTGGTGAGCTGGTAAACGCCGTGTTCGTTGGCGATTTCCTCAAGTAGGTTCATGAGTTCATCGGTGCCGGACTGGACTTTCGCCACATGGGCGCCCAGGACTTTCATCTGCAGGAATCTCCAGGCTGGTGTGGCGGCTCCCACAAATACTGTGAGATCCAGATCGGCCCGGGCTGCGTAGGCGGCCGCGGCTAGTCCTGTGCTGCCCGCGGAGAACAGTGTCGCCTTGGGAATATTCAGCTCCTTCGCTTTAGTCACTGCCAAGGAGAGGGCCCTGTCTTTCACAGACCCAGTTGGGTTTTGCGATTCATCCTTCAAGTACAGGGTGGCGTCGTCCGCCAGCTTGGACAAATGAAGGGGTGTTGCTCCTTCGCCTAGAGTTACCGGCGAAGTATCTTCTGCAACCGGCAGGTGCCCACGGTATTTCCACATGCCCCTGGCGGACGTGGTTTTCAGTTCAGTATGGTCATAGCTTGTATCCAGCAACCCCCCGCACTCACACAACCCATTGATCCTTCCTGTCCATTTTCTGCCACAGCTTCTGCAAAATACTTGGAACATGCCAGTACTCCTTTCCATGTAACCATGCTTTCATCCCTAGGTTGTTCTCCACCCCTTTTAGTTTACCTGCTTTTCTTGCCCTGAACCAGAAAGAAGCGTTCCGCCTGTGGTTTGCCAGGACTTGGCAAGATGTAGGCCTTTGAAATCCAAAATTGCCTGCTAAAGCCCTGCAGGATTTTCAAGGTACGTTATGAATATAGTAGGTGAAGGAACTAGCAACGATGTTGCATTTATGACAACAGCTTACGGAAACCGTAGTTTCCCTTTGAAGCTACTAATAAATCCAGGAGGTATCTGTCATGACGAAGGAAGAACAACTGAGAAGGATTGAGGAGACGGGGATTGTCGCGGTAATCCGCACCCAGGACGGCGACGAATTGGTTTCCATCTGTGAAGCCTTGGTTGAGGGTGGAATGGTGGCCGTGGAGATTACCATGACCTCCCCAGGGGCCACGGAGGCGATCTACAAAGCTTCGAAAATCCTCAAGGGCAGAGCCATTATCGGCGCGGGTTCCGTCTTGGATCCAGAAACTGCCAGAATCGCCATGCTGGCTGGGGCGGACTTCATTGTCTCACCCATTTTCAACAAGGATGTCATTGCCTTGTGTAAGCGCTACGGCAAGATCGTCATCCCGGGGGCCTTCTCACCCACCGAGATTCTCACCGCCTGGGAAGCTGGCGCGGACGTAGTGAAAGTGTTCCCGGCTACCAAATTAGGGCCAGCTTTCTTCAAGGATGTCCGGGGCCCGCTGCCTCAGGTCAAGCTCACTCCCACCGGTGGCGTGAACATCGACAACTTAGGCGAGTTCCTTAAGGCAGGAGCAGTCTTTGTTGGCGTCGGCTCGGCACTGGTCAGCAAGAGCATTGTGGCCGCCAAAGACTGGGCCGCATTGACCCGCTTGGCAGCGGATTACATCGCGGCTGCCAAGGCAGCCAGGGCCAATTAGTCTCTGGGGAGGATTTTGGTGTGAAAATGACAACCAATCTCATGATTCCAGGTCCAGTTGCCATTGACGAAAGAGTTCTGGCCAGCATGGCAGAACCGATCGTGGCACACTACGGACCAGAGTGGGCCGCCTTTTACAACCAAACCGTGGACATGGCCAAACAAGTCTTCCAAACCAAAGCCGACCTCTTTATTCTCCCCGGTTCCGGGCATTACGGTGTGGAAGCCTCCATCCACAGCCTAGTTGAGCCAGGCGGGGAACTCATCGTGGCGGAGACAGGACATTTCGGCCACCGCATGAGCGAACTGGCAGCCGCCAACGGCATAAAAGTGCATGCCATCGAGGTGGGTTACGGCGGTGTAGTTGACCCAGAACAGGTATCGGAAGCCTTGAGGGCACATCCCAACGCCAAGGTTGTGGCCATCGTTCAAAATGAGACCTCCACCGGACTGATTAACCCCATTAGGGAAGTTGCCCAAGTTTGCTCAGAACATGATGCTCTGCTCATGGTAGACGGGGTTTCCTCTGTGGGCGGCATGGACATCAAAGTGGATGAATGGGGTGTAGATGTCTGCGTCAGCGCTTCCCAGAAGTGCCTGGAAGCGCCCCCTGGGCTCTACCTGGTGTCCGTTAGCCAGAAGGCTGTGGAACACATGAAGGCCCGCAAGATCCCCATCTCCGGCTGGGCTATGAACCTTTTGAAATGGAAGGAGTCCGCCGATGAAGGCCGGGCCGTCCAACCTTATTACATCACCATGGCCGTGAATCTCGTGCGTGCCCTGCATACAGCCCTGGAGATGGTTTTGGCAGAGGGCTTGGAAGCTCGCTTTAAGCGCCATGAGAAGATCGCCGCTGCTTTCCGTAAAGGAATCACAGCACTGGGCCTGGAGCCTGTGGGTCGTGAAGAATGCGCATCGCCCACCATCGGCGTGTTTTACGTGCCGGAGGGTTACAGCGACCGGGATATCCTGACCTTTGTGCGGGAGAAGCACGGCATACAAATCGGCGGCGGGTTGGGTCAGCTCAGCGGCAGGACGGTGAGGGTGGGCCATATGGGCCCAGGCGCGAACTTGGACAAAATCGTGCCTGTCCTGGACGCCCTGCAGGATTGGCTGAACCAGGAAGGCCTCTTGAATGGAAGGGCCCACGGCATTAGCGCCAATTAAAGAACAAAACCGCGTAACAACTCCTTTGTGATGATGAGCGTTCATCAAAGCAAAGGAGTTGTCGCATTTCAGGAAATGTCTGCAGAGTGAAAGGAAAGCCGCTCGGTTGATCGCTCCAACCCAGCGGCTTATCTGCTCGATTGCCTTAAGCCAGCAGCCGGAGCAGACAGTAGGCATAGAAGCCGGTGGCTGCTTTCAGTTCCTCGATTTCCACGTACTCGTTCACCTGGTGGGCCTGGGCAATGCTACCCGGTCCGATCACCACGGTATCGATCCCAGCCCGGAGGAAGAGGGACTGCTCGCAGGATGCGGTAAAGCCAACCACCCTTTCCTCCTTCTCGGGGAAGTACGCGGCGTGGAGCTCCTCCATACTCTTGAGAAATGGAGAGCTGGCGCTGATTTCCCCAGGAATCAAGTCGATGTATTTCTCCATGGTGAAAGACTCCTCGGGCAATCGGGCATGCTCCGCGATGAACTCCTTCACCTCTTTTTCCACTTCCTCGCTCGTCTCCCCGGGCACCATGCGCCGATCAATGATGATTTCGGCTCGATCGGGAATGACGTTGTCCTTCACGCCGGCTTGGACCATGGTGACCACGCAGCTTGGCGAAGGCAGCAGGGGGTGCTTTTTGGCTTGGAGCGACTGGTGGTAAGCCTGGAGGGCAGAGATTACTTGATTCATGAGTTCTATGGCGTTTACCGCGTAGGCAGGCTGGCCGGCATGGCCTGCCTGGCCGTGCACCACAATCCTAAAGCGGGCCACACCCCGGTGGGCAACGGCCAGAACCAGGCCGGTGGGCTCACCCACAATGGCGTAGTCTGCCTTAGGGTACCTCTCCAGAAAGTCCAAGGTGCCTAGATTGGCGGCTTCCTCATCACAGACAAAAGAAGCCACAACCCTGCCCCGTAGGGGAATGCCCAGGTCGTTCACCACTTTGATGGCCCCCAGCATGGCCGCTATGCCGCCCTTCATGTCCGTGGTTCCCCGTCCGTAGATGCGCCCGTCTTTGATTTCAGGCTGAAACGGGGGAGTATCCCACAGCCCTTCATCGGCGGGGACAACGTCCAGATGGCCGTTGAAGACTAGCGTAGGGCCTTGGGTGCCGCCCAAAATGCCTACGGCATTGGCCCGGCCTGGACTGACTTGATCCACATGGGCTTCCGCCCCCAGTTCTTCCAGTTTGCGCGCCAGATACCGGGCCGCCTTCTCTTCGCCCTGGTCCTGGGGGGGATTGACGCTGGGAATGCTGACCAATTCCAGCAGTGTTTTCTGCACATAGTCCAGGTCAATCAGCTCGTTGATTTTCTTCAGATCCATGGAATGTCATCTCCTCTCCGCATTTTCCTAACCCACGTATCTCTCAAAATCCGCCAGAGAAGGTTCCAAGAGGGGGATCTCCCCACCCAGCTCCGCATCGGGGAGCGGCTGCTTGAGACCGCTGCCGGTAAGCATCAGGACAGCTGTTTGATCCTTCCGTATCTTCTGCGCGCGCAGCAGTTTCACGTAGGCGGCCCAGGCAGCGGCGGAGGCCGGTTCCACATACAGTCCTTCCGTTCGGCCCAGCTTCAAAACGGCATCAACCACTTCCCTGTCATTAACGCTCACAGCCAACCCGCCGCTTTCGTAGATGGCCTTTAGGGTGATTGTGCCATCTTGTTCGTAACCAACCAAGGGGTCGGCAATGGCAGAGGCTATGGTGGGGCCTGTCTGGCCGCCCTGCACAGTCAAGGAACCACGCTCAAAAGCTTGGACAATGGGGGAACAGTTTTCCGCCTGTACGCCGATCATGGCCGGCGTTTTCTCAACCAACCCCAGCCTCTGCAGCTCAACGTATCCCTTGTAGATGCCGTAAAGCAAAGGCCCTGCTCCGATGGGAACGATAATGAAATCGGGTACCTGACCCTGCAGTTGGCTGTAGAGCTCGAAGGAAACTGTCTTGTCTCCTTCCAAGGTGTAGGGGTTCTGGAACGTGGATGTTAGGTTAGCGCAGTTATGCGCTTTGCTGACTTCCACAGCCAGGTTGTATGAGTTGCTGTAGTTGCCCCTGACCCGCACTACCTGCCCACCGTAAGTAACCGCCTGGCTCACTTTGCTGATGGGGGTGTTTTCCGGCACGAAGATAAAACTGCGTTTACCCGCTTTAGCGGCATAAGCAGCAACAGAAGCCCCGCCATTGCCCGAGGAAGCGATGACAAACATCTCCGCGCCCAATTCCACCGCTTTGGACATGCCTACACTGGTGGGCCGGTCCTTAAAGGAACCGGTAGGGTTTCTCGTCTCATCTTTAGCGAAGATGGCAGCTGCGCCGCATTCCCGGGCCAGGTGCTCCAATTTGAGGAGAGGGGTGCCCCCCTCCCTCAACGAAACTATGTGTTTTTCGTCTTCCACCGGCAGCAAAGCCTTGTACTGCCAGAGGCCCTCCGTTGGCTGGTTTAATGCTGCTTCCCATAAATGCCTGGGAACGCGGTCATAGTGGCAATCCACCACCAGCACCCCGCCGCAAGCGGGACAATACTGCCTAAACCCATGGGACCATTCTTGTCCGCATTCTGTACATACTATCTCAGCAATGAATCCCAAGTATCTCTCTCCTTCTCGGTGTCCAGCGTTTAGTCTTCTACTTCCACCACCATTTCAATCTCCACAGGTGTGCCAAAGGGAAGTTCATTGCAGGACAAAGCGCATCTGGAGTGCTTACCCTTCTCCCCAAACACCTCAACCAAGAACTCAGAGGCCCCATTGATCACAAAGGGCTGCCTGACAAAGCCTTCTGCACTGGCCACGTAGCCGTGCAGGTTAACGATTCTTTTCACCTTGTCCAAATCACCCACGGCGCTCTTGAGCACCGCCAGCAGGTTAATGGCGGTAATCCTTGCTGCATCATAGGCCTCTTCTTCTGTTACGTCCCGGCCAACCTTGCCTTTGTACTTCAGCTCACCGTTAACCCTGCAGTCTTGGCCGGAAATGAAAATCAGATTCCCTGTTCTCACAAAAGGCACGTAGGCTGCCACGGGCTTAGCAGGTTCGGGCAGAGTAACACCTAGTTCTTTCAGCTTCTCCTCAACCTTCATGTTCTTCCTCCTCACAGTTTTTGCTAACAGTTTTCCGCCAATTCCGTTAAGGCGTCATGCCATTTCAAAAGCAAACCAGTGGCAACGCACACCACCGTCACATCTTCCGGGATCAGGCCTTCCCGCACGGCCCTGCTCACACCAACCAGTGCTGCAGCCGATGCGTATTCTGCGAAGATACCCCTGCTGGCCAAAGACTTGGCTGCTTGCCTCAGCTCAGAATCGCTCACCGCCAAGGCCATACCATTAGCTTTTCGCAGGTAGTCCAAGGCGTGATCCCCCGTCAGGCGCTCATTGATGGAGGCCGCAATGGAGGTCGCTTCAGCAAGGGGTTCAACCCTGTGGAGCTGCCGCCGGTAGGCCTGCACCAGTGGCGCGGCGCCTTCGGATTGGCACGCCATAACGGTTGGCAGGGATTCGATTACTCCTTTCTCCTCTAGTTCCAACAATCCTTTCAGGATCCCGTAGAGAAGATCACCACCACCCACAGGGACTGCAACGATGTCTGGCAGATTATCCCGCATATCCCTAACCAGCTCATAGGCGATGGTTTTATACCCTTCCGCGCCAAAGGGCGTCGCTGTAGGATAGGCGGTCAGGCCCGTGGCCGGAAACCAGCCCTCGTCAACGAGCTCCCGGATTGTCACGTGGATCTGATCCCAATCACAGTGGCTGACCTGGGCCCCCATCGCTTTCAAGGCATTGACGATGCTAATGGAGGTGGTTTCCGGCACCACCGCCCGGCACTCCAGCTGATTGGCGTGGGAGTAGGCCGCGGCGGCCATGGCCGCATTCCCTGTGGACGCACACACAACGCCTGACGCCCCCAGTTTGCGGGCCACCGTACAGTTCACTGCGGCAAACCGGTCTTTAAAGGATCCCGTGGGATTCAGCGTTTCATTCTTGATCAAAACCCTAGCTCTGCTCAGTCCCCAGGGCTCTCCGTCAATTTCCACCAGGGGTGTATTCCCTTCCCCCAGCGAGACAAGATCTCTGGCCACAGGCGGCAGGCCATCGGCAAAGATCCTGATACCCGCAGAAGGCGCGGCAGGCGGAAGCTCCGGCTCGCTCTCATAAGAGAGCTGCCAATAGCCTCCGCACTGCGGGCAGGGGACTTGGCCCAGTGCCCAGCTTTCTGCGGTGTATCCGCACTTCGCGCACACTAGCTCCATCGCTTCACCACTTTCAAAACCCCGCCGGGAACCGGCAGGTGCTGCGCCTAAATGATGGCATCGATGAACCTTTTGCACTCTTCTGTTTTCGGGTTCTTGAAAATCTCGGAAGGATGCCCCTGCTCCCACAGCTGTCCTTCATGCAGGAAAAACATCCTATCCGCGGTTTCCCTGGCAAATCCCATTTCGTGGGTGACGATGAGCATGGTCATGCCATTTCTGTCCAGTTCCTTCATCACCTCAAGCACTTCACCGATGAGTTCGGGGTCCAAGGCGGAAGTTGGTTCATCAAAGAGAATCATCTTCGGTTTCATGGCAATACTGCGGGCGATGGCGACGCGCTGCTTCTGCCCGCCCGACAGCTGATCTGGATAGCTGTCCACCTTGTCACTTAAGCCCACATCGGCCAGGGCCCTCAAGCCAATCTCCCGGGCTTCTTCCTCTGGGATCTTCTTGACGACCTTGAGGGCCAAGGTTACGTTTTCCAGGGCAGTGTAGTGCGGGAAAAGGTTAAACTGCTGAAAAACAAAGCCGATGTTTGCTCTCAGTTTCCGAAGTTTGTGTTTTTCAGGGGTAACTAGTTGGCCATCGACATAGATCTTGCCACTGTCAATGGGCTCCAGGTAATTGATGCAGCGCAACAGGGTACTCTTCCCCGAACCACTTCGGCCGAACAGAACACCGGTCTCTCCTTCCTCTAGCTGCAAAGAAACGTCCTTTAAGACGTGGAGTCTCCCGAAATACTTGTTCACATTGTCAACCTTAAGCATCGACACTTTTCTGCTGCCTCCTTTCCAGTTCCTTGCTCGCCAGGGACAGGGGATAGCAGATGATGAAATAGATCACGGAAATGGAACCCATGACTAGCAAGGGAGCGTACGTTCTCTGTATTACGTGCCTAGCCGCCAAGAGCATTTCAACATAGCTAACAACGGAGGCCAACGAACTAGCCTTGACGGCAGCTATGACCACACCGATGGCCGGGGGAATCATGATCCTCACCGCTTGGGGAAGGATGACATACCGCAGCACCTGGGGATAGCTCATGCCCATGGCGGTTGCAGCCTCCCATTGGCCGTGATCCACGGACTCGATCCCGGCGCGTACCACTTCGCCAATGTATGCGCCGTTGTACAGTGAAAAAGCGGCCAAAACGGAAACAAACCGGCTCACATTATAGCCCAGGGATACGATGCCAAAATAGGCTACGATAAAAAGCAGCATTAGAGGTACCGCCCTGAAAAACTCTATATAGACCGTGGAAATAAATCTCAGAACTTTGGAGCGGTAATTACTGCGCAGGATACCGACCACTATTCCGATGAGCAATCCTATGAGTATACCGCCGCCACACAGCTGCAGGGTAAGCAGCAGGCCCCGCCATAAATACCGGATATCTGCCGGACGCAGCTTGCCAAATAACATGACTCGACCTCCCTAGCACGAAGAAGTGCGTTAAATCACCGTTGTCAACCTCTTCCTCTCATCAATACCGAACAGCTTCTTGTTGAGCCACTTAAACAGCAGGTGAAGGATCTGCGCCATCAGGAAGTAAATGAGAATGGTCACGATGTAAATCTCAAAGCTTCGGAATGTTCGGTTCTCCAAGATCATCGCCCGATACGTTAAGTCTTCTGCCGCGATCTGCGAGATCACGCAGGAGGACAGTGTAATGGAAATGATCTGGTTACCTAAAGGTGGAGCAATTGCCTTCATGGCAGGCGGTAGAATCACGTAGCGAAAGACTTGCAGATAACTCATACCTAATGACCAGCCTGATTCAACCTGGCTCCTGTGTACCGATTCCAATCCCGCCCTGATAATCTCTGTCATGTATGCTCCGGTATTAAAGATGATAACAAACAGAGCCGCTTGATTTGGAGACAAATCGATGCCCAGAGATGGAAGTGCGAAATAGGCAAAAAAAACCTGCACAAGAAGGGGCGTATTACGGAAAAACTCGACATATGCCGACGAAACACCATAGGCGATCTTGTTTTTACTGGTACGGCCCATCGCGGCAATTATCCCAAGAAGTATCCCGAAACAGACCGCTATGCCCACAATCCTCAGTGTCAAAAAGGCTCCCCCGAGCAGATAGGGCAGTTCTCTCAGGGGGACCTCCCATCTTAGCTTCATCGACTATCGTCAACTCCTTCCCACACCACACTTACGGTAAACCAGTCTTCCCGGGGCGAACCCGAGAAGACTGGACCGGAAATCATTTAGAACTTAGGCCAGATTCCTGATTCCGGCCAAGGAATGGCAAACCATTCGGAATAGAGTCTCTGAATGGTACCATCGTTCAGTTTATGCAGGATGAACAAGTTCACCCAGTTCAACCACTCCTGCTCACCCAGGGGTACGGCCATGCAGGGGAAGGTTCTGGCGAATGGTTCACCCTTAATTTCCCAGTTGGGATGGGTCAGAATCTGGTGCATGGCATGATCGTAACCTTCGGCAAAAGCATGGGCTTTACCCTGCTCGACTGCTAAGAAGGCGTCTGTTGGGCTCTCGTAGCGGAGAATGGTGGTACCTTCCGGCGCGTTCTCAGACAGATAGAGGTCGGAAGTGGTGCCGCGCCCTACTGCGACTGTTTTGCCAGCCAGATCCTCGAGGGAGTTGATCTCCACATCTTTGGGACCGCAGAGAACCAGCATAAATGGGGCATAGGGCTGGGAAAAAGCTACGGATTTGGCCCTCTCCAGGGTATTGGCGAAGCAGGCAATGACGATATCCACACGGCCTGTGGTCAGATAGGGTACCCTGTTGATGTTCAGAGTCTCAACTAGCTCTAACCGGACGCCCAGTTCTTTGGCCATTTCCTTCGCCAGCTCAACGTCGAAGCCCACAATGTTGTAGTCTTCATCCAAGAATCCCCAAGGAGGCCCAGTCGTCAAAACGCCGACCCTCAACACGCCACGATCCAGAATCTGAGTCAGCAAATTGTCAGCCGCAAAAGCTTGGGCAGACATTGCCGCAATCATGAGAACGGTTAAGATCACAAGAATGCGCTTGTTGCTAAACATGATTTTCCTCCCTTCTTCATTATTAGTATTAGTGATGCGCTAACTGCTGTTCCTTGGCCTAGGCCCCCGGCACCACCTCCCTCTAGCCGCATTGTGCCAACTTCACACTCACAGCGGGCAACAGGTCGGAAGTCCGGCCCGCTGCGATTTGGCCTCGCTTTTAGCTGTTGTTCCTAGCGCAAATTCGTTGAACTACATTGTATTATTCGCCGGTTAAATTAAATTTCCTGCAAGCTGTTGAAAATATACCTGCGCCGTTGGCAGCTCTTCCAAATGGTGTTCTATACACGAAAAAATTCCATCCCTCGCCAGGACGGAAAGCGCTGGATGAAAGCTTTTCGATGCCAGAAAACTGCTGAAAATCCGTTTGTCTGGCCGGCAGAAGAGCGTCACAACACCCTTACGTTTGTATCCATTCTTTCCCGAAGCCAACAGAAATTTAAAGGTCGGCGAAAACCCTTGAACAAATACAGGAAACCCATGGAAAATGCAGAATATATAGATAGCAGGAGGTCAGCAAACAGCTGCCACGTCCTTTCCCAGATACCAGCCCGGTGATGCCTAATCCAAAAGGAGAGAGAGAGTGAATGAATCAGAGACGGAGACTCAAGGCCGCGAAAAGCACGCATAAAGCAGATGAAGGAGGTGGTCCCATGCGTTCTGTTACCCATGTACTCAAAACCCTCGATTATCTCGAGAGATGTGGAAGCAGCGGAGCCGGGGTTACCGAAGTTGCCAAGGCGCTTGGGGTCCACAAGAGCACCGCCTCGAGACTCCTGGCAACCCTGAGAACCAGGGGTTATGTAACCAGGGATGAGCTCACGGGCAAGTATTCCCTAGGCATTCGCTTGGTGGAGTTAGCCAAAGCTAAGTTGGAGCAGTTTGACCTGCGTACATATGCTCGGCCGTACCTGGAAGAACTTTCCACACTCACCCGGGAGACTATTCATCTAGCCATCATGGAACAGGACAGACTGGTCTATATCGATAAAATAGACAGCACCCACCTACTGATCATGCGGTCCAAAATCGGCTACCGCATCTCCCCCCACTGCACCGCTTTGGGGAAAGCCATCCTGGCTGTCCTGCCAGAGGAGAAGAGAAACGCCGTGTTGGAAGGCTTGGAACTGCATCGCTTCACCGCCAATACCATCACCGCCCCCATCGAGCTCCAAAAGCACCTGGATCTTGTGGCAGCCCAAGGGTTTGCCTGCGATGACGAGGAACACGAGGAAGGCATCAGATGCGTTGCTGCCCCCATCCGGGATCACAGCCAAGCCGTGCTGGGAGCCATCAGCATATCAGCACCAACCACCAGAATGTCCAGACAGCGCATGAAAGAACTGGGGCTGGTGGTCAAGAACGTATGCGGCAGGCTCTCCCGCTCACTAGGGTATAAAGAAGAGCAGGAAACGGATCGGGCAGCAGGTCTCCACAGCTAGACAACGGCCTTAACCTCCTTGGCAAATTCTCCCAGTAAGTGCACGCTGCAGTTGCCACCGGTGAGCACTGCAACTACGCGGCCTTTTACTGGGATTTTTTTCCCCAAAATGGCCGCTACTGCCGTGGCAGAAGAGGGCTCGATGAGCAGCTTCGTGTACTCCAAAGTAGTGATTACCGCCTCTTTTATCTCCTCCTCGGAAAGGGTTATGACATCATCGACATAGTGCTGCACCAGCTCAAAGGTGTTTTCGCCAGCCCTCACCGCGGTCAGGCCGTCACAACAGGTCGCACGCGGCTCTATGGTGACCACCTGCCCCTGGTCCAAAGCAGCTCTCATGGCGGCCAAATTCTCCGCTTGAACCCCAAAGACTTTGATCTCCGGGCGCAGCTCCTTCAGTGCCAAACTCACTCCGCCCAGAAGCCCTCCCCCGGACACGGGCACTACAACTGCTTCCACATCCAGGAGATCCTCTAGAATCTCCAAGCCCACTGTACCCTGCCCCGCTATAGTGTAAGCGGAATCAAAGGGATGTACAAATGCGTAACCTTGCTGCTGGGAGAGACGTTGGGCCTCGTTGAGGGTATCCAGCGAATCCCCGTCTACCAGCCGCACTTCAGCCCCGTATGCTCGGCAGGCAGCGACCTTGGCGGGGCTGGCCCAAGCCTGCATGAACACTACGCAGGGCACATCAAAAAGCTGTGCGGCATAGGCCACGCCCAGGGCATGGTTTCCGGAAGAACAAGTGGTTACTCCCCTCCTGCGCTGCTCGGGGTCCATGTTCAGCAGGTTGTTTAGAGCTCCCCGTACTTTAAATGATCCCGTCTTCTGCAGGTTTTCACACTTCAGATAGAAATCAGCACCGCACCTTTTGGAAAATGTGCTCGAGTGCAGCAGCGGGGTGTGGTGAATGTGGGGTGAAATCGTCCGCTTGGCCCTCATTACATCCTTCAGGGAAATGATCAATCTCGGTCCCTCCCATGGCAGTATCTCCGCAATCAGTTGCAACAATTTACAATGTTGCGGCAGCATGATACATGAATTCGCAGGCCGGGGGCGATTTCCTGCAAAGATTTGCCGACATCAAGAACTCCCGGTGCTCATTACCTCGGCTCATGCCACCTCCGGTTGCTGCGTGAGTAAGGCAGCTGAGCGGCGAGCTGGAGCCGTAAGACGAAAAAGAGACCGGGGAGCGGCGTGTGGTCCCCACCGCTCCCCGGTCACTTTCTTCCCACTAAAGCCCCAACACATTATGCAGATATCTTCTGGAATCCATGGCCGATTTGTAATTGCAGACCGGCGGGTTATCCAGCTCAACACACAGGACGCCATCATAGCCGTGTTTGCGGAGGACCTTGTACACACCTTTGAAATCAACGGTGCCATAACCTAAGGTGCAGAAGCGAGCCATGGGCCAATCGACATACTCCTCGTCGGGAGGATACACGTCCTTAAGGTGTACATAGGCCAGCCTGTGCACATATTTGGCAAAGGCCCGGACGCAATCCATGCCAGCCAAAGTGGTATGGGCCGTGTCCAGGCAGAGGCTTACCAGCTGCGGATCAGTGTTGGCTAAGAAGAGATCGATTTCTTCCTCCTTGTAAATGGCCGTGTTGGCATGGGGATGCATGCAGGCCACCAAACCGTTGGCCCGGCACAGCTGGCCAATCCTGTTGGACAACTCTGCGTAGCCGAGGATGGCCTCTTCGTCGAGGGGACGGTCGTAGGGCTGATCCTGCCACATGACCGCCTGGAGGTTCATGTAGGTTGCTCCGATCTGCTTCATGAAATCGACATAGTCCACCGCTCGCGCGTAGTCCGCTTCTGGATCATCAGAAAAGTGATGGTAGAGGCAGACCATTTCCAGGCCGTATTTGCTCAGCAGCTCCTTCACGGCCTGGGCGTCATTCTCGAAATACTTGGTGATAAAGGCGAAATTCTCTACTGCATCATAACCCAAATCCGCTACTTCCTTCAGAAACTGCTCAAACTCGTACCTTTGATTATCCTGATGGTGAATCAACCATGTCCAGCCGGTATAAGCGATCTTCACTTCCTTCGCCTCCCATGTCGCTGCAGCTTCACAGCTAATTGTCGATGATTCCCAAAACCCGGGCTTTCTCCATGGGCGCCTGGCGTGTAAAGGGGGAATGGATTTCTTCCCGCGCCTGCTTCTCGCTGCTCCGCTCAAAGGCGGTCATCACATCCAGGACATGGAGGAGCTGCTCCAGATTGGCCCTAATGGGCCGTTTGTTCCGCAAAGCCACTGCCATATCAGCCAAACCCAAACCCCTGAAGTTGTCTTTATAGTCGAACAGCAGGGGCATTTCCATATACTCACCCGCTTCGGGGCGGAGCAGGTAGACCCTCTCACCGAACATGTTTGGATCGGGAACGAGCAAGGTTCCCTCGCTACCGTAAATCTCAAAACGGGCCTGCTCTTTGTAGACAACGTCAAAGGTGGTGAACAGCGTGCCCACCGCCCCATTGTCCATCTCCAAGATGCCCGTAAGATAGGTTGGTACCTCCACATCCACTACTTTGCCGGCCAGGGGCTGACTGGTGATGGTGCGCTGTTTGAAAGTGGTCCGCGCCACGCTGGTCACAGCCGCCACCCGCCCAAAGAGGTTGATCAAGGCCGTGCGGTGCTCATGACCGGAAAAGGACGGAATAACGTCACCATAAAGGACGTGGCGGAGCATGCTGGAGTCTCCACCGCCACCGTATCACGCGTACTCAATGAAAGCCCGCTGGTCACAGAGGACCTCAGGAAAAGGGTTAAGGAATCCATTGCTCAACTAGGCTACCGCCGCAATGCAACCGCCAGGGCCCTGAAAACGAAGGAAACGCGGGCCATTGGCATCCTTGTACCCGATATTTCCAATCCATATTTCATGCATATTATCAAAGGTATTGAAGATGTACTCGCACCCTGCGAATACAGCCTCTTGATGGCTAGTTCCGACGAGGACCCCACAAAAGAGCGGCGGCTGCTCAATGTCCTTGCCGAAGACAGGATCGACTGTCTGGTCCTAGCCACAGCCGGCAGTAACGAGAAAATGATTAAAGCGGTGCGCCTGGGCGGTCTGCCCGTCGTGCTGGTTGACCGGTTGCCTGAAGACCTAGCTGAAACGCTGGACGCGGTGGTAGAGGACAACTACGGAGCAGCCTACGAGCTCACGATGCAGGTGCTGCAGCATGACGTACAATCTCTGGCCGTGATACATGGTCCCTTAACGGCCAGCACTGCTGCACAGCGCGCCCAGGGAGTGCAGGCCGCCCTCAAGGAAAAAGCTCCGGATGTGAGCCTCACGGAGTACTATGGCGACTTCTCATTCGCATCTGGAGCCCAAGCGGTCAGCCGTTTCCTGGAGAATGGCCATCCGGAGGCCATAATAGCCATGAACAACCTCATGGCCATGGGCGCGATGTCGGAGCTACTCAAACGGGGATACAGGATCGGCATCGATGTAGTGTTCGGCTCTTATGGTGCCGTGGAAACACTCATGCTGCCCGATACATCGCTGTACTATGTGGATCAAAACCCGAAAAATCTGGGAACACAGGTTGGCAGTATTGTCAGACGGCGGCTTCAAGAACCCGACGCCGAAGTAGTTACCACGATCATGAAACAGCCTGTTTTGGTCCGCCGTCTCTAGGGGCGCGAAGAGTTGCCCTTGGTCACTGCTTGGTTGCTTACAGCATTGTGATCACCAGTCTTGTAACGACGTCTCCCGGCGTAAATCAATAGGGAAAGGTAGTGTGTGCCGTGGACATTTTGGAACTGGTTAGGCGGGCTGTTAGTATTGAAGCGAAGGCTGTCGGCGCGTTAGTGAAGCAGGTTGACCAAAGCTATGCGAACGCCATAGCACTGATGAGGCAATGCCAAGGCAAGGTGGTTGTGTCGGGAATAGGCAAGTCGGGGCTTGTTGGGCGCAAGATGGCAGCGTCTTTAGCCAGCACAGGAACTCCAGCCTTCTTTGTACACGCGGCTGAAGCAGTTCATGGTGACTCCGGGATGGTTGAGCGGGACGATGTGGTCATCTTGCTCTCCAACAGTGGCGAAACCAGCGAAATCCTAAACTTCCTGCCCATTCTGGAGCAGATTGGCTGCAAGAAGGTGGCCATCACCAACAATCCCAAGTCCACACTGGCCAGGTCCTGCGATGTGGCCATAGTCTACAGCTACGAACGGGAAGCGGACCATCTCAATTTGGCCCCGACCACCAGCGCCACCCTAACGATGGTGATCGGAGATGCCCTGGCCACAACCCTATCCATCCTTAAGGAGTTCGACCGGAAAGACTTCTACCTTTACCACCCTGGTGGCAGCCTCGGAACGCAGCTGGCACAAGAACAGTCGAGGTGAAGATGTATGAAGAAACCACGTATCTTGGTTATTGGCAGTTTCATGATGGACCTGGTAGTGAGGACCCCCCGGGCGCCCCAAGAGGGAGAAACGGTGATCGGCACCTCCTTCAATCGATTTCCGGGTGGCAAGGGCGCTAACCAAGCCGTGGCCGCGGCGCGCTTAGGCGCTGCGGTAACCATGGCGGGGAAACTAGGTGAAGACTTGTTTGGCGACCAATTCTTGGCTGTATTGGAAGAGGAAGGAATCTGCACAAAGCACATACTGCGCGATAGTGAAGCCTCTACCGGCGTTGGTTCCATTGTCTTGGACGATCAGGGGAACAATAGGATTGTCGTAGTGCCGGGGGCAAACATGCGGTACAACCTGGCCGACTTGGCTGAACTAGCGGAAATAGTACCTGACCACGATCTGATCATGCTGCAGCTGGAGATGGACATGGAAGTTGTCAAAGCAGCAGTAAAAATGGGCCAGCGCTGCGGCGTTCCAGTGGTCCTCAATCCTGCCCCGGCCCAGGAGCTAGATAATGACCTGCTGCAGGCAGTAGACTATCTAACTCCTAATGAAACAGAAGCGGAGCTGCTCACGGGGGTACCAGTTACCAGTTTAGATGGAGCTCGAAGAGCTGCGGCCGTTCTACTCGATAAGGGACCTAAGCACGTGGTAATAACCCTTGGTGAAAACGGTGCCTTTCTAGCCACTCAGGATGTGTTCCTACATGTTCCCGGCTTTCCAGTGCAGACCGTGGATACGGTGGCCGCGGGCGATGCCTTTAATGGAGCCCTAGCTGTCCAGATCGCCCAGGGTTCTTCGCTGGAAGAGGCCGTAAAGTTTGCCAATGCCGTGGGTGCACTCGCCGTAACCAGGCCGGGAGCAATCCCCTCTCTGCCAAAGAAGGAAGAAGTGCAAGAGTTCTTACGCATCGCACATAACCGCTGATAAAAAGTGATCCATCAGGGCAAAACGCCAGCATAAAAGTGATCCACCGTAACTAGACTCCTGTCTATTAGGCCCCCTAATCGATT
>LSQX01227483.1_pt1 | contig 27749 bp, 20 predicted proteins | sample 654561 | NCBI WGS metagenome assembly LSQX01 (sample SAMN04489861, study PRJNA283612) | anaerobic digester metagenome | isolation source: 4 biogas reactors fed with cattle manure at either 37C or 55C with and... | place: Denmark: Kongens Lyngby | collected 2014
GTCCCGTCCCTTATTTCCTTTACCGGTTCTACTGAAGTCGGCAAACGTGTAGGCGCACTCGCCGGCGGCCAAATCAAGGATGTTTCCTTGGAACTTGGCGGCAACAATGTTATGATCGTTCTGCCCGATGCAGACCTTAAGGAAGCGGCCAAGGCGGCAGCATTCGGAGCATTTTTCCATCAGGGACAGGTCTGTATGGCCATCAACCGCATCATTGCCTGCAAAGAAATTTATGACGAATTTATTCAGGAACTGGTCAACGTTGTGAAAACTCTGAAGGTTGGCGATCCGTCGGATCCCGAAACTTTTATCGGGCCTGTTATTAACAGCCAACATGCGGACAAGTTGGAAAAAATTATCGCTGAAACTATCGCAGCCGGAGCCACTGTCGCGCTCGAAGGCAGGCGGGAAGGCAATCTTATCCACCCGTGGATCCTTGCCGACTGTACAAACGATATGCCCGCGGCAAAGCAAGAAATATTCGGCCCGGCAGTCTGCATTATTAAGGCAGCCGATGAAGACGAAGCCGTTCGCATCGCCAATGACACGGAATACGGTTTAAGCGGAAGCGTGTTTTCCAGGGACCTTTACCACGGTCTCCAGCTTGCCCGGAAAGTACAGACAGGCATGATCCATGTAAACGACCAGTCGATTAATGATGAGCCTCACGTTTTGTTCGGAGGCGAAAAACAATCCGGGGTTGGCCGTTTTAACGACCAGTGGGTCGTTGATAAATTTACAACTGAAAAATGGGTAAGTGTCCAAATTCGCTACAGAGCTTTTTAGCAATAAAAATGAAATGCCTTCCTTCCATAAGAGGACAGGAAGGCATTTTTTTATAAAATTTGTCTGTTTATCAATCGGTACTGTGCCGGAATTCCCAGGCGCGAAGTTCTTTTAGATTTTCCTCACTATCGTTAAATTTATCTTTTGGCAATGCATGGTAAGCTTTTAAGGCTTCCGGGTTTTTTTCAAAAAACAAAATCAGGTTGTAAATCAATTGCATTGTTTTGGGCGTTATATAATGTTCAATGCCTTCCACCTGTTCATCAATACCGGTTTGTGCATTTAAACAATGAAAAAATTTTTTCAAGGTAGTGTCTCGCCAGACCAAAAAGCTGCCATATTTTTCTCCTTTAGTAGTAAGAGCAATATTGCGGTATTTTTCATATTTAATAAATCCGGCTTCATCAAGCTTTTGAATCATTTTTGTAATACTGGAAGCCTGATATTGCAGGGCTTCTGACAGGTCAACGGCACGTATGTATCCCTTTTCTTTAACGATTCTATAAATCATCTCCAGGTAGTCTTCCATGCTTTCGGTCAGCAAGACAATCCCTCCCCGCCGGTTTAGCTCTCTCTTATATTTTTAGTCTATGCCAACAAGTGTGGTGTAATGACTTTCAACTGTTTTGGCTTTTTTGTGAGGCTGTGGCACCGCTTATTATCAACGCATATTGTAAATTAGCTCATACCAACAAAACTGCGCGAAAACAAATATATTGCTGTTTGGAGGAATTCTTTGTGAACAACAATTTAGTTCCCTTAAGCGAATTGCCCCCCGGTCGCCTTGGTATTGTGAAAAATTTGGCGGTGGAAGGTGTTGCCAGAAGAAGAATGTTTGATTTGGGTCTGATTCATGGTACTGCGGTTGAATCGCTCATGAAAAGTCCGGCCGGCGATCCCATTGCTTATCGTATCAGAGGCGCCGTAATTGCTTTGCGCCTGGAAGAAGCGGAAAAACTTCTGGTAGAAGTTAGGTAAAAAACGAAGTCTTGGAGAAAGGAAAGCATGGCCATGGGTTTATCAAGACAGTCAACGGGTACGGGTGCGTTAAAAGAGATCTTTCCCGTACAGTTGGGGACAGACGCCGATTATATCATTGCCTTGGCAGGCAACCCAAACACAGGAAAAAGCACGGTATTTAACAGCTTGACAGGGTTAAACCAACACACAGGCAACTGGCCGGGGAAAACTGTTGCCTGTGCACAAGGAAAATACGATTATAAAGGAAATCGTTATCTTCTGGTAGATTTGCCGGGAACATATTCCTTGCTTGCCAATTCAGTGGAAGAGCAAGTTGCCAGAGATTTTATCTGTTTTGGCAATCCGCATGCCACTGTAGTTGTTACTGATGCCACTTGCCTGGAAAGAAATTTAAATCTTGTCCTGCAAATCATGGAGATAACAAATAAAGTTGTCCTGTGCGTCAATCTCATGGATGAAGCCAGGAGAAAGAAAATCACTGTCGATCTCCATAAACTGGGTAATCTTTTAGGCATTCCGGTGATAGGTACCGCCGCCAGAAGCGGTGAAGGCTTGGAGGAACTGAAAGAAACCCTACGAAAAGTGGTTTCCGGTGAAATTAAAACCAAACCCCGCAAAGTTCTTTACGACGACGTCCTGGAGCAGGCGGTTGCAAGGATCCTGCCTCTTGTTTCCGGTCTGACAGGCGGGAGAGTTGACGACAAGTGGCTTGCGCTGCGTCTGATTGACGACGATCAAGCACTGTTGAACTCTCTTAAAAGCTATGTGCACTTAAATCCGGCAGACGATAAAATATTTAGAAGAAAGTTGGCTGCGGCACAAATCGTGCTTGGGGAAAGCTATTTTGATTTGAATAATCTGCGGGATTGTATTGTTACCAGTATTGTTAAAACTGCGGAGAATATTAGCAATGAAGTGGTGACGTGCAGTGACAACTCCCGGAGCGAGCTGGACCGCAAACTTGACGGCATACTTACATCACGCCTGTTTGGCATCCCCATTATGCTTGGCCTTTTGGGCATGACCTTCTGGTTGACAATTGTGGGAGCCAATATCCCTTCCACCATTTTGGCAAACGGTTTATTTTTGCTTGAAGAACAGTTGACGTTTTTTTTTGCCCGGCTGGGAACGCCCCCGTGGATACATGGCATTCTTGTCACCGGCATGTATCGTACTCTGGCTTGGGTCGTATCTGTTATGCTGCCTCCCATGGCGATCTTTTTCCCTCTATTCACCTTACTGGAGGATTTTGGTTACTTGCCAAGAGTAGCCTTTAATTTGGACTATTATTTTAAAAAAGCCTGCACTCACGGCAAACAAGCATTAACGATGTGCATGGGGTTTGGCTGCAATGCCGCCGGCATAATTGCCTGCCGCATCATTGATTCTCCCCGGGAACGCTTAATTGCCACCGTCACCAACAATTTTGTACCCTGCAACGGACGTTTTCCCACACTAATCGCCCTTGCCGGCATGTTTCTCGCCGGCGGTGCCAACATTTTTGGTTCCGCAGTCGCTGCTGTGTCAGTAATGGCCGCCGTTGTTTTGGGAATAACAACAACACTTTTTGTCTCAAAACTTTTATCACAAACTGTACTCAAGGGATTGCCATCCGCTTTTACGTTAGAATTGCCGCCTTACCGAAAACCGCAGATCGGCAGGATAATCGTCCGGTCAATTTTTGATCGCACACTGTATGTCCTGGGCCGTGCCGTTGCCGTCGCCGCCCCGGCAGGTCTTGTAATCTGGCTGATGGCAAACATTAGGGTAGGAAATGCCAGCATATTGTCCCTTTGTGCACACTTCCTGAATCCATTTGCCACTGCACTGGGGCTTGACGGTTACATTTTAATGGCGTTTATACTCGGGTTTCCTGCCAATGAAATTGTTATACCCGTTCTCATAATGAGCTATATGGCAAAAGGTGCCATGCTGGAGCTGGATAGTTTGGAACAAATGAGACAGTTGTTCCTTAACAACGGCTGGACGTGGCTTACTGCCGTTTGTATGATCTTGTTTTCTTTAAACCACTGGCCTTGCGGCACCACGCTTTGGACTATCCGCAAAGAAACACAAAGTCCTAAATGGACGCTGCTTTCTTTCTTGGTACCGACTGCTACGGGAATTGTCTTATGTTTTCTCGTAGCACAAAGCGCAAGACTGCTGGGAATTGCCGGAAATTAGGATAGGTGCCGGGCGCACACGAAAAAAGCGGTGGCTTTGAACCACCGCTTTTTATTGTTTTAGGCACTCTTTCTGGCCGCGATTTCTGCCTGCATGCTCTTGAGGCTTTCAGGAGTAATGCGATAGAGGAAGTAAATGCAAATGAGGCTGATGACCAGGATAGCCGCAGGCACCAGGATGAAACCGGCCCTTAAAGCACTGATCAATTGCGGGGTAGGAGCTGTACCGGCTATATATCCGCCGATACCCAAAACGGCCGGAATAACAACACGGCTTAACAGGACCCCGATTTTCAGCGGGAAAGCAAAGAGCGACATAATAAAGCCTCTGGCATTTTTCCCGGTTTTCCATTCACCGTAGTCAACTGTGTTGGGTCCTATACTACTTCCCGCCCTCCTTTCACAATCAATCATTACAGCAACTATTATACTGAATTATCTTAATATTTTCAACATTTTATAGAACTTGCCCGCAGGCTACTAGGTTTTGGATATATTGCCAAATAAAAAAGCAAGACGAGGGAAACCCGTTTCTCTTTTTAAGTTACTAGTAGTACATTGTGAAATCTTTCCGAGGGTATGGATGCCAAGCTATCTATACCCTATTTTTGTATAGACAATAGCTTTCTTTCAAATAATAGTTTGGCGGCAGATAATAACTTCCGGAAAAAACCGGCCAACTGTTAAATTGTCTGTCCAGGGAAGTGATGCGCACATGTTAACCAATAAACAAGCCAATAGGCTGATCCGGGAAAAATCCCCCTACCTCCTGCAACATGCATATAATCCTGTAAACTGGTATCCATGGGGTGAAGAAGCCTTTGCAAAAGCAAAAACAGAAGATAAGCCCATCTTTCTCTCCATAGGTTACTCAACTTGTCACTGGTGCCATGTCATGGAGCGTGAGTCATTTGAGAATCAGGATGTAGCCGACGTCTTAAACCGTATTTTTGTCTGTATCAAAGTAGACAGGGAAGAAAGGCCTGATGTGGACAAGCTTTGCATGACAGTCTGCCAGGCGCTGACCGGCAGCGGCGGCTGGCCGTTGACCGTTTTCCTGACACCGGACAGGCGCCCTTTTTTTGCCGGCACCTACTTCCCGCCACGGACAACAGCCGGCCGCTTGGGCCTTATGGAGCTGGCTTTGCGGGTGGAAAAGCTGTGGCAGACAGAGCGTAAAGAACTGGAAAATACTGCGGACAGCCTGCTGCAAAATTTGCGGAACATGACTGCAGTCAGCCCGGGTAGACTGCCAGGGGAAGAGATTTTGCAGCAGGCATTTGCACGGCTGGAGGAGCAATTTGATCCGCAGTACGGCGGCTTTGGCGGAGCGCCAAAATTCCCCGCAGCGCACAATCTTCTTTTTTTACTGCGTTACGGCCAAAGAAGCGGTAAAAAAGAAGCACTTTCGATGGTAGAAAGAACTTTGACATCCATGCGTAACGGCGGCATCTACGACCACCTTGGTTTCGGCTTCCATCGTTATGCCACCGACCACCGCTGGCTGCTGCCCCATTTTGAAAAAATGCTTTACGACCAGGCACTGCTTGCCATCGCTTATTTGGAAGCATACCAGGTTACTGGCAAGGAGCTTTATGCGGTCACAGCCGGGGAAGTTTTCCGCTACGTGCTACGGGAGCTGACTTCGCCGGAAGGGGGCTTTTATTCCGCGGAAGATGCGGACAGCGAAGGCGTGGAAGGCAAGTTCTATACCTGGACAGCGGCGGAGATTGAACAAATTCTAGGGCAGGATGACGCCCGCATCTTTAATTCCGTGTATAATATTCGCCATGAAGACAATTTCCGGGATGAGGCAACTCAGAGGGAAACGGGGCTGAATATTCTCCACCGCACCAAAGAGCCGGCGGAGCTTGCCGGTGCATTCGGGCTGACAACCGGTGAACTGGAGCAACGCCTGGCGGAGATGCGGGAAAAGCTTTTTCAGGTGCAGGCCCGGCGGATCCGTCCCCACAAAGACGACAAAATCCTGACCGACTGGAACGGCCTGATGATTGCCGCCATGGCTTTCGGCGGGCGCGTGTTGTATGACATGAATCTTTTGACGGCAGCTCGCCGCGCTGCAGATTTTATCCTGGTACATCTCACAAAAGACGGAAAACTGCTTAAACGCTACAGAGAGCAGGAGGCGTCACTGCCAGCCCACCTGGATGATTACGCCTTTTTTGTCTGGGGTTTGCTGGAGCTTTACGAAAGCACCTTCAATCCCGGATACCTCGCGGAAGCACTGCGCTTGAACCAAGTAGCAATTGACCTGTTTCACGATCCAAACAACGGTGCCTTCTTCTTTTCCGCGCAAGCGGCGGATCTACCGGTAAGGCAACGGGAGCTTTACGACGGCGCCCTGCCCTCGGGCAATTCGGTGGCCGCCCTAAACAACCTGCGCCTGGCAAGACTGACCGGCAATCCCCGGCTGGAGGAAATTGCCGCCGGCATTGCCCGTGCTTTTGCCGCCGAAATTTGCCGGCTGCCGCAAGCTTATACTTTTTTCCTGTGCGCCCTTGATTTCTTGCTCTCCCCTTCCCTGGAAATTGTCATTGCCGGCGAGCCGGGGGCGGAGGATACCGAAAGGTTGCTCCGTACCGTGTCCGCTATTTTCCTGCCCAACAAAGCACTGCTTTTGCACCCGGGAGACGGGGATGACTCCCTGGAGCAACTGGCCCCGTTTACCCGGGGCATGCAGCGCAAAAACGGGCGGGCAACGGCTTATGTCTGCAGCAACTATACTTGCCGGGAACCTGTCACCGACCCGCAAGACCTGCGGCGTCTGCTACTCTCCCCTTCCTGACCCGCCTGCCTGCCGGGTTCCAATTCGGTCACCCGCTCCCGCTGCCTCTGTATTCCATGGCGGAAGCCAGGTTGATTTTAGAATACAAAACATCAGGCGCAAAAAGTGATGTGCTTTTCTTCATTCCCGGAACCTCCTATCCACCGTGCCCCTGGAGGACGGCAACATTCAGGCGGTACATCAGCAAAGCAAGCAGGATGGAGACTGCCGCCCCAGGGTGCGGCTTTCCACATCGTAAATGGCCCCCAGCAGCAAAAAGCTGTCCATGGGAGGCAGGTGGAATCACAACTGCGATCGCTGGCCGAAAACAGTACCGATGCGGTAGGAAAGACGGGTGCGTTCCTTTACCGGATCGATGCCAAGGACGGCAACCGTCCCGGCGGTCGGATGCAAAATACCGGTCAGCATTTTGATTGTGGTTGATTTTCCGGCGCCGTTGGGCCCGATAAAGGCAACAATCTCGCCGCGCTCGACAGTAAAACTGATATTGTCAACTGCTTATACCAGCCTGTATTCAGGCTTGGCCAGCGCCCGCAAAGACCCCCAGAACCCTTCCGCCTTGATCCGTGTACGGTAGATTTTTTGCAACCCTTTTGCTTCAATTGCCTGCATTGCTACTCCCCTCCCGATGCTAAAACCCCCAGGGAGCCACGATAGTGACTCCGTGGGGGTTCATGCCACGTGTAGGGTGGTGCCGCCCTTATGCAGCTCGAGCGGTAAGCTCTTATGCATACTCACTATTGGAAATTATTATTCCACAACCCGGCAGTATTGTCAATCTGGGTTCAATCCTGCTGCGAGTCCAGCCGCTCCCGCAACAGCCTGTTTGCCAGCTCCGGATTGGCCTTCCCCCGGGAAAGCTTCATTACCTGACCTACCAAAAAGCCAAGCGCTTTGGCCTTGCCTTCCCTGTAATCGGTAACAGGCTTGGGATTTTCCTTAATGACCCGGTCCACAATGGCGGCAATTGCATCTTCGTCGGTAATCTGGACCAGGCCTTTTTCCTTGACGATTTCCGCCGGCATTTTGCCGCTGGCAAAAACTTCTGCAAAGACGGTTTTGGCAATTTTACCGCTGATGGTCCCCTCATCCACAAGCTTTAGCAGCTCCAGCAGATGGGCGGGTGTCAGCCTGCTTTCATTTATTTCAATCCCTGCCGCATTCAAGTGCTTGGCTATTTCACCCATCATCCAGTTGGCCGCCGTTTTGGCGTCATGGTAGTCGGCCATGACGGCCTCGAAGAAATCCGCCATAGCCTTGGAGGCAGTGATGACTTCCGCATCATAGGACGAAAGCCCCCATTCCGCCATGTAGCGCTGCCGGCGCTCTTCCGGCATTTCCGGCAGGCTCTTGCGGATCTCTTCCACCCAGGCTTCATCCACAATGACAGGCACCAAGTCCGGGTCGGGGAAATAGCGGTAATCTTCCGCTTCTTCCTTGGAGCGCATGGCATAAGTAACGCCCTTGTCCTCGTCCCAGCGCCGCGTTTCCTGCACAAGTTCTCCGCCGGCAGACAATATTTCCAGGTGACGCTGTTCCTCATATTCCAGGCCACGCTGCACGGCACGGAAGGAGTTCATGTTTTTGATTTCGGTCCTGACACCAAAGTAATCTGCTCCGGCGGGGCGCAGGGAAATATTGGCGTCACAGCGCAGGCTGCCTTCTTCCATTTTTACATCCGACACCCCGGTGTACAGCATAATGCTTTTCAGTTTTTCCAGGAAAGCTTTTGCTTCGACCGGTGAACGCAGGTCCGGCTCGGTGACAATTTCAATCAGGGGAACTCCGCCCCGGTTGTAATCGGCCAAAGAATAGTCGCCAAATTCCGAGTGCACCAGTTTCCCGGCATCTTCCTCCAGGTGGACGCGATTGATGCCGATCCGTCTTTTCACCCCGTCGCATTCTATTTCCAGGTAGCCGTTCACCGCCAGCGGCAGGTCATACTGCGAAATCTGGTAGGCCTTTGGCAAGTCGGGGTAAAAATAGTTCTTGCGGTCAAACTTGGCATAAGACGGGATATGGCAGTTCAGCGCCAGGGCTGCCTTGATGGCGTATTCCACTGCTTTTTTGTTCAGTACCGGCAAAGTCCCCGGCATGGCCAGGCAGACAGGGCAGACATTGGTATTGGGCGCACTGCCGAAATCCGTGGGGCAGGAGCAGAAGATTTTTGTCTTTGTTGCCAGTTCCACATGAACTTCAAGACCGATTACAGTTTCGTACTGACTCATGCCGTTCACCTCCTGCCGCTATGGGCGGTTTGCTTTTTTTCAAGCCGCTGTTTTGTTCGTACGCGTAAGCCGCACGCAGAATTGTCCCCTCGGCAAAAGGTTTGCCGATAAACTGCAGGCCGACGGGCAGTCCCCCGGCAAAGCCGCACGGCACGGAAACCGCCGGCAATCCGGCCAGGTTGGCGCCGATAGTCAAAATATCATTTAAATACATTGTCAGCAGGTCGCTTACGCTGCCGATCTGAAAGGCCACCGTCGGCGTAGTGGGGGTAACCAAAACGTCATACTTGGCAAAAGCCCGATCAAAGTCGTTTTTAATCAGTGTTCTGACTTTTTGTGCTTTCAAGTAATAAGCATCGTAGTAGCCGGAACTGAGAGCGTACGTCCCCAGCATAATGCGGCGTTTGACCTCGCTCCCCAGGCCCTGGCTGCGTGTTTTCCGGTACATGTCCAGCAAATTGTCCGCTTCCGCCCGGAAGCCGTACCTGACCCCGTCGAAACGGGCCAGGTTGCTGGAAGCTTCCGCAGGAGCAATCAGGTAATAGACAGGGATGCCGTATTCAGTATGGGGCAGGGATATTTCCTCGGCTTCCGCACCCAGCGACACCAAAAGGTCTATTGCTTTGCGCACAGCCGCCTTGACCTCGCTGTCCACACCGACGGCGAAATATTCTTTTGGTATCCCCAGCTTCATCCCCCTGATGTCTTCTTCAAGGAAGGCGGTATAATCGGGCACCTCCACGTCCGCCGAGGTGCTGTCCCGTTCGTCAAGGCCGGCAATGGCATTCAACACCAAGGCGCAGTCCCGCACATCTTTTGTCATTGGTCCGATCTGATCCAGGGAAGAAGCAAAGGCAACAGCCCCGAAGCGTGAAACCCGGCCATAGGTCGGCTTCAGGCCCACCACACCGCAGAAGGCCGCAGGCTGGCGAATAGAGCCGCCCGTGTCCGTTCCCAGGGCAAAATAAGCTTCATCGGCAGCAACGGCCGCCGCCGAGCCGCCGGAAGAACCTCCCGGCACCCTGGCGGTATCCCAGGGGTTGCGGGTGGCAAAAAAGGCCGAGTTTTCCGTGGACGTCCCCATGGCAAACTCATCGAGATTGGTTTTGCCCAGCATGACAGCCCCCGCCTGCCGCAACCGCTCCACTACGGATGCATCATAGGGCGGGATAAAATTTTCCAGCAATTTTGAGGCGCAGGTAGTCGGCACTCCCTTGGTGCAAAGGTTGTCCTTCAGTGCCATGGGAACTCCCGCCAGCGGCCCCAGCTGTTCGCCCTTGCTGCGCCTGGCATCCACCGCGTCGGCGGCGGCCAGCGCCTCATCCGCCGTCACCGTTATGTAAGCTTTAATCTTCCGGTCTAGCGCTTCTATCCGTTCCAGAGCCGCCAGCGCAGCTTCCCGGGCGCTGACTTCTTTCTTTTGCAGCTTTTCCGCAAGCTCGGCAACCGTTAAATGTGCAAGCATTGCCATTCCTCCTACTCTATCACAGGCGGTATGCGAAACATGCCGTCTTCCACTTCTGGTGCATTGGCTAGCACTTCTTCCCGCGGCAGGCAGGGACGGGGCTCGTCCTCGCGGAAAACATTCACCAGTGGCAGTACATGCATCGTCGGCGGCACGTCAGTGGTGTCCAGGCGGTTCAGTTTGTCCACATATTCCAGTATATCGTTTAACTGGCCGGCAATCTCTTCCTTTTCCTTGGCGCTCAACTCCAGCCTGGCCAGCATGGCTACATGAGCCACTTCTTCCTGTGTGATTTTCATCTTGCAACCTCCTTTGCCCTTACCTGTTTACATGGGCAAATTATACCACATGCAGTACGGCCGGACAATGCCGGGCTAAGAAAACCGCCGCAAAAAGCGGCTGGCCAGGCGGCATCAATCCTTCAGGCCGACGCATTCCCCGGACCCATGCGGGAATGGCGAGCCCGTTTTATTGCGGCCTGTGGCATTGCAGGCAATCATCATAACTGCCCTCCCCGAACTGCTCGTTATGGGAAGCAACAATACCGCCGTGGCAGTTGAGGCAGTTCTCATAAGCGCCGGTTGTATCATGGGGCACGGCCGGTGCGGCACCGCCCTGCGGCTCCTCCGGCTTTTCCCAGGCCGTGCGGACATAAAAACCGACCACGGCCATGATCACCAGGACCAGAATAAGAAATGCTGTTCTTTTCATGGCAACCTCCGCGATTTCTTATTTTCCCCCTGCCGGTTCCAATAATGCTCCCTGTCCCGTTATGTGCAAAATAAAACCGCAAGTCTCCGGGCGGCAGGCGCACTTTACTGTTGTGCCAGCAATGCCAGCAAATCGGCCTCGGACAGCACAGGAATGCCAAGCTGCCGTGCCTTGTCCAGCTTGCTGCCCGCTTTTTCACCGGCAACTACATAATCGGTCTTTTTGCTGACACTGCTTGTAACCTTGCCGCCCGCCTTTTCGATGAGGGCGGTCGCCTCCTCCCGGCTGTACGTGGGCAGCGTGCCAGTCAGCACAAATATTTTCCCCGCCAGGGGCTGAGACGCGGCCGCCTGCGCTGCTTCCGTGAAATTTAGACCGGCCGCCCGCAATCGTTCAACCAGTATTTTGCTCTGCGGCAGGGCGGCAAACTCCCGGATGCTTTCCGCTATTTTGGGGCCTATTTCAGGTACGGCTTCCAGTTCTTCCCGGGAAGCCGTCATGATGGCGTCCAGGCTGCCAAAATGCGCTGCCAAAAGCTTTGCCGTCCGTTCACCCACATAGCGGATGCCCAAAGCATACAGCAGGCGCCAGAGCGGCCGCCCTTTGCTGGCGTCAATGGCTGCAAGCAGGTTGTCCACCGATTTGTCCGCCCATCTCTCCAACTTGAGCAGTTCCCGCCTTTTTTCCGGCAAGTCGTAAATATCGGCTACATCGCGGACCAGCCCGGCCGCCAAAAGCTGGGCCGCGCTTGCTTCGCCCAGTCCTTCAATATCCATCGCCCCGCGGGCTGCAAAATGGATAATGCGTTCCAGCACCTGTGCCGGGCAGGCGGGGTTAAAGCAACGCAAAGCCACTTCCCCCGGCAGGCGGTTCACAGAGGCGCCGCAGGCCGGGCAGGCGGACGGCAGCGTAAAAGGTTCTTCCCGACCGGTCCGCTTGTTTTTTACCACTTCCACCACTTCCGGGATAATCTCGCCTGCTTTCCGGACAATGACAAAATCGCCGATCCGCACATCCTTTGCCCGCAGAATATCTTCATTATGCAGGCTGGCCCGCTTGACCACCGTTCCCGCCAGCCGCACCGGTTCCAGTTCGGCAATGGGTGTAAGGGTACCGGTGCGCCCGACCTGCACGGTAATGCCCAGGACGCGGGTTTCCGACTGTTCGGCGGGGAATTTATAGGCAATGGCCCAGCGGGGGCTTTTGGCCGTGTTGCCCAGACGCTCCTGCAGGGCAAGATCGTTAACTTTAATTACCATGCCGTCGATATCAAAAGGCAGCTCATAACGTTTTTCCCGCCAGCTTTCGCAGTATACAACCACTTCTTCCAAATCCCGCAATACTTTGGTATAGGGGCTGATGCGCAGCCCCAGCTCACGGAAAGTCTGCAGCGTTTCGTAATGGGTGCGAAAAGTCAGCTCGGGAGAGTACCCCAAAGCGTAAGTCACCATATCCAGGTGACGTGCAGCAGCCACTTTCGGATTCAGCTGCCGCAGACTGCCGGCCGCCGCATTGCGAGGATTGGCAAAAAGAGGCAGTCCCTGCTGCTTGCGCTCTTCATTTAAACGGAAAAAAGAGGAACGCGGCATGTAGACTTCGCCCCGCACCTCAATGGTGACAGGTCTGCGCAGGCGTAAAGGTATGCTTTTGACTGTCCGCAAGTTGTGCGTGATGTCTTCCCCCGTTTCTCCGTCGCCGCGGGTGGCACCGCGTACCAGCAGCCCGTTTTCATATTGCAGAGAAACGGCTAGGCCGTCCACTTTCAGTTCCACCACAAACTCCAATTCCGCCCCCGGAACCAAATTTTGCGCCCGTCGCACAAAATCGCGCAAATCACCAAGGCCAAGGGCGTTGTCCAGGGAAAGCATGGGGATGCGGTGTACCACCGGGGCAAAACCGGCCTGCACCTGTCCCCCCACCCGCTGTGTGGGAGAATCGGGAGTAACCAGCTCCGGAAATTGCTTTTCCAGTTCCTGCAATTTTTTGAGCAGAGCGTCAAATTCCGCATCGGAAATTACCGGATCATTCAGAACGTAATACCGGTAATTATGCTCGTTAATCTGCTGTTTTAAATCTTCAATTATTTCCTGGGCTTTGTCCCTGTCCATCCGCGGCACCTCACTTTACTATACGCAGCGGCGCATAACGCGCTATTACTTTTTTCAACCCCAAAGCCGGGAAAAATATTGTCAGCACCCGGTCCCCGTCACTCAACGTATCTACGCTTTTAATTTCACCAATTCCCCATTTTCCATGCTCCACCATATCACCGGCAGCCAGGGCCGCCACTTCCTCCTGCGGCAGTTTTCCCGGCGGCGGTGTTTTCAAAGTTTTTGCCTCATCCGTTAATACCTCCGCAGGCAGTTCTCCCAGGAAGCGGGAAGGCCGGTTGTACAGTTCCAGGCCAAAAATATTGCGGCGTTTGGCATAGGTTAAATAGAGCAGCTCCTGTGCCCTGGTAATGCCCACGTAACAAAGGCGTCTCTCCTCTTCGATCCCGTCGGGCGTGTCAAAAGAGCGCTCGTGCGGGAACAGGCCTTCCTCCATTCCTGTCAGGAAAACAACGGGAAACTCCAATCCCTTGGCTGCATGCAGCGTCATCAGGACAACCGACGGCCCATCCGCTTCGTTTAATGTATCCAGGTCGCTGAGTAAAGCAAGTTGTGTCAGAAAAGCCGTCAAAGACTTGTCTTCGCTCTGGCGCAGGAATTCCCGGGCCACCGTCAGCAGCTCCCGCAGGTTTTCCTCCCTGCCCCGGGCTTCTTCCGTCTCCTCTGCGTGCAGTTCTTCCAGGTAGCCGGTCTGTATCAGGACTTGCTCGATTAATTCATCTACCGCCAGGTATGACGCCATGTTGCGCAATTTCTCAAGCATGCCGGCAAGTTCACGCACTTTTTTCAGCGGCGCGGAGCCAAGACCCGCCGCTTCCGCCTGCGGCAGGACATGGGAGATGGTGGTATTGTTCCGCACTGCCAGCGCACGCAGCCGTCCCACGGTGGTGGCGCCGATACCGCGCCGCGGAACATTAATAATGCGCAGCAAACTGATTTCGTCGGACGGGTTATCCAGGACGCGCAGGTAAGCAATGATATCTTTTACTTCTTTCCTTTCCCAGAAGCGCACTCCCCCCACAACCTGGTAGGCAATATTTTCACGCAGCATGGCGTCCTCCAGGGCACGGGACTGGGCATTGGTCCGGTAAAGGACGGCAAATTGCCTGTATTTATCCGCCAATCTGCGGATCTCGCCGGCAATAAAGCCAGCTTCATGCCGTTCATCGTCCGCGACAAACACCGTCACCGGGTCGCCTGCCGGCTTTCTTGTCCAAAGCGTTTTTGCCTTTCTGCCAGTGTTGTGTTTTATCACATGATTGGCAGCTGCCAGGATATTCCCGGTGGAACGGTAATTTTCTTCCAGTTTAACCACCTTCGCCTCGGGCCAGTCCCGCTCAAAGTCCAGGATATTACGGATATCCGCCCCCCGGAAATGGTAGATGGATTGGTCGTCATCGCCGACAACACAGAGATTGCGGTGCCTGCCGGCCAAAAGCATCACCATTTCATACTGGACACGATTGGTATCCTGGTATTCATCAATCAGGATATACTTAAATTTCTCCTGGTAACGCCCCAGGACCGCTTCATGCTCGCGGAAAAGCTTTACCACATAGAAAAGCAAATCGTCAAAATCCAAAGCATTCTGCCGACGCAGCCGCTCCTGGTATTGCCTGTAAACGCGCGCCACCGTATTGGTAAAGTAATCTGTCGCCGCTTCCGTATAACGATGTTCATCAAGCAGATCGTTTTTTGCCCGGCTGATGGCCGCCAGCAGCCCGCGCGGCTTAAAACGGGAATCATCAAGCAATAAATCCCGCATAATGTTTCTCATCAGTCTCAGCTGGTCTTCTTCGTCATAGATCACAAATGACGACGTCAGCCCCAGAAGGGTCGCATTTTCCCGCAGAATGCGCGCCGCCGCCGTATGGAATGTAGACACCCACATCCCCGGCACCGCTCCCACCAAGGCACTAATCCTGGCCCGCATTTCTTCCGCGGCTTTATTGGTAAACGTCAGGGCAAGTATTTCCCACGGTTTTGCCAGACCCTGTGCTATCAGATAGGCAATCCGGTAAGTAATCACCCGTGTTTTCCCGCTGCCCGCACCGGCCAGAATTAAAAGCGGCCCTTCCACGCACTCAACCGCCTGAAGCTGCATCTCATTCAAATGTTCGCTGTAGTTTGTCATTCCTGCCTCCCCGATTCGCAAGTACATTTTCTGCAATGACGCAAGAAAAAGCAGTAGTTAACTGCTTCTCCACCTCGTCTTGTTACTTTTGCTTCTCCTTCAGGCGTGTCAAAATCAGGCTGTATCCGCCGGCGCCGTAATAAAGATAACGCTTGATCCGGCTGATGGTTGCCGTACTTGCCCCCGTACTGCTTTCAATCTGTTGATACGTTTTGCCCTCCGTAAGCATTTTCGCCACTTGCAAACGCTGTGCCATGGCCTTGATTTCACTGATTGTGCAGATATCTTCAAAAAACTGGTAGCATTCTTCTTCCGTTTCCAGGTGCAGTATGGCCTGAAAAAGCAGATCCACACTTTCATCCTTCAGTTTCGGGTTCGCCACAGTCTCACCTCCGGCAAAGCTTTTACTTTAATTCTTGAAAGGCGTAAATTTTTCCTTCCTGCCGGCATGCATTTCACAACGGGCGTAAACAGCAAAAAAGATTCTGCTTTTTACAGTTTATAGTTTAACCAAAAACGGTAAATTTTGTTCTGCTGCCGGCGAACAGCAAAAGCAAACCCGGCCAAAACATTAACTTTGAGAATTTTTTTGGCCACGGGAAACACTATAATTGAAAGCTGTTTTGGAGGTGCCCGTCTTGGCAAAAAAAGAGGAAAGAAAAAATCGTCTTTGGTAAAGAGGAAGGCGCCATGCCGGGCGCCGCAGAAAAAGGATCGCTGTTGGCAGCGGCCTTCTTGCTGTTGCTTTCACCCGGCACCTACACGGGCAAAGCTGGTTATAACTGCTTTTCTACATATTCCCGGACACGGCAAAAATCATTGACCAAGACGTCGGCTTTCACCGTGCCGCGCACGACCGCCGCCGGGTGGTAAGTCGGGTAGATTTTATAGCCGGGGCCGTCAAACCAGCGCCCCTGCACGTCTGCCAGGCGCACCTTCGGCATAAGCAGGTTGTGAACCGCTACCAGCCCCATGCAGACCACCACCAACGGCTGAATGATCCGCAGCTGCTCCGCCAGAATTGCCCGGCAGGCGGCCAGTTCCTTCTGCAGCGGGTTCCTGTTTTTGGGCGGCCGGCATTTGCACGACCCGGTAATATAAACATCCTCCCGCCTGAGGCCCGCCTCTCGCAGTATTTCCGTCAGCAGTTCACCGGCCCGCCCCACGAACGGCCGGCCCGTTTCATCTTCCCTGGCCCCCGGCGCCTCGCCCAGGAAAAAAATTTTTGCTTCAGGATTTCCTTCACCGAAAACAAGCCTGTTCCTTGCCTCACCCAGGCTGCACCTGCGGCAGTCCCTGCAGGCTGCAAGCAATTGCTGTAAGCTTTCCCCTTTTGTCATGGCAGCCTTCCTTTTTCTTTTTTCCGTTTATTTCGACACGGAAAGCCTTTTCCCCTTGCCGGCTACAAGCACAACCAGCGGCAGTGCGTCGGAAACAATCAATCCGTCGCCGTCGGCGGTCACCTTGCCGGTCAGAAGCAGCATCCTTTCATCCAGGCGGTAAAGCAGGCGCCTGTAAACGGCGGGGTAAAGAACTGCTTCCGCAAAACCGCTCTCGTCCGACAAAAAAAGGGTCAGCATTACTCCGCCCTGCCGCAGGCGCTTGCGGGAGCGGGCAAGCGCATAAGCCGCCACCGTTACAGTCTGCCCTGCTTTCACTTCCGGCAGCCCGGCCAGGGGAATGCGCTCCGCTTTTGCCAATAAATCCGCGTACTGCTGCAGGGGATGCAGGGAGAGCATGATACCCAGCGACGCCTCTTCCGCCGCCGCCCGCTCGCGCTCCGTATAGTCCGGCAGGTCCGGCACCTCCTCCGCACCGGACCATTCCCAGAAAGACAGCTGGCCCGGCTGGCGCGCCGTCCACTCCAGGATCCGGTCCAGGACGGCCAGTGCCTGCCTGCGGTTCAGCCCCAGCCCGTCAAAAGCGCCCGCCTTGATCAGGTGTACCAGGGCGCTGCGGCGCAGGGCGGACCGCCCCACTCTCCGGCAGAAATCCTGCAGCGAGGTAAAAGGGCCGCTTTCCCGGGAGCGCAAAATGGCGGCCACGCCGCGGCTGCCCACATCCCGCACCAGCGGCAGCGCCGCCCGCACGCAGTTTCCTTCCGGCAGGAAAAGGTAACTGCTTTTATTGACTTGCGGAGGCAGCACCCGGATCCCCCGCAGGCGGGCTTCATGGACATAAACGGTCATCCCGTAGTAGCCGAAACCGGCCGACAGCAGCGCCGCGTAAAACTCCACCGGGTAATGCCGCTTCAGGTAAGCGGTCCAGTAGGAAACAAGGGCATAGGCGACCGCATGGGCCTTGTTGAAGCCGTAGCCGGCAAAGCGGCAGAGGTAGGCAAAAACAGCCTCCGCCTCCTCCGCCGTCAGCCCCCTTGCCACGGCGCCGCGGACAAACTTTTCGCGGTGGCAGTCCTGCCTTGCAGGCTGGCGGCGTCCCAGCTCCCGCCGCAGGGTATCGGCCTCGCCGGGCGTATACCCCGCCACTTCACAGGCAATCCGCATCACCTGTTCCTGGTATAAAACCACCCCGTACGTTTCCGCCAGGATGGGAGCCAGGGACGGGTGCGGGTAGGCAGTCTCCTCCAGCCCGCGGCGGCGGGCGGCAAATCTTTCCACCATGCCGCTTTCCCAGGGGCCGGGGCGGTAGAGGGAAAGCAAGTGAACAATGTCTTCCAGCCGGCGGGGCGCCAGCAGGCGCAGGACGCGGCGCATGCCGGCGCTTTCCAGCTGGAAGCAGCCCAGGCTCTCGCCGCGTCGCAGCATCGCATACGTTTCCGCGTCATCGTCCGGGATGTCCTCCACGGCCGGCGCCTCCCCCCGGCGCCGCTTCACCGCCGCCAGCGTATCATGAATAATGGTCAGGTTGCGGGAACCAAGCAAATCAATCTTCAAAAAGCCCATGGCTTCCACGTCATCCTTGTCCCACTGGGTCAGGACTTCGCCGGAAGGCCCCCGGCACAGCGGCGCCGCCTCCGCCAGGTCACCCGCGCCCAGGATGACGCCGCTGGCATGGGTGGAGAGGTGCCGTACCAGCCCCTCCAGCTTTTGGGCGGCGGCAAGCATGGCCCGCGCCTCCCCGTCCTGCATGCGCTGCGACTGGAACTCGGGGAAGTGGCGCAGGGCGGCATCTATCCCGCCCTGCCCGGAAGTATGGGGCAGGGCTTCCGCCACGGCCGCCACCTGCTGCATGCTTACATCCAGCACTTTCCCCACTTCCCGCACCGCCGCCCTGGCGCCCAGGGTGCTGAAAGTGCTGACCTGGGCCACCCGGCCGTCGCCGTAGCGGGTCCTGAGGTAGGCGAGCAGTTCTTCACGCCGGCGCTGGCAGACATCCAGGTCGATGTCGGGGAAGGCAGCGCGGTCCTCGCTCAAAAAGCGTTCAAAATACAGGCCGTGCTTGAGCGGGTCAATGCCGGTAATGCCCAGAAGATAGGCCACCAGGCTGCCCCCGGCCGATCCCCGCCCCGGGCCCACAGGAATTCCCCTGGCTTTTGCCTGGCAGACAAGATCATGAACAATGAGAAAATAGGGCGCCAGCCCCCGGGCGGAGATTATGGCCAGTTCCCGCTCCAGGCGGCTTTCCGCCTCCGGGCGCGAAATTCTCCTTTGCACCATGCCTTCCCGGCAAAGGCGGCGCAGTGCCGCTTCCGCCGGCTCGCCCCCGTCAGGGCTCAACTGCGGCAGGTGCACCTCCTCCCGCCGGAGGATAAATGTACACTTTTCGGCAATGCGCAGCGAGTTTGCGCAGGCCTGCGGGTAGGCCTGCAGGCGGCGCCGCATCTCTTCCGCCGGCAGCAGGCTGTAATCCTTGCCCGGCAAAAAAGCCCGGCGGGCGCCGGCCAGCGGCCTGCCTGTGCGGATGCAGTTTACCATGCGGTAAATTGTATCTTCTTCCGGCAACACGTAGTGCACATTATGGGTGGCAACCAGGGGAACTCCCAGGGCCGCCGCCACCTCCGCCAGGAGCCTGTTGCAGCGCTCCGTTCCGGGCAGGCCCGCATCTTCCAGGGCCAGGTAAAGCTCGTCGCAAAAAGACCGCAGCTGTTTCAGCAGGCGGTGCGCCGCCCCGGTACACCGCCCCGCCGCAGGCGGCAGGTTCTCCCCGCAGGTATGCAAAAGCACCGCAAGGCCTTCGCTGCAGGCCGCCACTTCCGCCACGGAAAGCTCATTTTTTTGCGGACGGCTCAACTGCAGGCCGTTTACCAGCTTCAGCAGGTTTTTCCAGCCCTGGCGGCTGCGCACCAGGAAAACCGCCGGCAGTCCGTCCACCACCGCTTCCACGCCCAAAATAGGCATGATCCCGCAGGCAAGTGCCAGCTCGGTAAAACGCACCGCCCCGTGCAGCACACCATAATCGGTTAAGGCCACCGCAGGCATGCCCAGCTCCTTGGCCCGCAGCACAAGGTTCTCCAGCCGGCACGCCCCGCGCAAAAAACTGTACTCGCTGTGTACCCGCAGATGGACAAAACTCACAGGTCCGCCCCCAACCAAACATATGTTCGGTTACTATTATACCCGGCGGGCCCTGTTTTTACAACTCCATTATTGCTTTCACAAAACGCCTTTTGCAAAGAAAAACCGCATCATCCTGCCCTTTTTTCCACCGTCCTGAGGCTTGGGCGATGATGCGGTTCCGCTTTTAATATTCTACGCCCGGCTGGGCATTGATGCCGGACTGAAAATGATGCTTTACCTCCCGCACTTCACTGACAAGGTCGGCCGCTGCCACAACGGCGGGATCGGCGTTTCTCCCTGTCAGGACCACGTTGACATGGGGCGGCCGTTCCCCGAGCAGCGCCAAAAGATCTGTGACTTTAACCAGGCCGTTCGCTATGGCAAAATTGATTTCATCAAAGATAACAAGGCCGTATTCCCCGGACATGACGGCCTCCCTGCCCTGCCGGAAAACGTTTTCCGCATCCCGGTAATCTTCCGGTGTAAAATTGCCGTCCAGCACAAAGCGCCCCTCCCGGGACTGGACAACCGTTATATTGGGCAAAAATTTGCGGATTGCCTTTATTTCCCCGTATGTTGGGTCATTTTTCCGGAACTGTGCCAGGAAGACCTTTTCCCCGTGCCCGCTTGCCCGCAGGGCAAGCCCCAGGGCGGCGGTTGTCTTCCCTTTGCCGTCCCCCGTGTACACCATCACCACACCACGGCGGCCCGTCATTGTCATCACTCCTTTTCCCGCCCGCAGCTCCTCCGTCTGCAGGCATTGCTGCCCATAGTCTGCCCCAAAATCCTGCCGCTGCGGCAGGCGCCTGAAACCTGCGCACCGCCGCGACGGCCTGCAGGCTGCCCGCTGGCAGACTGCAGCGCCAGTGACTTTGGGGCGCGTGTCCGGGACGGTTCAGTCGGTTCTTGCCCGGCCCCGCCAGCCAATGTCGCTGCGGTAATGGACACCATCAAAATGTATGGTACGGACAGCCCGGTAAGCTTTCTCCAGGGCGGACGCCAGCGTTTCGCCCCAGGCGGTCACGCCCAGGACGCGGCCGCCGGCGGTGACGATTTTCCCGTCCTGCAAGGCAGTCCCGGCATGGAAAACATAGACATCCGGCATGGCGGCAGCTTCCTGCAAGCCGGTGATAACCTTCCCTGCGGCATACTTGCCTGGGTAGCCGCCGGAAGCCATCACCACACAGGCGGCGTGCCAATCATGCCAGGCAATCATTTCTTCCGCCAGGCTGCCGCTGTTGACGGCAAGCATGATCTCCGCCAGGTCGCCCTTCAGGCGGGGCAGGATCACCTGGCATTCCGGGTCGCCGAAACGCACATTGTATTCCAGTACCTTGGGGCCGTCCGCCGTCAGCATCAGTCCGGCATAAAGCACTCCCTGAAAGGTAATGCCTTCCCGGCGCAGCCCATGGACAGTGGGTCCCAGGATTTCCCGCCTTACCCGCTGCAGCAGCTCCGGCGTCAGGACGGGAGCAGGCGAATAAGCGCCCATACCGCCCGTGTTGGGCCCCTGGTCGTGGTCGTAGGCGGCCTTATGATCCTGGGCGCCGGCCATGGGCACAACGCTTTTGCCGTCGGTGAAAGCCAGGACGGAGACCTCTTCGCCGGCCAGGTATTCTTCCACCACAACCCTCTTGCCGGCGGCGCCAAATTCTCCCGCCACCAGCATGCGCTGCACCGCCGCTTCCGCTTCGGCCACTGTCCGGGCCACAATGACGCCCTTTCCCGCCGCCAGCCCGTCCGCCTTGACCACGATGGGCGCGCCTTTTTGGCGGATATACGCCAGGGCGTCTTCAGCCGCGGTAAAAGTACGGCTTTCCGCCGTTGGGATGCCGTATTTCTGCATCAATTGCTTGGCAAAAGCCTTGCTTGCCTCCAGCCGGGCGGCCGCCGCCACCGGCCCGAACACCTGCATGCCCTTGGCCTGGAAAGCATCGGCTATCCCGGCTGCCAGCGGCGCCTCGGGACCGACCACGGTCAGGTCTATATCCTGTTCCCCGGCAAATTTGACAAGGCCGGCGATGTCGTCCGCCGCGATGTGCACGCATTCGGCAAGCCCGGCAATACCGGCATTGCCGGGAGCACAGTAAATTTTTTTGACACGGGTGCTTTGCCGCAGTTTCCAGACCAGGGCATGTTCCCTGCCTCCGCCGCCTACAACTAAAACGCGCATCTTTGTCCTCCTGTTCAAAGAGATCTTTCCAAAGTCAGTGTTTAAAATAACGGACACCGGTAAACATCATGGCTATCCCGTTTTCATCGCAGGCGGCCACCGACTCCTCGTCCCTGACAGAGCCGCCCGGCTGGACAATGGCCGCCACACCGCCGGCCGCGGCCACATCCACCGTATCCCGGAAGGGGAAGAAAGCATCGGACGCCAAAACGGAGCAGGCCGCTTTTTCCCCTGCCTGTTCCAGGGCAATGCGGGCGGCGCCGACACGGTTCATCTGGCCGGCACCGATGCCGAGCGTCTGTCCGTCTTTCACCAACACGATGGCATTGGACTTGACATGTTTTACCACTTTCATGCCGAAGACCATGTCGGTCACCTGGGCGGGCGTCGGTTGAAGCTTGGTAACAACCTGCCAGCCTTTCGCCGTAACAGGCTTTATATCCAACGTCTGGACAAGCAGGCCGCCGGAGACTTTTTTCATGTCAAGGGTCTCCCGCCTGGCCGGCAGCGGGGCCGTCAGCAGGCGCAAATCTTTTTTGCGGGTGAAAATTGACAGCGCCTCTTCACTGTATGCGGGAGCAATGATGATTTCCAGGAAGATTTCGCTTAATTTTTCCGCCGTCTTCCCGTCCACAGGCCGGTTGAGCGCTACGATCCCGCCAAAGATGGAGACAGGATCCGCCTCGTAGGCACGCATAAATGCGGTATAGATATCGGCGCCCACCGCCACGCCGCAGGGGTTGGTATGCTTGACGGCCACGGCGGCCGGTTCGCTGAATTCCTGCACCAGTTCCCAGGCGGCATGCAGGTCGTTTATGTTGTTAAAAGACAACGCCTTGCCGTGGAGCTGGGTGCAGCCCGCCACTGTTCCCGGCCCTGCCTGCGGTTCCCGGTAAAAGGCGGCAAGCTGTCCCGGGTTTTCCCCGTAGCGCAGCTCCTGTATTTTTTCATACGGCAGCACAAGCGTCCCGGGGAAAAGCGTTGCCGCTTCCGCCTGCGCCGCCAGCCAGCGGGAGATTAAAGCATCATAGTAGGCCGTATGGCTGAAGGCCTCCACCGCCAGGGTAAAACGCGTCTCCTCGCCGACGGCGCCCCTGTCCGCCAGCTCCGCCAAAATGCTCTCGTAGCGGGCGGGATTGACAACAACCGTGACGTGCCTGTAATTTTTGGCTGCAGCGCGAACCATGCACGGTCCCCCGATATCAATGTTTTCCACTGCTTCTTCCAGGGTGACGCTTTCCTTGGCCACAGTGGCGGCAAAAGGATAAAGATTGACCACAACCATCTCAATGGACGGGATCCCATGTTCCTCCATCTGCCGGCGGTGCGATTCCAGCTCCCGCCGGGCCAAAATGCCGCCATGAATTTTGGGATGCAGTGTTTTCACCCTCCCGTCCATGATTTCCGGGAAACCGGTAATCTCCGCCACGCTTTTCACCGGCAGGCCGGCTTCCTGCAGTACTCGCTGCGTGCCGCCGGTGGACACAAGCGTAAAGCCATGTTGCAGGAGCCCCCTGCCAAAGGCGACAATGCCCGTCTTGTCGGAAACACTTAACAAGGCCAATTTTTCACTCATCAAGAAAGCACCTTCTTCCCACGATTCTTATTTTCCCGCGCACCCAAAGATCTATGGCTTTGGGGTAAAGGCGGTGCTCGATGGTATGCAGCCTGGCCGCAAGGCTTTCCTCCGTATCGTCATCATGGACGGCCGTTGCTTCTTGCAGGATAATAGGCCCGGTATCCATACCTTCATCAACAAAATGCACCGTCACACCGGTAACTTTCACCCCGTACGCCAGAGCGGCCGCCACTCCCCGCGTCCCGGGAAAGGCGGGTAAAAGCGACGGGTGGATATTCATAATGCGGTTGGGATAAGCTCTGACAAAATACGGGGTAACAAGGCGCATAAAGCCGGCCAGCACGACAAGGTCAACCCCCTTCGCCTGCAGGCAGGCAACCAGCGCGCGATCATAAGCTTCCCGTGTGGGGTAGTCTTTGGGAACAAATACTCTGGTCGGAAGATTGGCTCTTCGCGCCCGCTCCAGCGCGAAGGCTTCTTTTTTATCGCTCACCACCAGGCAGATACAGGCATCCCTGATCAGACCGTTGTCAATGGCATCAATGATGGCCTGGAGGTTGCTGCCGTTGCCGGAAGCAAAGACGGCTATTTTTTTCATCACCCTTCCTCCTTTGCCCTGCTACAGGAAGCGGACTCCGCTGCCTTCCGCCACTTTGCCCAGGATGACCGGTTGTTCCCCGCAAGTCTCTAAAATGTGGTAGGCTTTTTCCGCCTCACCGGCAGGGACAACACAGACAAAACCTATGCCCATGTTAAATGTCCGGAACATCTCGTCTTCCGTCACGGCGCCCAGCTTTTGAATGAGCGGAAAAATGGGAGGCGGCGTCCATGCCCGCCGATTGATTTCCGCAGAAAGGCCTTCCGGCAGGCAGCGGGGCAGGTTTTCCGGCAACCCGCCGCCGGTAATATGAGCCATGCCGCGTACCGGCACCCGGGAAAGCAGCTGCAGAATAGTTTTCACGTATATTTTGGTGGGGGTTAGCAGTTCTTCCCCCAAGGTTTTCCCCAGCTCCGGCAGATAAGTGTTGAGACCGAGGGCGGCCTTCTCCAGTAAAACCTTGCGTGCCAATGAATAGCCGTTGCTGTGGAGGCCGGCAGACGGCAAACCGATTACCGCATCGCCGGGGAAAATACCGCTGCCGTCTATAATTGATTTCCGCTCCACTACGCCGACGGCAAAGCCTGCCAGGTCATATTCACCTTCCGCGTAAAACCCCGGCATTTCCGCCGTTTCACCGCCGATCAGGGCACAGCCCGCCAAGCGGCAGCCATGGGCTACACCGCCCACTATTTCCGCCACCCGTTCCGGCAAAAGCTTCCCCACGGCCAGGTAATCAAGGAAAAAAAGCGGCTCGGCCCCCTGGACCAAAATATCATTGACACACATGGCCACGGCGTCCTGGCCGATTGTATCGTGCTTGTCCAGAAGGAAAGCTATTTTCAGTTTTGTGCCCACACCGTCGGTACCGGCGACCAGCACAGGTTCCCTGTAATTCCCGGGCAGGGCAAAGAGCCCGCCGAAGCCGCCCACATCCCCCAGCACTCCGGGGCGATGCGTGGAGCGCACATGTTTTTTCAGCAGGCGCACAGCCTCATTGCCAGCATCAATATCGACGCCGGCATCTTTATACATGTAGCCCACAGCCGGCACACCCCCGCCGTTTTCTTCGCCCTCCCGGCAGTTGCCGTCTTCCGCCTCCACCGGGTAACGACCGTTAAAACAAGCCGTGCAGAAATTTTCCGACGGCAGGTCCATGCATTCCAGCATGCCTTCCTCGCTTAAATACCCAAGAGAATCGGCACCGATCGCTTTGGCAATTTCCGGTACACTAAGGCGTGCGCCAATCAGTTCGGCTGCAGACGACGTGCCCAAGCCGTAATAACAGGGAGCAACAACAGGAGGCGAACTGATCAGTACGTGCACTTCTTTGGCTCCCGCTCTGCGCAGCATTTCCACAATCCTCAGGGAAGTGGTGCCACGGACTATGGAGTCGTCCACCAAGACTACCCTTTTGCCGGCCACAATCTGCCGCACCGGGTTCAGTTTCAACTGGACACCCAGTTCGCGTATCTCCTGGGCCGGCCTGATGAACGTCCTGCCGATATAGCGGTTTTTAATCAGGCCCATTTCATAAGGCAGTCCCAGCTGTTCCGCCACGCCGGAAGCGGCTGAAAGCGAGGAATCGGGGATGCCGGTGACAATATCGGCTTCCACCGGGTTCTCCTGGGCCAGGCGCCTGCCCAGGAGCTTCCTGACCATATGCACATTTTTCCCCAGCAGGTTGCTGTCAGGGCGGGCAAAATAAATAAATTCAAAGATGCACATTGCCTGTTTGGCCGCCGGTGCAAACTGTTCAATACTCAATCCTTTTTTATCAATGACCATCATTTCTCCCGGCTGAATGTCACGGAGAAATTTAGCTCCCACGGTATCGAAAGCACATGTCTCGGAAGCAAGGACATAACCGGCCGTTGTTTCCCCCAGGGACAAGGGATGTATACCATGAGGGTCACGGATGCCGATTAACGAGTCCGGCGTCATCAAAATAAAGGTGTAAGCCCCCCTTAGCCTGGGCAAAATTTTCAGCAATGCTTCCGTAATCTTTTTTTCGCCGGAACGTGCCACCAGGTGGGCAACCACTTCACTGTCGGTCGTCCCCTGGAAGATGGAACCTTCCTCTTCCAGCTCCCGCCGCAACGTGCCGCCGTTAATTAATCTGCCGTTATGCACGATGGCCAGCATGCCGTTGCGGTAGCGCACTAAAAGCGGCTGGGCGTCGACAAGCGTATTGCAACCGGTATTGGCATACCGTACATGGCCGACGGCAATATGCCCCTGCATTTGCCCCAGTTTACCCGTATCGGCAAACACCTCACCTACCAGGCCCATACCTTTTTCCCCTGTAATGGTGCGGCCGTTGGCAACGGCAATGCCTGCACTTTCCTGGCCGCGATGCTGTAGGGCGTACAAGCCGTAGTAGGTGAGCTGGGCCACGTTGCTGCCCGGGGCATAAATGCCAAAAACACCGCATTCTTCCTGCATTTTATCATGTTTTTCTACAGCCAACATCTGTTTACCTCCTGCAGTTGCCGCTTTGTATCACAGTTGTTGCCGGGCGCCTCCATCCGCCGGCTTATTCAAGCTGCCGTCAACCGGTTTACTATTGCTGCCTTCCGGCCAGATACTCTCTCCAGCCCATATCCGACAGCCTGGCCGCCTTGGCTTCCACTTCCCGGCAGAGGCGGGCTTTATACGCCACAAGCTTGCCGCGCAGCGCCTCATCGGCCGTGCTTAAAATTTGCACCGCCAAAAGGCCGGCATTTTTGGCGCCATTGATGGCAACAACCGCCACCGGGACGCCGGGAGGCATCTGCACCATTGAATACAGGGCATCGGCCCCGCCCAAAGCTTTCCCCAGTACCGGCACACCTATAACGGGCAGTTCCGTATAAGCAGCCGCCACGCCGGCCAGATGCGCCGCCCCTCCTGCCCCGGCAATAATTACTTTCAAACCGCGGCCGGCGGCGCCCCTGGCAAACTCCTCCACACGGTCCGGGGTCCGGTGGGCGGACATAATAGCCACTTCATAAGCAACGCCAAACTCCTCCAGCACTTCCGCCGCCGCACTCATGACCGGCAGGTCCGAATCACTGCCCATAATAATACCAACCAGCGGGTTTACGCCCATTTTCCACCCTCCCTCAGAGATGTGCGCATCCTTGCGTCATTTACGGATTAAAGTCACTCCGCCTTTTAACTTTAGCATTCCAACATTAAAGCTCTCTTTATGCCGGCGCCTACAGTAAACCGGCCAAACATTCCCTTTCCCGTTACCAAAACCGCAGCCGCTCCTTTCAGCCGGTATCAAAAAGCCCAGCCGGGGTAGGTTGTTGGAGTGAAACCTACCCGACTGGGCTTTTATCCCTTCGGTGTAGCACAAAGCGTGCCTGCGCCACTTGGACCTGCCCGCATGCGCGGCGGAACCCTAGGCGCACTTTCCCCCGTAGTCAGATAATTTACGGTTATCTGGTAGAAACTATCAGGCCATATCCCTGAGATTATACGAGTATATTCAGTTCACTTTAAGAGTACCAGATTCGACACGGCCTGTCAATATAGTCACAATCCTTCGAT
>LSQX01108796.1_pt5 | contig 27744 bp, 25 predicted proteins | sample 654561 | NCBI WGS metagenome assembly LSQX01 (sample SAMN04489861, study PRJNA283612) | anaerobic digester metagenome | isolation source: 4 biogas reactors fed with cattle manure at either 37C or 55C with and... | place: Denmark: Kongens Lyngby | collected 2014
ATGCGGGCACATTTCCTGTGCGGCTTATCGGGCGACAGTCCCAATTCAAGCATGGTATACAGAATGCGCCGCTGAACGGGCTTGAGACCATCTTCCACGCGCGGAAGTGCTCGCTCCAAAATGACATATTCGGCATAAGGCATCATGCTGTTGTGCAATACATCCTCCAGAGAGGATGCAATGATGTTTTCGGTCGATTCGGGATTTTTGTTAGCCATGCGCTGCGCTCCTTACGATTTCTGGACGAACGTGTCCGGGCGGTAAAAGTCGGCGTGCTTGCTGATGTATTCGCGGCGCGGGTCTACCTTGTCGCCCATCAAAATGGTTATCAAGCGGTCTGCTTGTGCGCCGTCTTCTATGGTTACTTGCAACAGCTTTCGCTCCTGCGGATTCATGGTTGTTTGCCAAAGCTGTTCCGGGTTCATTTCACCCAGACCTTTGTATCTTTGAATGGTGTAGTTTTTGCTTTTGGGCATCAGCTTGGCCAATTCCTTGTCATCATAGGCATATTTCGCTTCGCCGCCATGCTTGATTTGATAAAGCGGGGGCATGCCGATATATACATGGCCTTCAGTCACCAATTCCCGCATGTACCTGAAGAAAAAAGTGAGCAGTATGGCCCTTATGTGTGCGCCATCCTGGTCCGCGTCCGACAGAATGATGACCTTGTCGTATTTGAGGTTGTCCAAAGAAAAGGACTCATCAATATTAGTACCAAGGGCCGTGATGATGGATCTGAATTCCTCGTTATTGAGTACCTGATCCAGCCGCTTTTTTTCTACATTGAGCGGTTTGCCCCTAAGCGGAAGTATGGCCTGAAAACGGCGATCCCTGCCCTGTTTGGCGCTGCCGCCGGCGCTGTCGCCTTCCACGATAAAAAGTTCGTTTTCCTTTGCGTTTCGCCCCGTGCAGCTGGATAACTTGCCAACCAGCGGCGCGGCTTCGAGCTCGCTTTTTGCCCTCGCCACATCCCGCGCTTTGCGGGCCGCATCACGCACTTTGGCCGCCTTAACCGCTTTTTCGACAATTATGCCCGCAAGTTCAGCGTGGCTCAGGTTTTCAAGGTAAGCCGCCAATTCCTGCGTGACGATGGCTTCAATGGCGGGGCGTACTTCGGTATTGCCCAGGCGCCCCTTGGTTTGCCCCTCAAATTGAGGATTCCTGACTTTGACGGAAAGTACAGCGGTTAGGCCCTCGCGGAAATCTTCGCCCGATAGATTATTGTCCTTTTCTTTCAGCGCGCCGATTCGCCGTGCGTAGTCGTTGAGTACCTTGGTCAGCGCAGCGCGAAAACCCGTTTCATGGGTGCCGCCTTCAGCGGTGGGTATGCTGTTGACAAATGAAAAGATGGATTCGGTGTATGCATCGGTGTATTGCAGCGACACCTCACACAGAATGTCATCCTTACGTCCTTGCAGGGCAATTGGCTGAGGGTGCAGCACATTTTTGTCTTTGTTGAGGTACTGGACGTAATCCGCGATGCCGCCGGCATAAAAAAACTCCTGAATGGCATTGTCGGGGGAGGGCAAGCGCTCATCGGCAAAAAAAATGTGGGTGCCGCGGTTAAGGTATGCCAGTTCGCGCAGGCGGCGAGCGACCACGTCACCATTAAAAGTGATGTCCTCAAAAATGGCATCGTCCGGCAGAAACCGTACCAATGTGCCGCGCTTGCGCGTATTGCTGACTTTTACAAGGCCACCCACCGGCTGTCCGCCGTGTACTTTGCCATCCTTTTTGTCCAGACTGGTTTCGAAACGCATTTGCCAATGCTCCCACTCGCGGAAACTATCCACGACCATCCATTTAGACAGTGCATTGACCACTGACGCGCCGACGCCGTGCAATCCGCCGGAATAATTGTAGTTGCTGTGCCCAAATTTGCCGCCTGCATGCAAGTGCGTATAAACAACCTGAAGCCCCGGCACGCCCAGCGTAGGGTGCATGTCCACCGGTACGCCCCGGCCGTTGTCCCAAACACTGCATGATCCGTCATTATGCAAAGTAACAGATACTTCCGTCGCGTATTCGCTGGCTGCCTCGTCAATTGCGTTATCAACAATTTCCCATAAAAGGTGGTGGAGGCCCTTAAGGCCGGTTGTACCAATGTACATGCCCGGCCGCATTCTAACTGCGTCCAGACCCTCCAATACCTGAATGGATTCGGCTGTGTAACGTTGCGTCATTACTGCACTCCTAACATATCGGAAGCCCCTAACGCGACATGTTTTTCTTGCGCAAAGCGGGCTTCCGTAATAGTATGTAGTATAACATACCTCAAAAAGGATGTAAAAGTGCCGGGGAGGTTCTAACTTGGATATTTGCGCTATGTGGACACCGGACGAAAGTGGATGGGAGCGCCTTAGCGCCGTTCGTGCCACTCTTTCCGGGATAGCAGGTACTTCTCCCGGATTTTATCCGCATATCAGTCTGGGTGTCTATTACGGTGTGGATTTTGATCTGATTGATGAACGCACGAGGCTTTTTGCACGGGAGGCACGCCCTTTTAGCGTTTTTTTTACGGGCTTTCGATTGGTGAATCCTTCCGTTTTGGTGCTGGAAGCCGCCAATGAAGGCTGCATCAAGCATTATCATGCGGCATTTCACACACAGCTTGACGAATATGCGGATGAGTGGACAAGGCTAAGCCCATACAAGTATTTGCCGCATAGCACTATGCTGAATATGTCGGGGCGGGATTTTTCCGTCCTGGAGCAGGTGGTGCAAAGGGACTTCCTACCATTTTGCATTCGCATCGACAAATTGCAGCTGTCACGCTCATTCGAAGAGGAACGTTATGAAATACTGACTACTTATGATCTCAAGGATTAGGCTTCTGTATCCAGCAGTGCGCGTGATTCTTCCTCTTTGAATTGATTGGTGTAGAGGGTGTGGTAGAATCCGCCCAACTGCATGAGTTTATCGTGCGTGCCGCTTTCAGTGACTTCCCCGTCCTGAATAACCAGAATTCTGTCAGCGCTGCGAATGGTGCTCAACCTGTGGGCGATGATGAAACTGGTGCGGCCTTCGAGGGTCTTTTCAATAGCGCGCTGTATAAGGGCCTCTGTTTCGGTGTCCACCGAGGAAGTGGCTTCGTCCAACACGAAAATGCGGGGATTATTGAGAATGGCACGTGCAAAGGAAATAAGCTGTTTTTCCCCGGTTGACAAGCGGTTTCCGCCTTCGCCCACATCCGTATCGTACCCGTTTTCAAGACGCAGAATGAATTCTTCCGCGTTCACAAGCCGCGCAGCCGCGCGCACTTCTTCATCTGTGGCGCCTTTGCGCGCATAGCGAATATTGTCACGGATTGGGCCGGAAAACAAGTGCGGTTCCTGCAGTACGTACCCAATATTGCTTTGCAGCCACAATTGGCTGCGCTCACGATAGTCTACACCGTCGATTTTGATCATGCCCTCTGTCGGTTCATAGAAACGACAGATCAGGTTAACAATGGTGCTTTTCCCGGCACCTGTCGGACCCGCCAGGGCGATAGTCTCTCCCACATTCACATGGAGATTGAAGTTTTTTAGCACCGTTTCCCCGTCTTTGTACTTGAAGGTAACGTTCTCAAAGTCCACTTCTCCCCGGATACCTGGCCAGTTTTCCTTTTTGGGGTTGAAATTGTCGCCGAATTCATTTTCTACAGCCTTGGTGTCCTGAATGTCCGGCTCCGTTTCCAGCAGAGACAAGACGCGCTCCGCGGCAGCCTGCATGCGCTGCATTTCGGCGAAGGTCGCGGCAATATTGTGAATCGGCTCAAACAAATTGACCGTGTAACTGAAAAAAGCGGTGACAGTGCCCAGCGACATCGCGCCGGCAAGCACAAGATGGCTGCCTTCAGTCAGCAAATATGCCGTGGCGATGGAGCCGATGGAAATGACCAGGGGCAGATAGATGGCGGACAGAGACGCGGAGCGAATGGAAATCTTCTTCATATGACTGGTGATCGTGGAAAACTCCTGGAAGTTTTCTTCTTCGCGAACCAGTGTCTTTGTTGTCTTGGCACCCATAATGCCTTCATTGAACGAGCCTGTGATGCGGCTGTTGGTCTTGCGCACGTCGCGGTGGCTTGCGAGAATGCGTTTTTGAAAGTAGATGGAAACGGCGGCAAGCGGTGGCAGTACCAACAGAATCATGAGCGTCAATTGCCAGTTGATAATCGTCATGGACACGATGGTCGCGGACAGGTACACGACAGCCCAAACCAAGTCCACAAGGCCCCAACCGAAGGCTTCGCCCAAATGCCGCGCGTCACTTGTCATACGGCTCATGAGGTAGCCGACGGGCATTCTGTCGTAGTACGAAAAGGGGAGTTCCTGCAGCTTGCGAAATCCCTCGCGCCTTATTGCGTAGCAGATACCGTATTCCACCCTGCTGGCAAAGTAGATAAAGAAGAAAATAGCGGCTATTTGGACGATCAGCAGCAGCGCATAAGCCATGATGAATGGAGTCAGGCCTTCTGCAGTGCGCGGAACGACGAAGGTATCGATCCCGTAGCGTGTCATCAAGGGCAAGATAACGTCACTGACCGCCAAGGTCGTCATGAACCCGGCCACCAGCGCAAACTTTCCCCGAAATTGCTTAACGTATTTCAGAAGATTCTTCCATGTTTTGAGTTTTATTGTTTTTGTATATTCCTGTTCTTCCTGGTATTGCATACTGTTCCTTTCGCTGTCAGGCGCTAACTTCTTGGCCGTTTTGAATAGCGTTGATGCGCGCGTACAAACCGCCCTGTGCCAGCAGTTCATCGTGCGTGCCGCATTGAGTGATGCGGCCCTTTTCCAGCACGTAAATCTTGTCAGCCTGGCTGAGGGTCGTAACGCGGTGACTGATTATGATGGTCGTCACTCCTTTGCTGCGGCGTTTGAGCGCTTGCCGGATATGGGCGTCGGTTTGCGTGTCGACGGCAGAAAGCGAGTCATCAAACACCAGGATGTCATTGGCTTTCATCAGAATGCGAGCAATGGCAATGCGCTGTTTCTGCCCGCCTGACAAGGTGACGCCCCTTTCTCCGACCAGCGTCTCGTACCCTTTTTCGCTGGTCGTGATGAACTCCCAAGCGGATGCATCGCGCACAGCGACATCGATGGCCGCCTGGCGCGGTTCCCTTACCGCGATGGCAACATTATCCTTGATAGTCTTGCTGTAGAGGAAAGGCTCCTGCAGGACAAGCCCGATGCGTTGGCGCAGATGTTTGCGCGGAATTCGGCTTACGGGCATACCCCCGATGCGAATTTCGCCTCCGGTGGGTTCGTACAGCCGCTGAAGCAGATGTATCAGCGTACTTTTGCCTGAACCGGTCGCGCCCAGGAGTGCGACGGTTTGGCCGCTTTTGATCGTGAAGTTTACGTCGCGCAGCACTTCCTGGTTTTCATCGTATGAGAAGGATACATGGTCAAATTCGATGTCACCATCAAGGGGGGCTTCGATGCCTTCCTCGTCAAGCGATTCGGCGGGCTCATGCAGCACTTCGTCAATCCTTTCCAGCGCCACCATGCTCTTGCCCGCGTCAGATAAGATACGTCCCAATTGGCGCGTGGGGCCCATCAGCATCCCCGAGTAGGTGATCAGGATGACCATGTCGCCCACAGTGATCCCGCCGGCAACCGCTTCCAAAATGCAAGCAATTTCGATGATGAGCATTTGAGCCGCGCTGAACAAATCCCCGCTGGTCCAGTACGTTGCATCCAGCAGCGCCATTCTTATTCCCGTTTGATGGTGTTTTTGGTTGGCGTCGTTGAAGTTTTCCACTTCGCTTTGCTGCTGGCCAAACGCGCGAACTACGCGCATACCGGTTAAGTTTTCCTGCAGCACGGTGCTCATTTTGCCCTCTGCTGTCTCGGTATTTCGGTAGGCCTTGATAACAGTGCCAAAAAAACGCCAGGAAAAAATAAGCATCAAGGGTAAGGGCAGCATGCTCAGCATAGTGATTGTTCCGCTGACGGGCAGCATGAGTGACAAAGCAATGCCAATCATCATCACGGAGTTGAACACGCTCATCAGTTGTACATTCAGAAAACGACGGATCGTTTCCACATCGGAGGTACCTCGCTGCAAAAGATCACCCGTCTGTGCGTTGACATGGTAATTGTAGGGGAGATGCTGGACATGGTTGTAGAGGCGGTTTCTCAGGCTTTCTGCCGTGTCCTCGGAGGCCACGGCACACCATCTGCCCTTCAAATATGAGAACGCACCCTTTATCAAATTGATGGCAATGAGTGCCGCACCAAAGATCCAAAGATTTTCGATGGCGAAAGCCCTGCCGCCGAGCATGTCGATAAGGCTGTTGACAAAGTCAGGCAAACGGGAAGGTTTATCTCCCAGATAGTGGTCGATGAGCTCAGCCAATATAGCAGGAGTGATGAACCCAATCAGCACATTCAAAGCCGTGGCAACAAATGCGCCCAGGAAGTAGTATTTCCGTCGCTTTATCAGGCGCCACATTGGCGCAAAGGAGTGTTTCTTGGTAGGTTCCATATTTCCTCCGACGTATTTCTCGACATGATAAGAGCCTTCCGCTGGCACGCTGAAGGCTCATCATGGTGTTACTGACTTCTGAAGTTTAGCAGAAAGAAGCCAGGCCGCGTGCCGCAAATTCTTTGGGATTGTTCACGAGTAAACGGTTCATCACACAGCCTCCTTCCTTTTGTTTGCGCGCTCATAATAGCGCAGAAAATCACAGGTGTCAAGGGGATTTCCTGAAAAAATGCAAAAAAAACGGGCTGCTCGCCCGTTTTGGTGTCACCAATTTGCCTGCAAGGCGCGCGCTTCCGCGTTTTGATGCGCACTGTCAACTCTATCGGTGCCGTGGGTCTTGCTTTTGTAGAAGTGAATGCAGACATGTCCGTCAAATTCATTGCCCTTGATCGTGTCATCGCCATGCGGCATGCCGTTCATGGACGCTGCATACACCGTACCATTATACTTGACCAATATCGGTCGGCGCGCCCAGCTCCAGGAATTGCCGAAAACACTCTTAATTGTTTCGCTGCTGGAGGCATTGACCGGTTCAGCATCCAGATGATTGACGCCGGACCATCGCTTCATACTGAAGGTTTTTCCCGAGCCCACGTCCTTGACAGTGAAAATTGCGCCCTTGGGAATGACGCCCTGGCCGCCGCCAAACCAGTCCAGGCGTTTGGCAGGGATGGTGTAATTGGCAGCGTTCTTTCCAAATAGAGCCTTGATGGTAGCGTTGCCTGCGATACCGTCCGCGCTAAGACCGCAATCTTTTTGGAACTTAGCTACTGCCTCCACCGTCATGTCGCCATACTTCCCATCGATGGGAGCAGAATAACAGCCCTTGAGTTTTAGCGCTTGCTGCAATGCCACAACGTGTTTGCCGGAATTGTTCTTTTCTGTTGTGTTGGGCACGTTGATCTGACCGATGCTTGAGATGCCTTTCATCTGCGGATCATCTCTGGCGGTGGTTACGCTGACATGACCAAACAGATTCTTGATCGTGTCAAAGTCTGCTTTGCCGGTGACGGCCAATTTGTTGTTCTTTTGATATTTCTTGAGGGCATCACGCGTCAGGTTACCGAACTTGCCGTCCACAATGCCTTCGTAACACTTCTTCAATTGCAAAGCACGCTGCAGCTTCTCGACGTCTTCTCCGGCGTTACCGTAGCTCAGATATTTGGGAGCCTCTCCCAAATTGCGAATGGAGGAGGCTTTTGCCCATTTGCTCGTGCTGACAATTTCACTGACTTTTTCCAGCTTTTTGACCGATGCGGAGGCCAGGTCGACGAATTTGCGCATGATATAGCCTTGTTTACCGGCATAACGCACCGCGTAGAATTCGCCTTCAATATCCACAACAGCGACCTTGGTCCCTGTGTCCAGCTTATCCATATAAATACTATCTGTATTGGGCTTGCTGCGGAAGAACACTTTGTCGTCGTTGATGCTGCCCGTATAGGATTCCGCGGCAAACGCATGCGGGAAACTGCCGGTTATCAGTATGGCGGCAGCGAATAGAACGGCGGCGCGGCGTAGGATGTGGCTTTTTGATTGCATGATTTATCCTCCACGGTTTAGGGTTATTGAGCATGTATCCCAAATACACAATGCGACACTAATATATTACAGATTTGTTAAAATTGCAACCCCAAACCGAAATATTTTTGAAATGAATGGAATTGAAAATGCATATAATGAAGTGCTTTTTGAGCATGGACGCGGATATGAGTGCGTGCTATAATGCGCCGTAACCAAGAATGGGGAAAGGTTCAATTAGACCGCATGTACGACGTGATCATTGTTGGCGCAGGGATAATTGGCTGCGCGGTGGCTTTTAGGCTGGCTGAGTACACAGGCAACATAGCCGTTATCGATAAAGGTCACGATGTGACTGAAGGTGCAAGCAAAGCCAACAGCGGCATAATCCACGCGGGGTATGATGCCGCCGTCGGCAGCGATAAGGCGAGGCTTAATGTAAAGGGAGCAAAGATGTACCCCGGTTTGTGTGCGCGGCTGGGCGTTCCTTATGGCAATCCCGGTGCGCTGGTTATCGCCTTTGATGATGAGGAATTGGCCTTTATTCAAGAGCTGTCGAAGCAGGCAGAGCTAAACGGCGTGATGGGCTGCCGTGTCGTCAGCCGAGATGAAGCCGTGCGCATGGAGCCCAACGTAAACCCAAGCATTATGAGCGCTCTGTATATTCCTTCCAGCGGTCTGGTCAGCCCTTATGAAATGACCTATGCGCTGGCCGACAGCGCCAAGGAAAACGGCGTAGAATTTCTGCTGGATACTACTGTACGGGCACTGTTAAAAGTAGATGACTACTGGGTCGTGGAAACGAACAAGGGCAGTTATGCCGCAAAAACCGTGGTCAATTGCGCGGGGGTAGGAGCGGGTGAATTGCACAACAGCATTTCATCAAAGCGCGTCAACATTATACCGCGGCGCGGTCAGTATTATCTCCTGGACAAAGACAAACAGCTTGCGTTCAGAATGACGCTTTTTCAAGTTCCCACCTCCATGGGTAAAGGCGTGTTGGTTACGCCCACCACGCATGGCAACGTGTTGCTGGGCCCGACGGCGGAAGACATTCAGGATCCGTTTGACACAGCAACAACGCGCAGCGGTCTTGATGAAGCATTTTCCAAAGTCAAAAAAACATGGCCTGATTGTACGATGCGTAACGTTATTACAACTTTTTCCGGTATCCGTGCGCATGAAGAAGGCGACGACTTCATCGTGGGGACAGTGGAAGGTGCGCCGGACGGAGCGTTTGAGGCGATTGGCATTGAAAGCCCGGGCTTGTCTGCGGCGCCTGCCATTGGTGAAGAATTGGGCGATTGGGTCGCATGGTATTTGAAGCTTCCCATGCGGGGCGACTATCGCGGGCCAAAGCCCCTACCGAAAGCATTCAGCTATATGAGTAATGCGGAACGGGCGGAAGCGTACGCACAGAATCCCGAATATGGGCGCATCGTGTGTCGCTGCGAACAAGTAACGGAAGCGGAAGTGCGTTATGCCATCAGGCGCCCCTGTGGTGCACGTTCCGTCGATGGCGTCAAGCGCCGCACGCGTGCCGGGATGGGCAGGTGTCAAGGCGGGTTCTGTTCGACGCGCGTGGCGCAAATTCTGTCTGAAGAGCTCGGTCAGGATTTGTTGAGTATCACAAAATTGGGCGGAGAAAGTTTTCTGCTGACCGATGAATTGAAGCCGAAGAGTGAAGGGCGAAATAGATGAGCAATGCGCTTGACGTGGACATCCTGATTATCGGGGCAGGGCCCGCCGGTTTGGCAGCCGCTATTGCGGCCAAGAGAAAAGGCATTACGAATCTTGTCGTCCTTGAGCGCGAGGATCAGCCCGGCGGCATCCTGCAGCAATGCATTCATAACGGCTTCGGACTTCATCGCTTTCGCGTGGAATTGACGGGGCCGGAGTATGCGCATCGCGATATCAGAGAAGCGCGAGAATTGAACATTGACGTCCGTACCGGCGTTACTGTGCTGTCGGTCAGCAACAACAAGGAAATCACTGCCATCAGCCGCGAGCGCGGTTTACAGATTTTTAGAGCAAAGGCCGTTATTTTGGCAATGGGTTGTCGGGAGCGCCCGCGCGGCGCATTGGCCATACCCGGCACACGGTGCGCGGGCATATACAGCGCCGGAACGGCGCAGAAATTAGTCAATCTGGAAGGCCTGATGCCCGGAAGACGCGTGGTCATTTTGGGCAGCGGTGACATCGGCCTCATTATGGCGCGCCGCATGACGCTGCAGGGAGCGCATGTGCTGGCGTGCATAGAATTGATGCCCTACTCCAGCGGCCTTAACCGCAATATTGTACAATGCCTGCAAGACTATGATATCCCTCTATTTTTATCGCATACCGTTGTTGACATACAGGGTAAAGAACGACTGGACAGTGTGACGGTGGCAAAGGTGGGGGAAGACAGAAAGCCAGTAGCGGGCACAGAATTCGCACTGAAATGTGATACACTGCTACTGTCGGTCGGCCTCATCCCCGAAAACGAGCTATCTGTCATGGCAGGCGTCAAACTGTCTCCGGAAACCGGCGGGCCGACGGTAGACAACCATTTGCAGACGAGCGTCCCGGGCATCTTTGCGTGCGGAAACGTGCTGCATGTACATGATTTGGTGGATTACGTCAGCGATGAAAGCTTCTTGTGCGGTGATGCTGCGGCAGCCTACGTCTCTGACTCGCTGCACAAGGGCGAGACTTTGACCGTCAGGGATGGCATGGGTGTACGCGGAAGCGTGCCGCAAAAGGTTGTTTTACATGAGAACGGCAAATCTGTAGATATAATGTTCCGCCCCGACCGGGTCTACAAAAATAAATACCTTTGCGTGCGGACCGGAGACAAAGTGCTGATGTGCCAAAGAAAAATGATACTGACGCCGGGCGAAATGGCAGTGGTGGCCCTTACTCCTGCCATCCTTGAAAAATGCCGCGGAGAAAAGGAAATTACATTGGAAATATCTGAGGATAGAGTCTCGGCATAGGAAAGCCGCACAAAAAGCGCGGCGTTGCGGCCGCGCTTTTTGTGTGTTAAGGTCTGTATCCTTGCGGGTTTTGCTGTTGCCAGCGCCAGCTGTCCCGGCACATGTCCTCCAGCGTCTTTTCCGCCCGCCAATGGAGCAGTTTTTTGGCCTTTTCCGCGTCAGCGTAAACGGTGGCCACGTCACCCGGTCGCCTGACATCAATGACGTACGGCACTTTTACGTTATTGACTTCCTCAAATGTTCGAACAATATCAAGCACGCTGTAGCCAATGCCGGTGCCCAGGTTGATTTCTTCGCTGCCTTTGTGATCCACGGCGAACGCCACTGCGTTCACGTGACCTGCCGCCAGATCTTGTACGTGGATGTAGTCTCGAACGCCGGTCCCGTCTATGGTAGGATAATCATCACCGTAAATGTGGAGTCTGTCGAGGCGTCCAAGCGCGGTCTGTGCGATATAAGGGACCAAGTTGTTTGGAATACCGTTTGGATCTTCGCCGATGCGCCCGCTTTCGTGTGCGCCGATGGGATTAAAGTACCGAAGGAGCACGACTGACCAGTCGGCGTCGGCGGACGCAATATCGCGCAGGATTTGTTCGCACATGTATTTTGTCCAGCCATAGGGGTTGGTACAGCCAAGCGGTGCTTTTTCGTCGACCGGCATGGGCGAACCCGACTGATAAACCGTTGCGGAGGACGAAAAAATAAACCGCTGGACGCCATGGGTCTTCATTGCGTGGCACAACGTAAGCGTACTGTCCAGATTATTGGTGTAGTATTCAAGAGGTATGCGAACAGATTCCCCCACGGCCTTCAGCCCGGCGAAATGAATGACGCAGTCAATTCGGTTTTCATCAAAGATCGCATTTATGCGTTTTTCATCACAAACATCATCCTTATAGAACGGGAAATCCTTTTTTGCCAGTTCCTTTATGCGCCGTATGGCGTTTTCGTGGCTATTGCAAAGGTTGTCCACCACTACGATGTTGTACCCGTTTTCCAGTAATTTGACGCAGGTATGCGAACCAATGTACCCCGCCCCGCCCGTCACTAATATGGTCATCTTGAAGCCGCCTCTCGTACAATTTTGCGCATAGCGTCATAATTCTCCTCCATGCTTTCCAGCAATTTAAGCTGTGTGCGCGCACGAACAAGATTGTGATCAGGATACTTTATGTGGAAATAAGTATCCCCTTTGAGGTGATCCGTCAGAAAACGCGCGGCGCTTTCCAGCGTCATAACCTTAGCACATAGGGGAAGAGTGTCAATTTCGTTTTGCGACAAGCTGTCTTTGCAAGTACTCAAGAAACCTTCGGCGCAGGCCCTGAACAGGGGAAGGGAGAGGCCTACACGCTGCAGATTCCGTTCATCTTCGGCAGCGAAGTTGGCACCAAAGCGAATGGAATCGCCAAAATCATTCCCTGCAAGACCCGGCATCACAGTATCCAAATCAATCACGCACAGTGGCTGACGCGTTGACGCGTCCAGCATCACGTTGTTGAGTTTGGTGTCGTTGTGCGTCACGCGCAAGGGCAATTTGCCGTCATGCACCATGTCCTTGACAGATCCTGCATCGCCCTTTCTTAGCATGATTTGCCCATACTCCTTATTGGTATCATTTGAACGCGCGAATTTGTCCTCGCGATACGCCGCTTCAAGGGCGTCAAGTCGCGCAACAGTATCATGGAATTGCGGAATAACTTCGTGTAAGGTGTGGGCCGAAAAATCCGCCAATTGGCTCTGGAATCGACCAAACGCCACGCCGCTCGCGCGAAAATCATCATCACTCTCCGCTCGTTCCAAGCAGATACTGTCCGTAACAAATATGTACATCCGCCAGTACCCTTCGTCATCCTTCAAAAAATCCTCACCGGAAAGGGTGGGTACCACCGTTAACACGTGACGTGGGTCACTGTCTTTGAGTGCAAGAAACCGAGTGACAGATGTAATATTGTGCATCAAATTACGAACATTGCCAAAGACTCTCGCGTTGATCTTCTGCAGAATGTACCATGTTTTTGAATCAGTTTTGACCAGATATGTCTCATTGATATGGCCGTTTCCATATCGCTCGCTGGATATGGGTGCGCCGATTGTTTTGAACTGGAAGCATGCTTGTTGCATCAGGACCTCCCCAACATTTATGGAAAGATTATAGCATGATGTGAAAGGGAAATAAACTTCTCCAGACGATAGTCACAGTAAGGCTCACGCTTGTTGCTTTTTGACACTCGCATCAGGTTCTGTAATGGCCGTCAGGCTGCCAACCGCCGCAGGCGATGTCGCGTTGAGAGTAGCAAATACCGATTTCGGGCAGCGATGTCTTCGGATGCGATGTTTCGCGTTCGAATAGCGGGCAAAATCAGGCGAAAAAGGATGCTGCAATTATCTATTTCCTTTACATTCCCTCAGTAACTGATTATACTTGGGAGCGATAATCCGAAGGAGGAGCACCATGAACACAGTTTATCAACCAAAGAGTATAGAACCCAAATGGCAGAAATTGTGGGAAGAAGCTCATGCTTTTGAGGCCAAAAGCGACTTTTCTCTCCCCAAGTATTACTGCCTCATAGAATTTCCGTATCCTTCGGGCGCGGGCCTTCATGTTGGTCATCCGCGCAGCAATACCGCGATGGACATCATTGCCCGTAAGCGCCGCATGGAGGGGTATAACGTTCTGTATCCTATTGGTTGGGACGCGTTTGGCCTTCCCACGGAAAATTATGCCATCGCGAACCATGTTGCCCCCGCTAAGGTAACCCGCGAAAATATTGATCACTTTCGCCGTCAACTGAAGCTTCTCGGATTTAGTTTCGATTATTCACGCGAAGTCAATACCACGGACCCGAATTATTACAAATGGACACAGTGGATCTTCCTCAAGCTTTATGAGAATGGTTTGGCATACAAGGCAGAGATGCCCATTAACTGGTGTCCCAGCTGCAAATGCGGATTGGCCAATGAAGAAGTAGTCAATGGGCTGTGCGAGCGCTGCGGCAGCGAAGTCATCCGAAAAGTGAAGAACCAATGGATGCTGCGCATCACGGCTTATGCCCACAGCCTGCTAAACGGCCTTGATAGCTTGGATTTTATTGAGCGGGTCAAGCTCCAACAGCGTAATTGGATAGGACGCAGCGAAGGCGCGGAGATCTGCTTTGATATAGCCAGTACAAACGAGAAGATGCGCGTTTTCACAACGCGCGCTGATACGCTCTTTGGTGCAACCTATATGGTGGTTTCGCCGGAACATCCTTTAATAGGCAGACTGTCTGATCGGATCAAGAACATGGATGAGCTTGTTGCGTACGCTAAAGAAGCATCCCGCAAAAGTGACTTTGAGAGGACGGAACTCACCAAAGAGAAGACGGGAGTGGAAATCAAAGGTATTCGTGCCATCAATCCCGCGACCGCCAAAGAGATTCCGGTGTGGGTGTCCGACTATGTTCTGATGTCTTATGGTACCGGCGCTATTATGGCTGTTCCCGCGCATGATGGGCGCGATTGGGAGTTTGCCAAGAAGTATGATCTGCCCATCGTGGAAGTGGTGGCTGGCGGCGATGTTCAACAGGAAGCATACACCGACGTCAGTACCGGCACTATCGTCAACAGCGGATTCATGACCGGCATGACGGTGGAAGAAGCCAAGCAAGCCATGCTTGATAAGCTTGTTGAAAAGGGGCTGGGCGAGAGCAAGGTCAATTACAAACTTCGCGACTGGGTGTTCTCCAGGCAACGTTATTGGGGAGAGCCGATTCCGATCATTCACTGCGAGCAATGTGGTCCCGTGCCACTCAAACAGGAAGATTTGCCTCTGCTCCTGCCCTCCGTAGAAAAGTATGAACCGACAGATTCAGGAGAAAGCCCGCTGGCGGCGATAGAAGACTGGGTAAATGTCACTTGCCCCGCTTGCGGCGGACCCGGCAAGCGCGAAACCGATACTATGCCGCAATGGGCAGGTTCCAGTTGGTATTTTTTGCGCTACTGCGACCCTCACAACCAAGAGCAGTTCGCATCGAAAGAAGTGCTGGATTATTGGATGCCTGTGGATTGGTATAACGGCGGCATGGAGCATACCACCTTGCATCTCTTGTACAGCCGTTTCTGGCACTTGTTTCTGCATGATTTGGGATATGTCTCCGCGCCGGAACCCTATCTTAAGCGGACGAGTCATGGGATGATACTGGGCGAGAATGGCGAGAAAATGAGCAAGTCGCGCGGTAACGTTATAAATCCGGATGATTTGGTTGGCGAGATCGGTGCGGACGCGTTTCGCATGTACGAGATGTTCATGGGTGCTTTTGATCAGGCGATCCCATGGAGCATGAACGGCGCGCGCGGATGCAAGAGGTTTTTGGATAGAGTATGGCGACTGCAGGGCATGCTGGACAACAAATGCCCCACCATCACCAAAGACATGCTTCATCCGATTCATACTGCCATCAAGAAGGTTTCCGAAGATTTTGAGAGCATGAAATTCAATACCGCTATCGCGGCCATGATGACACTGGTCAACACCTTTTACGACAAGGGCAGCGTGACCAAAGGAGAAATGCGCTTATTGCTCCTCATGCTCTCGCCCGTCGCACCACATATGTGCGAAGAAATATGGCAAATCCAAAGCTATGGTGAACCGATTTATTTGCAGAAATGGCCCAAGCATGAGGATAGATATCTTGTGTTGCAGCAAGTGGAGATCGCAGTGCAAATCAACGGCAAGGTGCGCGGTCGCTTGATGGTAGACAGCAGTCTGACGACAGATGAAGCTAACGATCTCTTGTCACAAAATGAAACAGTTCGAGCGTTGACCGAGGGGAAGCAAATTGTCAAAGTCGTTTTCGTTCCGGGTCGCCTTTTGAATATTGTGGTCAAGTAATCCGGAGCGCGCCGCTGTTTATGTGAACGAGGGTCAGGGTATAATATCTCGTATGTTATATGCATTTAATTTTTGTCAAATGAAAGGTTGGAAAGAAAATGGCGGTCATTACAATAACAAAAGACAATTTTAAAGAGGAAGTTCTGGAGGCCAATAAACCTGTATTGGTTGATTTTTGGGCCTCATGGTGCGGTCCGTGCAGGATGGTTGGTCCTATCGTGGACGAGATTGCCAAAGAGAACGATGATATCAAAGTTGGCAAGGTCAATGTTGACGAGCAGCCGGATCTGGCGCAGCAATTTGGCGTAATGAGCATCCCCACACTATTGGTTTTCAAGGGCGGCAAGATGGTCAATCAATCAATTGGTGCCCGTCCTAAAGAAGCGCTACTGGCGCTGCTAAAATAAGGGGTCAACCAAAATAAGAGGCCGCGGCCTCTTTTTTTTGCGCTGGAAATGCCGGCAAGCATCGTTATTTTACCGAATTTCCGGCAGGCTGGCAGCAGCGACGGATTGTCCTACGCGCCTGCTTTTTTCATCCGGCAGATGGAGCGTGATTTTTGCCGCAAGGTCTGGAAAATCTCTATCCAGTACTTCCTGCGCTTTTTGAATGAGAAGGGATCCGCCGTTTCCGGATGTTACTCTGCCCATAATGAGCACATGGTCGATTTCGTAAAATAGGGCATAATAGGCAACGGCATAGCCAAAACATACGCCGATCGTCCGGAAGATCTTGGCTGCGCCTTCATGACCTTCCTTGAGCATGTTTTGCACGGCTGTCAGCTTTTCGGCGGGGGTCAGTGTATTATTCAAGTGAATGCCGGCGGCGGGGGCAAGTTTTATGACGCCATCCTGTGAGAAGTATTTGACGCCGCAACCAATATCGCCTGACCATTCATCCGCCATAGCATTCGGAGCGACGTCGATAGGAACAAAAGCCAATTCATTCAGCCAACCCATGATTTCCACGCCTTTGTTTACATAGCCGCCTGCTTCGCTGGTACCCATCGCTATGCCCAAAACGTTCCCCACGTTCATTTCCATGGCTCCTGCCAGTGCGGTGACATCCCCGTCATTGGCTACAACCAGAGGCACATCACCCATTTCCTTGGCAATATTGATATACATGTTGGACACATTTTTCTTGAAGTCTTCCACAGGTACCTGCAGAAACAGGGACGCATTCATAATCTTGTTGTCTATATAGATGCCCGCGCTGCTTACACCAATGGCGTCAACGCGGGGCAAATGAGCCGCTGCGGATCTCATGGAGGACAAGATACCTTTATAATGGTAATTGGGATCCGCAGCGGTCTTGGGATGCCAGATGATTTCTTCAGAAAAAACGGCTTCCCCATCTATAACTGCGCTCACTTTGCGATCACTGCCGCCCGCATCAAACCCGATACGACATCCGTTCAAATGACGGCCGATTTTTTTGGCACCTTCCCGTGCCTCCGCGATATCATCGGGGTTCTCACAATAAAGGATCTCAAATGGTTTTTCATACACATTGGTCTGCATGAAATCGGCATCAAACGCACGTGCACCGTGCGGTGCGTAGGCCGCCTTCAGATGTTCATAGAGTGACCTGGAACCGGAAATCGAAATCCTGTATCCACCGTGGATCCAGAGGAGGCTCTTCACGATGCGTTCCAACAGCATCACGGTGCGTTCTTCCTCCGCATTATCGGGAAAAATCAGCGTCTCCCATACTGCCACATGATCGCCGTTGCGCTCCAGTGCGCATACAAAACGCTGCTTGCGGGGTGCTTTTTGGACATCGGCATGGTATTGCCGAAAAAGAACGGAAAGCGGCTGGAAGTTGGGATCCAGTTCAGCGGGTACTTTGAGCTGCATGAGGGGTATCTCCTTTTGTGAACTTGAGATGGCCGCGCACAAAAGTTTTCTGCGCGATACAGTCTTTGTCAAAGATGGCGATGTCAGCGTCCTTACCCGGCGTCAGCGATCCTTTGGTTTCTGACGCGCCAATAGCGGAAGCGGCACTGAGTGATGCGGCCTTTACCGCCTGCCACATGGGTAGGGGCGTCAAATCGCGCAGATTGCGCACCGCGACATTCAGTTTGAGAACGCTGCCCGCGATCGTTCCATCCGCCAAGCGACATTCAATGCCTTTTACGAAAATGGACTGCCCGCCCAACGTGTACTCGCCATCTTCCAGGCCGCCGGCGCGTGTGCAATCGGTCACCAGAACAAGTTTTTCGCCCTTCGCGACATGAAGCAGCGAAAACAGCCCGGGGTGCACATGGAAGGCATCGGCGATCAACTCGGCGGTTACGTTTGCCGTCAACGCTGCGCCCGCCGTCCCGGGCTTGCGGTGGTTAAGCGCGGTCATGGCGTTAAACGTGTGGGTGATGTAGGAAGCGCCTGCTGCGATAGCTTCAAGCGCTTGTTCATAAGTTGCGCTGGTATGGCCGATGGATACTACCATGCTGCTCTCTTGGGTGACGCGTCTGACGAACATCATACCACCCGGCATTTCGGGCGCAACGGTAATGATGCGAATGATGTCCTTATAAGGTAAAACCATGTCCGCATCCGGCGGCAAAATGCCATCCGCAGCTTGCGCGCCCTTCCGAGCCGGGTTGATGAACGGCCCTTCCGCGTGGCAGCCCAGTATTTCGCTGCCGTCAAAACCAGGCAGCCTGCTTTCGGGACGCAATGTCCTGACGTTCTCAAAAGCGGTGACAATTTCCTCCCAGGAGACGGTCATCGTGGTGGGCAAGAAAGCGGTAACGCCGTTTTGCGGCAGCGCTTGAGCGATTTTGCGAATGCCCTCTTCCTTACCGTCAGATGTATCTTCGCCGACGTAACCATGGATATGCAAATCGATAAGTCCGGGACATATATAATGACCTTCAGCATCGATAATTTCTTCCGCATTGACGCTGTTTTCATCAACGATGCCGAGGATCTTGTCATCAAAAATCAGCGCTTTGCCCTTGAGCTCCGCGTATTCCGTAACAATAATGCCGTTCGTGATCGCTTTTGTCATGTTCGCTGTCCTTTCGTGGGTGTGGAGGATGATATACGATGCATACCATTATATAGCCTTCTTTGTGCCAATTCAACAGCGAGTGAGTGCATAAGTATAAAACAAAAAACAGCATGCCTATTGGGCAGACTGTTTTTCTGGAGCTGATGCCCGGATTCGAACCGGGGACCTCATCCTTACCAAGGATGCGCTCTACCGACTGAGCTACATCAGCGCAACGAAGGTAATTATACAAGATGAAACAGGATATTGCAAGCACTTTTTACCGTTTGCGAGCTGTCGCCGGCAATGCTATAATTCCATCACCAACAAAGGGAGGTTTCCGGATGAATGCAAAGGGCGACGCAAGAAGAGCACTGCGGGATAACGCGCCCCAGACGCTCAAATTCCTGCAATTTGGCGATGGGGCGGCCCTGCGTCCTCTCATTGATGACTGGATCGATCGCGCCAACGCATACGAAATGGCGGACATGGGCGGTATCGCGATTGTTGATGTCAAGAACGAGGATCAAGAAAAACTGTTGTTGAATCAGGGGTGGTATATTTTGTCCACCACGGGTTTGGGTGGCAGCGGCAAGGGAAAGCAGGAGAAGATAGTTCAATGCCTGATGGACGTTTATCCCGCTGATGATTGGCAGAAGGTCCTTCAGTTGGCACAAGAATCGCAGCTTGAGTTTATTTTGACGGATGCCAGTGATACGCCTGCGGTTCCATCAAAAAATGACAACTATGATAATCCCAAGTCACTGGCGGGCAAGGTAGCGGCGTTCTTGCACGCACGATTTGAGAGCGGCGAAAGCGGCGTGAGTATTCTGTGCTGCGAACCCTTTTTGGCAAATGGGTTTTTGCTTCATAAAACAGTGGTTGCGCTGGCGTTTGCGTGGGAACTGGATAGCGATTTCTTCAAATGGTTGGAAGAAGAAAATGTCTTCCTATCTACGCGTGGTTTTCGTGAATCGGCATTGACTTATTATGCAGCCAATGAAGAGGAAGCAAAAAAACCCCAACACCATGCTGTTTTGGCGGAAGGTTATGGTTTGTGGCTGGTGGAAGGCTTTGAGTTTCCCGAAAGCCTGACCCCGCTCAAGAGAAGCGGCGCGGATATCCGAGTGCTTCAAAACTACGGGGAAATTGCGAGCTTACATGAAAGCATCTGGCAAATCAGCACCTTGTTAGTTGGTATCCTGTGCGATGCCCTTGCGCTGGAAAGCCCAAATGCTTTAATGGGCGATGAGGACTCGCGTGCGTTTTTGGCACAAATGATGGTACAGGAGGTGGCGCCCGCAGCCATTTCCTCCACCAAAGATGCCCTCGAAGTAGTTGCTTCGTCATTTGAAAGGCTGGAGAATGCGTACTTTGGCGGTGTGGATCGCCTGAAGATCGGACCGGTTTTGGCAGTGTGGAAAAACCGTTTGTTGCCATTGATCAAAGCGTGCGCAGCGAAGGAATTATCCTGCGTAAAACTCATTGCTGCCTCAGCTGTGCTGTTTATGGAGCTGATTGCCGCAAATCCGGAAGAACAAAAAGAGCTCCATGCGCTGTCCTGTGACATGGAGCCGAGCATTCTTGCCTACGCACTCCTGTCCGATCATGAACTGTGGGGCGAAGACCTGAGGGCGATACCGGGCTTTGAGGAAAAACTCGAGCGAGCTATCACCGATTTGCAGATAGTCGGTATCAGGGCCGGCATACGCAGCGTAGTTGCGCAAGAAGATCACTTATAACCAAAGACCATCAGGATAAAGTCCCTGACCCGTCATTTTTTTCAGAGCATTTTTCACAATGGAAGCGTCTGACGCGTTTGTGACGCCGTACCATTTGTCACTGGAGTGCAGTGCCACAACAGTAATTTGATCCTTTTTGAGAAGATCGCCGACGATGGTAGGCAGAAGGTATTCTGCTTTTAGCGGATTGGTCGCCATGGCTTCCTGATAGAAAGCGAGGAAGCCCTCCTGTAGCGCGGTCATGAAATCCGGTGCGAAGCCCCACATGTTCATGGATACAACGGTTTCAGCATCAAGACGCTTGTAGTTTTCACCATCATCGGTATATAAGGGGCCATCCACACTGCTGATGATGTGCAGTCTCTCCACAACACTTTCCAGATAGCCGCTCTGGGACACTTGGCATACGCCCCGGGACACATATCCCGTATCAGACAGTGTCTGACCCAGTTGGAATCCCACCATCGCATGCTGTCCGGCAGCGGGACCTTTCTTAAGGAAGTTGCATATTTGTTCAAATGCCATGCGTCCATATAGATCATCCCCGTTGATTGCGCAAAATGGTGCATCAATGATATCCTTGCAGCACAGGATGGCATGACCGGTGCCCCAAGGTTTGATGCGATCTTGAGGGGCTTGGAGACCTTGCGGAATTTTATCCAGTTCTTGACAGACGTATTGCACGTCCATCCTTTTTTCAATGTTCTTTCCGACGAATTCGCGGAAATCATCCCTAATACGGTTATTGATCACGAAAACGACCCGCTCAAAACCCGCGTGTATGGCATCATACAGTGAGTAGTCGATCAGACCTTCGCCATGAAGGCCGAAGGGGGTCATTTGCTTTAGGCCACCAAAACGGCTGCCGATGCCGGCTGCCATGACGACCAAGATTGGTTTTTTCATGTTTGACACTCCTTTGGTTCACGTTCATAATTGATATTGTTGACTGAGAACAGTATACTTCATCAGGCAAGTTTTGAAAAGGAGAGCCCGCCCCATCATGCACATTGTCCTTTACCAGCCCGAGATTCCGCAGAACACAGGCAACATCGCGCGCACATGCGCCGCCACAGGCACCACCTTACATCTGGTAGAACCGTTGGGGTTTTCTCTATCCGACAAATATCTCAAGCGCGCCGGGCTGGATTACTGGTATTTGTTGGATGTGAAGGTTCACAAGGATTATTCATCTCTGCTCAGCGCCATTCCGGATGCGCGCACCTACTATGCCTCTACCAAAGCAAAGCAAGACTACGCGCACGTCACGTACCGGCCCGATGACATATTGATATTTGGACCGGAAACGAGGGGTTTGCCCGAGAAGCTGCTGGCAGAGAAATACGACAGCACAATTCGAATTCCCATGTTGAAGGATGCACGATCACTCAATCTATCTAATGCTGTGGCAGTTGTACTTTATGAAGCTCTGCGACAGTTGGGTTTTCCGGAACTTCAAAAAAACGGGATACTGAAGCAGGGGAGTGAACAAAATGCCGACGGATGACTATTTCGACAATCAGGAAGAGGATCTGGAGACTCACAAAGATAGGATGCGTTTTGCCGCGGGTATGTCAGACTTTTTTGCGGTAATTCTTGGGGTGGTCGTTATTCTTGTTTTGGTGGGGTTGGTCGTATCACTGATCAATTGGCTCAGACAAGACATAATCAACACATTCAGAATGCTGGAAACGCGTCTGTGAGGGGGTATATTCCTTGCTGCGACAGATTAATGAAAAGTATATTGAGGAATTAAGGGCCGTCCCGGCATGCTTGAATAAAAAATTCGTTCTGGGTGAAGGCAATTCCGACACCCCGGGATTAATGATGATAGGTGAAGCGCCGGGTGCACAGGAAGTGTTGCAGGGACGTCCTTTTGTTGGATCAGCCGGGAGGAATCTGAATGATTTCTTGAAAATCATGGGCGCGATAAGGGACAGCATATACATCACGAACGCCGTCAAAATTCGCCCGACGTCCAATGGCCGTGATGGTCAGGAAAAAAACCGTACGCCTACTTTTAATGAGGTTGCATTGTTCCTGCCGTGGCTCAGAGATGAGATACAAGCGGTGAATCCGGCAATTCTTGTAACACTGGGCAACACCGCGCTTAGGGCATTGATTGGCGAAACAGCAAGCATTGGGGACAAGCATGGACAATTGCTGCATTTTCCGGGTATAATGGCTTTATACCCTTTGTATCATCCTGCGGCTATCATCTACAATCGCGCTCTGGCAAATGTCTATAAAGAGGACGTCGTTCGTTTGAGGAAGCTGATAAACAATCATTCATGGGAGCGTTAAGTACCAAGTATCATATGATTTTTATGGTAATCTGTACCGTGGCATGGTAAGATAAGGGTGTAAGGGAGGATACGTAAATGGATTTTATTCTCAATAATCTTCCGATTGTCATCTGTATTGTGGTGGGCATCATCCTCTTAATAGTGGAAATGTTCATGCCGGGGTTTGGCATACCGGGCATTGCAGGAACACTTTTGCTCGTGGCGGCGGTAGTGCTGACATGGAGAGATCACGGTCCCTTGGCAGGACTTGGTGTGACCGTTGTGGTCATTGCGCTGGTGGGCATTTTCATATCAGCTTCGCTCAAATCGGCAGCCACCGGTCGTATATCCCGATCCAGCCTGATCCTTAAAGGTTCCTCAACCAAGGAAGAAGGATATCAGTCAAGTGACGACAAAAAGGCATACGTTGGAAAAACCGGCGTGACCTTAACTGTACTGCGCCCCAGCGGTTTAGCAGATTTTGGGGGCGAACGGTTCAATGTGGTCAGCCAGGGGGAATTCATCGATCGGGACGTGCAGGTCGAAATCATTGAAGTTGAAGGTGCAAGAGTTGTTGTGGAAAAGGCAAAGATCGACGTTTAATGGAGGTAGCTATGCCGGAAATTCTGTTAGGTATTATTGTTGTTGCCGCTGTACTTCTCATTGCTGTATTCTTACGGTATGTCCCTTTGGGACTGTGGATTCGGGCCCGTTCATCGGGCGTACCTCTGAGCATTATGATGTTGATTGGCATGCGGTTGCGCCGCATTTCTCCGCCAAGATTGGTGGATTCGTTGATAACGGCCAGCAAGGCGGGACTCAACGTAGAAGTCAACCAACTCGAGAAGCATATCTTGGCAGGCGGCAATATAGAGCGCGTCATTAAGGCGCTCATATCCGCGCAACAGGCGGGGATTGATCTGCAGTATGAACAGGCCTGTGCTATCGATCTTGCAGGGCGGGATGTCCTGCAAGCGGTACAGATGAGTGTCAATCCAAAAATCATTGAGACACCGCCGGTGTCTGCCATGGCGATGGACGGCATCGAATTACGCGTCAAAGCGCGTGTAACGGTCAGAACCAATATTCAGCAGCTGGTTGGCGGAGCCGGGGAAGAAACGATCATTGCCCGTGTGGGTGAGGGTATCGTTACTACCATTGGATCGTCTTCTAGCCACAAAGCGGTACTGGAAAATCCGGATAAAATCAGCCACACGGTACTTAGTAAAGGCCTTGATGCAGGAACTGCCTTCGAGATACTTTCCATCGACATAGCGGATGTCGACGTCGGCCGCAATATCGGTGCGCAGCTGCAGATGGATCAGGCGGAGGCAGACAAGCGGATCGCACAGGCGCGTGCCGAAGAGCGCCGTGCCATGGCTGTCGCAAGGGAACAAGAAATGCAGGCACAAGTGCAGGAAATGCGTGCCAAGGTTGTTGAGGCGGAAGCGCAAGTGCCGCTTGCTATGGCGGATGCGTTGCGCTCAGGCAAGTTGGGCGTACTGGATTATTACAATATGAAAAATGTTATGGCAGACACTGCGATGCGTGAGGGTATCTCCAAATCAACGCAGCCGCCTAACATGACGAAGGATGAATAAAGGGCTGGCCGGTCAAAAAAGAGGTGTTGCCGATGATTGATTTTCTGGGAATCCTTCTTATTGTCGTGTTTGTATCCATGGTTGGGGCAACACAGGGTAATAAGCGCAAATGGGAAGAAATAAAAAAACGCATTATGTCTATCCCGGGTCTTCAGGACAGCGTGCGGACCAGTCAACCGCCTGCCACAAGAACATTGGATACTGTGAAGTCAGTGAAAGCTGCCCCAAAGCAACTCTGGGAGATGCACGATTCACCGGAGGGGACTTCTTTAGGTGAGGGACCAAAGAAGCCGGCCGCGATGACGCCAAGGATAGAGAAAACTTCAGGCAATCAGGCCAAACCCGAAAAAAAGCAGATTGCAAGGACACAACCTGCTGCTTACATTTTGGCACCCTTTGTTATGACGGACGCCAATAATCTGGTACGCGCCATCGTCATGAGCGAAATCCTTGGGAAACCAAAGGCGCTGCAAAAGAAATAAATGGGTGCATAAGAAGCAATCAGGAGAGAGGGATGCGCAAAGCGTTTCTCTCTCCTGTAATAATCAAAGCTGCACGACAAAAAGGAGAAAAAGGGCTTTACAAACCCGCGGGCTCATGATAGTATAACCTTCGTTGCGGGGCATTAGCGCAGTTGGTAGCGCACCACAATGGCATTGTGGGGGTCAAGAGTTCGAATCTCTTATGCTCCACCACCAGATAATAAGCCCGAAAGCCTATGAAATCATTCAGCTTTCGGGTTTTTTTTACGTTGCTTTTTGTGATTGATTGACCTCTATTTGCATCGGAATCCCTAACGGAATCCCTAACCAGCTTTTTTTGAAGGTTTCCTGATGTTTCGTTTGCAGGCACACACCACCAGTAATAACACCATTAACTCCACTAAGTCAAAGGGCTGCAGATTCCATTGCCTCCAATGCTTTCCGCTTTGTGTCCATGTTGCTATGCACATAGGTTTGGAGCGTAAAGGCTATTTTCGTATGCCCGATAATTTCTGATAGCGTTCTCACATCCATGCCAGCCTGTAGCGCATCGGTGGCGAAGGTGTGCCGGAGGGCGTGCAGACCTCGATGCGGAAGGCCAGCCTTATTCAGCGCCTGTACTAGCGTTCTGCGGAGATTCCTGATACCCTTTGGCGATCCCTCTACAGTGCTGAACACAAGGTCACCGCTTTTCCAGCCAATTCCCATCGCAAGCGCTTTCTCCTTGTCAGCATTCTGCTTTTTGCGTTGTTCCTCGAGCAAGGCGAGCATGGAAGGCATCAGTGGTATCTCCCGATTGCTTGCTGCCGATTTGGGCGCATCAATGCTGATTGCGTATTTCTTGCTTTCCATGAATGTATTGTAGGAAGTAATGGCTTGCCGGATGTGGAAAGAGTTTTTATCGATATCTTTCCAGCGTAGGCCTATCATTTCAGAGGCGCGCAGGCCAGTGCCCAGGAGGAATCGAATGGCACGCGCGTTGTCAGTATCAGGCAGCGCCGCCAGTAGCCTGCGCCGCTCATCCTGCGAAAGGAATGCGATCTCCTTCTGCTTGATTTTCGGCAAGATTACGTTTTCTGCAGGATTGCGGATAATAAGGTGATTGATTACCGCTTGCTTGAGCGCCATTTTCAGTACTGCAATGATGCGCTTGATGGTTGACGGAGCGAGGTTCTTTCGATTGAGTACATTGGTGAACGCCTGCACCTTTTCCACCCTGAGTTTTTGCAGAGGAATCTTGCCTAGTTCAGGGATGATGTGCGTTTCAATCGCGGCGCGAGTTGTTGCAGATGTGTTCTTCCTGCAGTTCGGAACAGAGTAGATCTCCCACCATTGCCGCATCCACTGTTCCAGCGTGATTTGCGAAGGCTCGCAGTATTGGTCCTGCCGGATTTGCTGGAGGATATCCTGCAGCCGCTTTTGCACTTCTGCCTGGGTTGGCGCGCTGATGCTCTTTTGCTTTCCTCCAACAGTGTACCGCGCCTCCCATAAGGTATCACTCTTCTGCCGGATGCTGCCGCCGTTATTCGGGCGCTTGCTCATTTTGCGTTTTCTCCTTTCGTTTGCGATCCCTTGTGATTTGATACCTCGTTTTGTGGCAGAGGTCACAGTATTTCCTGTTTGCCCTACTTCTCATGTATGGCTGTGAGCAATTCTGACATATATCAAACATAGCCGTCTCTGGGCTTACTGCGTTGAAGAGCAATTGAATGAAGCCCGCACCTAACATATCATTCGCGATATATTTGACCTTCGGCGTATCTCCGGACAGGTCAATGCCAATTTTCACGGGGAACATTCTGTTTTGGATTGCCTCCAGATTGTATTTCGCAGTATCAAGGTCATATGTCTTGTTCCCTAATATTCTCTTTTCGTTATATTTGATGCGCCTGAACAATTCAAATGCGATCCATAGGAATTCCAACATACCGTAGAATTTTTCCACCCCGATGCCATGCCGTCCGAATTTCGCAAATGCTTCGTTGTCATCAAACAGCAGTCCCTTCTTGCGCGACCACCCTAGGATGATATCTATGGCGCTCTTTGGATATCTCTCACATCCGCCTTCGCCGTACAGGCCTCCAGCATGAACACTTAATTCTTTGTGAAGCGACAAAAGCTCAAGTAACAGACGGCCATCGTTGAAATAGACGGTTTCTTGTTTGCCCACATCCGGGGTCGTTTCTTGCGGGCGGTTCATTGATGTGGGGCTCCCAGTTGCCCCAACGATATACGTGGGATCGAACCCCTTGTCGCCTATGTCAGGTTCAGCAGATTCAACCACTTCATAATGCTCATACTTCCACACCCTGCATTCGATGATATTGAGTGTTCCCTCCTTAAGGTAGTGTCCGATCTGCATAACAACCCTCCCTGCAACCGATACTGCAACAGATAAGTCTTTGAACTGCAGCACCGCTAGCGCTACAATAGCATCACAGGGGAAATAACGCAAGCCCTTGTGAATAAAAGTGACTGGAGTGACGAGGATGGAACAGAATACATTGAGTATTACCGAACTGGCAGAGTACCTAAACATTGGGCGCAACAATGCCTACAATCTCACGCGCAAAGAGGGATTCCCTTGCGTTAGCATCGGAAAACGATTGATCGTGCCGATTAAGGCGCTGGAAGAATGGCTCGCTGAGGAGGCAAAAAAGAATGTGCGCTGATTGTACCCTTCAAGATTATCGATCGTCCATGAGCGGGACAGGGCATCTCAATCTTGCCCAGACCCCGCTTGATGAGATTTTACCTGCTCTGGACGGACTGCCGGAAACATGATGAACGT
>LSQX01273779.1_pt1 | contig 27744 bp, 25 predicted proteins | sample 654561 | NCBI WGS metagenome assembly LSQX01 (sample SAMN04489861, study PRJNA283612) | anaerobic digester metagenome | isolation source: 4 biogas reactors fed with cattle manure at either 37C or 55C with and... | place: Denmark: Kongens Lyngby | collected 2014
GCTGCTCCTCCCAGTCCTCGGCCTGATCGGCGGCGAGGGAGATGACGTCGAAAAGCCGGTCGAAGTCGGTGAACACACCAAGGTCGAGGACCTCGTCGGTGGCCAGCTCGACCTCGGCGGTGAGGTCGGCGAACATGCGCTGTCGGTCCTCCTCGGTGAGCTGCGCGTCGCCGTCGGACTCCCACAGCTCGTCGATGGCCTGGTCGATGAGGTCCTCGAAGGACTCCCCGATGGCCACGAACTGCACCACCGCAGACGGCACGCCGTCGATGACCTCGACGAGCACCTGCAGCTCGGAGTTGTTGCCCACCTCGGCGCGGACCAGGTTGGCGTTGACGGCGTCCTGGTAGAACTCCAGGTCGCCGATGCGCTCGTCCGTGCCCTCGAGCAGGTCGCGCAGCACGGTGACCACCTGGTCGGTGGAGACATGGCGGGCGACGGTCGCCACAGCGTCCTCGATGGAGAAGACGACGGAGACGAGGACAGCCTCGAAGTTCTCGTCGTCCTCGTCGACGTCGGCGGCCGCGATGTAGACGTTGGCGGCGGGCATGTGGGGGTCGATCTCCACGAACTGGATCTCCAGGTCGGAGGTGATCGGCACGAACATGGTGTCGTCGTGCACGCGGGACTCGATGCCCTCATTGTCCAGGGCGGCGGCAATGTCCTCGAAGAAGCTCATGGTGGTGGTTCCCTTCACGGTAGTTCTCTCGGTGACCCGATGACCGCCAACGGCAATCCGGAACCAGCCTAGCCGCGCGCGCAGACTCGTGCCCAGCAATTCGGGTCAGTCCGTCGGCGCGGGAACGAACACGATGCGGAGCAGTCGATGGATGGGGCCGCGTGGTGGTCCGGCGACTCAGGTCACTGGCCACGGCCACCTACGCCCGGGAGCGGCAACACGTACCGCGAAGGCCCTCCATCCGCGACGAAACAGGGGCTTCGCGGGACGACTGGCCGCACCCACCGGCCGCACAACACCCCGAACCCGACCCCTACCGCCCGAGCTCCGTGCTCACCAGCAGACCCAGCTGCTCGAGGAGCTCGGGCGCGCCGTTGCCCCACTCGGTCATGTCGTAGTCGGCCCAGGCGCGGCGTTGGGCGGCCTTGGGGTCGTACTCCACGTGCGAGGGGTCGTCAAAGACCATGGTGGCGCGGGCCGGGGAGTCGGTGGTGGGCGGGCCGTAGGGCGGCCACTCGGAGCCGGGGCGGCCGTGGTGGATGAACTGGCCCCAGTGGTACTGCATGCGGTCGGTGAGTTCGGCCATGCCGTCCATACCGCCGAAGCGGGTGACACCGGAGGTCCGCGACGCCCCGGGGTCCCCGAAGATGGAGGACAGTTCGAGGGAGTGCATGGCGCCGAGGCCCAGCCAGCGCAGGGCGGCGGGCGCGTAGTCGAAGCGGTACATCCACGTCGGGGCGACGGCGTTGTGGTCGGTGGCGAGGCGGACGGAGGGGGCCCAGAAGAGGGCGTCGGCAAGCAGTTCGGCGAACTCGCCGCGCTCGGAGGCACCGCTGTAGGCCTCGAGAACCCGGTGCGCCTCGACGGAGTCGAAGGCGGAGAGCAGGCGCAGCGCCGCGCGGGAGCGGGCAGAGGTGCGCATGTAGAACAGCTTGGAGAAGCTCGCCTCATCCGAGTTCGTGCCCAGCAGCAGCGGTACCGCCATCTGTGTGCCGGCGGTGAACGTCGACAGCGGGTGTTCCGGCAGGAGCGTGCCGTCGACGGTGGGCGCATACGTGGAGTTGAGGTGCATGAACCCCTGCCCGCGCCACATCATCGACTGCCCGGCGCGCACCAGGTCGTGCGGGTGTTCGGCGCGCAGGTCCCGCAGGGTGGCCTGGCGGGGCAGCGCCATCCGGTAGACGAGTTCGCGGGCCCACAGCTCCGACTGGGCGCGGGAGTGGACCATGCCCAGCGGCGGAGACTGGACGATGGCGCGGTGGAAGAGTCCCTCGGCGGCGGGGACGGCCATGAGGGTGGCCACGGCGGATCCGCCGGCGGACTCGCCCATGAGGGTCACGGCGTCCGGGTCGCCGCCGAACTGGGCGATGTTGGCCTGCACCCACTGCAGGGCGAGGAGCTGGTCGCGGACGGCGGGGTTGGCCACGCAGTCGTCGCCGATGGAGCGCAGATCGAGGTACCCCAGTGCGCCGAGGCGGAAGTTGACGGAGACGTAGACGCAGTTGACGGCGTGGGCGAACTGGTAGCCGCGCAGCATCGGCTCGTGGGAGGAGCCCATGATGAAGGAGCCGCCGTGGAGGTAGACGACGACGGGCAGCTGCTCGTCGGTGTCGGGGCGGACGATGTCGAGGTGGAGGCAGTTCTCCGCGCCGACGACGCGGTCGGTCCAGGAGTACGTCGGCTGCGGGGCGACGGGGCCGAAGCGGGTGGCGTCGCGCACGCCCTGCCAGCGGCGCGGGCGGCGGGGGGCGCGGAAACGGTTGTCGCCGCCGGTGGTGGTGCCGAAGGGCACGCCGCGCCAGGTGCGGATGCCGAGTTGTTCGTCGATGAGCCCGCGCACCACACCGGCGGTGGTGCGCACCTGCGGCCCCGCGGTACCGGGGATGTCAGTGGAGGCCATGATCACTACGGTAGTGAGCATGGTGAACTACGTCGACCGCGAAACCACGCTGTGCATCTCCCTGGCCGCCCGCCCGAGCAACCACGGCGTGCGGTTCCACAACTGGCTCTACGCGGAGCTGGGGCTCAATTACCTCTACAAGGCGGTCGCTCCGACGGACATCACCGCAGCCGTCGCCGGCATCCGCGGTCTGGACATCCGTGGGGCCGGTGTGTCGATGCCGTACAAGCAGGACGTCATCCCGCTCATCGACGCCCTCGACCCCTCCGCCGAGCGCATCAACGCGGTGAACACGATCGTCAACACCGACGGTGAGCTGGTGGGATACAACACGGACTACGTCGCCGTGGCCTCCCTGCTGCGCACCCACGACGTCGATCCCTCCCTGTCGGTGGCGGTGCGTGGTTCCGGCGGCATGGCCAACGCGGTCGTCGCCGCCCTGGCCGATCACGGGCACACCGGCACGGTCGTGGCCCGCAACTCCGAGACGGGCCCGGCGCTGGCGGAGCGTTACGGCTGGCGGTGGTCGACCGACGTGCCCGAGGGCGCGCAGCTGCTGGTCAACGTCACGCCGCAGGGCATGCACGGCGACGCCGCCGACGCCCAGGCCTTCACCGACGCGCAGATCGCGGGGGCGCGCGTGGTCTTCGACGTCGTCGCCTACCCGGTGCGCACCCCGCTCATCGACGCCGCCGAGGGTCTCGGCGTGCCCACCATCAACGGTGGCGAGGTGGTGGCGCTGCAGGCCGCCGAGCAGTTCGCGCTCTACACGGGCGTGCGGCCCACTCCGGAGCAGGTGGAGGCCGCGGAGGCGTTCGCGAACACCGATTAGCAACACCGATAAGGGAACAAAACCGCGCTGTCCTGCGTTAGAGGGTGTGGAATTAATTAGAATCGGACAATAACAACACGATAACAACCTTAAGGAGCGTCCATGGCTCTCATGAAATCCACCCCCACCGTCACCGAGACCCCGGAGCAGACCATCACCGACGGCATCGGCTCCGATCCGTCGGCGCTCGAGGCCAACGCCGGCGCCGCCGGTAAGGCCCTTATCCGTGCCCTCGACAAGGCGGTCTCCCTCCAGTCCTCCGCCATCGAGGGGTATGTCGACCGCCTGCGCCGGAAGAACCCGGACGGGTCGCCGAGCGAGATCCAGGAGATGATCGACAAGCATTTCCTGCGTATCGCCTCCGGTACCGGCGCGGGTGCGGGTGCCGCCGCCGCGATCCCGGGCATCGGGTTCTTCACCGGCGCGGCCGCCATCGCGGGCGAATCAGTCGTCTTTCTCGACGCCGCTGCCTGGTACACCATGGCCAGCGCCCACCTGCGCGGCGTCGACTTCTCCGAGAAGGACCGCCGTAAGGCCCTCATCCTCGTCTCCCTCCTCGGTGCCAAGGGCTCCGCGGTGGTCGACGCGTTCGTCGGGGACGTCGGCAAGTCCAAGGGCCTGCCGACCATGTCGACGGTCGCCCGTTTCTCCGCCCCGCGCCTCACCGAGGTGAACAACCGTCTCATCCGCATGGCGCTGAAGAACTTCTCCAAGCGTCTGCGCCGCGCCTGGCTGGGCAAGATCATGCCGCTCGGCATCGGCGCCGTCGCGGGCGTCGTGGCCAACCGCAAGCTCTCGCGCGCGGTCATCGCCAACACCCGCGAGTCCCTGGGCATGGTGCCCGCCACCTTCGCGTCCCCGGCAGCAGGTGATTAATTGAGGAACCACTCCGGATTCAGAGAACTTCTCGACGCCCTCCGGGCCCGCCGCGGCATCGCGATCGTCACGATCATCGCGACCATCGCCGCGGTCCTCTTCGAGATCACCATCCCGCTGCTCACCGGTTCCGCGGTCGATGTCGCCACCGGTGCCGGAGGCGAAGGCCCGACCCGTACCGATGCATCGCTGCGGACCATCATCACCGTCCTCATCGTCGTGGCTCTCGCCCGCTACCTGAGCCAGTTCCTGCGCCGCTACACCGCGGGCCGGTTGTCCATCGACACCCAGCACACCCTGCGCGTACGCATCCTCGACCGCCTCCAGCGTCTCGACGGCCCCGGCCAGGACCAGATCGTCACCGGCCAGATCGTCTCCCGCTCCATCTCCGACCTCAACGCCACGCAGGGCCTCGTCGCGATGGGCCCCATGGCCATCGGCAACGTCGTCCAGCTGATCATTACCGCCGGCGTCATGCTGTGGGTCTCTCCCCTGCTCACCGTCATCGCGCTCGCCTTCATGCCGCTCATCGTCGGCGTCGCCGTGCTCTCGCGCCGCTCCATGTACGCCGCGACGTGGGTGGCGCAGCAGTCGGCCGCCGACCTGGCCACCCACGTCGAGCAGACCGTCACCGGTGTCCGCGTGGTCAAGGCCTTCGCCCAGGAGGAGCGCGAGGTCGACCACCTCGACCGCCTGGGCCGCACGCTGTTCGCCGCGAAGATGCGCGCCGCGAAGCTCATGGCGCGTTTCCAGCCGCTGCTGCAGAACCTGCCGCAGGTGGCGCTGGTCATCAACATCCTCCTCGGCGGCTGGCTCGTCATGGAGGGGCGCATCACGGTGGGCACCTTCTTCGCCTTCTCCGTCTACCTCACCACCATGACGCACCTGGTGGGCATGCTCTCCGGCATGATCGTCACCTTCCAGATGGGTCTGGCCTCGCTCGACCGCATTGCCGAGATCATCGACATGTCGCCCGAGCACCCCGACCCGGCCGAGCCCGCGCCGATCCCGGACGGCCCCCTCGGGCTGCGTTTCGACGCCGTCTCCTTCGACACCGACGGCCACCGCGTCCTCGACGACCTCTCCCTCGAGGTCGCCCCCGGTGAGATCCTGGCGCTCATCGGCCCCGCCGGATCCGGCAAGTCGATGGCGGTGCAGCTGGCCGGCGGCTTCTACCGCCCCGACGCGGGCACCCTCGCGCTGACCTCCGGCGACCGGGTCCTGCCCTACGACACCCTGGCGCGCGCCGAGCTGCGCCGCGCCGTCACCGTCGTCTTCGACGAGGCCTTCCTCTACTCCTCCACCATCCGCGACAACATCGCCATGGGGGTCCCGGCCACCGAGGAGGAGATCCGGCACGCCGCCGACCTGGCCCAGGCCACCGAGTTCATCGACCGCCTGCCCGACGGCCTCGACACCGTCATCGGCGAGCGCGGCCTCACCCTGTCGGGTGGGCAGCGCCAGCGCATCGCCCTGGCCCGCGCCCTCTTCTCCCGCCCCCGCGTCCTCATTCTCGACGACGCCACCTCCGCCATCGACGCCACCACCGAGGCCCGCATCCTCGCCGGCCTGCGCGCGGAACTCAGCGACGTCACCGTCCTCGCCGTCGCCCACCGCCAGTCGACGCTCGACCTCGCCGAACGGGTCGCCATCATCGACTCCGGCCACGTAGTCGTCACCGACGACGTCGCCACGCTTATCGACGACCCCCGGTACCTCCGCATCATGGACCCCACCCCGGAGCCCCTGCCGGACCGCTCGGCCATTCCCGAGCCCGCCCACGCCGACCTGTGGCCGGAGGGCGTCGTCCGCGAACGCACGGAGCACATCAACACCCAGGGCGGCATGGGCCGCGGCATGGGTGGCGGCGGCGGTGGCGGAGGCCGTGGCATGGGCAACATCTCGGCGACCCCTGAGCTGCTGGCGCGCGTCGACAAGCTGCCCCCGGCCACCGAGGAACCCCGCCTCGACGCCGCCCACCTGCGCAGCGACCGCGCGGTCTTCCGCGTCCGGGAGCTGTTCGCCGCGGTGCGCTGGCTCATCATCGGTGTCATCGCGCTGCTGGTGGTGGGCGTGCTCACGAGCCTCGCCTTCCCGACGCTCATGCGCTGGGCCGTCGACCACGGCGTGGCCGCCGGCGACATGGGTGCCCTGTGGCGGATCGCCGCGGGTGGTCTCGGCGTCGTCGCCGTCAGCTGGGCCGCGGCCGTCATGCTCGTCGTGCTCACCTCCCGCACCGGCGAGCGCCTGCTCTACGGTCTGCGCCTGCGCTCCTACGCGCACCTGCAGCGGCTGAGCATGAACTACTACGAGTCGAACCTGTCGGGGCGCATCATGACGCGCATGACCACCGACATCGACACCCTCAGCTCCTTCCTGCAGACCGGCCTGGCACAGGCGATCGTGTCGGTGGGCACGCTGGCGGGCATCATCGCCATGCTGGCATGGACCGACGCCGGGCTCTCGCTCGTCGCCGTCGCCGCGATCCCGCTCATCGTGGCGGTCACCCTCGTGTTCCGCCGCATCTCCTCCCGCCTGTACACCCGGGCGCGCGAGCAGATCTCGGCCGTCAACGCCTCCTTCCAGGAGAACATCAACGGCCTGCGCACCGCCCAGATGCACGGCCGCACCCCGCTGGCCCTGGCGGAGTTCGAGGCCGAGTCGAACCGCTACCGCCGCCTGCGCACCAACGCGCAGACCGCCGTGGCGATCTACTTCCCCGGCGTCAACGCGATCTCGCAGATCGCCACCGCCCTCGTCCTCGGGGTCGGTGCCACCCGCGTCGCGCAGGGCGATCTCACCGCCGGTGTGCTCGTCGCGTTCGTCATGTATCTCTCCCAGCTCTACGGCCCGATCCAGCAGCTGGGGCAGATCTTCGACTCCTGGCAGCAGGCCACCGTCGGCTTCCGCCGCATCACCGAACTCCTCGCCGAGCGCCCCTCCGTCCCCGACACGGGCACCCGCCCCGGGGCGCAGGACGCCTCCCGTGGGCCGCTGGCCCTCCGCGACGTCGACTTCGCCTACTCCCCCGACGGCCAGCTCGTCGCCGAGGACCTCGACGTCACGATCGAACCCGGCACGACCGTCGCCCTGGTCGGCCCGACGGGGGCGGGCAAGTCGACCGTCGTCAAGCTGCTGGCGCGTTTCTACGACCCCGTCCGGGGCGAGGTGACGGCGAGTGGCACCGACATCCGCGAGTTCCCGCTCGCCGACTGGCGACGCGCCGTCGCGCAGGTGCCGCAGGAGGCGCACCTGTTCATCGGCACGGTGGCGGAGAACATCGCCTACGGACGACCGTCGGCGACCGAGCAGGAGGTCGAGGAGGCCGTCCGCCGCATCGGTGCGCTCGATATCATTGCGGGCATCCCGGGTGGCTTCCGTCACCCCATCGGTGAACGCGGCCGCGGCCTGTCCTCCGGCCAGCGACAGCTCATCGCCCTCGCCCGCGCCGAGCTGCTGGAACCCGACGTCATGCTTCTCGACGAGGCCACCGCCACCCTCGATCCCGCCACCGAGGCCGCCGTCCTGGACGCCTCCGACCGGGTCACCCGCGGGCGCACCTCCGTCGTCGTGGCGCACCGTCTGGCGACCGCCGCACGGGCCGACAGAATCCTCGTGGTGGACAAGGGACGTATCATCGAGGACGGATCACACAACCACCTGTTGGACCGTGAGGGTGTGTACGCCGGGCTGTGGCGGGCACACCGTTAACGGGGGTGAAGAAACGCCCCCTGCAGTGCTGGTTGAGGGGTATCATCACGCTACCCTGTAGTGGACAATTATTGTTGGCAAGACGACTGCAACATGAAGCAATGAAAAGAGGCGAGCACCTGCCGTGAGCAGCGCAAGTACTTTCGGCCCGAACGAGTGGCTGGTAGACGAGATGTTCCAGCAGTTCCAGAAGGACCCCCAGTCCGTGGACAAGGAGTGGCGGGAGCTGTTTGAGAAGAACGGCGCCCCGGTGTCCGCTGACGCTGCAGCCACTCAGAAGGCCGGCAAGGTCGGAAACGTCAAGGAGCCGATCTCGGTGCCGGACGCCGGCCCGATCGGGTCCGACAAGACCGAGGAGCGCAAGACCGTCGTGACCGAGCAGGCCAAGGCCGCTCAGGCGACGACCAAGAAGGAGGCCCCGGCCGCCGGTCGCCCCGCCCGCAAGAAGCCGGTCTCCCCGATCGACCGCGCAGCCAACACCCCGGCCCCGGAGGCCGGTGCCAAGCCGCTGCGCGGCCTGTTCAAGGCCATCGCCAAGAACATGGACGAGTCGCTCGAGGTCCCCACCGCGACCTCCGTCCGCGACATGCCGGTCAAGCTCATGTTCGAGAACCGCGCCATGGTCAACGACCACCTGGCCCGTACCCGCGGCGGCAAGATCTCCTTCACCCACATCATCGGCTACGCCATGGTGAAGGCGATCATGGCCCACCCGGACATGAACGTCTCCTACGAGGTCAAGGACGGCAAGCCCTCCGTCATCACCCCGGAGCACATCAACATCGGTCTGGCCATCGACCTCCCGCAGAAGGACGGCTCCCGCGCCCTCGTGGTCGCCGCCATCAAGGAGACCGAGACCATGGCGTTCGATGAGTTCATCGACGCCTACGAGGACATCGTCGACCGTTCCCGCGTCGGCAAGCTCACCCTCGACGACTACCAGGGTGTCACCGTCTCCCTGACCAACCCGGGCGGCATCGGTACCCGCCACTCCGTCCCGCGTCTGACCAAGGGCCAGGGCACCATCANNGACCGCCTCGCCGAGCTGGGCGTCGGCAAGCTGGTCACCATCACCTCCACCTACGATCACCGCGTCATCCAGGGCGCGGAGTCCGGTGAGTTCCTGCGCACCATGTCGCAGCTGCTGGTCGACGACAAGTTCTGGGACCACATCTTCGACCGCATGAACATCCCCTACGCCCCCATGCGTTGGGCGCAGGATCTGCCGAACCGCGGCATCGACAAGAACACCCGCGTCATGCAGCTCATCGAGGCGTACCGCTCCCGCGGCCACCTCATCGCGGACACCAACCCGCTCAACTGGATCCAGCCGGGCATGCCCGTCCCGGACCACCGCGACCTGGACATCGAGACCCACGGCCTGACCATCTGGGACCTCGACCGCACCTTCCACGTCGGTGGCTTCGGCGGCAAGGAGTCCATGACCCTGCGCGAGGTGCTCTCCCGCCTGCGCGCGGCCTACACCCTCAAGGTCGGTTCCGAGTACACCCACATCCTCGACCGCGACGAGCGTGAGTGGCTGCAGGACCGCCTCGAGGCCGGCATGCCCAAGCCGACCAACGCCGAGCAGAAGTACATCCTGCAGAAGCTCAACGCCGCCGAGGCCTTCGAGAACTTCCTGCAGACCAAGTACGTCGGCCAGAAGCGCTTCTCCCTCGAGGGCGCCGAGGCGCTCATCCCGCTCATGGACGCCGCCATCGACACCGCGGCCGGCCAGGGCCTCGATGAGGTCGTCATCGGCATGCCGCACCGTGGTCGCCTCAACGTACTGTTCAACATCGTCGGCAAGTCCCTCGCCACGATCTTCAACGAGTTCGAGGGCAACATCACCCAGGGCCAGATCGGTGGCTCCGGTGACGTGAAGTACCACCTCGGCTCTGAGGGCAACCACATCCAGATGTTCGGCGACGGCGAGATCAAGGTCTCCCTCACCGCCAACCCGTCCCACCTCGAGGCCGTCGATCCGGTCATGGTGGGTATCGCCCGCGCCAAGCAGGACCTGCTGGACAAGGGCCAGGACGGCTACACCGTCATGCCGCTCATGCTGCACGGTGACGCCTCCTTCGCCGGCCTGGGCATCGTCCAGGAGACCATCAACCTCTACGGTCTGCGCGGTTACACCGTCGGCGGCACCGTCCACATCGTGGTGAACAACCAGATCGGCTTCACCACCACCCCGGACTCCTCCCGCTCCACCCACTACGCCACCGACGTCGCCAAGGGCTTCGACTGCCCCGTCTTCCACGTCAACGGTGACGATCCCGAGGCCGTCGTCTGGGTCGGCCAGCTGGCCACCGAGTACCGCCGCCGCTTCGGCAAGGANNACCTCATCTGCTACCGCCGCCGCGGTCACAACGAGGCCGACGACCCGTCGATGACCCAGCCGCTCATGTACGACCTCATCGCCGACCGCAAGTCGGTCCGTGCCCGCTACACCGACGACCTCGTCGGCCGTGGTGACCTCTCCGCCGAGGACGCCGAGATCGCGGCACGCGACTTCCACGACCAGATGGAGTCCGTCTTCAACGAGGTCAAGGAGGCCGAGAAGGCCGGCCCGCAGGAGCAGACCGGCATCACCGGCTCCCAGGAGCTCACCCGCGGTCTGGACACCTCCATCACCCGCGAGGAGCTCGTCGAGATCGGTCAGGCCTACGCCAACGCACCGGGCGACTTCCAGTTCCACCCGCGTGTGGCCCCGGTGGCCAAGCGCCGCGCCGAGTCCGTCCGCGAGGGCGGCATCGACTGGGGCTGGGGCGAGCTCATCGCCTTCTCCTCCCTGGCCAACTCCGGTCGCCTCGTGCGCCTGGCCGGTGAGGATTCCCGCCGCGGTACCTTCACCCAGCGTCACGCCATCCCGATCGACCCGCGTAACGGCGAGGAGTTCAACCCGATCAACGAGCTGGCCCAGGAGAAGGGCAACGGCGGCAAGTTCCTCGTGTACAACTCCGCGCTGACCGAGTACGCCGGCATGGGCTTCGAGTACGGCTACACCATCGGTAACCAGGATGCGGTCGTCGCCTGGGAGGCACAGTTCGGTGACTTCGCCAACGGTGCGCAGACCATCATCGACGAGTACGTCTCCTCCGGTGAGGCCAAGTGGGGCCAGATGTCCGGCCTCATCCTCCTCCTGCCGCACGGCTACGAGGGCCAGGGCCCGGACCACTCCTCCGCCCGCATCGAGCGTTTCCTGCAGCTGTGCGCCGAGGGTTCCATGACCGTCGCCCAGCCGTCGACCCCGGCGAACCACTTCCACCTGCTGCGTCGTCACGCACTGGGCACCATGCGTCGCCCGCTGGTGGTCTTCGCCCCGAAGTCGATGCTGCGCCTCAAGGACGCCGCCTCCTCCGTCGAGGACTTCACCGAGGTCACCTCGTTCTCCTCCGTCATCGACGATCCGCGCCTGGTCGACCGCGACAACAACGTCATCGGCGACGCCGACAAGGTGAAGACGATCATGCTGTGCTCCGGCAAGGTGTACTACGAGCTGGAGAAGCGTCGTAAGAAGGACAAGCGCGAGGACGTCGCGATCGTGCGCATCGAGATGCTGCACCCGATCCCGTTCAACCGTCTGTCGGATGCGTTCAAGAACTACCCGAACGCCGCCGAGATCCGCTTCGTCCAGGACGAGCCGGCCAACCAGGGCCCGTGGCCGTTCTACAACGAGCACCTGCGCAACCTCATCCCGGACATGCCGGAGATGCGTCGCATCTCGCGTCGTGCGCAGTCCTCCACCTCGACCGGTGTCTCCAAGGTGCACCAGCTCGAGCAGGCCCAGCTGATCGACGAGGCGTTCGCCCAGTAGTTCAGTCAGGCTGACACGGGCCCGCTCCCCTTCCGGGGGACGGGCCCGTTTGTCATGCTTGTCGCGCTTGTCGACGCCGCCGTCAGCTCGGCAGCCACGCCTCCACCACGGAGGAGGCGGAGGACTTCTCCCGGGCGTCCTCGATGAGGGTGGCGATCTCGTCGGTGGTGAGGAAGCGGGTGACGTCGGTGATCGCCTTCTGCTCCTCCCGGTCGAACAGCTCCCGGTTGTAGGTGGGGACGATGCTCTGCGGCAGGTCAGGCATCTGCTCCCGGGCGACGATGTCGGCGCAGCCCTGCGCGGAGGAGGGGTCCGGGGAGGTGAACCCGCCGGAGAGGGCACCGAGGTACTCGCGGTAGGTGGTGTCGGCGGGGTCCTCGACGTCCCCGGCCTCGATCTCGGCGGACAGGTCGACGGCGCGCAGCGGGTCGAGGTTGCTCAGGTACATGCCGGTGCAGCCGATGACGAGGTCCGCGTCCCCCTCCCGGAGGCGTTCCAGGCGGGTGCGTTCCTCGGTCTCCGATTCGAGGTCGAGGATGACCTCCCGTTCCTGGGCCTCCAGGGTCTGCAGGTATATCTCCCCGAGGATGAGCTGCTCGGGGGAGTTGGCGCTCACGGAGATGACGACGGGGCGGGTGTGGTCCCGGTCGGGCGTGCGCCCGGGTTCGGCGTCAGCGCAGCCGGCGAGCGACACCGCCCCGGCCAGGGCGAGGGTGAGGCTGGCGGTGCGGCGGATGGGTCGGCTCATGCCGTGGGATTCTACCCCTCCTGCGGGAGGCGGCGGGCCAGGCCCGAGCGGGCGATGATGTCGCGGGCCTCGGTGGCGCGGGCGGGGTCGCAGAGGATGTCGTAGCGCCCGGCGACGATCTCGGTGCGGGAGGTGAAGTCGCGCTTCCCGGCGGACAGGGCGTAGGGCACCGCGGCGGAGACGACGCCGAAGACCACGCCCATGACCAGGCCGAGGGTGAGCGGTGCGAGGACGCCCTGGCCGAGGAAGGTGAACAGCAGGCCGAAGAACAGGCCGATCCAGGCACCGGACACCGCACCACCGGCCAGCACGCGCGGCCACGTCAGGCGCCCGCTCACCCGCTCGACCTCCATGAGGTCGACCCCGACGATGGTGAGTTCCTTGACGGGGAACTGCAGGTCCGAGAGCTTGTCGACGGCCGCCTGCGCGTCACTGTAAGAATCAAAACTGCCGACCGGCCAGCCGGTCGGGCGGGGACGCAACTCAGAGCTCATACCCGGACAACGAATCGGGGGCCCGTTTGGTTCCTGTCTAGAATTGGGCATATGAGTGCTGTCACCCGTGTGTACACGGGCCGTCTGATCGGCCTGCAGGTCCGAGGCCCCGACCTCGACCCCATCGGCCGTGTGCGCGATGTCGTGGTCACGATCCGCTCGGCGGGCACGTCCCGCGCGCTGGGGGTGGTCGTCGAGTTGGTCAACCGCCGGCGTATCTTCGTGCCGATGCTGCGTATCGCCGCGATCGAACCGGGTGACATCACCCTGGCCACCGGGTCGGTGTCCATGCGCGCCTTCCAGGTGCGCTCCGGTGAGCTCACGGTCATGGGTGATCTGGTGGGCGCGAAGGTCCACACCGATGACCCGGAGCTGCCGAACCTGCACGGCAAGGCGGTGGAGATCGCCGACGTCGAGCTGGAGCGCACCCGCACCCGCGACTGGGTGATCTCCAAGGTCGCCGTGTTCGGGGCGCGCCCCAAGTTCGGCCGCTCCCCCAGCCTGTACACCCCGGCGTTCTCGCACGTCCACGGTCTGTCCGCCGGTGGCGCGGGTGAGTCCGACGCCCTGGCGGAGAAGCTGGCCGGTTTCGACCAGATGCGTCCGGCGGACGTGGCCAACATCCTCCACGAGATGCCCAGCGAGGAGCGTCACCAGCTGGCCAACGAGCTCGACGACGAGCGCCTCGCCGACATCCTCCAGGAGATGCCGGAGGATCACCAGGCGGAACTGCTGGAGACCCTCGACATCGAGCGCGCCGCGGATGTCCTCGAGGAGATGGACCCGGACGACGCCGCCGACATCCTCCAGGAGCTTCCCGACGACAAGGCGGAGGTCCTCCTCGAGCTCATGGACCCGGAGGAGTCCGCCCCCGTCCGCCGCCTCATGAGCTTCTCCCCCGACACGGTCGGTGCGCTCATGACCCCGGAGCCGCTCGTGCTCACCCCGCAGACCACGGTCGCCGAGGCCCTCGCCCTGGCGCGCGACCCCGACCTGCCGACGTCGCTGGCCTCGATGGTGTTCGTCGTGCGTCCCCCGACGGCCACGCCCACCGGCCAGTACCTCGGCTGCGTGCACCTGCAGAAGCTGCTGCGCGAGCCGCCCTCGACGCTGGTGTCGGGCATCCTCGACCCGGATCTCCCGCCGCTGTACGCGGACGACGACCAGGAGACCGCCGCCCGCTACTTCGCCACCTACAACCTCGTGTGCGGCCCCGTGCTCGACGAGGGCAACCACCTCATCGGCGCCGTCGCCGTCGATGATCTGCTCGACCACATGCTCCCGGAGGACTGGCGCTCGGAGGGGCTGCGGCCCGGACCCGGCGTCGACAAGCACAGGACGGTGACCCATGGCTGATTACCTGGACACCCCCGTCGCCGGACGGCGACGCAGGTTCATGCGTATCGACGACGACGCCGTCGGCGCCGGCGCCGAAAAGGTCGCCCGCTTCTTCGGCACGGGCCAGTACCTCATGTGGCAGACCGTCATCGTCATCGTGTGGATCGCGCTCAACGCCGGCGGCTGGTTCATCTGGAAATGGGACCCCTACCCGTTCATCCTGCTCAACCTCGCCTTCTCGACGCAGGCCGCCTACGCCGCGCCCCTCATCCTGCTGGCCCAGAACCGGCAGGAAGACCGCGACAAGGTGACCCTGTCAGCCGACCGCCGCCGCTCCGAGCAGACGAAGGCCGACACCGAGTTCCTCGCCCGCGAGCTCGCCGGCGTGCGCCTGGCCGTCGGTGACATGGTCTCCCGCGACTACCTGCGCCACGAACTCGAGGACCTGCGCGGCCTGCTCGAACGCCTCGAGGCCAAGCTCGACGACGTCTCGGCCGACGTCGCCGACTCCCACGAGGACCTCACCGAGCCCACCCAGGGTGACCTGGCGGATGACACCGAGCGCTGACTTACTACGATGGACGCTGTCATGTCTGCTATCACCGAATCCGCTGTCCGCAGCGCGCTGTCCCGCGTAGAGGACCCTGAAATCGGCAAGCCCCTCACCGAGCTGGGGATGGTCAAGTCCATCGACATCACCGGCTCCGATGTGGATGTCGTCCTGTACCTCACTATCGCCGGATGCCCGATGAAGTCCACCATCACCTCCAACGCGCAGGCCGCGGTGGAGGAGATCGAGGGCGTCGGCGCCGTCACCGTCACCACCGACGTCATGAGCGACGAACAGCGCCGCGAACTGCGCATGTCCCTGCGCGGCGGCGTCGACGAGCCGACCATCCCCTTCACCCAGCCCGACTCCACCACCCGCGTCTACGCGGTGGCGTCGGGCAAGGGCGGCGTCGGCAAGTCCTCGATGACCGTCAACCTGGCCGTCGCCCTCGCCGCCCGCGGCTTCAAGGTCGGTGTCCTCGACGCCGACATCTACGGCCACTCCGTGCCGGGCCTGCTCGGTTCCGACCAGCGCCCCACCGCCGTCGACGACATGATCATGCCGCCGATCGCCCACGGCGTGAAGCTCATCTCCATCGGGCACTTCGTCGACGGCAACGCCCCCGTCGTGTGGCGCGGCCCCATGCTGCACCGCGCGATCCAGCAGTTCCTCGCCGACGTCTTCTGGGGCGACCTCGACTTCCTGTTCATGGACCTGCCCCCGGGCACCGGCGACGTCGCCATCTCCGTGGCGCAGCTGGTGCCGAACGCGGAGCTGCTCATCGTCACCACCCCGCAGGCCGCGGCCGCTGAGGTGGCCGAGCGCGCCGGTTCCATCACGCAGCAGACCCGCCAGCGGGTGGCCGGCGTCATCGAGAACATGGCCGCCATGGTGCTTCCCGACGGCTCGACCCTCGACGTCTTCGGCTCCGGCGGCGGGCAGCACGTCGCCGACCGTCTCTCGGTCCTCACCGGCGGCAAGGTGCCGCTGCTCGGCCAGATCCCGTTGGATCCCGCCCTGCGCGTCCACGGCGACGAGGGCACCCCCATCGCCGTCTCCGCGCCGGACTCCCCCGCGGGCAAGGCCGTCGGCGAGATCGCCGCGCAGTTGATGACCCGCCGCGAGTCCCTGGCCGGTAAGTCGCTCGGCCTGGGCGTCAACCGCTGATCCTGCGGCATTTCGTCCCGCGAAGGCCCCTCACCGATGACGGTGGGGGCCTTCGCGGGACGCTTTTCCGGCCTACGTGATGTCCGCCCAGGAGAACCCGCCGCCGGTGCCGTAGTCGCCCTTGTTCTCGGGGTTCTGGTTCTGATTCTGGCGCGCCTGCTGCTGCGAGGGCTGCGGCTGCGGGGAACGCTGCCGCGCGTCGGGGGTGTCCCGGGGATCGTCCTGCATGATCTTCTTCGGGTCGAAGTCGTCGAGGGCGGAGTCGTCGCCGTCGAACAGCGCCTTGGCGATCGCCCCGCGCGGCCCCAGGCGCGTGTACTCCGACACCTGCTCGAGCGGCTTGCGCAGCTCATCGAACTCGGAGCCGAACTCTCCGTTGAGTTCCTTCTTGGCGTTGTTGATCGCACGGCGGGCGGCGAAGACGGCGGCCCGGATGTCCTCGATCAGACCGGGCAGACGCTCCGGGCCGACGACGATGAGCGCCACGATGAGCAGCGTGACGATCTCGATCCAACCAATACTCGAAAACACATGTCCACTTTAGCCCCACGGCCGCCCCGACGGGCAGCTAGTGTCCCTGGTTGCGCTTGACCGCGCGGAGGATCATCTCCATCTTGTCCATGAGCCCCTCCGGGACCGGGGTGGGCGTCGACTCGGCGTCGGGGCCGGAGCGCGGCGGGGTGCTGGCGATGCCGGCCAGACGGGTGAGCAGGTCGTGCGGGGCGCGGACGTCCTCGCCGATGTTGGAGCCGCGGAGCCACTCGGAGGCACCGCGCTGGCGCTCGATCTCGGCGCGGCACTCGGCGCAGTGCACGAGGTGCACGCGGGCGCGGTGGCAGGCGGTGTCGGAGAGTTCACCGTCGACGAACGCCGCGACCGCCTCGAGGCTGAGGTGCTCGACGGATGCGAATTCCCGACGTCGCCGGGGCCGGCGCTTCGGCGCGCTCGGCCGCGGGATGCGCGGCAGATTGGGGCGGATCATTGCGTGCGTTCGACCTCCTTCCGCGATGGTTGCCGCCAGAATACCCCGAAAGGTCTAGCGGGTCCGCAGGAGAAGCTTCGCGCCCTCGTCCTTCTTCGCGGCGGCCTCGAGGCTCGCTCGCAGCTGGGTCCGGCCGCGGTGGATGCGGGAGCGGACGGTGCCCATCTTCACGCCGAGGGTGTCGGCGATCTCGTCGTAGGACATGCCGACGACGTCACAGAGGACGACGGCGACACGGAAGTCGGGGCTGAGCTGGTCGAGGGCGTCCTGCAGGGCAGGATCGAGGTTGGCGACGCTGTAGGCCTGCTCGGGGGTCATGTCGGTGCCGGGCACGCGCTCGTAGTCCTCGGGCAGGGCCTCCATGCGGATCTTGTTGCGGTGGCGCACCATGTCGAGGAAGAGGTTGGTGGTGATGCGGTGCAGCCAGCCCTCGAAGGTGCCCGGCTGGTAGTGCCGGATGGAGCGGAACACGCGCATGAACGTCTCCTGGGTGAGGTCCTCCGCGTCGTGCGGGTTACCGGAGAGACGGAAGGCGAGACGGTAGACGCTGTCGGCGTGTTCGGCGACGAGTTCACCCCAGCTGGGCATGTCCCCCTGGCCGGCGTCGAATGCGGCGGTTCCGGTGAGGTCCTCTGCGGCGGGCAGGGCGGCGTCCTGGGTGTGGGCGTCGTCGTTGATGCGCGTCATGCAGATCATTGTGCCGCACCCCACTGCGTATCACTACACAGGGGTCTGGCAAAGTTCTGTGAAGACCACACACGCGTCCCAATTGCCACATTACTAACAGCCTCCGTGTCTCCGGCCACGGGACACGCCGACGGACCTACACTGGTCACTGTGACTGACACGGCTTACGACGCACTGCGTTCCTACATCGAATCCACGACGGACATCCCCGAGGCGCTTCTCGACGCCCGCCGCGACGCCGAGGAGTTCGGCCTCACCGTGCCCGACGAGATGACCGGCCAGCTCCTGGCCACCCTCGCCGCCGGGTCCGGCGCGTCGAAGTCCACCGGCGCGGTCGCGGTCACCCCGGCCGCCGGTGTCGTCGGCCTGTACATCCTCCGCGGCCTCGGCGACAAGGGCACCCTGACGTGCATCGACCCCGAGGTCGAGCACCAGACGCAGGCCCGCGCCACGTTCCGCGACGCCGGGTACGCTCCCTCCCGCGTGCGCTTCCTGCCCTCCCGCCCGCTGGACGTCATGGGCCGTCTCGCCGCCGAGTCCTACCAGCTCGTCTACGCCGAGGTCGCCCCCGTCGAGCTGCCGGCGGTCGTCGAGGCCGGTTGGCCGTTGCTCACCCCGGGCGGCACCCTGGTCCTCGCCGATGCGCTTCTCGACGCCACCCTCGCCGACGATTCCCGCCGCGACCGCGCCACCGTCGCCGCCCGGGAGGCCGACGAGCTGTCCCGCTCCCTCGAGGGGGCCATCGTCACCCGACTGCCGCTGGGCGCGGGGCTGACGCTGATCACCAGGAAATAGCCGCACCGGGCCACGGGCAGTCACTCAGCTGACTGCCCGTGGCCCGGTGAACAGGAGGTCTAGACGACCTCGTTCTTGCCGACGACGACGACGCCACCGGCGGAGATCTTGAAACGAGCCTCATCGCGGGCCCGGTCGACACCGATGATCTCGCCCTCGCGGACGTAGACGTTCTTGTCCAGGATCGCGTGGCGGACGACGGCACCGCGGCCGATGCGGACGCCCGGCATGAGCACGGAGCCCTCGACGGTCGCGCCCTCGGCGACGTGGACGTCACCGGCCAGGACCGAGTTGCGGACGGTACCGCCGGAGATGATCGAACCCGGGGCGACCATGGAGGACTGGGCGATGCCGCCCTGGGTGAACTTCGCCGGCGGGAAGTTCTCGTCCTCGGTGGAATGGATCGGCCACATGCGGTTGTACAGGTTGAACACCGGGTGGACGGAGATGAGGTCCATGTGGGCCTCGTAGAACGCGTCGACGGTACCGACGTCACGCCAGTAGCCCTTGTCGCGCTCGGTGGCACCCGGGACCTCGTTGCCCATGAAGTCGTAGACGTGGGCGTCACCGCGCTCGACGAAGTACGGGATGATGTCGCCGCCCATGTCGTGGTCGGAGTCCTCGTTCTTCTCGTCGTCGAGCAGCGCCTTGATGAGGGCATCCGTGGTGAACACGTAGTTGCCCATGGAGGCGTAGGTGACGTCCGGGTCGTCCGGGGTCGACGGCGGGTCGGCCGGCTTCTCCAGGAACTCGGTGATGTTGCCCTCGTCGTCGGACTGGATGCAGCCGAATGCGGTGGCCTCCATGCGCGGGACGCGGATACCGGCCACGGAGCAGCCCTTACCGGAGGCGATGTGCTCCTCCACCATCTGCGACGGGTCCATGCGGTAGACGTGGTCCGCGCCGAAGACGATGACGTAGTCCGGCTTCTCGTCGTAGACGAGGTTGATGGACTGGACGATGGCGTCGGCGGAACCGGTGAACCAGCGCTTACCGCGGCGCTGCTGGGCGGGCACGGAGGCGATGTACTGGGACACCGGGCCGTGCAGCGACCAGGCCTGCGAGATGTGGCGGTCGAGGGAGTGCGACTTGTACTGGGTCAGGACCGCGATCTTGAGGTATCCGGCGTTGACCAGGTTCGACAGGACGAAGTCGATGAGTCGGTAGCTGCCGCCGAAGGGAACCGCGGGCTTGGCGCGGTCTTCGGTGAGCGGGAAAAGGCGCTTGCCTTCACCGCCGGCAAGGACAATGGCGAGAACGTTCGGCTGAGTCTTCACACACCCCAATCTAGGTCGTCCCCGTGGTTTTCGCCGGGGAAGATGACATTCACTCCCCATTCCCTCCCCCCTACGGGTCCCACCACCCCCGATGCCCCCTGCACGGGCAGCGGGGCGTCGCTACGCTTGGGTCCTATGAGAGTCGGAATGATGACCAGAGAGTATCCCCCGGAGATCTACGGCGGTGCCGGTGTCCACGTCACCGAGCTGACCCGCTTCATGCGTGAGATCACGGAGGTCGACGTCCACTGCATGGGCGCACCCCGCGACATGGAGGGTGTCCACGTCCACGGCGTCGACCCGGCCCTCGAGGACGCCAACGCGGCGATCAAGACCCTGTCCACCGGCCTGCGCATGGCCCAGGCGGCCGACAACGTCGACGTCGTCCACTCCCACACCTGGTACGCCGGTCTCGGCGGCCACCTCGCCGGCAAGCTGCACGGCATCCCTCACGTCGCCACCGCCCACTCCCTCGAGCCGCACCGTCCCTGGAAGCGCGAGCAGCTCGGAGGCGGCTACGAGGTCTCCTCCTGGTCGGAGAAGAACGCCATGGAGTACGCCGACGCCGTCATCGCCGTCTCCGCCCGCATGAAGGATTCCATCCTCGAGGCGTACCCGCGCATCGACGCCGACCGGGTCCACGTCGTCCTCAACGGCATCGACACCGAACTCTGGGCCCCGCGCCCCACCTTCGACGAGGCGGAGAACTCCGTGCTCACCGAGCTGGGCGTCGACCCGAACCGCCCGATCGTCGCCTTCGTCGGCCGCATCACCCGCCAGAAGGGTGTCGAGCACCTGGTCAAGGCCGCCGCCCACTTCGACGAGGGCGTCCAGCTGGTCCTGTGTGCCGGCGCCCCGGACACCCCGGAGATCGCCGCCCGCACCACCGCCCTCGTGGAGGAGCTGCAGGCCCAGCGCGACGGCATCTTCTGGGTGCAGAACATGCTCGAGCGCGACCGGATCCAGGAGATCCTCACCGCCGCCGACACCTTCGTGTGCCCGTCGATCTACGAGCCGCTGGGCATCGTCAACCTCGAGGCCATGGCGTGCGGCACCGCCGTCGTCGCCTCCGATGTGGGCGGTATCCCGGAGGTCGTCGTCGACGGCGAGACCGGCACCCTCGTCCACTACGACGAGAACGACGTGGAGACCTTCGAGCGGGAGATCGCCGAGCAGGTCAACGCCATGGTCGCAGACAGCGAGCGCGCGAAGAAGTTCGGCGTGGCAGGCCGTGACCGCACCGTCGACAAGTTCTCCTGGGCCACCATCGCCCAGCAGACCGTCGACATCTACGAGTCCCTTCGTTAGGAGCCCTGTGAGTTCATACCGACCCGAACTGCACGTCACGCCGGAGTCGGGGGTCCTGGACGCCCCCGCGGGTGTGCTCCTCGACGACGAGACGTGGCACCTGTTCCACCAGTACCGTCCCTCCCCCACCGAGCCCGCCCGCTGGGCCCACGCGGTCTCGCTCAACGGACCCTTCGACTGGGAGATCTGCGACGACGCCCTCGTCCCCGCCGGGGGCGAGACCGCCGTGCGCGCCGGTGCCGTCGTCTCCAACGGTGACGGCCTCGACCTGTACTTCACCTCCGTCACGGCCGCCGGCACCTCCATCCAGGTCGCCCACCTCGACGACCTCGACGAGGAGTGCCCCGTCTCCGACGACGAGTTCGCCGTGGACACCCGGGTCCGCCGCAACGGGGACATCATCAGCAACCGCGACGACCACGTGCGCTTCCGCTCCCCCTGCGTCGTCCCCGACTGGGAGTCCGACGAGGACCGTCACGCCGGCCACGACGGCTGGCTCATGCTGTGCGTCACCGGTAGCGGCGACGCGCCCGTCCCCGTGGTGCTCACCAGCCCCGACGGCCGGGCCTGGGACTTCGTCGGCGAGCTGTCCTACGCCGGTGACCCCGGCTTCGACGCCTCCGCCATCGTCGTCGGCCCGCGCATCATCCGACTCCGCGACGAGGTCGACGGCCACATCTACGACGTCCTGCTCGTCACCCTCGAGGACTCCGGTGTCGACGTCTCCGGCTACCTCGTGGGCACCCTGCGCGACGCCGAGTTCGAGGTGAAGACCCCCTTCACCCGCATCGACCACGGCCACGACTTCACCCGCCCCCGCAACACCAACGTCACCCCGGGCACCGTGAAGCCGGAGAAGCGCTACCTGCAGTCCGTTATCTTCGGCCTGCTCAACGGCACCGGCCGCCGGGACGACCCCTCCGGGCACCTGTCCCTCGCCGAGGAGGGCTGGGCGAACTGCCTGTCCCTTCCGCGCGTGGTCACCCTGCAGGGCGGGCTGGTGTTCCAGACCCCGCCGGCGGGGCTGCCCGACGCGATCAGCCAGTCCGAGGCTGCCCGCTCGTGGACCGGACTGTGCGAGATCCCTGCCGGATCGACCCTCACCGCGACGCTTGTCGACGCCGCCGGCCGCCCCGCCGCCACCGTCACCCATTCCGGTGCGCAGCTGGTCATCGACCGGTCGATGAACCCCCACCACAGCGGCGACCCCGTCGCCACGGCCGAGCTGGCGGAGGGCGACTCCGACTCACTGTCGATCTTCGTCGACGGCTCCACGGTGGAGGTCTTCGCCGACGGTGGTGCCGTCACCATGGCCAGCCGCGTCTACATCGACGGCGGCTGCGCCGAGATCCGCGTGGAAACCACCGGCGACGCCGAGGTCGAGCAGTACTGGAGCCGCGGCCCCGGCTCCGTCTAGGTCTAGGCCCGGCCCATCCGCGTGAGATGGGCGCGGGCCGTGACCTGCATGGTCTCCGGCAGGTCTGCGATACGGCGGGCCAGCTCCCCGGCCTCGATGTGACGGGCGGAGGGGCTCATGCCGATCTGCGCGGCGATGGACTCCTTGTCCAGGGTCATGGGGAACTCGATGAGCTCCGGCTCCGTCACGGGGGCGAGATGCCCGGCGGCCTGCTCGAGGAGGCGGTCAATCTTGCCCTCCTCCACGTCGAGGATGCCCAGCGGCTCACGCAGCTCGGCGAGGTGACCGCGGTCGGCGGTGAGGAAGATCGCCTGCCCACCCTCGGTGAGTACGCGGGCGAACTCCGCGGCGTTGCGCGGGGCGAACACGACGGTGATCGCGTCGACGGAGGTGTCCCGCATCGGCAGGCGCTCCCACACGTCGGCCACGACGGCACCGACCCGCGGGTGACAGCGGGCCAGGTGCTTCGCCGCGTGGACGGAGATGTCCATGCCCACGCCGCGGGCCCCCTCGACGTCGTCGAGGGTGTGGGATAGGTAGTAGCCCGTGCCCGCGCCGATCTCGGCGATGACGGGGCAGGCGGTGTCGGGGACCGCGGCGTCGTCGAGTGCATCGTGCGCGCCCGCGGTGACCGCCTCCACGAAGGGTGCGAAATGCCCGCGGGACAGGAACGTCTCGCGGGCGAGAACCATCTCCATGCTGTCACCCTGGTGGCGGAGACCGGCGCCGGCGGCGAGGGTCACATATCCCTGTCGGGCCACGTCGAAGGAGTGGCCGGACTCGGAGACCAGGCGGGTGAAGTCGTCCGCGCCGGACAGCGGGGTGCCGTCGGCGGGATCGGCGAGCACGTCGATGATGTCGGAGAGCATGCCTCACAGCATACCTCCGGAGATTGTCTAGCCTTCAGCCGCTGCGGTCAGCAGGGCGCCGAGCTCGGCGGCCTCCTCCTTGCTCATCTCGACGACGAGGCGTCCGCCACCGTCCGACGGGATCCGCATCACGATCTTCCGGCTCTCCTCCACTGCCTCCATGGGTCCGTTGCCGGTACGCGGCTTCATAGCTGCCATAGTCAGTTGGCTCCTTCTTGAGTGATCGTCTACCCTGACCAGTTTAGTCCTTTTTCGGATCGGGGAGGCGGGCCGCCAGCGCCGCGATGACCTCGTCGACCTGTTCCGGCCGGTAACCGCGGGGGACGATCTCGAACTCGATGCCGTCGATGTCCCCCTCCGTGACGGCCCGCAGGTTGGCCTCGCGGGTGGCGTCCGGGTCGAGCGGCTCGAGCAGCTCCCCGCGCCCGAACACGCTCCCCCACAACCACGTGCCGATGGCGGTGAGCGCGAGCAGCAGGACGATGAGCAGCAGCCAGGAGATCATGGCTGCAGGATATCCGACAGCGGGGGCCGCGCCCCGACACCCCGGCCCAGCAGCGTCGCCGCCACAACGTCGGCCATGGGGGCCAGCTCCGCGAGGGGGCGGTTGCGGTGCCGGCGCACCCCGAGGTCGACCTGGGTGACGGCGGTGGGGCCGTGGAGGCGGGCGACGTCGAGAAGCAGGCCGGCCTCGACGCCGTAACCGGCGGCGAACGGCAGGCGCAGAGCGGTGGCCCGGCGGACGGCGTACTCGCCGGCGAGCGGCTGGTTGATGTGCGCGAGCTGCGGGTGCAGGACCCGGATGAGGGGTTTCGCGGTGAGCTCCGTGACACGCCCCCCACCGGTGGGCTGCCCGCGGAAGGTGCGGCGGTAGTCGGCCTTGACGAGATGGATGCGCGGGTCGGCGAAAGGGGTGGTCAGGGCAGTGACCATGCCCGCGGCGGGGCGCTCGAGGTCGGCGTCGATGAACACGACGATGTCCCCGGTGGCGGCCGCCACCCCACGCCACAGCGACTCCCCCTTGCCCGGCTGCGGGGGGATCTCCGGGAGGACAGCACGCCAGTTGAGCACCGTCGCTCCGGCGGCGGTGGCCTCCTCGGCGGTGCAGTCGGTGGAGTCGGCGTCGATGACGAGAACCTCGTGGGGGGCGTCGGCCAGCACCGCCGCGACCACCCCGGCCACGGTGGGGGCCTCGTTGAGGGCGGGGATGACGACAGAGACCCTCACGCCAGCCCCCGGATCGTGTGCAGCGGCGGGGCGTCGCCGGCGATGGCGGCCGTCATGCGGATGACGTCGACCGTCTCGGCCACCTCGTGGGAGCGGAAGGCGGCGACCCCGCGGGCGGCGGCCCAGGCGGTGGCGGCGAGTGTCCCGGCGACGCGCTCCCCCACCGGGCGGTCGACGGTCTCCCCGACGAAGTCCTTGTTGCTCAGGGCCATGAGGACGGGCCAGCCGGTGGCGACGATCTCGTCGATACGCCGCAGCAGCTCCAGCCCGTGGAAGGTGTTCTTGCCGAAGTCGTGCGTCGGGTCGAGGAAGATCGACTCCTCCGGGACGCCCAGCGTCACGGCGCGCTCGGCGAGGCGGGTGGTTTCGGCGATGACGTCGGCGACGACGTCGTCGAAATGCACCCGGTGGGGGCGCGTGCGCGGCCGCACCCCACCCGTGTGCGAGCAGACGTAGCCGACCCGGTGCTGGCCGGCGACCTCGACGAGCTCCGGGTCGTAGCCCGCCCACGTGTCGTTGACCAGGCCGGCACCCGCCCGGATGGCTGCGTCGGCGACGGATGCCCGCCACGTGTCCACGGAGATGAGCACGTCCGGGTGGCGCTCGGCGACGGCGGCGATGATCGGCACGACGCGGTCGATCTCCTCCGCCGCGTCCACCGACGAACCGGGGCCCGCCTTGACGCCGCCGATGTCGACGATGCGCGCCCCCTGCGCGATGACGTCGTCACAGCGGCGCAGGGCGGCGTCGTCGGCGAAGGTGGCGCCCTTGTCGTAGAAGGAGTCCGGGGTGCGGTTGACGATCGCCATCACCGCGGGAAGATGACTGTCCACGGGATCTAGCAGCGGCTGTCGTGCTTCTCCATGACCTCGGACACCGGGGTGTACTGGTCGCGGGTCTCCGGCTCGGCGAGACGCTGATCCGACATGACGCGGTGCGCCTCGACGATGTGCTCGACGGCCTCCTCCACGGAGTCGGTGACGAGGAACAGGTCCATGTCCTCCGGGGAGATGAGCCCCTCGGCGAGGACGCGCTCCCGGATCCAGTCGATGAGCCCACCCCAGAACTCGGTGCCCAGCAGGACGATCGGGAAGTTGGTCACCTTGCCGGTCTGCACCATGCACAGCACCTCGAAGAGCTCGTCGAGGGTGCCGAAACCACCCGGCAGACAGACGAACGCCTGCGAGTACTTGAGGAACATCGTCTTGCGGGCGAAGAAGTAGCGGAAGTTCAGGCCCAGGTCGACCCAGTTGTTGAGGTGCTGCTCGTGCGGGAGCTCGATGCCCAGGCCGACGGACAGGCCGTCCGCTTCGTGGGCGCCGCGGTTGGGGGCCTCCATGAGGCCCGGACCGCCGCCGGTGACGACGGCGTACTCGGCGTCGACGAGCGCCTTACCCAGGTCACAGCCCTGCTGGTACCAGGGGTGCCCCTCCGGGATGCGGGCCGAACCGAAGACGGTGACGGCCTTCGGCATGGAGGCCAGGGCGTCGAAACCGGCGACGAACTCACCCTGGATGCGCAGGATGCGCCACGGGTCGGCGTGCAGCCAGTCGTGGTCGGAGCCGAGCTCCAGCAGACGCTGGTCGTAGGTCGACTTCTTCTCCCCGTCGGTGCGCAGCAGCATGGGGCCGCGCAGCATCCGGGCCTTGTCGGGATCGGGAGTGATGTTCGGAGCCATAATCCTCAAACCTAGCTGTTTCCGACGGGTCGCGCCGGGGTGAGGAAGTCCCGCAGCTGCGTCGCCACCCGCGTGATGTGCTCGACCGGTACCTGCTCCTCCTGGCGGTGCGCGTACGAGGGGTCGCCGGGGCCGAAGTTGACCGCCGGAACACCCAGCTCGGCGAAGCGGGCGACGTCCGTCCAGCCGTACTTGGCCTTCACCTCGCCGACCTGCGCGATGAGCGCCGCGGCCGCCGGCTTGTCCAGCCCCGGGTGGGCGCCCGCCACGGAGTCCTCGAGGGTGACCTCGTACCCCTCCAGATGCTTCTCGACGCGCGCCAGCGCCTCCTCCGCCGTGAGATCCGGCGCGAAACGGTAGTTGACCAGGGCGTACGCCTCGTCGGGGATGATGTTGGTGGCCAGGTAGCTCTCCAGCTTCACGACGTTGAGCCCCTCCCGGTAGACGCAGCCGTCGATGTCCACCTCGCGGTTGTCCCACTCGGCGATCCGCTGGATGGCGGGGGCCAGCTTGTGGGCGGCGTTGTCGCCGAGCCAGCCGCGGGCCGAATGGGCGCGCCTCCCGCGGGTGGTGACGCGCACGCGCAGGGTACCCTGGCAGCCGGCCTCGACGATCGCCCCGGAGGGCTCACCCAGCAGTGCCAGATCACCCTGCAGCCACTCGGGGTCGCTGGCCGCCAGGTGTCCGAGCCCGTTGAACTGGCTGTCGACCTCCTCGCACTCGTAGGCGATGACGGTCAGGTCGAAGGCCAGGTCCGGGGAGGTGGCCAGGGTGGCGAACAGGTGCAGGTACACCGCCAGGCCCGACTTCATGTCGACGGTGCCGCAGCCGTACATGACGCCGTCGACGAGCCGGTGGGGGACGTTGTCGGCGATGGGCACCGTGTCCAGGTGGCCGGCGAGGACGACCCGCTCCGCCCGGCCCCGGTCGGTGCGCGCGGCGACGGTGTTGCCGCGGCGGATGACCTGGACACCGGGGACGTCGATAAGCGCCTGCTCCACCAGATCAGCGATGTGTTTCTCCTGGTGGGAGGGGCTGGGGATGTCCACCAGCGCGGCGGTGAGGGCGACGGGGTCGGAGGTCAGATCGAGGGGTTTCACCTGACCCAGGGTACCCAGGGTCACTGAAGGTGTGTGGGCGCGGAGCGCACCGTAGACTCTGGAGATATGACAACACAGGGAGCAACCGCGGTCGGGATCGCCAACATCGCCATGGATGGCACCATTCTGGACACCTGGTACCCCGAGCCCGACCTCGTCGACGGCACCGGACTCGTCTCCGGCACCGAGCGACTCGGCGCCGCCGACATCCCCGACAGCATGCTCAAGCTCGTGCTCCTCGACGAGGACCGCATGGTCGAACAGGTCGCCGTCCGCACCACCATCG
>LSQX01232858.1_pt1 | contig 27741 bp, 20 predicted proteins | sample 654561 | NCBI WGS metagenome assembly LSQX01 (sample SAMN04489861, study PRJNA283612) | anaerobic digester metagenome | isolation source: 4 biogas reactors fed with cattle manure at either 37C or 55C with and... | place: Denmark: Kongens Lyngby | collected 2014
TCGGAATAAAAAAAGTGAAGCTGAACATTTTGTTTTATTTTTTTGAACGTATTTTCTATTGTCCATCGATATTTATAAATTCGAGCAATTTCTTCAGGTGTGATATTCCAATTATTGGCTATAAATTTATATTTTCTACCTTTTTCATCTTTATAATAAACCAAACGTAAACAAAGGGGAAAAACTTGCTTATTCTTTTTATACTGCAAATGGATGTGTTCCTCTTTAAACACTCCATATTCTCCTTTTTGCAACTCCTTTTCAAATATGATTTCCTGCAATTCATATTTGGCATTATCTTTTAATCTGCACACAAAGTTGACCCCATCTTCTGTCCATTGTGCAAATTGCTCGTAAAAATTGTATGCTTTATCAAAAACTAACATGCTGCCTTTAGGAGGATTTAAATATGCTAAAAACTTTTTATCGTGCATTTTAGCCTCACTAATTTTTACAAATTGTGGCGTATCGCTATGTACATCGGTCAGCATATGCACCTTTAAGCCTCCTTTTTTCTTACCATCACCTTTTGGATTACGACCTAAGCCTTTCATAATATCAGAAAACAAGGTGATTGTAGTAGAATCAAAAGCATAAAATTTTGAAAAACTTACATCTTCTTTTCGGCTGACCGACAAAATAGGCTTGAAATGTTCGATTAAAGCCAAATAATACAATCTGAAAAGTTTTTCACTTCTATCGCGTAAGGCATCTCCTACTGTACTTTTTGCTGGGGAACATTCCATACCTAAATAATTTAACCTCCCCGATAAAGCTCGCATTCCATCACATACTTCAGCCATAGAATCACATCGTGAAAAGATACCAAATAGCATAACAATTAATTGATCCCAAGAAAAGAAAGTTTTATAATAACGATTAGTTCCTAATTGATTTACTAATAAATCAAATTTGTCTTTTGGTAAAATTTTTAAGATTTGTTTAAAAATCGGCTGACCGACTAAATTTTTTGTTGTATTTTTGCTCATAGTTGTAATTATATGTTTTTAGTGATACAAAATTACAACTATGGGGCGAGATTTCGATCAAGCCCCTTTATTTATTTTAAATTTTTTAATATTTTTGTCGGTTAGTAGTGCTTATTTATTTAGTAGTGCTTATTTATATAGTTGTGAATTTTGATTGGTATAAAATGTTGATGTTCGCTTGGATACTATGGATTTTAACTTTAAATTTGCAACAGTTCAAGTTTTATTAATTTAAAAATTGAATTGTTATGAAAAAAGTTGTAAAATATTTAGGTTTTGTAATTAGTCTGATTGTACTATTTTTATTTGTTAGTTGTGAAAAAAACATAGAATATGAATCTCCAACATATTTCTATTCAACAACGAAAATACAAACAATTAATCCTATTGATAGTGTGGGTATTATGCACAACAATGCTTTGGGGTATTTTTTATTAAATGACAGTATAGTGCTAGATAGTGCTTTTCTATACATAGTAGATTATTTTGATAGCTTTGCTGATACTACAACTATGACTACAATTGATGAATTATACGATTTTACGGACAGTAGTATGTTTAATTTTAGTATTTCTTATGTGATAACAAATTATTTAAAACCAAATGGTTTGGTTGATAGTTTGCAAATTGAGTACTTATTGGAGTTGGAAGATATAATTGTAAATTTTAACACATTATTTGGCTATAATAGGATGTTAAGCGCTTTAGAAAGTACTTTAGCACGTGATAACTCATTTGCTAATGTTTACGATAAGGATGTAATTTGGGGAGCAATTTCAATAGCTAGATACAGTGGAACTTTTTGGTATGATTATAGAGACGGTATTTTAAAACAAAATAATATTCGAGATACTGAGCCGCCTGAGTATGAAGGAACGTGGATTGGTAAGGTTACAGCAGATGTGGTTGGTTGGTTCCAAGGTTTTTTTGAAAGACCCTATAATCAGAAATGGCGACCATTTAGACGTGCTTCGCAAGGTTCAGCTAGCGCATCGAGCAGATATGTAACAGAACATACGCTGACAGAATAATAATAGTATTTATGCATGAAATAAAATAAATATGAAAGTAAGTTTCTTTTTTTTTTGCAATATGGTTTTTAATATTTTCAAATATTAATAGTGTTTTTTCATCTGAAATTTTTAAATTAAAACTTCTTGATAAGGAAACACACAAGCCTATAAGTAATGCAATAGTTTTTTGCGACAATAAAATTATTTCCGTTTCAGATTCTCTTGGTTTTTGTGAAATTCAAAAACAGAATAATCAAAATTCTAAGTTCTTTTCAATTCAATCAATAGATTATCGTCTAAAACAGTTTGAATTTTCAAATTTGAATACTGATCATGAAAATATTGTTTATCTCAATGGGTTTCAAGAAGTTCCAGCAGAATCTATCTCAAATATTAAATCCCTTGAAGACTTGGTGTTGCAATCAATCGAAAACAATATTTCTCTAAATGTTTCTCATCATAATTTTGTTGCAGATTATACTCAATTTGAGTCTTATTATGTTGGAAATAAATTGCATAGCAGTAAAAAATTTAATGAGTCTGTCTCCCTAAAGAGTAATAAGCACAAAAAACTTATTTTTACAAATAAATTTTCGAAAAACATTAATAATTCACTCAAGTACCTATTAGCAAACCATCCTGTAAAATATAAGGATTTGAATGTTATTCGCAAAAATACTTCTTATGATTATTCTATTCATAGTGTTTATCATAATAGTGATATCAATTCTGACATACTAGAAGTAGTTGCGACTAATAAAACTAAAAAAGATATTTATTCCGAAACGGTATATTTTACCATTAGGTTGCAAGACACTGTGTTAATACAATTTCATTCATTGTACTCTCATTATAGTAGCGAATCTCCTAATATTCAATATCCTAATGTTTTTATAAATTATTCTTTTATGCAATACGATGAACTGTTTCCTTTAATTATTTCAAATCATTATAAATATAGTTCTCGTAATAGAAAAAATAATGATTTTGAACAAAATATATACTCAAGTTTGTTTATCAATAAATAGACTTAATAATTAGAAAATATTTGGACTAAGCCAAAAATCAAAATCCTTTGTTGAATAAAAATAAAAAAAAGTGATTTTGTTTAAAAATTTTCTTAATTTTACGCCTTAATACACTTTTAAAAAAAATTAGCAATGGATGAACAAAACTTTGACCCTAAATTGTCAGAAACAAATCAAAAAGACATAGTTTGTAAAAATTGTGCTGCAAAATTAGTTTTTGAACCTGGAACTACTTCTTTAACTTGTCCTTATTGTGGAACATTTAATGAAATAGAAGTTAGAGATGAGAAAATTGAAGAACTAGATTTTGAAGAATTTTTAAAACAAGCAGAACAAGGTTCAGATTTAGAAGAAATTGCCACAATTTCTTGTGATGCCTGTGGGGCTGTTACTACTTTAGAGAAAAATGTGGTATCAAGCGATTGTCCATTTTGTGGGAATAAACTAATTGTAAAAAATGAAAGTAGCTCAAAAATAATTAAACCTAAATCTTTACTACCTTTTAAAGTTACTTCAAAAGAAGCTATAGATAATTTTAAAAAATGGGTTAAAAAACTGTGGTTTACTCCCACAGGTTTTAAAAAACGTGCTACGCAATCTAACAAAATATCTGGAATGTATTTGCCTTATTGGACTTATGATTCAGATACTAATACTGTTTATAAAGGACAAAGAGGTATTGATTATCAAGAAACTCAAACTTATACTGACAGTAGTGGAAAATCTCAAACTAGGACAGTTACAAAAACCCGTTGGACAAATGTTAGCGGTAATGTTGACGTGTTTTTTGACGATGTTTTAGTGCTTGCTAGTAAATCTTTACCACAAAAAAATACTGATGTATTAGAACCTTGGGATTTAGAAAATTTAATTCCTTATGACGAAAAATTTTTGTCCGGCTTTAGAGCTGAAACTTATGCCGTAGGATTAGAAGATGGATTTAGTAAGGCTAAAATAAAAATGAATCCGGTAATTGAAGAGCATATTTGCAGAGATATTGGCGGAGATAGACAGAGAATTAATTACAAAAACGTTACTTATTCAAATATAACTTTTAAACATACTTTGTTGCCTATTTGGATTAGTGCATATCGTTTTAAAAATAAATCTTACCGTTTTATTGTTAATGGCAGAACAGGTAAAGTTCAAGGAGAAAGACCTTGGTGCTGGTGGAAAATTGCTCTATTGATTATTGCTATTATTGGAGCCATTGTTTTATTGGCATACTTAGGTGGTGAATAATAATTTTTAACTTAAATTTTATAAATATGAAAATCAATTTTTTTAACCTTTTATTTATTGCAACACTTGTTTTTAGTTTGAGTGCTTGTGGCAATAAAAATAAAGAGGAAGCTAAACAAGTAGAATTAACAGAAATGCAAAAACTAGTAGCCGATTATGCAGAAGTTGAACTTTATGCAAATTTAGACCATTTAACTGATGGAGACAGACAGGCTCTTGTGAAACTTATAGAAGTTGCCGAAATCATGGATAATTTATTTTGGAAAGACGCAATTGGCGACAAAGATGAGTTTTTAAATTCTATAGAAAATGAAGATGCTTTAAAGTATGCATTAATTAATTATGGACCTTGGGATAGATTAAATGGAAATCAAGCTTTTATTGACGAATTTAACGAAAAACCTTTGGGAGCAAATTATTATCCTAATGATATTACAAAAGAAGAGTTCAACTCTTTTGACAATCCTGACAAAATGAGCTGGTACACTTTAATACGTAGAGATGATGCTGGTAAATTAAAATGTGTATGGTATCACGAAGAATATGCACAAGAAATTGAAAGAGCAGCTCAACTTTTAGATGAGGCAGCTGAATTAGTTAGCGATAAAGAATTTCAAACTTACTTACGTTTGAGAGCAACAGCTTTACGTACTGATGATTATCTTACAAGTGATTTAGCTTGGATGGATATGAAAAATAATAAAATTGATTTTGTTGTTGGTCCTATAGAAAGCTATGAAGACGCATTTATGGGTGTAAAAGCAGCTCATTCCGGACAAATTTTAATAAAAGATTTAGAATGGAGTAAAAATATAGAACATTTTAACGAAATTTTACCACAACTCCAAGCAGGATTGCCAGTTCCACCAGAGTACAAAACAGAATCTGCAACAAATTCTGGCGATATGAATGTTTATAATGCAATTTATTATGGTGGCGATTGTAATTCAGGAAGTAAAAATATTGCAATAAATTTACCTAACGACCCAAGAGTTCACGCAACTAAAGGATCTAGAAAACTACAATTGAAAAATTCTATGGAAGCTAAATTTAATACAATTTTACTTCCAATAGCTGAGTTGTTAATTGATGAAACTCAATTAAAACATGTAAAATTCGAAGATGCATTTTTCCAAAATGTAATGTTTCATGAAGTTGCTCATGGTTTAGGAGTAAAATATACAATCAATTCTAAAAAAGCTGTTCGTGAAGCTTTAGAAGAATATTATAGCCCAGTAGAAGAAGCAAAAGCAGATATTGCTGGCTTATACATGGTTACTCAACTTTACGAAATGGGCGAATTTCCAGAAAAAGATTTAATGGATAATTATGTTACATTTATGGCTGGAATTTTCCGTTCTGTACGTTTTGGCGTAGCAAGTTCACACGGAAAAGCTAATATGATGGAATTTTACTATTTAAAAGAAAGAGGAGCTTTTGTTAAAAATGAAGAAACAGGCAAATATTCTGTTAATTTCGAAAAAATGAAAGCAGCAGTTGCAGAAATGGTAAACGATATTATTGTTATCCAAGGTGATGGAAATCTTCAAGCTGCAAAAAATTGGGTTGACACAAAAAGTAATATAGATGAAGAACTACAAAAAGACCTTGATAAAATTGCACAAGCCGGAATCCCAAAAGATATTGTCTTTAAACAAGGCGTAAAAGTTTTGGGATTAGACTAATAAAATACAAAAATATAAAAAGAGGGCGGTTTAAACTGCTCTTTTTTTATAGAAGAAAAATCACTTCTAATAATTAATAAATTTAATTATTTTTGTCGCAGTTTAAATCTATGAGAAACTTATTTTTTACATATTTTATTTTTCACATTCTTTTAGTTTGTATTGGTAAAGATTCATTTTCACAATATCTTAGTAGTAATGAATTTATTTCAGATTTAAAAACTAATTTAAGCTTATTTAAATATGATAATGAAACGGTTTTAAAATATTGCGAGGATATAAATTTTTCTAAACTTTATGGAGATTCTGAATTTGTAAACCTTGGAAATGAAACTTATGCTTTAAATAATATTTCATTTAATTTTTATTCGGACTTACAAAACCTTGATTATAAAACTAAATGTTTATTGCTTTATGCCTTAGCTGATTTAAGAACCAAAACAAGTTTTTTGCAAGATTATTCGGATTCTTTGAAAAATTTAGAGTATTTGCCTTTTTTAGTTTCTCGTTTAAATAAATATTATGTAAATTCTACAACTGCCTACGGTTTTTGGGCTTTACAATTTATGCCGGCACTTCGTTATGGATTGTGTATTGATACTTGTTACGACCAACGTTTGGATGCGAAAATAAGCTCAAGAGTTGCAGGAAAATATTTAATGGATTTACATAATTCTTTTGGCTCTTGGGATTATGCAGTTATGGCTTATGTATCTTCCCCTGCTATTATGCGTAAAGCTATGAAAAATACAGATTCTTTTGACGAAGCATTAAAGAAAATGGATATTAATTATCAAAATTATTTTTACCATTATTTGGCTATAGTAAAATGGTTTAGTGAAAATGAAATTATAAATCCTGCATTTTACGTTTCGGAAAGTTATAGCCTTACCGATACGATTTTTATTAAAGACAGACTGCATTTTGAACAAATTTCTGAATATTTAGAATTAGACTTGAAAATACTAAAAAAAATCAACCCTTTATTTACTGGTAATATTATCGATGGGCGAAAGTCTGAAAAAGAAGTTTATTTGCCCTTAGGATATAAAGATAAATTTTATTCAAATATAGACTCAATTTTGGTTTTTAAAGATTCGGTTTATTTTCCTGTTTTTATTATGCCAAATTTCAGTAATACTTCTAATTCAAATTATGTTTCTATAAGTCCAGGAAAAGGATATGAAGAAATTAAATATACAATTCAAACAGGCGACAATTTAGGTTATATTGCTCAAAAATATTCTGTAAAAATTTCGGATTTACAAGATTGGAACAATATTAAAGGTACAAATATTTATGCAGGAAAAGTTTTAAGTATTTGGGTAAAAGAGGATTCTAAACTTATTGTAGAAAATTCAAAACCAAATAGCAATGATAATAATAATACCGCTGAGCCTAAGAAATTTGATTTTAAGGATTATGAATTAGTAGAAACAATAACAATTGAAAAAGGAGATTCTTTATATAAAATATCTCAAAATTACTCATGGGCAAGTGCAGAGGATATTATGTACTGGAATGGAATAAATGATGCTTCAAAATTACAAATTGGTCAAAAATTACAAATTTATAAGAAAAAATAATGAAAGTTAGGCATGTTTTATATTTTGTTGTTTCTGTTATTGTCTTATTAGCAATATTAATGTTTATTTTTCCAAAAGAAGGAATTAGAATAAATAAGAATTGGGTTTTGCATTTTCCTAGCTTTGATGAAATGTTTTTAAGTAGTAAAAATAAAAAAATAGATGCAGACTCTTTAATAAATAGTCAGATAGATATAAACGAACTTATGCCTGAAACAGAAATTGATTTAATAGATAATATCGATTTTGCCGAATTAAAAAAATCTGTAACTCCTCTTGAATTTCCGGAAAATAATCCTTATGTTTTGGATGTTTTTTATTCTAAACTACATAATATTAATAGCGAAAAAACTGTTAGAATTATGCATTATGGAGATTCTCAAATTGAGGGGGATAGAATTAGTTCTTTTTTGCGTAATAAATTTCAAACTCGTTATGGCGGACTTGGCATAGGATTATGTTCGCCTGTAGTAGTTTATTCCCAATTTAGTTTAAAACAATCAAATTCTTCAAATTGGTATCGTTTTAATGGTTTTGCTTATAGTGAGAATTACTCTCCTCACAAAAAATATGGTCCTATGATTGCATATAATCGTTTTGCTCCTATAAGTGATTCTGCAACTTGGGAAGCAACAACAAAATATAGTGCTTGGTTAGAGTTTAGTGAGTCAGACTTAGGATATTCCAATACTAAAAGTTTTAAAAATATTGCGATTTATTATGGAAATTCTAAGGACAAAGTTCAGATTAAAGTAATTTCTGACGGTATAGAGCTTGCCCTTGATTCTTTGGAAGCTGGAGAGGATTTGTATGTTTATAGATATAAGTCTGATTCTTATTTGAATAATTTAAGATTAGAGTTTGAGGCTTATGATAGTCCTGATTTTTATGCAGTTTCATTAGAGGATGAATCTGGAGTTTTTGTTGATAATATTGCTTTAAGAGGAAGTTCTGGAACTGTGTTTACAACTACAGATGGTAGTTTATTAGCTAATTCGTTTGCAAATTTAGGGGTTGACCTTTTTATTTTACAATTTGGAGGAAATGTTGTTCCTTATATTGAGGATAAAAAAAGTGCAGAAGGATTTGCAAATAATTTTTATTACCAATTAGCATTTCTAAAAAATGTAGTCCCTGATGTAAATATTATTGTTATTGGTCCAAGTGATATGGCTACGAAAATAAAAGATAATTATCAAACATACCCAAATTTAGAAAATATTGTGAACGAGTTGAGAAAAGCCACTCATAGAGCAGGTTGCGTTTATTGGGATATGTATAAAGCAATGGGAGGTGAAAATTCTATGATTGCATGGGTTAATGCAACCCCTCAATTAGCAAGTCCGGATTTTGTTCATTTCACACCAAATGGAGCAAATGTAGTTGCAAATATTTTTTATAATTCGCTTATTATTAATTATGCAGAATATTTAGAAAGGATGAATAATGCTGAATAGTGTGAAATTATTTATTTTATGCAGTTTAAGTTTTTTTATTCTGCAAAATCGACTTGAAGCCCAAGATTTAAGGCATTTATTCTCTGAATATAAATATGAGTATCTTCAGTATGATTCTTGTTATTTGGAAAGCTATGGTGATAATAAAAATTTTGATAAATTTTATTCAAAACTAGAAAAACTTAATTTTACAGGAGAAGGACAAATTTCTATTTTGCACTTAGGTGGTTCTCATATTCAAGCTGGTATTTGGTCTTGGCAAATGCGTAAAAATTTTGAAAATATGATGCCTGGAATGGAGGGGGCACCTGGCTTGGTTTTCCCTTTTAGTATTGCAAAAACTAACCACCCTTTTTATTATACTTCTAAAATTGAAGGCGAATGGGAGTTTGAAAGAATTACAGATAAAGAACCAAAAATTGATATAGGACTTTCAGGTATAACTGCTTTTACTGAGGACAGCATAGCTTCTATTATAATTAGTTTTAATTCTGTTTCAGAAATCCATAAGCATAAATTTGATAAATATAGTGTTTTTCATAATCTTGAAGATACCACTTGGCTTTTAAAAGTTAAACCTGAAAATCTTTTAGACACAATAATTGTAAATTTTGATATTGGGGCAAGTGAATTTTATTTTAAGGAAAAATTAGATTCTGTTCAGATTTATATTTCAAAAAAAGATTCTTGCGAAACTAAGTTTTATTTTTACGGGGCATATTTAGAAAATTCAGAACCTGGAATTAATTATAGCGCTGTAGGAATAAATGGTGCTTCAACAACTTCATACTTAAAAGCCGATTTGTTTGAACAACATTTAAAAGCAGTAAACCCGGATTTAGTTATACTTTCAATTGGAGTTAACGATGCAGCAGGAAAAAACTTTAAAGAGTCAGTATACATTGAAAACTACAAAAAAATTATTGATAAAATTTTGAATATAAGTCCTGATTGTGCAATTTTGTTGACTACTAATAATGATTTTTATTATTATAGGGGAGGGGTAAATCCTTTTTCTAGTGAAATTTATAGAAGTATGAAAACTTTAGCAAATTTTTATGGTGCTAGTCTTTGGAATTTGTATAGAGTTATGGGTGGACAAAAATCTATAAATTTATGGCGAAAAGATGAATTAGCAAATAAAGATAGAATACATTTTACAAGAGATGGATATATAGTTGTTGCAGATTTATTGTTTGATGCTATTATTAAAGATTTTGCAGAGTTTTTACAAAAAAGTAAAAAATAAAGAAAAATATTGTTATGAGTTTTTTAGAATTTATTAAAAATATATTTTATTATAGTGAAGAAGCTCCTTTAATTTTCACAAGATTTTTCTTTTGGGGATTTTTTGCAGTGGTTTTATTAGGCTATAGCCTTGTTCATAAGCGTTTTACTTTAAGATCTTTGTATTTATTAGTATTAAGCTTGTTTTTTTATTATAAATCTAGTGGTTTTTTCTTTTTCCTATTGATTTTCAGCACTTTTGTTGATTACTATACCGGAATGGGTATTCATAGGGCAAAATCAGAAATATCCAGAAAATTATTATTAGCTTTAAGTGTTTTTATAAATTTATTTTTACTTTCATATTTTAAATATACATATTTTTTCACTTCTGTTATAAATGATCTGTTTGGTACTAGCTTGGTTGCCTATAATTATTTAGCAGATTTTTCAAATCTTTTGACAGGTTCGCATTTTGATACTTCTAGAATATTTTTACCTGTGGGCATTTCTTTCTACACTTTTCAAACAATGTCATATACTTTGGATATTTATAAACGAAAAATGGAGCCTGTGAAAAATATTATTGATTTTGGCTTTTATGTTTCGTTTTTTCCGCAATTAGTAGCTGGTCCAATAGTAAGGGCTTCGGAATTTATACCCCAAATTTATAAAAAATTCCAATTGTCGCGTTATGAGTTTGGCTTAGCAATTTTTATGATTTTAAAAGGACTTGTTAAAAAAATTGCTATTGGTGATTATATTGCTGTAAATTTTGTTGATAGAATATTTGCTAATCCTGAAATGTATTCAGGTTTTGAAAGTTTTATGGCAATGTTGGGTTATTCTTTACAGGTTTATGTCGATTTTTCAGGATATACTGATATAGCAATTGGAGTAGCTTTATTACTGGGATTTAGATTAAGTCAAAATTTTAATTCGCCTTATAAAGCAAAAAACTGCGGAGAATTTTGGTCGAGATGGCATATTTCACTTTCTTCTTGGTTAAAAGATTATTTATATATTCCTTTGGGTGGAAATCGTAATGCAAGTGTTGGAACATGGGTGAATTTTGTACTTATTTTAGGGATTTTTGCATTATTGGCCGCTAACTTTTGGGTGAGTATAGGTTTGTTGGTTTTTGCACTAATAGTGTTTTTATTAATATTAATTTTTCCAAAAGTTAAGAAAAATATTATTACCAATATAAACTTGATGATTACAATGCTTTTAGGTGGTTTGTGGCATGGTTCAAGTTGGAACTTCCTTATTTGGGGTGGATTAAATGGATTGGGTATTGTAGTTTATAAATTTTGGAGAAAAATATCGCCTTGGGAAAAGTATAATAATGTGTTGGCAACAATATGGAAAATAACTTTAACTTTTGGATTTATCACTTTTACACGTGTGTTTTTTAGAGCTCCAGATTATGAAACAGCAGCTACAATGTTGCATAGAATATGGAATAATTTTAGCCCTGAAATAATTCCAGCTGTTATGGCAGGCTATTATAAAGTTTGGTTAATAATGCTTTTTGGTTTTGTTACTCACTGGTTAAGCTACAATTTTAAAGATAAATGGCGAGATAGATTTATAAATGCCCCACATTGGTCTCAAGTCCTAATTTCTTTTATTGTTATATTTCTTGTTTATCAATCTATATGTTCGGATATGCAGGCATTTATTTATTTTCAATTTTAAAAATAAGAGATAAGTTTAAAATTTATATTAAATTCGCAAAAACTAAGTGATTGATTACAAAGTTTAAAATATGGTTTTTAAAATTAAGTAAAATGCGTAAAATAATTTTTATCCTCGCCTTGCTATCATTGCTTATTCTAGGTTTTTTAGGAATAAGTTTTGGAGTAAATAAAGCCCCAGCTTTTTGGTTAGATAGCAAAATTGAAATTAATAAATATTATTTCGGAAAAATTGATGAGGCAACATATTGGTTTCAGTTTACAAAAACTGATAAAGACTTGGCTGAGGGAAATTATTTTATTCTTACAAATGATGCTTATGCAGATATTAAAGCATTTAGCATTAAAAAGAACAAAAGAAATTATATTTTAAATTTTGACAATACTTCAGTTGATTTAAAAATAGACGCAAATATTTCTTCTAATGGTTTTGCTCTGCATTGTTCTAAATTGAAGTCTAAATTTTTATTTTTTAAAAAATATGAATTATTAGGGAATTATTCATTTAAAAAATATATTAAACCTGAGTTTAAAACTTTTCCAAAAAGATATAAAGAAGAGATATTTAGCGATATCAAGGTAATAAAAGATATTGAATATGGAAAAGCTAGTGGTTATTGGACTTCTTACGACACTGGTTCAGATGATTATTTAGGTGTTTTGCTTGACGGATTTTTATCTTCATTATTTAAAGAAACTTTATCTTTAAAAATGGATATTTATATGCCAAAAAACGATAATTTAGAAAAACGACCACTAATTATGTTAATTCATGGTGGTGCATTTTATATTGGAGACAAAGGAGTTGAGACTATGTCTGAAATGTGTAAGTATTTTTCAAAACGAGGATATGTTTGTGCTTCAATAAATTATAGAATAGGCTTTAAATTAGCTAAAGCTTCTATTGAGAGGGCTGGTTATAGAGCTTTGCAAGATGCACATTCGGCTTTAAGATTTTTGGTAAAAAATTGTGATACTTATAATATTAATCCGAATTATATTTTTGTAGGTGGAAGTAGTGCAGGTGGTATAACAGCTTTAAATTTAGCTTTTATGCGAAATAAAGACAGACCATCAAGTTCTCAAAAATCATTTTTATATTCTGACTTAGGAAATATCGAAAGTACAGGAAATTCGTGCAAAGATAAATTTGAAATAAAAGCCGTTATAAATATGTGGGGAGCTATAAATAGTTTGGATATGATAGATAACTCAAAAGCTTCTGTGATTTCTTTTCATGGTGATATTGATGATGTGGTACCAATTGATTATAATTATCCATTTCAAGATATTAAAGGAGGATTTAGTAGTATTTTGTTGAACAAAACTTATGGTTCTTTGCCAATTCACATAAAACTTAAAGAAAATTCAAATCGGGAATATTTACATATTTTTGAGGGTTTGGGGCATAGTTTAAATGTTGATAAAAATGATAAAATAAATAAAAACTTTCACATTATTTGTGATGAATCTAAAGATTTTTTATATGAAGAGATAGTTCCAAGTAATTGGGGTATTTATTCAATTCCACCTATTTTAATAAATAGCGCTATGCCTGTATATGAAACTAATGCTTCAGAAATAAAAGAGTATTATTGGGATATTGAAGGAGGTATAATTATTGGAAAAAATAAAAACAAAATTAGAGTTGTTTGGTTTAAAGAAGCAGAAAAACATGTTTTGAAATTATCTTTCTTAACAGACTTAGGTGCAGGCTTTTATTCAGAGTATGAATTTTAAATTTTTTTATGCGTTTTGACAATAAATCAGGAAAATTTTTAGAAGATGCAATTATGCAGTTTAGCTCTTTGCCAGGGATAGGTAAAAAAACAGCTTTACGTTTTGCTTTACATTTATTAAGACGGCCGGAAACTGAGGTGGAAAATTTTGCGAACTCAATTTTAAGCTTAAAAAAAGACACAAAGTTTTGTACTGTTTGTAATAATATTTCAGATAATGAATTGTGTAGCCTTTGTTCAGATAAAACTAGAGATTTTTCAAAAATTTGTATAGTAGAAGGTATTCACGACATTATGGCTCTTGAGTCAACATCTCAATATAACGGTTTATATCATGTTTTAGGTGGTGTAATTTCGCCAATGGAGGGAATTAGTCCTTCAGATTTGAATTTAGCAAATTTGTTTACCCGCTTAGACCAAGGCAATATTCAAGAAGTTATATTTGCTTTGCCTGCCACAATGGAAGGCGACACAACAAATTATTTTATAAATAGAAAAATTGAGAATAAAAATATAGAAATTACTGTATTGGCTCGTGGCGTAGCAATAGGCGATGAATTGCAATATACAGATGAAATTACTCTTGGTCAGTCAATTATAAATAGGAAACCTTTTACGAAATAAATTATTTAATAATTGTTTTTATTGTAAGTTTTGCACTTGTTTTTAATATAAGGGCAAAATCCCGCCAAAACCCCCACTTTTTACAAAAACAACACCCCCATTTTAGATTCTACGTAAATTCTCAAATAAAGTTTCATTTTTTGTACTCAAATCGGTTCGAGTTTTAAAAGTCGAACTTTTTTAAATTTTATTGCTACACTTTTTATAAATATTAAAAATATCAAAAATCCAATTCAATTTTTTATTAACTTTGTACACTAAGAATATTTAATCATGACAAAAGAAAATGCAATAAAGATATTTGAGCAAAAGCAAGTCCGCACGAAATGGGACGAGGAGCAGGAAAAATGGTATTTTTCTGTAATAGATGTTATTGAAATTTTGACAGAAAGCCCACGCCCAAGAAAATATTGGAATGCTTTGAAAACTAAGCTAAAAGAGGAAGGAAGTGAGTTGTCCCAAAATATGGGACAACTGAAAATGCAGTCGTCAGACGGAAAGTTTTACTTAACAGATGTTGCTGATACAGAACAACTTTTTCGTTTAATTCAATCTATTCCATCACCAAAGGCAGAACCTTTTAAAGTATGGTTGGCACAAATTGCATCAGAGCGTATAGACGAAATGCAAGACCCTGAATTGTCCATTGATAGAGCTTTGGAGCAATATCTTAAATTAGGTTATTCCGAAAATTGGATTAATCAACGCTTGAAAAGTATTGAAATCCGCAAAGAACTTACAGACGAATGGAAAAAACGCGGAATAAAAGAAGGACAGCAATTCGCAAGTTTGACAGACATCATAACCAAAGCTTGGAGTGGTAATACAACTAAAGAGTATAAAATTCTCAAAGGTCTGAAAAAGGAAAATCTTCGGGACAATATGACTAACACCGAATTGATTTTGAACATGCTTGCAGAGGCTTCTACCAAAGATATTTCGCAAGAAGAAAGTCCAGAAACTTTTGAAGAAAGTGCAAAAATTGCCAAGCGTGGAGGAAACGTAGCAAATGTAGCCCGATTAGAGTTAGAAGCTCAAACAGGTAAAAAAGTTGTTACATCGTTAAATGCAAAGACAGCACTCAAAGGAAAAGACACAAGGCAAATCGGAAATAAATGATAACGATAATTGCGACACTGAAGGAGGCGAACAAAATAATTGTTTAAATAAAGTTTTGTTTTTCGCTTCGCTCAAAACTCGAAGGGAAAAGTTTTTATTGGCGTTGCTGTGTGCAGGGGATATTTCTCGCAAAGCAGAGCTTCGCTCGAAAAGACCGATAATTATCGGTCGGGAAGTGAGGTTGAATTTTTCCGCCTGTTTTGTCATGATNNAAAATCCCGCCAAAACCCCCACTTTCTTGTAAAACTAAAACCCCATTCTAGATGCCACGTAAACTCTTAAATAAAGTTTCATTTTCGCTACGCCCAAAAAAGAAGTTAAAAGGTAAAAGTTGAAAGTGCTTCTCGCATTTCGCCCACTATGTCTAACAACAAAAAACTAACCACTAAATATTAACCACTTTACAATCTTTTAACTAAAATTTATTAAGAAAATCTTATGATTTCTAATTTTTTATTGTTCTTAATTTATATTATTGTAATTTTGCAGAAATTAAAATTTAGAAAATATGAAATTATTAGACGGAAAAGTTGTATTAATCACCGGAGCTGCACGCGGAATAGGTAGAGCTATTGCTCTTTCATGTGCTCAAGCCGGAGCTAATATTGCATTTACAGATATGAATGCTGATGATAATTTTACAAGTTTAGAAAAAGAATTAGCCTCCTTTGGTGTAAAAGCAAAAGGATATGTTTCAAATGCTGCTGATTTTAGTTCTACTGAAAAAACTGTTGAAGAAGTTGTGGCTGATTTTGAAAGAATAGATGTTTTAGTTAATAATGCAGGTATTACTAGAGATGCTTTATTGATGAGAATGAGCGAAGAACAATGGGATTTAGTGATAAATGTAAATCTAAAATCTGTTTACAATTTAACTAAAGCAGTTCAAAGAACTATGTTAAAGCAACGCAGTGGTTCAATTATAAATATGAGCTCTGTAGTTGGTGTTTCAGGAAATGCAGGACAATCAAACTATTCTGCTTCTAAAGCCGGACTTATTGGTTTTACAAAATCTATTGCACAGGAGTTAGGCCCTCGTAATATTAGAGCTAATGCTATTGCTCCAGGATTTATTGAAACTGAAATGACAAAAGCAATTCCAGAAGAAGCTCGTCAAGCTTGGACTGAAAAAATTCCTTTAAGACGTGCCGGACAAGCCGAAGATGTTGCAAATCTAGTAGTTTTTCTAGGCTCTGATATGTCCTCATATATTTCAGGACAAGTAATTAACGTTTGTGGAGCAATGTTAACATAATTTTTATAGTGCAAATTTATTTTGAATATCCTAAATATTTAATCTTAGTAGCTGTTGCAATTGCGGCGGCTACTTCTTTTTTATTATATTATAAAGACAGGCTTTATAAAGAACTTGATAAGTGGAAAAAGATTTTAATGGCAAGTTTAAGGTTTGTTTTTGTATTAATAATTTTATTATTAATTTTAAACCCAATTTTTAAAACTTCGGGAATACTTGTGCAAAAGCCAATATTAGTTTTTGTGCAAGATAATTCTGCTTCGATTTTATTAAATAAAGATTCCACTTATTATCAAAATCAATATAAAACAGAGCTGAATAATTTATTTGATGATTTAAAAAATAAATTTGATTTACGCTATATGCAATTTGACGAAGCTATAAACACTGATAGCGTATTAAATTATCAAGGTCAGCTTACAAATATTTCAAGCATTTTTCCTGAAATTATTTCTAGTTACGCAGGAATGAATTTGGGTGCTGTGTTGATTGCAACAGATGGAATTTATAATAGCGGAGAAAATCCTATTTATCTTGATAATATAAACTTTCCAGTTTATTCAATTGCTATGGGAGATACTATTTCTCAAAAAGATTTAATATTGAAAGATATAATGCACAATCATATAGCCTTTTTAGGAAATAAATTCCCTGTAAGATTGCTTGTTTCTGCTGAAAAATGTAGCGAAAAAGAAAGTGAAATTATTATTAGACGAGATGAGAAAATAGTTTATCAATCAAATTTTGAATTGCCTGAAAATGCAAGCCAAAAACAAATTGATATTGAGCTTCACGCTGATAAAATCGGTGCTCAACAATATTCTGTTGAGTTAAAAAAATTAAAAGACGAAATTAGTTATGAAAATAATTTTGCTGATTTTATTATAAATATTGTTGATAATAGAAATAAAGTTTTATTGTTGGCAAATTCTCCACATCCTGATATAGGAGCTATAAAATATGCTCTTAAAGATAATCCTGATTTTGAACTAGAAATAAAATATATTTATGATTTTAACGAAAGTGTTAAAAATTATGATTTAGTAATTTTACATCAATTACCATCTTCGCAATTTGCTGCAACAAAGGTTTTTGCAGAAATTAAACAAAATTCTATCCCAAGTTTATACATTATTGGTGTCAATACTTCAATTCAAGCTTTTAATTCTATTGAAACAGGTATGAAAATAGTGTCAAATTCAAATAATTTTGACGATGCTAGTGGAATTTTAAATTCAAACTTTCTTGCTTTTGATATTGGAGTTGACCAAAGTTTTTTTAAATATTTATCTCCTTTAAAAGTGAATTTTGCTGATTATAATTTTGAAAATGAAGCTAAAATACTTTTACACCAAGCTATAAATGGGATAAAAACTTCTAAACCTTTAATTGTATTTATAGATAATTTAAACTCTAAAAATGGAATAATTTGTGGAGAAGGTATTTGGAAATGGAGGCTTGATGATTTTAAGCATAATTCAGATCATGATTCTTTTAATTCTTTTATAAATAAAACTGTTCAATATTTATTGGTAAAAAAAATTAAGGATAAGTTAAACCTTGAATTTAAGCAAGTTTACAACGAAAATGAACCGGTAATAGTAAATGTTGCATTTTATAATGAAACATTTGACTTAGTGCCTAATTTAGATATTTCTTTGGTTTTAAAAAATGAAGAAAATAAGGAGTTTTATTATTCGTTTTTAAATTTTGGAAACTCTTACAGGCTTGATATGGGAAGATTAGAAGTAGGAAGATATAGCTTTTTGGTGAAAACAAAATTTGATAATAAAAATTATGAATATTCAGGGCAATTTTTAGTAAAAAGCATAAATATTGAATCTTTAATAACAAAGGCAAACCATCAAGTTTTATTCCAATTAGCCGAAAAAACAAACGCAAAAGTGTTTTACCCTAATGAAATGAGAGAAATTAGCAAAGAAATTGAAGCTAATCAAAATATTGGAGATATTGCTTATAAAAATGAAAAACTACATAATTTCACAGACTTATATTTATTGTTCTTTGTAATTCTTTTATTCGCCGCTCTTGAGTGGATTTTAAGAAAATTTTGGGGTGGATATTAAACAGTTGAAAGTCTATAGAGTCGAAAGTCTATAAAGTCGAAAGTCTGTAAAGTCGAAAGTGCTTCTCGCATTTCGCCCACTAACAACTAAATACTAAATACTAACAACTAAATAGTTGTTTCGAAGTTGGCGAGCCTGCGAGCCAACAGAGAAACTTTCAACTTTCCATTAACCATTTTCCGCTATTAGTTTTAAGCTCTCTAATTTTAAAATGCTAATATTTTTTCCACTAACTTTTATAATTTCATCTTTTTGAAAATCAGATAAAGTATTTATTATGCTTTCTTTTGAATATGCTAATGACCTTGCCATCTCTTCGCGAGTAAAAGGCAGACTGAAGTTTTTTGAATTAAATAATTTATGTAAACGCAATAATAATAAAGCTAAAGCACCATTAACATTTCTATGATTAATTATTAACAAATTGTGAATTGCAGAGTTTGTCATTTCTGACATAGTACTAATTAAATCTAATGCAAATTCGCCATTTTCTTTTATTAGTTTTTCGAAAATATTTCTATCAAAAATTCTAACTTTTGAAGTAGTTACGGCAATGGCAGAAAAATCTAATTTCTTTATTACAAAAGAACACATTAAGCCAATAAAATCACCATTAACGCTAAAACCAAATGTGGAATCTTTTCCTTTAATTTCAAGGTTTAGTTTAACAAAACCTTCTTCTAAAACTAAAATTTGACTCGCTAAGCTTCCCTGTTTTATAATAGTCTCGTTTTTGTTATAACTAATTAAACTAGAACTTTCTATTAATTCCGAAAATTCAGAATCTGTAAGTTTTGTAGCCCAAGAAAATGTGTTTTTATCTTGCATATAGTAATAATCTAAATTTATGTAAAACTAAGTATTAAAACAAGTAAAATTACATATTTGTTCATATAATATTAATATGTTTTTAATTAGGTAATGTGGTAGCCTAATACTATATTTGCAACAATTAAATTATTATAAACTTTTAAATTAAAATACTATGGCAGATATGAAATTTAGGATTAAAGCAAAAAGTGCAAGTCCTGCGAAAACAATTGTAAAAGCAAGAAATTTTGAGCTTATTGTTGATGAACCTGAAAATTTAGGTGGAAGTGATGAAGGTGCAAATCCAGTTGAGTATGTCTTAGCTGCTTTTGCAGGTTGTATAAATGTTATGGCTCATGTAATAGCTCAAGAAATGAAATTTGAGTTAAGAGGGTTAGAAATTGATATTTGTGGCGATTTAAATCCTGCAAGATTATTTGGACAATCTTATGAAGATCGTGCCGGTTACAAACAAATTGAAGTAAGTTTAAAAGCCGATACAGATGCTGACGAGTCAACTTTGGCAAAATGGTTAGAAGCAATTGAAGATAGATGTCCGGTAAGCGATAACTTACAAAATCCTACTCCCGTAAAAATTACTTGTAAAAAGAAGTAATTAAATCTTAAAAAAAAGGCTGCTAATTTTTAGCAGCCTTTTTTCTTATTTTTTAATAAATGATTTTGTATCGCTTTGAGTTTTTATAAAATAAATTCCATTTGCCCAGTCTTTTATATCTAAAACAAGTTTATTTTCGTTTATAAACTGCTTGTATATTAATTTTCCGTTAATATCATAAATGTTTATTTCCGAATTTTGAATATTATCAATATTTATAAATTTATTTGTTGGGTTTGGATAAATTTTAATTTGATTATCAATATCATTATTTATACCAGTAGTACTAACATTAACCCATTCTCCGGCAATTGATGAGCCACACATATTTGTTACGATTAAAGTTACATAATACTGCCCTTCTTGATTATATGTAAAGCTTGGGTTTTGCTCGTTAGATGTAGATGGTAAAAATTCGTTATCTCCAAAATCCCAAGTCCAAGAAGCCGCATTTGTTGATTCGTCAGTAAAATTAGCTTGTAACTGGTTAGTTGTGAAAGAAAACTGTGCTTCAGGTAATATATCGCAGTCTTCTATTCTAACAAAATCAATTGCAACTCCTTCTGTTTCTTCGTCTCCTATTGGGAAAGAAATAAGTCCTGTATCAAAAACAAAGCGGAATTTTACACTTGATTGTCCTGCCATAAAACCAATTTCTGTAGAAACCTCTTGCCAACCTTCTGATGAGCCTCCCCAGGTTCCAAAACTTAATAAATCTTCGCCATACCAACCGTTAGAAATGCTTCCTGCTCTTACAGTATCCCAAGCCATTCCATCAAAAGAATATTCAACTAAAAAGTTTGACATTAAAGGCGTTGTTTCGTATTGAACCATTGCTTTAAATTTTGGGTTTACCATATCGCTTAAATCAAAGCATGGAGATTCTAAATATGAAACTTCACTTTGATTATGAGGCCCTGTTGCATTTGTAACCCAAGCATAATCACCGTCTCCTGCATGATTTATAATAGTATAATTAGGTTCTGCTAATTCTAAACTAGAATTTGTTCCATAAGCCATCCAGCCTCCGTCTCCGTCTTCAAAAGATTCTGAATAAGAGTTTTCAACAAGTATTGTGTTTTGTTTTAAAACTATTTTTGTAAAACTGTCGTTTTCTATGTCTTCGTCTCCTTCAAGATTTGTTTTAGCAATAATTTCATATTCTCCAATTTCGCTAAAATCTCCAGTAATATTAAAAAAATGTTGAACAGCTCCACCAGCAACAATAGAGGCTATAACTTCATCGCTTGCTAACCAAGTTTCGCCTCCATCTATAGAATAATTTACAGGAATATTATTTGCAGTTTGGACTCCATAATTTTTAACTTCAATTCTTACGGTTTCAATATCAGTAAGTCCGCAACCAGTGTTTGGAGTAATAATATTGCTAACACCAACATCTTTTAAAACAGATTCTTTTATAGTAAAATCATCAATAGCTAAGCCGTTAGCAACTAAATAGCCACCTTCAAAAGTAATTCTAAATCTAACATTTGTTTCATCAATTAAATCAGGCATAGAAACAACAAGATTTTTCCAAGTATCTGTAGAGCTTAATTCAGCAATTGTTAAATTCCAAGTTTCACCTCCATCAACAGATGCTTTTATTTTTGCAGAATTTCCATATAAAGAAAAATCTGCCCAATATTTTAGCTCTAATCTAGGTTGAAATAATCCTGACAAATCATAACAAGGACTTTCTATATATGAGTTTTCGCTTGTGTTTGCATTTCCATTCAAATTTGTTACCCAACAAAAATCACCCGAAGCTGCTGAGTTTATAACAGGATTTTCTGTTGAAGCCGAAGGATTGCCATAAACCCAACTTGAAGATGTTCCTCCACTTGACCAAAAGCCAAAATTATCTTCAAAATCTTCAATTAGTGGAAAAGTATTATAAGTTGGTAAAAAATATGTTGAAGCACTTAGAGTATTATTGCCTATATATTCATCTAAACCATAATTTATAGTAATTTCAATATTATATTCTCCAAAATCAGAAAATGAAATTAAATTTTCAAACTCATAAGTTATTTCAGAATCCGGACTTATTAAGCCGGAGTAATTTTCAAAAACTGGCGATCCTCCATTAACATAATATACTAATTCAAATTCTGTAACATCAAATTCACCTCTGTTTTTTATTAGGCAGAAGATTTGTTCTTCGCCTAAATCGCAAGCACTTCCTGGCAAGGAAATAGATTTTAATTCTAAATCATAAGCTAAATTCCTTGTTATATTTATATCGAAATTAACATTAGTGCTACCAAGAAAAAGCATATCAGCAGAACTAACTATAATAAAATAAGTTTGTCCTTGGTTCACATTAATATTATTAATTGCAGGATTGCTTGAAGCATTATCAACAAATGCTATACAATTTCCTGCAGCTTCGTCAGGACATTTGTCAGTTAAAAATAAACCAATATTTGCACTAGCAATAGGTAAACTTGATGTTATAACTTGTGTGTTAGTTAGTGCAATATTTATTTGCATATCGGTTTCTGGCGTAAATTGAAAAATATACTCTTCATTTACCATAGCATTAGAGCCACACAAATCGTTAGCATCAAAAAGATTCCCCATACCTACTGTACTTAGTCCAGTAGCTGAAAAAGGGATTGTAGTGATCATGTGTGGATTTGAACAATCTTGTTGGGCAAAAATAAAATTAGAAAAAAGCATTAGTGATATACTTATGCTAATTAGTTGAAAAATGTGTTTCATAATAAAATAGTTTTAAAATTATTACTCTTTAATTAAAATTTCCACAAACTTACTATTAATAAAAAAAAGTCGCAAATTTATTTACGACTTTTTTATAAAATATTATAATAAATATTATTTAGCTACTCTTTCTAGCCATTTTACCATAGAAAACATAACTATCATTGATGCCACACAAACTGAAACAAACACTAACCAAGTTCCGGAAATTGAAATGCTTTCATACATAATAGCTCCTAGGAATAAGGAGAAGTTTCCAATAGCTGTGGCACCTAACCAAGCGCCTTGCATTAAGCCTTGTAAGTGAGCTGGTGCTACTTTTGAAACAAATGATAGTCCTAAAGGCGAAATAAATAATTCAGCAACAGTTAAAATAAAATAAGTTCCAAATAATAATAAAGGAGTAATCCTTTGAGCATCTGGCATACCACCCATTGCTTGAACTTCTGAGTATTTTGGTAATCCTAATGAACCTATAGTCATAATAACAAAACCTAAGGCCGCAATACCCATACCAATAGCAATCTTCTTAGGAGTTGAAGGTTCTTTACCTTTTTTAGCTAATGCTCCAAAGAACCACATAATAAGAGGAGTTAGGAATACAACTATAAATGGATTTATAGATTGGAAAATTTCTGCTGACAATTGAATGTTACCAATTTTTAATAGAGTATAATCTTTAGCAAACATGGTTAAGGTTAAACCATTTTGGTGGAAAGAGAACCAGAAGAAAATTACAACGCCAAATACTGCTAATAAAGCTAAAATTCTTTGTTTAATTTCGCTTGCATCTTGTTTGATTTCTTCTTTAGTAATTGTAGCACCATCAGTTTTTGTATGTTTTGCTGCTGGGTTTGGTAATTGTCTTTGGAAAATTAAGAAGATAACAAGTGAGATCAACATTGCAACTATTGCAACTGAAAAAGCATAGTGAAAACCAGTGTTAAAGGCATCAAGGTAGTTGTTTGCAAAAACCGACAAATCAGCTGGAGCAGTACCGCCTGAAACTTGAGTCGCTAATTCAGTGAATCTGCCACTTTCAACTTCTGGGGACATTACCTTGTCATTAAATTGATGACATAATGCGGGTAAATCTTGATGATAAAGAAAACCTTGTGATTTTACAAACCAGTTTCTAACCGAGGTTGCAGCAAAAGGAGCAAACATACCACCAATGTTAATAAACATATAGAAAATTTGGAATCCTGAGTCACGTAGTTTTCCATATTTTTCGTTGTCATATAATTGACCAACAACGGCTTGTAAATTACCTTTAAACAAACCATTACCAAAAGCTATAACCAATAATGCAGCTAAAGCAATGTATTTGTGAGTAATTAAAAATGGCATGGTTAATAAAACATAACCTAATGTCATAATAATTAATCCAGTAATAATTGTGCCTTTGTATTTTTTTGTCCAGTCAGCAATTAAACCGCCAACTAAAGCCAAAATATAGATTGCTCCATAAAAAATAGAATACAAGCCACCAGCCTCTTCACCTGTCATGTTGAATTTTGACATTAAAAATAAAGTCAAAATAGCCATCATAGTGTAAAACCCGAAACGCTCTCCCATATTGGCTAATGCTGCTGGGATTAAACCTTTTGGTTGATTTCTAAACATAATCTAAAATTTATTAATTAATAATTATTTTAACTTTGCAAATATAGAAATGTTTTTGATATTTCGTTTTTTTATAAATAATTTTAATAACATTTTATTCTTTAGCAAAAATTGTGTAATTTTAGCAAAAAAAAACATGAAAATATTTACTTCTAAACAAATAAAAGAAATTGAAAATTATACTATTGTAAATGAACCAATTTCTTCAATAGATTTAATGGAAGAAGCTGCGATTAGCCTGCTTGATCCTATTTTGGAAAAAATTGAAACGGAAGATGAATTTCAATTTTACATTGTCTGTGGACCTGGTAATAATGGTGGTGATGGTTTAGCTTTAGCCCGCTTATATCAAGAGTTGGGTTTTAAAGTAATTACTGTTTTTTGTGATTTTTCCACAAATATTAGTCCTGAATGCAAAATAAATTTGAACAAATTAAAGAAAATTAAAACTCATAAACTTTTTAGCATAACTAAAGCAGAAGAATTACCGGATTTTGAAGACAGTATTATTATTGATTGTATTTTTGGAAAAGGTTTGAATAGAAAAATTACCGGCGAATATGCTAAACTTATAGAAAAAATTAATAATGTTGATAATACTGTAATTTCCGTAGATATTCCCTCAGGATTGTTTGGAGAAGATAATTCTGATAATGACGGTGCAATAATTAGGGCAAATTATACATTTAGCTTTAATTATAGACCTTTAGCTGCTTTGTTTACAGAAAATCAAAAGTATTTCGGCGAATTAGAGCTTGTAGAACTTCTTTTTTTAAAAGAAATAGAAAAAAAAATAAAATCGCCTTATTATGTTTTAATTAATGAAATGTTCAAGTCTATACTAGTAGAAAGAGAACGTTTTGTTCATAAAGGAAATTTTGGACATGCTTTGCTAATAGCCGGTTCTTATGGAAAAGCCGGAGCTGCTGTATTAGCTGCAAAAGCCTGTATGCGTACAGGTATTGGATTGCTAACTTTACATGTACCCGAAAAACTTGTAGATATTTTACAAATTTCTGTACCTGAAGCAATGCTTACTATTGATGAAAATGATAAATATGTTTCAAAAATTGAAGATTTAGAAAAATATAATGTTATTGGAATTGGACCTGGTCTGGCTGTGAATGATATTACGGAAAATGCTTTTGCGAATTTTTTAAAAACTAATACAAAACCTATTGTAATTGATGCAGATGGTTTAAATATTATTGCTAAAAATAAAGAATTATTAAAATTTTTGAAACCTGGAACGATTTTAACCCCACACCCTAAAGAATTTGAAAGATTATTCGGGAAATTTAATTCTGAATTTAATGAAATAGAGTTTATGCGTGAATTTTCTAAAAATACAGGTGTAATAATTGTTAAAAAATCAGCTATCACGACAATTTCAAGTCCTGAGGCTAAAGTGTATTTTAATACTTTAGGCAATCCGGGTATGGCTACAGCAGGTTCGGGAGATGTGCTTACAGGAATAATAACTTCTTTGTTGGCTCAAAATTATTCAGCTATAAATGCAGCCCTTTTGGGTGTGTATTTACATGCACTTGCAGGAGATTTTGTCAGTTTTAAAATAGGAGTAGAGGCTTTAATTGCTTCAGATATTGTTGAAAAATTGAAAAAATGTTTTGATTTTATTAGAAATGCAAATTCATTTTTGCCTGAAATGTTTGATAAGCTAAGCCAACATGAATACGGTGAGGATGAAGATTATGAGGATTTTTTTAATGAAGACCACTGGGAGGATGAAGATGAAGAAGATGACGAAATTTATCTAAACTAAATTTTAACTTGCCTGATTATTTCAAAGGATTTGTTATTTTTGCAGAAATAAATATATATACAGTATGAAAAACTTGATGATTTTAATAATTTGTATTGGATTTATGAGTTCTTTGTTTGCACAAATTAAAGTCTATAATATATCTGATTCTAATTTCGAAATTAAAGAAAATATGTATGTCTATTCTTTGCCTAAAGCTTTAATTGAAATTAAAATTCAAGTTAAAACCCAATGTTTTTTTCCTGGACCTTTTAGTAAATATGCTGAAAAGTATTTAATTATTAAAGATGTAAAAACAGAATACGATGAATTTTCTGATATTACTAATATTGAAATAATACCTAAATATATTCCTGATTTTAATGCTAGTTTTGTTGTGAAATCAAAAAAGAAACCAAAAATATATTTGAATAATACTGGAATAATTTCGTCTTATGGAATACAAAAACAGGAGGAAGAAAGTCTGGCTATAGAAAATAATTTGTTTAATAATAGTTTTGATATTTCATATTTTGATTTTCCTAGGTTTACAGATTTAACTGTTAAAAGAAATTTTTCAAACATAACCGACACTACTTATAAGGTTATTCAAATAGATTCAATATATCAAAAAATACCGGTTTATAATACTAGCATAACAAGTAAAGATTTTGAACAAAAAGCCGAAGAAGCTGCTAATTTTATAATTAAAATACGAAAAAGAAAATTTAAATTAATGGCTGGTATGTTTGAATGGGAAAATCCACCTATAGATTTAGCATTGATGATTTCAAAATTAGAAGAATTAGAAAAAGAATATTTATCTTTATTTATTGGTAAAGTTGAATACAGAACCCAAGAATATAGTTTTGAAATTATTCCGGATGAAAATCTTGCAAGCCAAGAAATAAAACTTTTTAAATTGGATGAAGACGATACTAATCCCGTACAAGTTTATTTAGAAATTGTAAATGCTCAAAAATATTCTAAACTTGCTGATTTTTATAGAAATAAATTAGAAAATAGAAAGCAAAATAAGAAAAAAGGACTTTTTTACAGAATACCTGGAAATGCAAAAATTAGTTTAAAAGCAGATGATAAAGTTTATTACGAAAATGATTTTATTATGCCTCAGTTTGGATATATAGATTTTTTGCCTTCGAAATTATGTAAAAAGAAAAAAATAAAAATAATATTTAACGAAAATTATGGTTCTATTCAAAGTATTAGTAATGAATGAACTTGAATTTTAAATATCATATACTTTGCCTTGTTTTTTGCATTTTTATACAAAAAATAAGCTTTTCTCAACAATTAAATATTCTTAAAATTAATCCCACAAGTTTAGATTTAGTAAATTTAAAAAGCTTAAAATTTAATGATAGTATTGAGCTAGAAAATAAGTTAAATCAATTTTTATTGTCAGAATTTTCTAATGGATATTATTCC
>LSQX01293626.1_pt1 | contig 27740 bp, 24 predicted proteins | sample 654561 | NCBI WGS metagenome assembly LSQX01 (sample SAMN04489861, study PRJNA283612) | anaerobic digester metagenome | isolation source: 4 biogas reactors fed with cattle manure at either 37C or 55C with and... | place: Denmark: Kongens Lyngby | collected 2014
GTTTCCAATACCTCATTTGTCTTCAACCTGAGCCTTCCCCTTGAGGGGAAGGTGTCAGCCGCAGGCTGACGGATGAGGGGTAGCACCGCAAATGCGGTAGAGATACAAAATGAAATCCACCGTGGATGAAAACCGCCTTAAGGCGGTTTTATACCGCTTGCTCCCCTTCAACATGATTCAGCTTGACCGTTTTCTTTTTCCATTTTCCCGTTAGAAAAAACACAAGGGAAATAAGGGAGCCGGCAAGGGCGGCGATGGGGCCTCCAAGCCCCAGCCCTTTAAGCCCCCAGCCTAAGGTGATTCCGAACAGATAACAGGCAGGGATTCGAAACAGCAAAGACGACGCCATCCCCGAAACAAGGGAAAAAACCGTATGCCCCGTACCGATAAACAGCCCGCCGAAACAGAACTGGAAGGGAACGAACAAATAGTCAAAGGCAAACATACTCATATATTGTTTGCCTAAAGAAATAAACTCCTCATCCCCGCCGAATATACGCAGAATCTGAGCGGGAAACAGCATCGTAAACCCGAACACCAAAAACGTTACGGAACAGGCGATGGCGGTCCCGATCCAGTGGGTTTTCTTGACCCGGCCGAGGTCACCGGCGCCGAAGTTCTGGGCGACCATTGCCGAAATCGAGGAGGACATTCCCACCGCCGGCAGGATGGCAAAGCCGTTATACCTCCCCACGATTCCCACAATGCCTCCTCCCGCAGGGTGGATGATGTTGGCTATCGAGGTAAGGAATACAAAGGAAACCGAAATGCTTACGTTGTTAAGCAGGGTGGGAAGGCCGATTTTTAACATAAGTCTGAATTTTTCAAAATGGATTTTAAAGGAAGACAGCTTGAAGTCGAACACAAAGTTGTGCCGTACAAGATAAACCGCCGACATAATCACCGAAACGGTCTGGGAAATAACGGTGGCGAAGGCGGCGCCGAAGGCCCCCCAGTGAAAAACCGCCACGAACAGCAAATCCAGCCCTATGTTAATGACCGCGGCTATTGTCACAAAAACCATTGGGTGCTTTGAATCCCCCAGCCCCCTCAGCACCCCCGCAAGGGCGTTGTAGATGAATACGAAGAGAATCCCCGACATGCAGGTTATAAAGTAGGTCATTCCGTCTTTTATGGAACCGGCGTCAACCCGCATAAGCTCAAGCAAAGGCCTTGCAATGAAGGGGGAAAGGGCGGTGAGAATAACCGCAATTATAAGGAGTATGGAAAACATGGTCCCAATGGTGGACTTTAATTCCTTTTTGTTCCCGCTTCCTAAATACTGCCCCACCAGCACCGTCCCGCCTAAGGAAAGGCCTATGACCCCATTGGTGAACAGCATTATAAGCTGATTGGCGTTGGTAACCCCGTTGAGGGTGGCAACCGGGGTGAAGTTGCCTATGATTATCATATCGGCTACGCCGTACAATGACTGTATTAAGTTGGACAAAACAAAAGGAAGCGAAAACAGGATGAGGTTTTTCGCCACGCTTCCTTCGGTAAGATTCTTTTCAAATTTGGACATAATTCACCTTTTTCAGTTGATATGCCTATTATACCACCCGGTTCGGGAAATGTGAATAGGCAAATCCACATTTTTTGCAAATATGACCCGCTGTCTATTGACAAAACCGTCAGCATAGATTATTATATCCGCGTTATGCTTACAAAACAGAAAGAAAAATTATATGCTTAGATTTATTGCTCAGAGCATCGGCTTTTTGGGTACGCTTATTCTGTTTATATCCTTCCAGATGCCGGTTAAAAAGAAAATACTGCTTTTTCAGATAATTTCTGCCTTTATTTTTGCGGTGCATTATTTCTTCTTAGGGCTGGACACCGGCAATTTTTCGGGCATGGTAATGAATCTTGTGGCAATGGTAAGGACGGTGCTGTTTTACTTCGAGGACAAAAAATGGTTCAGACCCTATCTGTTCACGGGAACATTCCTGTGTATCATATTATATATTGGAATAGACACCTGGAAAAATATCTACTCCCTTTTCCCCATGCTTGCCATGGTGGATTCCACCCTCTGCCTTAATATTAAAAAGGAAAAGTATTTCCGTATCTTCAACTTCCCCGGCTCCCCGCTGTGGCTGGTTTACGGCATTTACTCAAAAAGCTATTCGGGAATATTGGGGGAGATATTCACCATGACCTCCATTATTATTGCGGTAATAAGGTACGATATTTTGCATCTGGGTAAAAAGCCGTCGAAATTAAGGCTTTTCAAAGGCAGGGCAGGGGGTGCGTAAAAATTTTAAGTATATAAATTAGGCATTTTCCGCTTGACAATTATGACTTCATATGATAAAATACACAAGCGGTCGAACCGGAAGGTGTGTCACCTTTCAGATTCATTCAACCGAAAACCGCAGTTTTTCAATATAACCGCAAATGCGGTAAGTATGGCACCATAGCCAAGCGGTAAGGCAGAGGTCTGCAAAACCTTTATTCCCCGGTTCGATTCCGGGTGGCGCCTCCATAAGACCTGTACAAAATGGATCGGGTCCGAAAAACCAGCGATTTTCGCTGGTTTTCTTCGTTTTTCGCCGTTTTTCTCGCTTTTTCAAAAACCGAGTTTTGTACTCTACAAATGGATCGCATTTTGGTTTTTGGGGGCTCTTACCCAGATCTGGACTGGCGGTGCTATAATAAAAGGGTGCGTTTTGTCCCTTTACAATTTGTGAAAATCAGTTATAATAAAGTCGACAGTGTGCAGGGAAAGGAGACTGCCCGTGAACATAGGAAAAACAATTGCCAAGCTGAGAGCGGAAAAAAGCGTCTCTCAGCAACAACTTGCGGAGCTCCTGTTTGTGTCGAGAGATCTGGTCTCAAAATGGGAAAACGGAACAAGAAGACCTAATTACGGAACGATTGAAACGATAGCTCGATTTTTTGACGTATCCGTCGATACCATTTTAAACAAAGAGGATCTGATCTTTGATGAACTGTCAGAGTGCTTTCCTGAAAGCATCTCGATTACGGATGATGAACTTGCCGACATTTTGAATACTTTTTTGCACGGGCTGAACAAAAGAAAAATCGGCGTTTTTATAAATAGATATTATTTTCAGAAAAGCATTGCAGAAATATCTGATGAATACGGAATCAAAGAAAATCACGTTAGAAGCATTCTGTCAAAGACAAGAAAGAAACTTAAAAAGTATATTGAGGAGAGATATCGTGAATAAAAAAACAATATACAACGCATTTTCTAAAATTGACGATGAACTGATCGACAGCAGTCTTCAGGAAAAAGCATCTGAGTACAAGTGTACAAAGCGCAGAACGTTTTCGACAAAAAAATGGTTACCGTTTATTTCAGTCTTCCTTTGTTTGGCTGTTCTTTTTACGGTGGTATTATGGACGGGAGTGCTTAAGACCGGTAAAAGTAGAATTATCGTTTTATCGGATCCGATTCTGAAAGAAAGAACAGTTCTTGATAATATTTGGGATAACGGAAGCATACGGGTCTATACGCTTTTGCCTTCTTCGGGTTCTCCTCTTGCTGATAATCGCTTGAACAGAAGTATCCGATTACTGTCTGTCGGTACCTCTTCAGACGATGCTGAAGCTTCGGTAACGCCATACGTTCCTAAAGAAGAAAAAATAGACGTTTCACAATCGTTCTGTTTTGATAGTCTTAACGGAATCGAAATTGAATCGGTTTTCAATGACCGTTTTGTTCTGGCTTACGATAGAAATATGCCGTATATAATCGACCTAGAATCAGGCAATAAAATCAATCTTTCGGCCAGCATACTCAAGGAGCGTTACGTTGATGGGGAAGAGATAGCAAAGCGTGCGCTGGAAATTGTTTCGGAACGTTATCCGGGGCTTACTGCTACGGAAGAAAACAGAAATTTTATAAGTTATAACGCTTATCGTTACGCAGGACTGGATCCTGAAGGTTTTTATTACCGTAAAATTCAGGAACTAAGACCATTCCTTGATTACACAACCGTTATAGAGGAAGGTTTTGCGGCAGCTTCGCCCAAAATGGAGGCATACCGTTACAGCGGATTTTTCGTAATGATAGAGCCGTACATTAACGCTGCGATAAATGAAATAGTTCCTGACAAAACGCAAAAATCGTTGTTGCAAATTCTCGCGATAGACGGGATAACAGGGAAATGTCTTTACACTAAGACGTCTGATTTCATAGGTAACGATTGCGGTTCAATCTGGCTTTATGATATTGCGGCAAACACCGAGACCAAACTCGGTTATATAATGAGTTTTACCAAAAAAGACGTTAATTTCCGATTTGCGCTCGACGGAAAGAGACTTGTTATCACAGAACCTGTGAATTCTCCACTTTCTAAAGAATTTTATGAAAGCGATGAAATGATCCAAATATACTACCGCGGTGAAAACATATACGTCGCCAATCTTCAGTCTATGGAAGGATGGAATGCTCCCGCTGCATTTGGGGCAGGAAAGGGAATTCTTTCTTCAACGGGGACTGTAATTGCTGCCAGATCTTTTCCGAAAAACTCAGAGGCGCAGATCGACTGCACGTACAACGATTATGTCGGCAGATTTGAGCATAATGATCCGGATAACGGAAGTTGGCTTTTTACTGTCAGCGATTCCAACGGGAAGCGATATGAAATCTCGATAGAAGGGACCTTTGAACGGTTTGCTGCTGATGATACTGTGGTCATTATGCGCAAGGGTGGACAGTATCGGGCTTATTCATTGATTGATCTTACAGAGAACGAACAGGACGGAAATTATTTGCCCAAAGATATTACAACGGAGATTGTAGAGGGCAGATATTTCCTGTATGCTCACGAATATTTCAAGACTATTTTTGAAGATGGCACAGTAAAACGTACAAACTATTTTACAGGCGAGACTGTGACGATTGACGAAAATGTTGATAACTGTATTTTTTCTGAAGACAGGGCTTTTTGCTTTACCTCGTCAAAAAACGATTCTTTTGCTCATTGTTTCAATATAGCTACGCTTGAAAGTTGCGTGATCAATCCCGGGGCGGACTTCATTAATACTTTGCGTATAACGGAAGGAGTAAGTATGTCGATGCTTTACAATGAAAACGAAAATATTTTGACGCTTTGTTTTAAAAAATCGGAAGAGACGTTAAAAGAAACCGATTCAGGCTTCTACGAAAAAGTCTTTTCGAATGTTTCTGCTATAAAGAATAACTGATAAAATCCGTATTTGGTATATAAAACGATTTCTGCCGACTGAAAAATCATTCAGTCGGCTTTTTATTGGGGAAATGAAAAAATCAAAAATAAACAATTCAGACTACAATCACGGAGCGATAACGAATACCTGTACTTCTTTCATCAAATTCAGAAAAGAAACCAATAGTGAATCGTTCACGTTCTTCCCATTCCCCGGCATTGGAGCAATGATGCGATTTTGATTTGAGAAACAAACGTCAGAGTATGCCTTGATGATGAGTGTGGCGGATTGGCATCTGAGTATTATGTTGTTCCTTTTGATTCTCGTGTGATTCGTGAGCATTTGTATGACGCAGATTTTTATGATCACGAACACATAGCGCTTCCTCTTGCAACGCTTGCTTCGGTTGATGATTTAGACGAAACAACCAAAAAGGATTATTTAGACTTTATTACTTATTTGGATAGTCAAAAGCAAAGGAATTAGATTAACAGAGACAACAGAAATGGAGGGAACAGGCTTGTTCCTGAATCTCAATTCCGTATCTATTAAGACCAGATGAAAATTGTCCTATGTGAACCTAATAGATACGAAATTACAGTGAAAATCCCGAAAAATGCAATAAAAATGCGCGGAAAGGTTGAAAAACCAGCTCAAGGGGTCAATTTCGCATCTAAATGGTACGTAACACACAGAAAAAAGCACGCGAAAGCGTGCTTTTTTCAGTGAAACAAATCCACCGGGTGGGCTTGTGAAATGCGCTTCGCGCGTGAAATGCCTGCGGGCGGGAGTGGATTTATTTCATTACGGATAATTAATTTCCCGGCTTGACATAATGCCTTGAAAACCCCTTTTACAGGTGATATAATATTTTTATTATATCAATCGCCTGAAAGGGGTCTTATTATGTCAAATCGCCCGCAAAAAGCAAGGGAATATTTCGAAAAGGGCTATAACTGCTCTCAGGCGGTACTGCTTGCCTTTTCGGATGTTACAAACCTTGACGAAAAAACCGCTTCCCGTATTTCCTCCTCCTTCGGCGGGGGGATGGGGAGGTTAAGGGAGGTTTGCGGCGCCCTCACCGGCGCGTTCATGGCGGCGGGGCTTATTTACGGCTATACCGACGTTTCCGACTCCGACGCAAAGGCAAAGCACTATGAAAGAATACAGCATCTCGGCCTTGCCTTTAAGGAGAAGTACGGCACCTTTTTGTGCCGGGAACTCCTTGAACTGGATATCCTCCATGACATCCCGGTGTCAGAAAGCCGCACCCCCGAATACTATCGGAAGCGGAAATGCTCGATGTATGTGGAGTATGCGGCAAAGCTGCTTGACGACTATATAATCGAAAACGGAGTAAAACAATGAAAATATACGGCCTTCAGAAGCTTACCCTCCTTGACTATCCCAGCAAGACCGCCTGCACCGTCTTTACCGCCGGCTGCAATATGCGCTGTCCCTTCTGCCATAACCCCTCCCTTGTGACCAGGATAGACAATAGCTATATAATAAGCGAGGAGGAATTTTTCTCCTTCCTTTCAAAGCGCAAAGGGGTCCTTGACGGGGTGTGTGTTACCGGCGGGGAACCTTTATTACAGCCCGACCTCAAGGACTTTATCGCTAAAATAAAGGAAAAAGGATTTTTGGTAAAGCTGGACACCAACGGCGCCCTTCCCGAAAAACTGAAGGATATAATTTCCTCAGACCTGGTGGACTATATCGCCATGGATATTAAGAACACCCCCGAAAAATACGCCGTAACCTGCGGGATGGAGGAAATAAGCCCGGACGATATTTACAAAAGCATAAATCTGATTATAAATTCCGGTAAAGAATACGAATTCCGCACTACCGCTGTCAGGGAATTCCATACCCCGGAGGATTTCAAAGCCATTGCAGGGATGATAAAGGGGGCTAAGGCATACTATATACAGAATTTTGTGGATTCCGGCGACACAATCGTCAAAGGTTTCAGCCCTCTTAACGAAAACGATTTGCAGGAAGCAAGGGCGGAAGCCTTGAAAATACTTGATAAAGTCGAAATAAGGGGAATTTAGCCATTCAACATTTAGTGTAAAGAAGCAAAAAAATTAATAAAAAACACAATATATTGAAAAACACCTATTGACAAGGTATTTTTTATATGTTATTATAATCCCACTGAAAAGAATACGACAAAAAGGGGAAAGACAGATGTTTCAGGTAGTAAAACGGGACGGCCAGGTTGCCGATTTTAACATTTCCAAAATATCAAACGCCATCAAAGCGGCATTCAACGCCAAGGAAAAGCAGTATAACGAGGATATTATAGATTTCCTTGCCCTAAAGGTGACCGCCGACTTTGAACCTAAAATAAAAGACGGCAGAATCACTGTGGAGGATATTCAGGACTCGGTGGAAGCGGTGCTTATAAAAGCCGACTATGCCGACGTGGCGAAGGCCTACATCCTTTACAGAAAACAGCGGGAAAAAGTGCGTAACCTTAAATCCACCCTCCTTGACTACAAGGACCTGGTGAACAGCTATGTCAAATCGGTTGACTGGCGGGTTAAGGAAAATTCCACCGTCACCTACTCGGTGGGGGGGCTTATTCTGTCGAATTCCGGCGCTATAACCGCCAACTACTGGCTTTCGGAAATCTATGACAGCGAAATCGCCGACGCCCACAGGAATGCCGATTTACACCTGCATGACCTTTCGATGCTTACCGCCTACTGCGCCGGCTGGTCGCTGAAGCAGCTTATAAAGGAAGGTTTGGGGGGCGTACCCGGCAAAATCACCTCCAAGCCCGCAACCCATCTCCCCACTCTGTGCAACCAGATGGTAAACTTCCTGGGGATTATGCAGAACGAATGGGCGGGGGCTCAGGCCTTCTCCTCCTTCGACACCTACCTTGCCCCCTTCGTAAAGGTGGATAACCTGTCCTATGACCAGGTTAAAAAGGCCATCGAATCCTTTATATTCGGGGTAAACACCCCCTCCCGCTGGGGAACCCAGGCGCCCTTTTCCAACATAACCCTTGACTGGACGGTCCCCCCCGATCTTGCCGACGAAAAGTGCATAGTGGGCGGGAAGGAAACGGACTTCTGCTATAAAGACTGCAAAAAAGAAATGGATATGATAAACAAGGCCTTTATCGAAATAATGATAGAAGGCGACGCCAACGGCAGAGGATTCCAGTACCCCATACCCACCTATTCCATAACCGGCGATTTCGACTGGTCGGAAACCGAAAACAACAGACTTCTGTTTGAAATGACAAGCAAATACGGCACCCCCTATTTTTCCAATTATATCAATTCGGACATGAAACCCTCCGACATCAGAAGTATGTGCTGCCGGCTCCGCCTTGACCTTAGGGAACTTCGTAAGAAAACCGGGGGCTACTTCGGCTCCGGGGAATCCACCGGCTCCATTGGCGTGGTTACCATAAATATGCCGAGGATCGCCTACCTTTCCGAAAGCCCCGAGGAATTCTACAAGCGTCTTGACCGGGTAATGGATATTGCCGCCCGTTCCCTCAGCATTAAGCGTAAAGTGATATCCAACCTTCTGGACGCCGGTCTTTACCCCTACACAAAACGTTACCTCGGCACATTGACAAACCACTTTTCCACCATCGGTCTTGTGGGAATGAACGAAGCGGGCTTAAACGCCAAATGGCTAAAGAAGGATATGACCCACGGGGAAACCCAGGAATGGACAAAGCGGGTGTTACAGCATATGCGTGACCGGCTGGTGGTTTATCAGGAGAAATACGGGGATTTGTACAATCTGGAAGCCACCCCCGCCGAATCCACCGCCTACCGTCTTGCAAAGCACGACGTGGCGCAGTATCCCGACATTATAACCGCCAGCGACAAGGGAAAAGCCCCCTACTACACCAACTCCTCCCATCTGCCGGTGGGTTTTACCGAGGACGTGTTTGCCGCCCTTGACATTCAGGACGAACTCCAGACACTTTATACCTCCGGCACCGTATTCCATGTCTTCCTTGGGGAAAAGCTCCCCGACTGGAAGGCGGCGGCAAACCTTGTAAGGAAGATTGCCGAAAACTACAAGCTGCCCTATTACACCCTTTCGCCCACCTATTCGGTGTGCAGAAACCACGGCTATATAAAGGGCGAGGTCTATACCTGCCCCGACTGCGGCGAAAAAACCGAGGTTTATTCCCGCATAACCGGCTACTACCGTCCCGTTCAGAACTGGAACGACGGCAAATCCCAGGAATTCAAGGACAGGGCGGAATATGTGATAGAAAAATCCTGTCTTAAGGAAAGGAATGCAAAGGCAAAATCCGGGGAAACTAACCAACAAAATCTATTCGAAGGTGAAGAAGATATGAAATCCGACACCGTTATAAAGTTGGTTACCACTCCCACCTGCCCCAAGTGCAAAACCATTAAGCTGTTTTTGGACAAAGAGGGGATTGAGTACGAGACTATCGACGGCAACTCAAATCCCGAACTGGTAAGGGAACTGGGCATAACCCAGGTACCCACCCTCCTTGTTTCGAAAGGGGACAAAACCTATAAGTACGACGATGTGGCCGCAATCCGCGGTTTTATCGGGGAATACAAGGGTTAATATATGTTTGACATTATTATAATAGGCGGAGGGCCGGCGGGATTAACCGCTGCCCTCTACGCCTTAAGGGCAAATAAAAAAGTACTGATTATCGAAAAATCCGCCTTCGGCGGGCAGATGACCCTGTCGCCGAAAATCGAAAACTACCCCGCTTTTGAATCTATCGGCGGCCTTGAGCTTGCCGACAAGATGCTGGAACAAGTGCTAGCCAAAGGGGCGGAAATCGAGCTTGCCGAGGCGACGGAAATTAAAAACGATAAGATAAAGACCGTGGTCACCCCCTTCGGGGAATATCAGGCAAAGGCGGTTATCGTCTCCACCGGGGTGGTTCACCGCCATTTGGGAATCGAAAGGGAAGAGGAATTTGTCGGCCGGGGGATTTACTACTGCGCCGTCTGCGACGGAGGGTATTTTACCGGCAAAGAGGTTATCCTTGTGGGCGGGGGAAATTCCGCATTGCAGGAAGCGGTTCTGCTTTCCGACATCTGTAAGAAGGTAACCATAATCCAGAATCTTCCCGACTTTACCGGCGAAGCCTATATGGCGTCGATGGTAAGGATTAAACCCAATGTAAACTGTATATTTTCAACGGTGGTTACACATATAATCGGTAAAGGGGAATTTTCGGGGGTGGGTATCAGAAACACCCTGACCGGAAAAGAAGGCGAGCTTTTTGCCGACGGGATGTTTGTGGCAATCGGCCTTGTGCCCGAAAATAAAGCCTTTGAAAACGTTGTCCCCCTTGACAAATGGGGCTATTTTGACATAGGGGAAAACTGCATATCCCCCACACCGGGTATCTTTGTGGCGGGCGACTGCCGGACAAAGAAAATAAGGCAGATAACCACCGCCACCGCCGACGGAGCCTCCGCTGCCCTTGCCGCCTGCGACTATATCGACCGGACGGCTTTTTAAACAGAGCACGTCGTTCAGAAATGTAATTATATATATTTATTAATGAAGGATGGTGTTTTATGGGTAAATTACTTAAGCTAATTCTGCCGGCAATGCTTTGTGTTGCCCTGTCCCTTGCCCTTATCGCCTGCGGCGGCGGAAAAAAGGACGAGGAGAGCTCCCAGGCCGCATCTTCAGCCGATAACCAGTCAAAAGCCGAATCAAGCGACACCACATCCGAGGCCTCCCAGCCGGACGAAACGGTACACCTTGCGGTGGCCGACATGCCGGAAGGGATTGAGCCATCCGCCGCCTACACCGTCACCGTAAAATACGGGGAAGACGGGGAGGAAACCGCGGTACCCTGCTATCAGGCTAAGGTGGGTAAGGAATCGGTTTCCTATGAGGGCGAAGGGGAAATAACCACCGATATTATGGCTTTCTGCTACTTTGAAAGCGATTTTCTGGAAAAGGTTATTATTACCGTCACCCCTTCGGGGGAATTCGAAAACTGCGTTATCCGTCCCCTTGCCAGAAATATAAGCTTTGAGGAAAAAGACGGCAGTGTCACCTTTGAGCTTAACAAGGCGGCAAAGCTGTCGGTGGAATTCGACGACAAAATATATACCAACCTTTTCATCTATGCCGACGATTTACAGACCGAAGAAATCAAGGAAGGGGATACCGGCGTAATCTATTACGGTCCCGGCGTCCATAATGCGGGGCAGATAACCCTTACATCCGGCCAGACGCTGTACCTTGCTCCCGGCGCCTTTGTTTACGGCAATGTGGTGGCCGAAAATGCCGAAGACATCGCCATAAAAGGGCGGGGAATTCTCTGCGGCAGCCAGCTTACCCACCGCATGGACGGAACAAGGACAATGCTCTGTACCATCAACAACTGCAGTAACGTGGTTATCAACGGGGTTATTTTCCTTGATTCCCCCACATGGACGCTCCGTCTTTACTGCAGCGACAACGTTGAGGTAAACAATCTTAAAGAAATCTGCTGGTACTTCAACTCCGACGGCATTGACGTATGTTCGGGGAACAACATCCAGATAAAAAACTGCTTTTTGCGCAACTACGACGACAATGTTTCGATAAAGGCTTATGAATCCAAGGACAGCACCAACATCAAGGTAACCGACTGTGTCTTCTGGGCGGACTGCGCCCACAATATGCTGGTGGGGCCCGAGGCAAAGGAAGCCGATTACGAAAATAAATATAGCGAAATTACCTTCAGAAACATAACCGTCCTTGAACAGAACGAAAAAAGCGACTTCTACAAGGGAGTTATGGCAATCACCTGCGCCGACAACGCGGTTTTCGACAAAATCACCTGGGACAGCATCAAAATCGAAAGAATGTCCAACGGGGCGGTTATAAACTTCCGCTTTTCCGACGATTACGGCACCTATATGGGTAAATCCATAAGCGGAGTTTCGATTATCAACGTCAACTGCGCCGCCACTCCCGCCAGGGGGGACAGCATTCTGGGGCTTGCGGAAAATCCCATACACGACATATCAATAACCAACTATGTGGTTAACGGCAAAAAAATATCCCTGAATGACCACAACTTTACCGGGGATTTCGGATATATCGATGCTTTGAACATCGACGGGGACGAAAGAAGGGTAACAAACACCTTTGAAGAGCTGGGCAACCCTCCCTATGTGAAGATAGAGGCCGCCGCTCAGGGAACCGGTACCTTACAGTTTACCTTAAACCCGGAAATTTTCGAAGACGGCAAAACCTACACCATAACAACCGTTGCGAAATTCCAAGACATTGATGCCTCGGTGGGGGCACTTCCCTCCGCCGGTTTAGGCTTTGTAAACTACTACGTTTATAAACCCGACGGAAGCCTGGACTTCTTCAAGGATTTTGCTCAATGTACGGCAGGAAGCGTCGACTGGAGGAGATATACCGATTCCTTTGAAATACCCGCAAACCACGGGGTGGTGACCATCTCGATAGGACTGTGGGAAGCCACCGGTTTTGTCTACTGTTCCGAAATCGAACTCAAGGATTCCTCCGGCAACATTGTTCTGTATGAAGACTTCTACTTCGGCATCGACGGCGGCGAATGGAAGGTAACTTCGGAAGCCAAGTCCATAGAGGTAATCACGGAGGAAGAACAATGATATTCCCTCGCCCCGAATACCCGAATCCTATTTTTCGGCGGAACGAATGGCTTAACCTTAACGGCAAGTGGCTCTTTTCCTGCGATGCTCTGAAGGGCGAAAGGGAAATTACCGTCCCCTTCTGCCCCGAATCGGTCCTTTCCGGTATCGGATATACTGGTTTTATAAACAAAGCGGAATATTCAAAAAAATTTATCCTCCCGGAAAGCTGGAAAGGGAAAAGGGTAAATCTTCATTTCGGCGCGGTGGACTATTATGCGGAAGTTTATTTAAACGGAAAATTCACCGGAACTCACAGGGGGGGCTACACCCCCTTTGAGTTTGATATAACGGAATATCTTGTTTCCGGGGAAAACGAAGTTGCCGTTAAGGTGACCGACGACCTTTTTTCGGGGAAACAGCCTTCCGGCAAGCAGTCAAAGGAATTAAACTCCTACGGCTGCTTCTATACCCGCACCACCGGTATCTGGCAGACTGTCTGGCTGGAGGCGGTGCCGGAAAATCATATAAAAAGTCTTAAAACAACCGCCGATATGTCCGGCAACGTCCGGCTGGAAGTGAAAACCTCCTCCGCCGGGACGGTCAAAGCTGTGGTTTCCTATAACGGCAGGGAAATTGTAAGCCGGACCGGAGAGGGTGTTATAGAATTCAAGGTGCCCGAAATCCATCTTTGGGATATAGGCAAAGGGAATCTGTATGATTTGGTTTTATCCTATGGAGAGGATAGGGTTTGCTCCTATTTCGGACTGCGCTCGGTAAGCCTTGAAAAGGGTGCTTTTTGCCTAAACGGCAGAAGGGTTTTCGGCCGCTGGGTGCTGGACCAGGGGTTTTATCCCGACGGCATTTACACCGCCCCCGACGACGAGGCTTTGAAAAACGATATAATTTATTCAATGAAGCTCGGCTTTAACGGCGCAAGATTACATCAGAAGATTTTCGAACCCCGTTTCCTCTACCACGCCGACAGATTAGGCTATATGGTGTGGGGGGAACATGGCAACTGGGGGCTTGATATTTCCTATGCCGAATCGGCAGAAAACTTCCTCCCCGAATGGCTGGAGGGGCTGAACCGGGATTATTCCCACCCCTCAATCATCGGCTGGTGCCCCTTTAACGAAACCTGGGACTATGAGGGGAAGCGTCAGTGCGACGAGGTTTTAAGGATTGTCTACAACGAAACCAAAAAATTCGACAAAACCCGTCCCGTCATCGACACCAGCGGCAACTACCATGTGGTGACGGATATTTTCGACATCCACGACTACAATCAGGATATAAGGGAGTTTTCCTCCCATTACGAAGGGAATAATATTTTCCTCAACTTCAACGAACGGCAGACTTATAGGGGTGAACTCTATTTCGTAAGCGAATACGGGGGGATAAAATGGTCGGAGGATAACACCGGCTGGGGCTACGGGGACGCTCCCGAAACAAGGGAGGAATTCCTCAAACGCTATGCCGGTCTGACACAAGCCCTGCTTGACAACAACAGGGTTTTGGGTTTCTGCTACACCCAGTTATATGACGTGGAGCAGGAACAGAACGGTCTTATGACCTATCACCGCAGGTTTAAATTCGACCCGGAGATTATTTATAAAATAAACACCCGAAAAGCCGCAATCGAAGATTAAAACGATATGAAAAAATGAGCCGCCCGGCTCATTTTTTTGTAACTCCCAATTGATGGGATAGTTCATTATATATCAGCAGAAAGGTGGTGAAAAAATTAAAAAGCCTTCCCCTTGAGGGGAAGGGGGACCGCGGTGCGGTGGATGAGGGGTAGCACCACAAATGCGGGAGAGAACGAACGAACGAACGAACGAATGAATGAATGAATGAATGAATGAATGAAATCCTCACCTGCTTTCTGATGTAAAAAAGCCTTCCGACTTTCGGGGAAGGTGTCAGCCGCAGGCTGACGGATGATGGGTAGAACCACACACCCGGTAAAGCAGAGAAAAAAATCCACAACTAACGCTGTGGATGAAATCCGGCGGCAAATGCCGCCGGAATATATTAATTTTCGTTGAACTGCTGTAACAGCCACTCGTTGCGGTTTTTAAGCCAGTCCCTCAGATAATCGATTTCCCCCTCATAGGTGCCGTCGGAGGGTATGCGTTCAAGAGTGCTGTAAGCTTCGGAAGTCGACCATACGGTATAATTTTTGTGAATATCATCCCCGAATTCGTCAAGCAGCGCATCTATTCTGTTCTTTCCCGAATCGTTGTCCTTGTAAAGGTTTATGATCTGTGGCTGAAGTTCCGAAAACCTTTCCTTTACCATTTCATATATTTCTTTGCATTTGAACAGGTGGCTGTTCCAGAGACCTCTGCACCACCAGCCCTCCCAGGAGTTGCCGGTGGTATATACGTTGTTGTAGTCCATATAATAGCTTGACGAACAGTTCCCCGCTGAAAGGTCGAAATCCCATACGGGACCTTCATACAGCTTGCCGTCTTTCAGGTAAAACCTTGTGGAGCTGGTGGCGTAGTCAACCTGTTTGAACAGCTCCTGAACGATATAGGCGTCCACAAAGGATTGGATATCGATATATTTCCCGATTTCCTCAATGTCGTGGGTGGCTATCGCCCTTTCCGCCTTGTCGAAGAAATCGTTCAGATATTTCCGCTGGGTTGAGTTGGGGTAATCCGGGTCGTTGAACCCGAGCAAAATATTGTATATGGGGGTTCTTATCCATTCGGGGTTGGAATAATTTTCCCAGGGCTCATATTCAAACAAAAATTCGTTTCCGGTTATGTCTATATCCACCCGGGTTTCCCCCACTCCTATGGATTCGCAAAGCAGGTAGCACCCCCGGTAAACCCCGTTCAGATACACTTCCACAAAGGCGGATTCCTGAACATAAGCCATTCCGATTTGGGAAGCCAAGTCAAAGGCAAGCTTGTTTCGTATCTGGGTTTTGTCGTACATATTGGCGATGAGGTACCACTTTTTCGCCTTCCCCATGCCAAGCACATTTTCTTTGTCCGAAAATCTTATATTGTAGGGCGCCTTCGCCCCGCCGGAGGTGGAGTTGCCCCTGATTTTAATTTCCCCCTTGGGTTCGGAAATCATATCATATCTCCCCGAAGGGTCATAGACAATTAATTCGCAGGGATAGTAGGCGGACTTGTGAACCCGGTCGTTGTTTTCGGTCTTTATAAACACCCGGGGGATTGCCTCTTTGTCTTCCAAAAACGACTTTTCGATACCGAAAACGAAAATTTCGCTTGACCAGACATGCTCCCCCGTAATGTTGTAAATCACTTTTACATAACGGGCGTAAACCGGCTTATCGGGATAATAGTAGTAGTAGCAGCCCTTCCAGTCGTCAACATAAAAGATTGTGGCGTTCTTAAGGCTGGGGGAAACGGAGGAGAGCCGGTCAAAGTTTGTCCCGTCGTCGGATATGAGATATTCCACCACCGTCTTGCCCGGGTCCCCGATACCCCACTGGTTGCCGAAACAGTCGGTGCCCACGCCGTATATAAGGGACCTTTCCCCTAAATCAATGGTAACCGTCAGGGTGTCCGAACCGTAGCCGCCAATGGCGGAGGAGTTGCCCGAGGGGGCGGTTTCCCCGTCGGTAAGCTTTCCCCGAAGCACCCTGCCGTTTTTGTCAGCGGCGTCGCCGAAGCTGTCGGTGCGGTAGGATTCCGAAACTGCGGTATAGGGTTTATCAACCGCTATATTATATGCCAGTTCCTTTGGCGGAAGGTTATTTCCCCCATTGTCCTGGGAAGATTCGTCGGAACTTTCCTCCGAAGGCGATTCCTCCGAAGAAGCATCCTCGGAGGAGGCTTCATCGGAGTTTATATCAGAACTGTTGTTTTCTAAAGACGAAGTATCGCCGGAGTTATCCTTTCCTCCCCCGGCGCAGGCCGCAAGGGAAGTGAGTATAACCAAGGCTATCAGCAATATAATAAATTTTTTCAAAAATACCACCACTGGAATTTATTTCAATTCATTATATATCAAAACCGGACTTTTGTAAATTAACATTGTGTTAAATAAACATTAAGGGTATTTATTGACATTCTGATTCGGCTATGGTAATATTTCCGAAAAGGGGTGGCATATATGGTATTAAAGCGGGGAAATGTTCTGACTCCCGAAGGGATAAAAAAAGCGGACATAGTGATTGAAAACAGTAAAATTACCTATATCGGGGAAACCGGTTTTGACGGTCTTGATTGTTTCGGAAAAACAATTATCCCCGGCTTTGCGGACACCCATATACACGGGGCATTCGGCACCGAGTTTTCCTCCCCCGATGAGGAATTCGGCAAGGGGCTGAAATCCCTTGCCAAAGCCGGCACCACCTCCGTCTGCTGCACGATACGCGCCCTTGACCTGGAGGGGATTAAAAAAGCAATAAAAAATATTGTAAAAGAATACAAAAGCAAACCCGAAGGGGCGAAAATTTCGGGCATACACCTTGAAGGCCCTTTTGTTTCCCGAAAATATACCGGGGCGATGAACCCCGACTGTCTTATCCCCCCCTCCCCGGAAAAAATAAAAGATTTATATAACCTTTCGGAAGGGTTGCTTAAAATAATAACCCTTGCCCCCGAACTTGACGGAGCTGTCGATTCGATAAAAGCCGCCGTAAGCTTGGGGATAACCGTTTCCTTAGGGCATTCCGGCGCAGACTATGACACCGCCCAAAAAGCCTTTGAAGCGGGAGCCACCAGGCTTACCCATACCTTTAATGCCGTTATACCCTTCCATCACCGGAATCCGGGGGTACTGGGTTTTGCCCTCACCGACAGCCGGATGGAATGCGAAGCAATCTGCGACTTTATCCACCTTGACCCCGCCGCCGTCAAGCTTATATTCCTTGCCAAAGGGGAAGACAAAGTGACCATGGTAAGCGACGCCGGGGTGTTTGCCGGTCTCGGCGACGGGGAATATGTGGTGTCGGGGAAGGTGCGCACCGTAAAGAACGGGATGTGTTTAAATAACGAAGGGAGAATTGCGGGAAGCTGCTTTACTTTAAACAAGGGGGTTAAAAACCTCCTTGAAAAGGGATATTCCTTAACTACGGTTTCCAAAGCGGCGTCCCTGAACCCTTCAAAAGCCCTCGGCATCGACAACACCACCGGCACTCTTGAGGCGGGGAAAGAGGCCGATATCTGTATACTTGACGATGATTTTTCCGTATGCCGCACCTTTGTAGGGGGGGAATGATATGAATAACATTATCGGGGTTGACATCGGCGGAACGAATGTTGACATGGGGGTGGTAAGGGAGGATTACGAGGTAATCGAATACACCCGCTTTAAGACAAAAAAGGATTCGGTTTCAAAGCTGCTGGAGGATATCTGCAGCGTGGTTATCCCCCTTGCGGAAAAATATGACTGCAAAGTAATAGGCATCGGCTCCCCGGGACGCACCGCCGACAACCGGACGATAATACGGTCGGGGAACATACCCTATGACAACACTCCGGTGGTGGACATTGTGGCAGAACGCACCGGGCTTGAGGTTTATCTCGACAACGACGCCTCCTGCGCTTTGTACGGCGAAAAGTTTGCGGGCGCAGGCAGGGACGTTTCAAATATGATTGTAATAACCATAGGCACCGGTATCGGCGGGGGGATAATGATCGACCGTAAAACCTATCACGGCTATAACAACAGAGCCGGGGAAATCGGTCATTTTATCATAGACATAAACGGCCGCCCCTGTTCCTGCGGTCTTCACGGCTGTTTTGAACAGTATGCTTCGGTGAAGGCCTTTATCACCCGGGCGAAAATCGCCGCTGTTCAGAATAAGAACTCAATTCTCTTCAAGATGGCGGGGGGAAATATCGAAAACTTAGGCGGAAGGCTCCCCTTTAGGGCAATGGCGTTGGGGTGCGAGGTTTCAGAAAAGGTGATTGAGGAATATATCTATTACCTTGCCTGCGGAATAAACAGCCTGTCAAAAATTTTCCAGCCGGATCTGTTTGTCCTTACGGGGGGGCTTACCAACGAAGGGGAAATTATAACCGACATGCTGAAACCCCATCTGCTTGACGGGGTGGAGGTGAAAATATCCCCCTTAAAGGGAAAAGCCGGCCTTATCGGCGCGGCTTTGATTAAGAAAGAACGGGAAAGCTATGCTTTACCGTTGGAAAAGGTATAGATGGTCTTTGACCTGAAGGGCCTTTCGGGGGTTATGACGCAGGAAGGGAAGCCGGGTTTATTCGGCGTGTCGGGAAAAAATTGGGTTTCGATACAAAAACCCTCTCTTTTTGAAAAGTCCCCTTCAAGGAAGTTGCCGGTATAAAACTGAAATCCTGGCATATCGGTATTTACGGTGAGGGTAGTTTCCGTTTCCGGCATATAGATTCTTGCCGCTTCCCGCAGACCTTCTCCGTTGATTACGAAATTATGGTCGTACCCCGAAGCGATTTCCAGTTGTTTGTCGCCGCAGTCGATGTGGCGGCCTATTTTTTTATATTCCCTGAAATCAAAGGGGGTACCCTCAACGGATTTTATCTCCCCGGTGGGGATGAGATTTTCGTCCACGGGGGTGAAATAATCCGCATTTAACAGCGCTTCGCAGTCGTTGATATCCCCGTTGGGATTGAAATAAGTATGGTTTGTAAGGTTTATAACCGTTTTTTTATCGGCTTTGGTAAAGTAGCTTATTATAAGGGATGACCCCACCACCATATATTTAATCCTGACTTCCACGTTGCCGGGGAAAATGCCTTCTTTGTCATAAGCGGTCAGGATTGCCTGCGAATAGGAGCAGTCCACATTGAAACGCATTTTGTCGTAGCCCCTGTTTCCGCCGTGAAGACAGTTGATACCCCTGTCGTTTCCGTCAAGAGGGTATTCCTTCCCGTCAAGGGTAATGGCAGCATTTGAAATGCGGTTGGCGTACCGCCCCACAATCGCCCCCAAATAGCGGCTGTCCTCCTCATACAACGGGCTGGGGAGGTAGGAAGACCCGTCCCTTGTAAGCGCTCTTGGGTAGGCAAGGACTAAATTCCCGTAAAAATGGGGGGCTTCTATTGAGGTTATCCTGCCGCCTGTGTCAAGGAACTTAACTTCCAGATATTCGCTTTTCACCACATATTCCTTCATGGTTCAAACCCCTCGAAGATGATTATTTTTGCTTTTCTTTTAAGTTTTTCGGCGGTTGCCCCGTCCTTAACCGTCCAGAAGGCGAAGGGGGAAAGAAAAAGTTTCGGCAGATAGTAGGTGTAGGATTTTACCTGACTGTAATGAATGGAAATGAAATCCGGCCTTGAGGCGAAGTTAAGCGTAAGGCTGGCAAGGATTATGGCGGCGGTGGACCGGGCGAACCCGCCGGAAAGAAGATGGCGGCTTATAAGCTGCCCCCGGGGGATTTCGGGCATATTTTTTCTGAACCATTTTAACATAAAGGGGTTGAAGGACTGGATAATGTATTTACCCTCATGCCTTTTCAGTACCTCCCCCACCCTCTCGCAGAAGTTGACATATTCCCAGACGGTTTTCAGCTCGACAAGCACCGGCGCTTTCCCGCCGATAACCGAAAGCACCTCGTCCAAAGCCAAAATCCTCTGGCTGGTTCCCGAAAGGGAAAGGGAGGAAAGCATTTCAAACGTAAAGTCCTTAATATCCCCCTTTATGCCGCACATTCTCTCAAGGGAATAGTCATGGAACACCACCGGAACATTGTCCTTTGTAAGCAGCACGTCAAGCTCGATGCCGTAGCCCTTTTCGACGGCGTTCATAAAGGCTTCAAGGGAATTTTCCGGTGTGTTTACCCTATGCAGTCCCCGGTGAGCAAAGTACCTGCCGTAGCCCTTTAACGAGTTTCTCCCGATAAGTTTCGGGGAAACAAGAAAAACATAAAACGACACAATACCGAGAATAACAAAAAACAACCACATTTATTTTACTCCGTCGCAAAGGCCCCCTGAAAGCAAAAAGCAGGTGTCGCATTTGGGGTTCTGGGCTCTGCAGATTTCCCGCCCGAAGACCACCATCCTGTGGCAGAACCCCGACTGAAGTTCAACGGGCATAAGCGGGGTTAACGCCTTTTCCACTATAACGGGATTTTTTGAATTTACAAACCCAAGACGGTTGGAAATCCGTATGACATGGGTGTCCGCCACAATGCCGCCAAGGTTAAAAACGTCTGCCCTTATAAGGTTTGCCACCTTCCGCCCCACTCCGCCGAGTTTTAGCAAATCCTTCATTTCAAAGGGGATTTTCCCGTCAAATTCCCCGATAAGGGTTTTACAGCATTTTCGTATGGATTTTGCCTTGGAATTATAAAACCCGGTGGAATATATGTATTTTTCCAGCTCCCCTGGTTTTGATTCGACAATAGATACAGCGTCGGGGAACCGTTCAAACAGCGCTTTCGAAACGGCGTTCACCTGTTTGTCAGTGCACTGGGCGGACAGTATTGCCATGATAAGCAGTTTAAAGGGGTCGCCTTCATGTTCCAGCCCCCCCTTTTCTTCGGGATATTTTTCATATAAGGCCTTTGCAACTTTTAACGCCTTATCATTCATCGAAAATATAGTTTACATCCCCCGAAAGGAGGGCGAGTACTCCCTTGTAGATATTTTCCGCCCTTTCGTCAAAGTTATGCTTCAATGTTTCGGCATAATATTTTTCTGTAAGAAAAACATTCAGATCCAATAACTTGCGGGTGTTGTCGGAAATCTGACAGTTTAACATATAGCCCTTGTCCCGTTCGGTGACGGAGGAGGTTATCCGGTTTCCGGTTTTATAAAAGGCAAGCAGGCGCAACGCCGACCTTAAAGCCTTTTCCCTTACCGAGGTGAAAAGCCGCATTTCCACGTTTTCAACCGCCATTTCCCCCTTTTCGGAAATACGGTATCTTGGTTTTTCCCCTTGAATTTCCTCAATCTGCCCGCTTTCGACAAGTTCGCCGAAACAAATGGAAAAGTCAAAATAATTGACAAACCCGTCCTGTATAACGATATCGTTAATGGTGGAATACTCAAGGGGTTCCTTTATGTTTTTAAGCAAAAACAAAATAAAGACCTTTATATCCAGCTTTTCCGTCAGTTCCATAATCCCGCTTCCTTAATAAAAATATACTTACATATTATATTACAATATATTTATTTAAAAAACAAGTACAATTTTCGTATTGCAATTTGCCCGCATCTTCTGTATAATTTATAAAATAAGAAAGATAAGCGAAGTTTATCTATCTGTGAGTGCGGGAATTTTCGCGGAATATCTCCGTCGGATAAGCTGCGCTTTTCCTCCTCCCCTCAAAGTGCGGGCTCGCTTTGCTCGATTCGGCGGTGTTTTTCGGTCGGGAAACCCGCCTGAAAAACGGATTTTGTAAAAATCATTTGTAAATTTTCGTCTAATAAGGGAACAACCCTTAAAATAATCATTGACAGGGAAAAGGTAAAATGGCAATGAAATTTCAGGGAGGCATCAGGCTTTCCGAATACAGAAACACCAAAAAGCTCCCCATAACCCAGATCGACAGGCCGTCGGTGGTTACCCTGCCTTTAAAATCAGGTCTTATGCCTCTGGTCGATGCGGGGGATTATGTTGAAAAATACTATCCGGTGGCTAAAAGCGAAGAGGGTTTTACCCTTTCTTCCCCCGTTGCGGGAAAGGTGCTGGCGGCGGAACAGAAGTATATAATAATCGAAAACTCCAACAAGGCGGACATCTGTCCTCCCGACGGGGAAAAGCCCTCCTCAATCGAGGACATAACCTTTGAACACCTTATAGAATACTGTAAAAGATACGGCATATACGGCGCTTTTTCGGGGATTCCCTTGTATGTCAAGCTTTCCGAAAGCCACGGAAAAAGCGAAAGGCTTATTATAAACTGCATTGAATCCGACCCCTCCTCAGGCCATGTCAGGGCGTTGACAAAGCAATACGCCAGAGACCTGGTGCTGGGGATTAAGGTATTGCTTAAGGCCATGGGGATAAAAAAGGCGGTTATCGCCCTTGACAAGAAATTCACCGACTACCACGAAACGGTTAAAAAGCATATTGAGGAAAAGTCGGGTATAGTTTTGGCGTATTTGAACGTTAAGTACCCCATGGGGAACGAAAGACTCCTGCTGGACGCCATTTACAACACCGAATTTTCCTGCGAAAACGAGGTCTGGCAGTCGGGGTACCCCGTGATTTCCGCCGAAACGGTTATAAACCTTTATCAGTCCCTGCGGGACGGTTATCCCGTAATAAATAAAACCCTAACCCTTTCGGGGGATGCGGTTATAAACCCCATGAATCTGAGGGTGCCCGTCGGTACCCATATTGGGGAAATATTTTCTGAATGCGAGCTTACCTCAAAAAGCAACTCCCTCTTTGTGGCAAACGGCCTGCTGAACGGCTACGCCGTAAGCGAGGATTCCCCGGTGGAGGCCAACACCAACACCGTCTTTGCCATAAACCGAAAGAAAGTTAAAACCGGAAACTGCCTGAAATGCGCCCGCTGTACCGCCTTCTGCCCCATGCACCTTGTCCCCTTCAAGTTCCACGAAAATTACGAAACGGGAAAGCATGAGGAAAACATCGAGCTGGGGCTTTACAACTGTATCGAATGCGGCTGCTGCGCCTATATGTGCGTAGGAAAGGTGGACCTGCTGGGGGAGATACGGATTGAAAAATACCGCACCCTGACCAGGGAGGAATCCTGCAGTGAAACCATGATCTTCGAACCGCTGGTTATTGATGATGATAATGACGAATATTCAGAAGAAGTCACTGAAGAAGTTTCCGATGAAATCCCTGAAGAAATCCCCGATGAAGTTACTGAAAATAACGAAGAAACCGAACCCCAAGACCCCTCTGAAGAAACATCCGATAAGGAAGGGGAGGAAGTATGACAAGAATTCAGTCTGCCCCCTTTACCCGCCACGGCGACACCTCCCATACCATAACCCTTGACGTGCTTATCGCCCTGCTGCCGCTGGCGGTATGGGGGACATATGTCTATGGTGCGAGAGCGGCCACCATAATCGCCCTTTCGGTGGTGTCGGCGGTGGTGTCCGAATTACTGTTTTCCCGCATTGTGCTGAAGGAAACCAGCATCGGCGACCTTTCCTGCATAATAACCGGGCTGCTTATCGCCTACGCCCTGCCGGTGTCGGTCCCCTTGTGGATGCCGGTTTTAGCCTCATTTACGGGCATTATTATCGGCAAAGAGCTTTTCGGGGGGATAGGCAGGAACATATTCAACCCCGCCGCCACGGGAATAAGCCTGTCATATGCCTTTTTCCCGAATATATTAAACTACTTCACCAAGCCCTTTGAACATTTCCCCCCCTTGGTAATGAACGTGCCGAAGGAACTCCTTGAAAAAAACCATGTGGTAACCGCTCTTGACAATTTTAAAAGCGGAACAGTGACGGTTTCGGCAATCGCCGACGATTTTTACGGTTTTTCGGCGGGGACCATAGGGGAACTGTCGGCGCTGCTAATTTTAGTGGGGTTTGCATATCTCCTTTTCAAAAGGACAATAAAATTCAATTCGGCCTTTGCCTATGTGATGACAATAGTTCTGCTTTCCTATCTGTTCTGCTATGTGGACTGCGAACCCATTGATTTCATAAAAATGCAGCTTTTCACCGGCCCCACCCTGCTTATCATGGTCTTTATGCTTAACGACTACACCACAACCCCCACCACCAGTACGGGGAGGGCGGTTTTCGCAATTCTGCTGGGGGCGGGTATAGTGGGGATAAGATATTTCGGCCCCCCCCACTTCGGGGAATATCTTGTGGTTCTGGTTATGAACGCCCTTTCCCCATTTATCGAAAAACACACCTATGCAAGGGTTTTCGGTTCGAAAATCCGCAAAACTCTGTAAAGTTCGGCAAAAAGGCAGGTGAATCCAATGCGCAAATCAGCAATCAACGCATTGATAAAAATATGATTTCCTATTACGGTATCGGCATAATGGGGTGTCTGTTTCTTTCGGACATTATATACACCTATGCTTTGAAAAATCACGGCTTTTTAGGCTCCGGCAAAAAAAGTGGGGCATTTTACGCCCTTCCCCGCCTTTTTATACTTATCCTTCTCCCCTACTGGGGCGGAACCTATCTTATGGGGCAAAAGAGCTTTGTAATCCAGCTTCTAATCAGCTTTGCCCTTTCGGCAGGGCTTATGGGGCTTGAATTCTTTTTAAAGGATAAAGAAAGCAAAGACAACGGCTTTTTGTTTTTACCCGCCCTGTTTGCTTTGTCGGTGATTGTGTTATTTTTCATAAACGGCTATGATTTCCCCCACACCGTGAAAAAACAGCTCATTTACTCCCTTTCGGGCTTTTTCCTCGGGGCGGTTTCGGTGCTTGCCTATTCCGCCGTCAAATCAAAAGTAAGCACCTTCCGCTACGGGACGGTGCTTACGGTTATTGCTTCGGCGGTATCCTCTTTGGTTTTCGGTGTGGTTTCCGGGGTTATCGTGTTTACCTGCCTGGGTTAGCCTTCGGTATGGATATTCAGATTTTTTCCGTCGGTTTTAACCGTCACCGTTCCGTGGAGGTCGGTGCGGAAGTATGTAATATTTAACTCCTCTAAAGTATTGATGGTTTCCTCCGCAGGGTGTTTGTAGGAATTATCCTTGCCGCAGGAAATAACCCCGTATTTCGGGGCCACCGCCTCAAGAAAGTCCTTGGAACCGGAGGAAGCGGAGCCGTGGTGACCTAACTTTATAATATCCGCCCTTAACTTCATCGGGGTGTAGTTGTTTAACATTTCGGTTTCGTTGGGCTTTTCCGCATCCCCCATAAACAGCATTTTAATATTTTTGTAGGACATAAGCATAACAACCGAGCATTGGTTGGAACTTTTTCCCTCGGTTTCAAAGGGGGAAAGTATCTCAAACTTCACAATGCCCGTTAAAAAGGTGTAACCCGCCTCCCCCTTTATAACCTTGATTTCCTCATGGTTTTCAAGGGAAGTAAGAAGGTTGTCATAGGTTGCTGTGGTGGCAACGGTGTCGGGCATTATTACGTTTTTAACCTCAAAGGCCTCGATAACCTCCGCCGCCACTCCTATATGGTCGGCATCAAAATGGGTCAATACCATATATTCAATGGTTTCGACGCCGTATTTTTCAAGGTAGTTTGTAACCGCCTTCTTGTTGGTATAGACCCCCGCGTCAATAAGCACAAAACCCCCGTCGGGGAGGGTTAGCAGAGTACAGTCCCCCTGTCCCACGTTCAGGAAACGGACGGTCAGCTCCGACTGTATTACCCCGGAAATATCTCCCGATTCGCCGGAAACGTCATCTTTGACCGGGTCACAGGCAAGCAGGGAAAAGACTAATAAAAGAGAAAGCAGAATACAGAATCTTCTCTTAAGCATAACAAAACCCCCTTTATAAACTAAAGGGATTATACCACATTCTTTTCTAAAAGGAAATAATTATGGCAAAAAACGATGTGCTTTTTTCTTTGAAAATTGAGGATATGACCAATCTCGGCTGCGGTGTGGCAAAGTCCGGCGGCAGGGTAGTGTTTGTCAAAGGCGGCGTCAGGGGCGATGTTCTTGACGCCCTTATTATTAAGGAAACAAAGGATTATTCGGTGGCTGCCGTTAAAAATATTATTTCCCCCTCCCCCTATCGGGAGGAAAACCGGTGTGAAAGCTACAAAGCCTGCGGCGGCTGCGTTTTCCGCCATATATCCTATGTAGAAGAAAAGCGGATTAAGCTTGACTATGAGGTGAATGCCTTCAGGAAAATCGCGGGGGTTGACATAATGCCGGAGGGCATAACCACCGTCTCCCCCGACGGCTACCGCAACAATATAAGATATCCGGTGGGGGTTGACAAAAACGGCAGGCTGTTTGCCGGTTTTTTTGCCGAACACAGCCATAAAATAATAAACGCCGAAAACTGCCTTACCCAGAAGCCCGCCTTTACCCCCGTGGTAAAGTATTTGTTTGAGCTTTTCAACCGGGGCGGCTTTACGGTGTATGACGAGACTACCGGCGAAGGCTACCTCCGTCATGTCTGCCTTCGCACCTCCCGGGAAGGGAGGGTTTCGGTGTGTGTCGTTATAAACGGTCAAGTCAATAAACAGCTGAAGGACGTGGCTAAAGAAGCCGAAAAAAGTCAAAACAGCGTGGTTTCCTTTTTCGCAAATATAAACACCAAAAAAACCAATGTGATTTTCGGGGAATCAACCATCACCCTGTTTGAAAAAGAAAGCCTTACGGAAAAAATCTGCGGAAAAACCTTTAAAATTTCCCCCAGGTCCTTTTTTCAAATCAACACCGAAACGGCGGAGATTATGTTTGAAAAAGCCGCCGAATACCTTGACTTGAAGGGCGGGGAAGTGCTGCTTGATTTATACTGCGGCACCGGAACGGTGGGAATCTGCGTCTCCCCGGAGGAGGTTAAGCTCATCGGCTGCGAAATAATCCCCGAAGCGGTGGAGGACGCAAGGGAAAATGCGAAGTTAAACGGTATTAATGATTTTACCTTTGTCTGCGGCGACGCATCGGAGGGGGTAGCCGCCTGTATTGAAAAATACGGTGTACCCGACGCCATAACGGTGGACCCCCCGAGAAAAGGGTTATCCACAGAAACAATCAATGCCATACTGGAAAGCAAAACAAAAAAGCTTGTATATATCTCCTGTAATCCCGACACTTTAGCCCGGGATGTTAAAATCCTCACCGGCTCGGGCTATACCTTAAATCGCATAACCCTGTTTGATATGTTCCCCCGCACCAGCCACGTTGAGTGCGTGACATTGATGTCACGGGCAAAAAATCAAGTGTGAAAAAGGCCTTGATATAAGGGCATTTCGAGGTTTCCATCCCAAAAACCACTGCACATAAATTGCCTGATTTTTACTTCATGAGAACAGGTCGAAACAAGCAAATTTCCTTGTGACAGAGCGATTTAGATGTCATAGCCCCGCGAGTGGTCTATTTAGATAACATGGGTTCACGAGTGGTCGATTTAGATGTTTTTCGAATTTTTTTAAGG
>LSQX01182305.1_pt2 | contig 27726 bp, 27 predicted proteins | sample 654561 | NCBI WGS metagenome assembly LSQX01 (sample SAMN04489861, study PRJNA283612) | anaerobic digester metagenome | isolation source: 4 biogas reactors fed with cattle manure at either 37C or 55C with and... | place: Denmark: Kongens Lyngby | collected 2014
CTGGACATCACACTCACCGCGAGAGACGCCACGAAGAGCATCCCCATGGCGGGCGTTCCCTGGCACGCGGTGAACGCTTACCTCGGACGGCTTGTCCGGGCGGGGTGCAAGGTGGCCATCTGCGAGCAGATGGGGGAGCCCGACGGAAAGACGCTGGTGGACCGCCAGGTGATCCGCATCGTCACCCCGGGAACCTACGTCCCGGAGGACGCGGGAACGGGAGGACGGCTGGCCGCCGTGGCACAGGCAGGCAATCTGATTGCCGCCGCCCTGCTCTCGGCTGAGACCGGGCGCCTGGAGGCGGGGGTGTTTCCCCCCGGTGAAGCTGCCTCCCTGGTGGGCTCCTTTGCCCCGGGAGAGCTTCTTTTTCCGTCGAACTTCTGCGTTTCCCGGTGCCTTCCCCTGCTCTCCGACTTTTTCCCCATCCCCCGCCCCGAGGAATTCTTCAGCCCCGTGTCAGGTACCCGGTGGCTTGCTGAACAGTGGAACGTGGCTTCCCTTGCCTCTTTCGGCCTGGAGGACAACACGGCCCAGGCAGGGTGCGCCGCGGCGGCCCTGAAGTACTTCTCCGAGACGCAGTTCGGAGCGGTGAGCCATGTCCGGAGGGTTTATCCCCTGAGGTCGAGTGAGTATCTTCACCTGGACGTGACAACCCGGAGAAACCTTGAGCTGCTGGACGAGGGCGGTCCCTCCCTGTACGGCACCCTGAACCGGTGCCGGTCCCCCATGGGGCGGCGGACCCTCAGGGAATGGATTCTCCGTCCCCTGCTGGATGAGGAGTCCATAAAAATACGGCAGGACGGCGTGGCTCACCTCCTTTCCGCCTCCGGGGAGCGGCGTCGCCTGAGAGACCTTCTCTCCGAGTGCCGGGATGTGGAGCGGGCCACCTCACGGCTGAGCATGGGCACCGGAACTCCGCGGGATCTGGGGTCTGTCCGGGACACCCTGAGACTTCTTCCATCCATCCTCCCACTGTGCGCAGGTCCCCTGAAGGAGTGGACCGGCGGCCTTCCGGATTTCTCCCCCCTCGCCTCGAAGCTGTGTTCGGCCCTCGAAGAGGATCTCCCCAGGGTCCGGGCGAACGGCGGAATTATCCGCTCCGGGTACGACCAGGAGCTTGATGGATGGCGGGAAACGGAGACAGGAGCTTCGGAATGGATGGACCGCTACCTGGAAAAGATTCGGAGCGGGACGGGGATATCGAAGATCAAGGCGGGGTACAACAAGGTTTTCGGCTACTATCTCGAGGTAAGCAAGGGGTCTCTCTCCTCTGTGCCGGAATTTTTCATCCGGAAGCAGACCCTGGTGAACGCCGAACGGTTCATAACGGAAGAGATGAAGGTCTTCGAGGAGAAGATGGAGTCCGCCTCCGCCGAAATCTCCCGGAGAGAGGGGGAACTTTACGACCGGCTCGTCGGGGAAACAATGGAGCGGGTGGAGGAACTCCAGGCCCTCGGGGAAGCCCTTGCTTCCCTCGATGTGCTGGCCTCTCTTGCGGAAACGGCTCGGGAGAGGGGGTACGTCCGCCCGGTTGTGAATTCCGGTTTTGACCTTGAGGTAAAGAACGGACGACATCCGGTGGTGGAGGAGGTGCTCACCGACTCTCCCTTCGTTCCCAATTCGGTGAAGCTGGAGCGGAACGGGAAACGGATTGCCCTCATCACCGGGCCGAACATGGCAGGCAAGTCCACCTACCTGCGGAGCGCCGCCCTGCTGGTGATCCTTGCCCAGTTGGGGAGTTTCGTTCCGGCGGAGGAAGCGGAGATCGGACTCTGCGACCGCATCTTCACCAGGATAGGCGCACGGGATGACCTGGCGGGAGGCAGCAGTACTTTCATGGTGGAGATGGTGGAGACGGCGAACATCCTCCACAACGTCACGGACCGGAGCCTGGTGATTCTGGACGAGGTGGGGCGGGGGACATCAACCTACGACGGCATGAGCATCGCCTGGGCGGTGCTTGAGTTCCTGGCCGAGGGGTGCGGGGTCTCCCCGAAGGTGCTTTTCGCCACCCACTACCATGAGCTTACCTGCCTGGAGGAGCGTTTCCCCAGCATGGAAAACCTGAGCATGGCGGTGAAGGAGAACGATGGCGGTATCTTTTTCCTCCACCAGGTGGTGAAGGGAAGCGCTGACCGGTCCTACGGCATCGAGGTGGCCAGGCTGGCGGGGCTGCCCCGGCCGGTGCTGCGGCGGGCTTTCGAACTGCTTCAGCGCTTCGAGAAGGAGGAGCGGACGGGAAATTTCCCGAAGAAAAAGAGGGAGCATCCCGGAGCGCGGCAGATGGATCTCTTCGAGGCGGAGCGGCACGGTATCGTGGAGGAACTGGCGGCCATCGAGCCCGACGGCCTGACCCCCTTCCGGGCCCTGGAGCTGCTTTACAAGCTGAGCGAGAAGAGCAGGGAGGTGCTTCGTCCTGAAAATCACCCTTCTTCCTGAGGCTGTTTTCTCCCGCATAGCGGCGGGAGAGGTGGTGGAGCGTCCCGCGTCCGTTGTCAAGGAGGCGGTGGAGAACTCTCTCGACGCCGGCGCCGCGGAAGTGAAGGTCTCCCTTGTCGAGGGGGGGAAGGTCCGCATCGTGATAGAGGACAACGGGGAGGGAATTGCCTTTGACGAGCTTCCCCTCGCGGCGGCCCGGCACGCCACCAGCAAGATCCGCACCGTGGAGGAGCTGGAGCACATCCGTTCCCTTGGTTTTCGGGGAGAGGCCCTGGCGAGCATTTCGTCGGTGAGCCGGCTCGAAATCCGCTCCCGCCGGGCGCAAGACGATACGGGAGGTCTTCTCCGCATCGAGGGGGGGCTGCAGACGATGCATACGCCCATTTCCTGCCGCAAGGGAACGTGGCTTTCAGTTGAGGATCTTTTTTATACTCTTCCGGCGCGAAGGAAATTTTTGAAGTCGGCGGCCTCGGAAGAACGGAGGGTTTCGACCCTTCTCCGGGATTTCGCCGTGGCCTACCCGTCGGTAGCCTTTTCCGAGAACCGGGACGGAAAAGCAGGCTTTTCAACCGTGGGTGACGGAGACCGGGAGCGGGTGCTCAGGGACCTCTGGGGCGACGCCTGCGACCTGCGGCACTGCGGGACATCGGCGTCCCATCTCAGCCTGGAATGCTGGTGGGCACCCTGTCCGGGAAAAACTCGGAGCCTTGTCACATCCTTCGTCAACGGGCGGACGGTAAGCGACCCCATCATCCGGAGTGCAGCCGGGTCGTTGTGCCGGTCGTATGCAGGGAACTGGGTGTTTCTCTTTTCCCTTGATCCCGGGCTGCTGGATGCCAATATCCACCCCGCAAAGGCCGAGGTGCGGTTCCGCTTCCCCGGAGAGGTGTACGATACCATCCAGCAGGCGGTTCTGCGGCTTTCCGGCGGTATCCCCTCTCTTCCCCAGGGGGCTGTCCCCTCCTTTGCCTCTTCCGGCCGTTCAGTTGCGGCGGCCCCGTCCTCCGCGGCAGAAAGGAGCGCCGGCTGGTCATTCAGGGATAATGGCGCCCCTCCGGAGGGAGGAAGCCTTTTTGGCCGGGTGGCTGCGGAACCGTCCGGTTTCGGTGAAGCCTCCCGCCAGGAAATGCCGGTTGGGGCCGAAGGAGAGCTGCTTGTCAGGTTTCTCGGACAGATAGCTTCCGGGTACCTGGTGTTCGAGACGAAGGAGGGGATTGCCGTGATGGACCCCCATGCAGCCCACGAGCGGATAGGATATGAACGGGCGGGGCGGCTTTCGGCAGAGTCGGTCACTGTGCAGAAGTGTGCCGTGCCGCTGCCTGTTGCTCCTTCCTTCTCGGCATGGGTTCGTGAGCACCTTGAAGACCTTGAGAAGAATGGTTTTGACTTCGGAGAACAGGACGGTCAGCTCTCCCTGACCGCCTATCCCTCCCTTCCCGGCGGCATGGCGGAAGACCCTCTCCGCCTTCTTCGATCGGTCCTTCTCGAGTGGTCAGAGGAGAGCAAGGCTTCCCTGGGGGATATACTGTGGAAAAAGCTGGCCACCATCGCCTGCGGCCTGTCGGTGAAACTGGGAGACAGATTGACTGCGTCGGAGGCCCTGGCCCTGTGGAGAAACCTTCTCGAGTGCGAGTCTCCATGGAACTGTCCCCACGGGCGTCCCACGGTGCTCTCTCTCACCTCCAAAAAACTGGAATCTTATTTCGGAAGGGAATAGACGACCATGAACGAACAAAAACCCTTTCCCGCGGCGGCCATCGTGGGGCCCACGGCGGTGGGAAAAACTGCCCTCAGCCTGCTCCTGGCGGAACGGCTCGGGGCGGAGATCATCTCTGTGGACTCCCGGCAGGTGTACCGCTACCTTGACGTGGGGGCGGACAAAATCTCACCGGAGATCCGCAAAAAGATAACCCACCATATGATCGACGTGGTTGACCCGGACGAGGTGTTCTCCGCCGCCGATTTCGTCGCCCGGAGCAGGGACGCCGTCGCACGGATAGTGAACAGAGGCCGGATTCCCCTCTTCGTGGGCGGCACTCCTTTTTATTACGAGGCACTTTTCGGCGGCGTTCTCTCCGACAGCGCACCGAAGGACGAGGGGCTCAGGAGGGAGTTTGAGGAGGTCGCGGAAAGGGAAGGAAACAGGGCTCTGCACGACAGGCTTGTCCGTATTGACCCGGAAACGGCAGGACGGCTCCATCAAAACGATGTGCGGAGGGTTGTGAGGGCTTTGGAGATCAGCACACTTACATCCATGCCCGCTTCTGAGTGGTTCCGGAAGACGAAAAAAATCTCTGGCGCGGGCGAGTTCGATGTTCTCTATATCGGCCTCAACCGTGAGCGACGGCTTCTGTTCGAGTCCATAGAAAAAAGAGTGGGCGAACAGTTCTCCGGAGGCTTTGTCGAGGAAGTGGAGTGGCTTCTCGAACGGGGATATGACGAGCGTTTCCCTTCCATGCAGGGTTTCGGGTACAAGGATATCGTGGACTATTTTCGGGGCCGGTGCACTCTCGAAGAGGCTGCAGAGAGGGATATCAGCCAGACGAAGGCCTTTTCACGGCGGCAAATGACGTGGTTCGGCAAATTTTCTCCCATAATATGGTATGATACTACGGCTAACCCCATACCGGACTTGTCTGAGCGAATAGAAAAGGAGGTCCGGGCGCATCTTGGAAAGTGAACAGGGAAAAATCATCGTTGAAGTCGCTTCTCCCACGGGGTTCTGCTTCGGGGTGAAACGGGCTATCGAGAGTCTGGAAAAATGCATTGACGAGTGCGCCTCCGCAGGAGAAGGGAATGGGAAAGTATACTCCATCGGCATGCCCATCCACAATCCCCAGGAAGTTGACCGGCTGTGCAGAAAGGGTCTCGTGGTGACCGAGAGCATCGAGGATGTTCCTGAAGGGGCCAGGGTGTTCATCCGGGCCCACGGCGTTCCTCCCGCGGTGAAGAAAAAACTGCTGGAACGATGCGGAAAACGGGTCACGGACGCCACATGTCCTTTTGTGAAAAACGCCCAGGAAAAGGCGGCTTTTCTCTCGGGAGAAGGATATTATCTCCTTGTCCTCGGTGACGCTGATCATCCGGAGGTCCAGGCTATCGTGGGGTGCGCTTCCGGAGATGTCTCCGTCGCGTCTTCACTTTCCCAGGTGGAGGGGCTTGGCAAAAAGGACAAGTTGGGGGTAATATCACAGACGACGCAAAAATCGGAGTTTTTCGGTGCCGCTGCGGAAATTCTCGCCCGAAAGGCCGGAGAGCTTCGGATTTTCAACACCATATGCGGTGCCACGGCCCGTCGCCAGGACGCTGTGAGGAAGATAACAGGCAGCGTTGACGGCCTGATTGTCGTGGGCGGCAGGATCAGCGCCAATACGGCGAAGCTCGTGGAAATTGCCCGTTCCCGCGGGTGCGATGTCCTCTGGATAGAGCACGCGGGAGAACTTGACGGGAGGTGGTTCGCCGGAAAGGCACGAATAGGAATTGCGGCCGGTGCGAGTACTCCGGACTGGCTAATAGAAGAACTGAAAATTGCATTAGAGACATCGCAGGTGTCAAGGGGGATGGAAGGTTATGACGGAAGAAATGATGAATGAAGGGCTCAATGGCGAGTCCGCGGAATCAACGGAAATGGAAAGCATGGAGAGCATTCTGGAGCAGTACGGCGAAGTCGAAGAGCTTCACAGGGGCAAAGTTGTCACCGGTACGGTAGTAAACGCCGTGGACGGCGGCTGGCTCGTCGACGTGGGCTACAAGTGCGAGGGGTTCCTGCCAGCAAAGGAATGGTCTCACAAGGTTCTTGTGGAAGATTCCGAGGAACCGGCTCCGGGAGAGAAAATACAGATCCAGGTGGTCAGCATCCGCCACGGTGAAGAGGCACAGTTGCTTGTGAGCAGATGGCGGTGCGAGTTTGACCGGCGCTGGAGTGAACTTGAAAATAAACTCGCCCAGAACGACGTGGTATCCGTAAACGGCCTGCGCAAAGTCAAGGGCGGGCTGATGGTGGAATGCTGCGGCCTGGAGGGCTTCGTGCCCATCTCTCACCTTGCCGAGGAAGGCAGGGGTGTGAATCCGGGGAAATTCGTGGACGAAGTCTTCGATGCTAAATTGATGGAAAAGGACAAGAAGAAGCATCGTCTTGTCTTTTCCCGCAGGCTCATCGTTGAGGAGTCTCTTGTGGGCGAGCGTGAGAACTTCTACGCCACCGTCCAGGAAGGAACGGTTCTCGACGGCGAAGTGAGCAGCATCACCTCCTTCGGAGTTTTCGTGAACGTGGGTCCCCTTGACGGGCTTGTCCACATGAGCGAACTCTCCTGGAAGAGGAACATCAAGCCGAAAGAAATGTTCAAGAAGGGTGATCCTGTCAAGGTGAAGGTCATCGGTATCGACCGTGAGGCCAACCGTCTTTCCCTGAGCATGAAGCAGACAAAGGAAGATCCCTGGACGAGTGCAGCCGAACGCTGGAAGCCCCAGGACAGGACCAGGGGACTGGTGACCAACGTCACCGATTTCGGCGCCTTCGTTGAAGTGGAGCCCGGAATCGAGGGGCTTATTCACATCGGCGACCTGAGCTGGACCAGGATCAAGCACCCGCGGGACGTGCTGCGGAAGGGACAGGAAGTTGAAGTCGTGGTCCTCGACGTAGACATGGAGAAAAAGCGCATGAGCCTTGGGTACAAGCAGCTCAACGATCCATGGAACGATGTGCTTTCACGGTACAGCAAGGATCAGGACCTGACAGTCAAGGTTGTCCGTCTTGCGGACTTCGGCGCCTTTGTTGAAGTTGAGGAAGGGGTGGAAGGTCTCATCCACATTTCCCAGCTCAGCACAAAGCGTGTCGAGAAGCCCCAGGATGTGCTTTCCGAGGGTCAGGAAGTGGTTGCCAGGATAATTGAAATCAATCCCGCCGACAGGCGCATGCGCCTCAGCATCAGCGCCCTTGAGGAGCCCGCCCAGCGCAGGGCGAAGGACGACGACCGGAAAAAGGGCAGGCCGGACCGCCGGGAGCATGAAAACCAGCCGAGGCCTGTCATGAACGACGGGGAGGCCAGCGTTACCATCGGAGAGCTGCTCAGAAACTCGATGCAGGAAGAATAAAAACGGTGGAGGGGGTCGCCCGAAAAGGCGCCCCCTCTTTTTTTTCAAAATTCGATGAATGAAAGTGCGGCGAGAGAATGGACTCCATGTATCTTCGGGTGTATCCCGATCCTGTTCTCAGGAAAGAAACGAAGCCCGTAACTGATTTCGGCGATGGCTTCAAGGACCTTGTGGCGGATCTTGTGCGGCTTATGCACCAGCATGACGGTGTGGGATTTGCAGCTCCCCAGGCCGGCGTATCCATGAAGCTGGCCGTAGTTTTTTTCGACGGCGAGCTTCACGTGCTGGCCAACCCGGAGCTTGTCAGCTCCGAAGGGGAGCAGGACGGAGAGGAAGGGTGCCTCAGCTTTCCGGGGATTTTCGGAAACGTGAAGCGCCCTCTGAAGGCGGTGGTGCGCCACTTCGACATGGAAGGCCGTGAGCGGGAGACTGAAGCGGAAGGTTTTCTCGCCAGGGCTTTTCTCCACGAAATGGACCACCTCGAGGGCAGGCTCCTCATCGACCGGTTTTCTCCCCTGAAACGAAGCATGGCGAAAAAGAAACTTCTCCGCTCAGGCGGGGAACGGGGGACGGAGAGGATATGAGCTTTGTTTTGCATGAGGTATCAGCGCCCTCCCTGTGGTTTTTCGGAACGGGGAGGTTCGCTGCAAGATGCCTTGCCGCCCTTTCGGAAGAGATACGGTTCGACCGCGTGGTAACATCCCCTCCTTCTCCTGGAGGCAGGGGATTGAAGGCTCTGACGTCACCGGTGGAGGATTTCTGCAGTGAGCATGGCATTTCACTTTGCCGCTCCGGCGATGTGGGAACCGACGAACCCCTTCTCGCCGCCCTTCGGGAGGCCCCGCCCCTGGCAATCCTGGTGGTGGATTTCGGCCAGAAAATTCCTGAACCCTATCTTTCTTCCCCTGCACGGGGGTGCCTCAACATTCATCCTTCCCTTCTCCCTCTTTACCGAGGGGCGGCTCCTGTGCAGAGGTCACTCATGAACGGTGACACCGTGACCGGCGTTACCGTCTTCCGTCTTGTTGACAGGATGGATGCCGGCCCGATCCTCTTCCAGGAAGAATATGCGCCTTCCGAGGATGAAACTGCCGGTGAACTATTGGACATCCTTGCGGAAAAAGGTAGCAAACTTTTTCTGTTGGGTGTAAAATGCTTGATTGAAGGTACTTGTCCGTTTAAAGAGCAAAATTCCGAATCAGCAACCTATGCGCCGAAAATTAGCAACAATGAGGCTGAACTTTCCTGGAACGTGCCGGCCGCTACAATAGTTAATTTGGTCAGGGCTCTTAATCCCGCCCCCGGCGCTTTCTTTTTCGCAGGCCAAAAACGAGTAAAGATTTGGAGCGCGAAACTCGGTACTCTGCCGGGCGCTCCCGGAGAGGTTCTTGGTTTCGACGGAGGATTTCCCGTTGTTGGTACAGCCAAAGGATCGGCTGTGCTGCTGTCCGTCCAGCCCGAAGGGAAGCGGCGGCTCGAAGGAGCCGAGTGGGCCAGAGGGCTGCGCTTGAAGAAAGGAGATTTTCTTCATTGATCGAACCCGACATTAGCATTTTTTCCGGTCTCATGTCCCGATACCCGTCAAAGGAATTCCCCGCTCCCGGCTGGCCCAAGGTGGTGGCTGTCACGGGAGCCCTCGGATCAGGAAAAACCGAATGGGTCCTCAATCTCGCCCTTGGCTTCTCCAGCCAGGGAGAAAAAGTCACCATAGCCGACATTGACATCATCAACCCCTATTTCTGCATACGGCAGGTCGCCGAAAAACTTGAACGCCGAGGATTCCGGATCATAACCACCCCTGAAAACGCACGGTGGTCCGACATGTCCGTGGTCTCCCCGGTGGTAACCCGCGCCCTCGCAGAGGATGACGGCAGGCTTCTGCTGGACATCGGCGGAGACGCGGAGGGTGCCCTGGCGCTGAAGCAGTTCGAGCCTGATATCAGGAAGGCAGGATATCTGCTCATCCTCGTGGTGAATGCCTTCCGGCCCCAGACCTCAACCGTTGAAGGCATTGAGAAGATGCTCCGGAAAATGGAGGGTATCGGCGGCCTGACTGTGGGCGCCCTGGTGAGCAATTCACACCTCATGGATGAAACCACGGCGGAAGACTGTCTCCGGGGGCTTGAAACCGTATGTGCGGCGGGAGAAAAGCTCGGGCTTCCCGTTCTGTATGCGGGGGTCCATCCGAGCCTGTACGAAGAAGCCGGCCGGCTGCTGGAATCAAGCACAATTTCCGTTCCCCTCTGGCCTCTTTCCAGGTACATGATGCTTCCCTGGGAAGAAGGAGCGATGTGGTCCAGCGGGGCTGCGGCCGAGTAAGGAGTTTGTGTTTTTTCATTTCTGTTTGGAAGGGGTGCTAAGGCAATGGCGAAAGGACGCATTGAAGTTCTCGAGCAGTATTGCAAAAGTTGCGGTCTGTGTGTGGCGGCCTGCCCGATGAAGGTTCTCCGGATTTCGGAGAAGACCAACGCGAAGGGCTACCGTCCCGTGGAGCAGTTCAAGGAGGGGTGTATCGGGTGTGCCATGTGTGCCGTGACGTGTCCCGATGCCGCCATTGAAGTGTTCAAAATCCAGGAATAGACCTGGTTTTTCGGAGGTGAAAAACGACATGGGACGCGTATTGATGAAAGGAACAGAAGCCATAGCGGAAGCTGCCATACAGGCAGGATGCAAGTTTTTCTTCGGGTATCCCATTACTCCACAGAATGAAATTCCCGAATACATGTCCGCCCATCTTCCCGAGGTGGGAGGAGTCTATGTTCAGGCGGAAAGCGAAGTGGCCTCCATCAACATGGTGCTCGGGGGAGGCGCAACCGGCTACAGGGTCATGACCTCCTCGTCGAGCCCCGGCATCTCTCTTATGTCCGAGGGCATTTCCTATGTCGCGGGATGCGAAATTCCCGCGGTCATCGTGAACGTCATGCGGGCCGGTCCCGGTCTGGGAGGCATTCTTCCCGGCCAGGCCGACTATCTTCAGTCCACCAAGGGCGGCGGAAACGGCGACTACAACCTTATCGTCCTCGCCCCCAGCACCCTCCAGGAATGCGTGGACCTCACCCAGCTGGCATTCGATCTCGCCATGAAGTACAGGAATCCCGTCATGATAGCGGCCGATGGTTTCATGGGCCAGATGATGGAAGCGGTTGAGATCAAGCCAAGCGCAACGAAAGACCAGCCCGCCGATACCTCATGGGCCCTCGGCTTCATGGAGGAGCGGGGCGGCAAGCGCAGCCACCTTCACAGCCTGTTCCTTGCTCCTGAGCCGCTTGAGGAGCATAACAGCAAGCTCCAGAAAAAATATGGTGCCATAAAAGCTGCCGAGCAGCGGTGCGAGTCCTACCACATGGAAGACGCCGAGCTCCTCATTGCCGCCTACGGAACAACCGCAAGGATTTCCCGCTCGGCGGTGAACAACCTGCGGGCGGAAGGGCTCAAGGTCGGCATGATCCGGCCCATCACCCTGTGGCCCTACCCCTACGAAGTCTTCAAGACCATTCCCTCCACGGTGAAGAACATTCTTGTGGCGGAAATGAACGCAGGGCAGATGGTGGACGATGTGAAGATCGCCACCGGGTGCCGGTATCCGGTTTCCTTCTACGGTCGGACGGGCGGATTCGCCCCCTCCGTGAAGGAGATCGAAGACGAGTGCAGGCGCATTCTTGCCCTGTAAGAGGGAGGGAAAAAATCATGAGTGAAGTGAAAGTGTACGAACGGCCGAAGAGCTGGATGCCGAACGTGAGCAGCCATTACTGCCCGGGCTGCGGACACGGCATCGCCCACAGACTCGTCTGCGAGGTCATTGACGAACTCGGCATACAGAACGACACCATCGGTGTAGCCCCCGTGGGCTGCGCTGCCATGATCTACGACTATATGGATACAGACTACTGCGAAGCTCCCCACGGAAGGGCACCTGCAGTTGCCACGGGACTGAAAACCGTCCGCCCCGACAAGATAGTCTATACCTACCAGGGCGACGGCGACCTGGCTTCCATCGGCATGGGCGAGATCGTCCACGCAGCGAACAGAGGCCAGAACATCACGGTGATTTTCATCAACAACGCGATCTACGGCATGACAGGCGGCCAGATGGCTCCCACCACCCTCCTCGGCCAGAAAGCCACTACGTGTCCCCTGGGCCGGGACGCCAAGGTGAACGGGTATCCCATCAGGGTGAGCGAGATGCTTGCAACCCTTCCTGCACCCGGGTACATCACCAGGGTGACCGTGGCCCAGCCCAAGTACACTCTCAAGGCGAAGCAGGCCATCAAGAAAGCCTTCCAGAACCAGGTGGAGGGCAAAGGATTCTCCCTCGTGGAAGTCCTTTCCTCCTGCCCGACCAACTGGGGCATGCGTCCTGTTGAGGCCTTCGACTGGCTCATCAGCTCCATGATGCCCTATTATCCCCTTGGCGTCTTCAAGGATTTCGACTAGGAAAGGGGGAGAAGAACAATGTCAGCCTTCTACAAAACGCTTCTCGCGGCTGGGTTCGGCGGTCAGGGTGTCATGGTCCTCGGTCAGCTGGTGGCCTATACGGGCATCGAGGAGGGACGGCATGTGACATGGATTCCTTCCTACGGTCCTGAGATGAGGGGCGGTACGGCGAACTGCGGAGTGGTCCTCTCCGAAGAGGAGATAGGCTCCCCCGTGGTGGACAATGCCGACGTGCTGGTGATCATGAATCAGCCCTCCCTCTCCAAGTTCCTTGACAGGGTGAAGCCCGGCGGTGTCCTGGTGTACAACAGCGACCTGGTGGAGTATGACGGTTCGAGGTCGGATATATCTTCCGTCGGTCTGCCCGCTTCCTCCATGGCCTTAGAGCTTGGAAGCGACAAGATTACCAATATCGTGATTCTCGGGGCTGTGGTGGAAGCGAGCGGTATTGTGAACAACGCCGTATGCGTGGAGACCATCAAGGAGAAGCTCGGAAAGAAGAAGCCCAAATTTCTTCCCATGAACCTTGAAGCCTACGAAAAGGGGAAAGCGGCAGCCAGAACGGCCCTTTCCAAATAAGAACGGCTTCTTCATGGATACCAGGGAAAAAACTCTCTCAAAAACCCTTGCCTACCGGGGGAGCATACTGAACCTCAGGATAGACAGGGTGGAGATTCCCGGGGGACGGAAGACAATCCGCGAGGTGGTGGAGCATTCACCGGCGGTGGCCATTCTTCCTGTCGAGAAGGACGGAACGGTGTATCTCATCCGGCAGTACAGGTACGCCATCGGCGACGAGATTCTTGAAATTCCCGCCGGTCTTGTTGAGCCGGGCGAAGACTTTGAGCGGTGCGCCGAGCGTGAACTCCAGGAGGAGATCGGCTTCTTCCCGGGAAACCTGAAGGAGATCGGCCGGATGTACAACTCTCCGGGATTCTGCACCGAGATGCTGGTTCTGTACCACGCTACGGACCTTCGCCCGTCAAAGCTCCAGGCGGATGACGACGAATTCATCTGCCTTCAGCCGGTACCTCCCGGTGAGATCCGGAAGCTGCTGGAGGAAGGGAAGATAGTTGACGGAAAGACCTTCGCAGCCCTGACCTGGTATCTTGCCTTTCAGGAAAAAAATTGACCTTTTCCGGGACCGGAAATCGCCGGTCCCGGTTTTTTTTATGCTATTATATGTAACCATTATGACATTATATGACTTTGAATTATCTGTGGAAAATTTTCTCTCCCATCTTCTCCTTGAACGGGGACTGAGCCCCAACACCGTCGTTGCCTATCGCCGGGATCTCCGGGAATGGGGAAATTTCTGCACCCTCCGTGATGTTTCGCCCATGCCTCCGGATCAGGGGACCCTCTCGCTGTTCCAGCGGCATCTCGCCGAGGGAGAAAAGAGTCCTGCCACAAGGCAGCGGATCATCGCCGCACTGCGGACCTGGATACGCTACCTCCAGCAGGAGGGCGGTTCGGCTGAGCAGGTGAGGCTTCCCTCCCTTCCAGGACGGCGGGAGACGCTTCCCCGGATTCTGAGCGAAGGAGAGGTGGATCGTCTGTTTCATGCCTGTGACGGCGACGGTCCCCTCGACCTGAGGGACCGGGCTCTTTTCGAGACGGCGTACGGCTGCGGCCTCAGGGCAGGCGAGCTGTGCACCCTGAGACTCGGCGATGTTGATTTTCCGGCACGGGTGCTCCGTGCCTTCGGAAAGGGAGAAAAGGAGCGGGCAATTCCCTTTCTTGGAGAAGTGAGTGAACGGGTGGCTCTTTACCTGGAAAAAGGGCGGCACCTTCTTTTGAAGCGCCCCTCGGATGTTCTGTTCCTCACGAGAAGCGGCAATCCCATGATGAGAGAGGATATCTGGAGAACTCTTCAAAAAAGGGGCGCGGCAGCCGGTATCTCGGCTTCCCGCCTTCACCCCCACGTACTGCGCCACAGCTTCGCCACCCACCTTCTCAGGAGAGGAATGGATCAGAGAAGCCTTCAGGAGCTGCTCGGCCACTCTTCCATCGCCACCACGGAAAAATACCTGCACTTTGACCTTGAGCTGCGGGACGTTTATGATAAAGCCCATCCCAGGGCGTAAGCCCCTTCCCTTTTTCGAGAGGAGGAATAAAGATGCAGAACAGGGTCCTGAAAGCCCTGGACTATGTGCGGTCCCGTACGGACGGCATTATTCCCGAGTCGGCGGTTGTTCTCGGGTCAGGCCTCGGCGCCTTTGCCGACGCCCTTGAAGAAAAGACGGTAATTCCCTACGCCGATATTCCCGGCTGGCCGGCTTCGACAGCTCCGGGTCACGCCGGAAGGCTGGTGTTTGGTAAAGTTGCGCAGAAATACGTTGCGGTCATGCAGGGACGGGTTCATTATTACGAGGGATATTCCATGGAGGATGTGGTCTTCCCTGTGCGGGTTTTCGCGTCCATGGGCGTCAAAACCTACCTGGCCACCAATGCGGTGGGTGCTGTGGACCATGCACTTTCTCCCGGCGACGTGGTGCTTTTGTACGACCACATCAACTGGATGGGAGCCAACCCCCTGAGAGGGCCCGATACTCCGGAATGGAACCCGAGATTTCCCGACATGACCCATGCCTACGACAGGAAGTTGATCGAGTCGGCGGAGAGAGCTGCGGAAAAGGAGGGCATCCTCGTCCGAAGAGGGGTGTACATGGCCTTTTCCGGACCGTCTTTTGAGACTCCCGCGGAGATTCGCATGGCCCGCATGCTCGGGGCGACTGTTGTGGGCATGTCCACCGTTCCCGAGGTGATTGCGGCGAACGCCATGGGCATGAGAGTCTGCGGTATTTCCTGCGTGGCCAACTTTGCGGCCGGCATGACAGAAAAGGCCCTGACCGGCGAAGAGGTGCTTGAGGAGATGGCAAAGGCTTCTGGACGGCTGATTCGTCTACTGAAACGTTTTTTCCTGGAGATGGAATAGCATGGATATGCTGGGGTTCATCGAGCGGAAACGGGATGGAGGAGTCCATTCGGGAGACGAGATCGCCCGCTTCGTGGATGCCTTCGCCTCCGGAGAAGTTCCTGACTACCAGGCTGCAGCCTGGCTCATGGCGGTCTGCTTCAACGGCCTCGACGAGGAGGAACTCCGGGGTTTCACACTGGCCCTCGCCAGGTCCGGAGAAGTGCTTTCCTTCGGTGACGACCTTTTCCTGGTGGACAAGCACAGTACCGGCGGGGTGGGAGATAAGATCACCCTGCTGCTGGTCCCACTGGCGGCTGCCTGCGGTCTTTCGGTGGCAAAGCTCTCCGGCCCGGGGCTCGGGTTTACCGGTGGAACGGTGGACAAGCTGGAGGCCATTCCGGGTTTTCGGACCCACCTTCCGTCGGAGGAGTTTCTCCGGCAGGTGAAAAAAATCGGCTGCGCCATCTCCGGCCATTCCGCCGACCTGGCTCCGGCAGAGGGCAAGTTTTACTCTCTTCGGGATGTAACTGCAACGGTTCCGTCCCTGCCCCTGATCTGCAGCAGCATTGTGAGCAAGAAAATCGCCGGCGGGGCTGATGCCTTTGTTTTCGACGTGAAGTGCGGCAGCGGAGCCTTCATGACGGACTATGACCGTGCCGAAAGGCTGGCAAAGGCGCTTGTCTCCCTCTCCAGGTCTCTTGGAAAGAAGGCCATGGCACTGATTACCGACATGGACCAGCCGTTGGGCGAATGGGTCGGAAACGCTGTGGAAGTGCTGGAGGCCGTGAATGTTCTCCGGGGCGCCGGTCCCGACGATGTCCGCGAGGTAGCTGTTTCCCTGGCAGGTGCCATGGTTTCCCTTGGGAAAGAAATCTCCTTTGGCGAGGGATGCTCCCTGGCAAAGGAAAAACTCGCTGACGGCAGCGCTCTCGAGAAGATGAAAATCCTCGTTGAGGCCCAGGGAGGAGACGGGCGAATCTGCGATGATCCCGAAAAGATCCTGTCCATCGCACCTGAAAAGGAGTTTATCCGGGCGGGAGTTTCGGGAACCCTTGTCAGGGTCGATGCCCGGAACATCGGCGAAGGAGTGAAGCGGCTCGGAGGAGGGCGGATGTCCCTCGGCGAGCCTATCAGCCTTTCTGTGGGAGTCCGTCTGCTTGCGAAAAAGGGTATGGCTGTTTCAGCAGGGGATCCCCTCCTTGAAATACGGTACGACAGCGCTGAAAAACTGAAGGAGTCGCTCCTCTTCTTTGAAAAGGCTTTTTTTATGGAGGAGAGGGCAGAAAACTCTTCCCGGTCAGGGGAGGAAAAGAAAAGGAGTTTTGTTCTTGGGATTATCAGGTAAACTGCGTTTTGCAGCCGGGCTCACGCTCGTTCTGCTTTTTATATTTCTTTCCGGTGAAGCCATGGCGGATACGAATATCCAGTATCCTTCATCCGTCGGTGTTGGAACCCCCTTCGCAATAAGGGTGACGTCTTCGGTGCCTTTAACGGGAGTGTCCGTTGCCTGGCAGGGCAGGACCACCCCCCTCGACATCTCAGTATGGAATAACAGGCATATTGCCATCGGTCTCTTCGGCACACAGACCGGGAAGGTCAAGTCCGGCGTTCACAAGATGAAAGTTGCTCTCAAGTCCAATAGCGGCCGCCGTGAAGTTTCCCTCTCAATCCGGGTGATGCCGGTGAAATACAGGGAGGATCACCTGACTCTTCCGGAGAAAATGGTGACCCCTCCCGCACATGTTCTCGCGCGGATTGCCGGGGAACGGAAGGCAGTTGGCAGAGCGCTTTCCACGATTACTGTTGCAAGGGAATGGGGGCTTCCGATTGAAAAGCCAGTGGACGGAATAGTCACGAGTCCTTATGGGCGGCGGCGCATACTGAACAAAAAACCGAGAAACCCCCATGGAGGAATGGACTTCCGCGCCGCCAGGGGGACTCCCGTCCGGGCTGCCCTTCCCGGGAGGGTGATCCTCACAGGGGATCATTATTACGCCGGAAAAAGCGTCTATGTGGATTCAGGAGGCGGTGTGATCTCTCATTACTTTCACCTTGACTCCATCGAAGTGAAGGAAGGGAGGACCATAGGCCGGGGGACAGTCGTGGGAAAAAGCGGGATGACAGGACGCTCCACCGGCCCTCATCTGCACTTCGGCCTGAGCCTTTCCGGGCAGATGGTAAACCCTGCCCCTCTTTTTGACGCCACCCTTTCCGTAATGCTTGAAAAATCGGCTATGATGCAGGTAAAGATTGCGGGGAGGAAATAGAGCCATGTCAGTGCCAGTTACCCGACCCCTTCCCGTCGTTTTCTGTTTTCTCCTCGGGGAGAAGGGGGTTTTGCTCTATCGGAGAATGACTCCTCCCTGGAACGGTTCTGTAACTGTCCCCGGAGGAAAGAAAGAGCGGGGTGAAACCGCCAGGGAGGCATGCATCAGGGAAATAGAGGAAGAAACAGGATACCGGCTGCGTTCGCTCCGCCTTCGGGGCATTGCGCATATCCTCTCAGGAGAAGGAGAGGCTACCGGCTATTATTTCTCATCCAGGGATTTTGAAGGAGAATTGCGGGAAAGCTGCGAGGGCGTGCCTTTCTGGCATCCTGCGGAGGAGAGCCTGTCCCTCGAGGGAATCAACCCTTTTTACCAGCTCCTTGCACCAAGAATTTTTGATGAATCTCTTCCGCTTTTCGAGGCGAAGATACTCTCCGATGCAATGGGAATTTGCTCCTCGTCCTTTGAGGATGCCTGAGGGAAGATCCATTCTGTCCTGGAGGTGAAGACAATGCACCGAAGATGGTTCCTTTTCGCTTTTCTTGCACTTCTGCCGGTTTTTTTTGTTGGAACGGGGGAAGCTTCGTCCGCTGAAGAAGAGCTTTTCAGCCGGTATTTCCAGGAGAGGATCAAGGCGGAATCCGTACTTGCAGTGGTTTCCGCAACGGAGGAAGAACTGGGGAGAGGTTCCGTCCCTGGACTTACCGTCTGCGTCGAAAGGGCTCCGGTTGCCGGGGTCGTCTACGACCGTTTGCTTCTGGTACTGTCGGACGTACTTTTCACCCGCGGCAGTGACGGTATCCGGATTCACTCCTATCGCGAGAGCCGTCTCTCGGGAAGCATACTGAAAAAGGATTTCCTCGCCCAGCTGCAGAAAAAGATGCCCCACTACGCCGTTTCAGAGCTGGAACTGAAGGACGGGAAGGTCATGGTGTTCGGAGCGTACAGGAGAAAGGGTACCTTCAGAATGAATGCCCTTATCCGCCTTACGGGGCAGTATGTCATTGATGGCGGCGGGACGGCTAAAATACGGTTTGACGAGTCAACCAACGACAACCCTTTCATTTCAGCCGCTGACGTGGGGAGGGCTGTGGCGAAGGCTGCTCCGGTCCTTTCTTTCAGCAGCTTTTTTTCCACGCCGAAGGTCGGAGAAGTCCGGGTGGGCCATGACATGGTCTGGTTTTCGGCAAAATAAAAGGGCCGCTTCCGCGGCCCTTCAATACTGGCGGGAACTTATTTCATGGTGGAAATAAACATGTAGACTCCGATCGCCGCCACAAAAAGAACGATTATCACTGCTGTCATATTCATTTTCTGAGCCTGCTGTGCCACTGACCTCATCCCCTTAAGTCAGAATAATTATTTCCTTGGGAACATTCGCCCAAATAGCCTACTCCTTATTGCTGTGGAATACAAAACCTCCCGTGGGAAAAGAGAGTCGGCAGCGAAGGGAAGATGAGGGAAAAACACCTGATTGCTGTTCCGTTCTTATCCATTCTCCCGCTTTCTCATTGCTTTGCGAATACTCTTTTAACTGGACAATTACAGGTGAAGCAAGTACAATTTTCTCGGCGGGGAGGCGAATGTGTCCCGGTGGGCGCCCTGGACTTCAAATCCAGTGGGGGGCAGTATAGGCTGTCTCCGGTGGGTTCGATTCCCACACGCCTCCGCCAGCTGACATCCATGAACAGCCGGAAGAGCCTGGAGCTCCCCGGCTGTTTTTTTCTGAGCCTTGAATTACTCTCCCTGTTTCCAGTATCCCCTGTGCACCCCTATGATCTCTTCCTGCAGTTTACTGTCGGCGACGGGGCCGACAATTTCTATTTTCTTCTGCCCCCTGGCGATAATTTCGCGGGAGGGAAGGTCGAAAGCGGGATTGTCTTTGTGCGATCCAGTGAGTTCGAGGAGCTGCTTTTCCGTGATGCCGAAGACGACCCTCCCCACGTTGCCCCAGTAGATGGCGCCTACGCACATGCAGCATGGCTCAGCGGTGGTGTAGAGGGTGCACTTCCAGAGAAATTCCTTCGTATGCTTCTTTCCGGCGAGGCGCATGACCGTGGTCTCGGCATGTCCTGTACAGTCCCGTTCCGTGACCTCGATATTTCCGGATTCGACGAGGATGTTTCCCTCCCTGTCGGCCAGCAGCGCGCCGAAGGGGTGATTTCCCGATCTGGCCGCTTCTTCGGACAGTTCGACGCAGCGTTTCAGCAGCGCTTTATCCAGTGCATTCACTGTTCTTTCCCCTTTCGGACATGCATCGCTTCTCTCCTCAGGTGCGCATCTCCCGGTTGAAGGGCTTGCCGAGGGCGGTTGGGCCAAGCAGCAGACTTTCCCGGCTGAAGGCGAGGACCACTATGACGAGGGCGTAAGGGAGCATGACGGCGAATTCGTAGGGGAAGTCGATCCCCTGCCCCTGGATGGCCAGCTGGAGGGCCTGCGCGAGGCTGAAGAGCAATGCACCACCCATGATCTTCAGGGGACGCCAGTGCCCGAAGTACACCAGAGCCACTGCGATGAAGCCCCTTCCGGCAATGATTTCGTCACTGAACATCTTCACCTGGCAGAGGCTGAGATATGCCCCTGCAAGGCCAGCGAGTGCCCCGCCCACGGCCAGAGCCTGGAAGCGGACGAGGTTTACCCTGATGCCCATGGAGTCAGCGGCCCGGGGGTTGGTGCCCGAGGCGCGGACCCGCAGCCCCCACGGTGTTTTGAAGAGGATGTACCACGCTGCCGGGACAAGGAGGAAGGTCAGGTAGACCAGCGGATTGTGGGAGAAGAGGACCGGCCCGAAGAAGGGAATCTCCGAGAGGACGGGAATCGGGAGCCTGTCGATGCCGGGAACGCTCTGCGTTCCGCCCACGAAGTGACGGAAGAGGGTTCCGGCGGTGCCGACGCCGAACATCTGCAGGCCGATGCCCGCTATTCCCTGGGGGGCCCGGAAAGTGACCACCACCACTCCGAAGAAGAGGCCGAGGAGCGCGCCAACTCCGGCGGCGAGCAGGAGGCCGAATACGTTGAAGGCCCCGGAAACGGGACCTCCCTGGCCGGCGGCGTAGGGAACGAGCATGCCGAGGAAGGCCCCCATGGCCATGATCCCTTCGCAGCCGAGGTTGAAAACCCCGGCCCTCTGGTTGAACATTTCTCCGAGGGAGGCAAGCAGGAGAGCAACGCTGAAGGGAATGCCGAGGGCGAGAATGTTGACGGCGGAATCCATGAGATCACTCCTCCCTGCTGCGGCCTGTCAGGCTGCAGTACCTTCGCCAGACGCGGTCCGTCATGTACGGGTTCGCGAGGACCATCCGCGTGGCCACGATGACGAGTATGATGATGCCCTGCAGCACGAGAACCATGTTCGCCGGGACGCCCGCCATGCGCTGCGTCATGTCGGCCCCCACGATGAGCAGGCCGAAGAAAAAAGAGGCGGGGATAATGCCTGCAGGGTGCAGCCCCCCGAAGAGGGCGACGACGATTCCGCTGAAACCGTAGCCGCCGGTGATGCCCTCGATGGCCCGCCGGTGCACTCCCGCCACCTCCACGGCACCGGCAAGTCCGGCAAATGCTCCGCTGATCATCATTGCTGCCACGAGGCAGCCCGCTACACCTATTCCGCCGTACCGCGCAGCCCGTTCACCCGCTCCGGCGGCCCGCATCCTGTACCCCCACGAGGTTCTCCAGAGGAGCAGCCAGACGGCGAAGGCAAGCAAAAGGGCGAGATAGACGCCTGAATGGATTCTCGTGCCCGGAACCAGCCGGTCGAGCCAGACGGCCCTCGTCAGGCGCATCGACTGCGGGGTACCGCTTCCCATGGTGATCTCCGCCGGATCGAGCATGGGTCCCCTCAGGCAGAAAGTATAGAACTGGGCGGCGATGTAGTTCAGCATCACCGTGGAGAGCAGCTCGCTGACGTGAAGCTTCGCCTTGAGAAGGCCGGGAATGAATCCCCAGGCCGCCCCGCCGAGCGCTCCCGCAGTCATGGCCAGGGGGAGCAGCACGGCCTTCGGCAGGCCGGGGAGAGCGAGGGCAACGGCCGTGGCAGCGAGGATGCCCATGGCCATCTGCCCCTCCGCGCCGATGTTGATTATGCCGCTCCGGTAGGCGACTGAGATCCCCAGGGCAATGACGGTGAGAGGTATGGCCCGGATGATCACTTCGCCAATCTGTATCCTGTTTTTGAGGGGTTCGAGGATGATGACCGAATAGGTTTTCGTCACATCGGCGCCGATGGACCAGAGGATGAGGGCGCCCAGAAGCATGGCGGACGCCGCCGCCAGAAAAATGACTGCGGTCCTGTAGAGGGCCTTAAACTGCTTCGTCATGGTTCACACCTGCCATCAGGATGCCTATCTTCCTGCTGTCCGCCGACCGCCGGTCGAGGGTGCCGAGAATCCTCCCCTTGAAAATGACGGCGATTCGGTCGGAGAGGTCGAGAATCTCTTCCAGCTCTTCGCTGATCAGCAGGATGCCTATGCCTTCCATGCGTTTCTCCAGGAGGCGCCTGTGAATGAACTCTGCCGCCCCCATATCGAGGCCCCTGGTGGGATAGACTGCCACGAGAAATCGCGGCCTGCGGGAAATCTCCCTGGCGAGGATGACCTTCTGGATGTTGCCCCCGGAGAGGGACCCTGCCGCGACCCCCGTGTCGGAGCTGCGGATGTCGAACTCCGTGCGCAGCCGTTCAGCGTTGCGGTCAATCTCCTTCAGTTTCAGGAACGACCGTGCCGCGAAGGGAGGGGAGCCGGCGTCCTTCAGGATGAAGTTCTCCTTCATGGAAAAGGAGGGCACTATTCCCTCCGTGTTCCGTTCTTCAGGGATGTAGCCCATCCCGGCGTCGATGACGTCCCGGGGCGAACGGTTGGCCATGTCGCGGCCGAAGAAGAGAATTTCGCCTTCCTCGGCTTTCCGCAGGCCGTTGATGGTTTCGGCCAGCTCCCGCTGCCCGTTGCCCGAGACTCCGGCGAGGCCGACGATCTCTCCCGCGCAGATCGAGAGATCAAGACCGTCCACGGCAAGGAAGCCTCTGTCGCTCCGTACCTTCAGCCCCCTGATGTCGAGGGCCGGCTTTCCCTCGCACTGCTGCGCCTCGTTCCTGGGAAGGTGAATCTCCCGTCCCGTCATGAGCGCCGCGATATCGTCGGGGGAGTGCTCGGCAGTGCTGCCCTCGAAGACCACCTCCCCCCGGCGGAGGATGACCACCTTGTCGGAGAGATTTTTCACCTCCTGGAGCTTGTGGCTGATGAAGATGATGGAGAGCTCGCCTGTCATTCTCCTGAGAAGGAGGATCAGCTCGTCCGTTTCCTGTGGCGTCAGGGCGCTGGTCGGCTCGTCCAGGATGAGGAAGCGGGCGCCGAGGCAGAGGGTTTTTACCAGTTCGACCCGCTGCTGTTCCCCCACGGAGAGCTGCCAGACGTAGGCGTCTGGATCCACGGCAAGGCCGTATTTCCGGGAGATTTCGTCGATGCGGGCGCGGACCATGTCCAGGTCGAGGGCCAGGGGAGACCATGCCCGGGTGTAGCCGAGGGCGATGTTTTCAAGCACCGTCATGTTCGCCACCAGCATGTACTGCTGGTGCACCATGCCAAGCCCCGCGGCGAAGGCGTCGCCGGGGGAGCGGAAAAGGGATTCTTCGCCGTTGATCAGGATGCGCCCTTCGTCGGGGCGGTACAGGCCCATCAGGATGTTCATGAGCGTGGTCTTTCCCGCGCCGTTCTCTCCGACCAGTGCCACCACTTCGCCCTCCCCGACGGAGAGGGAAATGTCGCTGCAGGCGAGGATCCCGGGGAAGCGCTTGGTGATGTGCTCCACCCTGAGGCTGGCAATTTTGCGGGTGTTCGGTTCCATGGGGAGACCTCCCGGTATTGGGGGATAGAAAAAAGTCCTGCGGAGGGACATGCTCCCCGCAGGACTTTTCGGCATATCAGAGCTTCGAGTAGTCCACGGCGCTCCAGTCGAGGGTATCGGGAGTTGCCCGGAATTTTGCGAGTGTTTCGTTGACCTTCTGCTCGACGGCGCCGGTGACCATGGTTTTCAGCGCCTCGTTGAAGGCGAAGACGAAACCGCCGTTGGAGAAGTTCAGGGGGATGCACTCGCCGCCCCTGACTCCGGCGTCCAGCTTGGCCACGAGGCTGATGATGACTGCTCCGTAGTTGTAGGAGGAAGCTGCGATGCACTTGTATCCCTCGGTGATATGGATCTGGGCGATATCCTGGCCGACCCACCAGACGGGGGCGTCCCTGTGGTCCGCCACAGCCCTCAGCGCTCCGAGGGCCTGCTGGGAAGAGCCGGTGAGCACGTCGGCACCTGCCTTGATCTGAGTCTCGGCCACTTCTCCGGCCTTGACAAAATCAGCGAAGGAACCGGTGTGGGCAACCATAATCTTCGCCTTCGGGTTGACCGCCTGCACGCCGAGGACGAAGCCCCGGTTGTAGCGGGCAGCATCGCCGCCGTCCACTGGGCCGACGAGGCCGACCGTGTTTTTTTTCGTCGTCATGCCGGCGATCAGGCCGGAGAGGTACCCGGTCTCCTCGCTCTGGGGCATGTAGGTGAAGACGTTGTCAGGTCCGATCTCGGCGCTGGTGCCGAAGGCGAAGGTGACGTCCGGGTACTCCTCGGCCATTTCGAGCATCAGGTTCTTGTACTGGGCGCCGTGGCCGATGATGATGTGGTATCCCTGGGACACGTACTGAAGAACGGCGGATCCTGCGTCCACAGGCTTCATTTTTTCGCTGTAGCTGTACTCTATCCGTCCGGGAAGATCTTTCTGCGCCTGGAGAATGCCGTCGTGCATGGCCTGGCACCAGCCCTTGTCATCGACGGTGCTCTCGATGATGAGGGCGATCTTCACCACTCCGGCTGCGCTCGCGGCGTTCGGCGCCGTGCCGGTAAGTGCCAGTCCGAGCAACAGTACGGCGCAGAGCAGGCATGCCAGTTTTTTCTTCACAAGAAACCCCTCCCTGTGCGTCAATTTTTAAAGACCGTGAATGTGCATCCAGTGTAAGAACTGCCGGAAGATTGTCAAGCGGTTTCAGACGACTGTCCTGCCGCAGGGAGGGCGATGAACTTGCTTTTTGCTTTTCAGACTGTTACACTGAAATAACGTGAATGACTGTAAATAGAGCATTTGCGGAGATGAAGAAGATATCTGAAGCAACTCCGCCGATAAGGCTTCAGGCAGCATGCGGTGGTATCCATGGGGAATGCCTGAGATTGTCCCTGGTGCAGAGAGAGACTGAAGGGGGAATGGAAAAATGGCTGCCCGTGCAGCTTCATCGGTGAAGAGGGCTGAGAGCCCTGATGCCCTGAGGCGTGAAGCCGCCAGTGACCCCTTGGGGCTGATGAAGAGGATAGGCTGCAGGGCCATCCTTTTCATGAAGGATGAACAGCGGGCCATCACCCTGAAATGGGCTTTCAGGGTTTTCTGCGATTTCCGTGAGGTTCTCCGGATTCATGGAGCGCCTGTTGAGAGCGGTTCATTTCTTCCTCATCCCCGAAAGGATATTGAGGCCGCCCTTTTCATCCTTTTGCTCCAGTCTGTCCTTGCGGGAGAAAAAGAGAAGACCGCCATGTTCCGCACATCTTTGCGGTCGCTGGCCCGGTTTGTCGATATCCCGGAGGAGGCCCCGGACAAGGATGGGCCGGCTTCGAAGGTCAGCCGGAATTCCGGAGTGGGAGAACCGGCTGAGGAGTCTTTGGAGGAGCACTGTGGGACAGCGGCAGCCTGTGAACGGTATGCAGCTTCCGTGCGGAGCGAGGAAGAGCGGCTCTCCAAAAAAGAAAGGGCACTTCTCGGAATCTACGGTCTGTGACATTCCCCGGTGTAATTTTTTCCTTCCGCCCGCCTCTTTGGGGGCGTTTTTTTGTGTCAAAAACGGCTCCTCAGTGCTGCAAATTCCCATGGTACAATACCTCCGTAATCTGCTGCGGAACTGGAGGGAATTCCATGACCGAGTGGCGGAGTTGTGCGGAGAGAATGGTGCGGGAACAGATTATGGCCCGGGGCATCCGTTCTGAGGCAGTTCTCGAAGTCATGCGAACTGTGCCGAGGCATTTGTTCGTGGGAGATGATCTCAGCGAAAACGCGTGGATTGACAGCCCCCTCCCCATAGGGGAGGATCAGACTATCTCACAGCCCTACATGGTTGCCCGGATGACGGAACTCCTGGGAGTCTCGCGGGGAGAGACGGTCCTTGAAATCGGTACCGGATCAGGATACCAGGCGGCGGTCCTTTGCGCTCTTGGCGCGAAGGTGACGAGCCTGGAGCGGATCGCTTTCCTGGCTGACAGAGCCCGGGAGCGCCTTGACGGGCTGGGTTTTGACGTGCAGGTGATCTGGTCCGACGGCGGCCAGGAAAGCCGTCCCGCCGGACCTTTCGATGGTGTGATAGTCACCGCCGCAGCCCCGGAGATGGAGGCCTGGTGGTCCGAAGTGCTTGCTCCCGGAGGACGGCTGGTGGTTCCCCTCTCGGTGATGTCGGGGGGACAGCGGCTTCTTCTGCGGAAAAAGACCGCACGGGGAGAATATGTGGATACATGGCACGACTACTGTCGTTTCGTTCCGCTGCTGAAGGGACGGAAAGGCGGCTGAACCGGAGGAAGGGCCCATGAGGAAAATGCAGTTGAACATGAATGATCTGCTTGCCCCAAGGTCTCTGGCCGTCTCGGGGCTGGTTGCGGCGGCCTATGCAGTGGTGACTCTCCTGTTTGCCCCTATTTCCTACGGTCATATCCAGGTGCGTGTCTCGGAGGCCCTCACGGTGCTTCCCTTCCTGTTTCCCCAGGCTATTCCGGGGCTCTTCGTCGGCTGCCTGATCGCCAATTTCGCAGGGGGCTTCGGCATCCTTGACGTGGTGCTCGGGAGCGGCGCGACCCTGACCGCGGCAGTTCTCACGGCGATGATGCCGAACGTCTGGCTTGCCTCCGTTCCTCCCGTGGCGGTGAACATGGCGGTGGTCGGCGGCTACTTGTCTTTTCTTCTGGATATTCCTTTTCTCCTGTGCGCCCTCTACGTGGGGCTGGGGCAGCTCGTCGCCTGCTGTTTTCTCGGAATTCCCCTGGTGCTCCTTCTCGAAAGGAGAATGAAAAAGGGCGGGAACGGTCCCGCCCTGTAAAGCCTATCCCTTTTTCTTCCACTTTGTTCCGTCGGGAGTGTCCTCCAGGAGAATACCCCGGGCCCCAAGTTCGTCCCGTATTTCGTCGGACCGCCTGAAATCCTTTCTCTTCCTGGCGTCGTTCCTCTCAGCAATGAGTTTTTCGATTCCTGCGGCTTCCCCTTCTTCTCCCGGAGCTTCGGAGGGAAGAATGCCAAGAACGGAATCGAGCTTCCTGAAGAAGGCTTCAGCCGCCTCGAGCGCGGCCGGGTCCAGGATATCGCTCTCCTTCAGGTAGGTGTTGATGGCCTTGACGCCGTCGAAGAGGACGCCGGTCGCAGCGGCGGTGTTGAAGTCGTCGTCCATGACGGTCCTGAATTTCTCCTCGAGAGCCCTGAACAGGACGGTCGTTTCGTTCTCCTTCGTCCGCTCTCCCTTCTTCCTGTTGGCGATGGCGTGACGAAGATCTGACCAGCAGTTGTCCAGCCGTTCCATGGCGCTTTTTGCCTGCAGGAGGCTTTCCTCGGAGAAGTTGATGGGGGACCGGTAGTGGGCGCTCAGCATGAAGAACCGGATGGCCCGGGCAGGAAATTTTTCCAGCGCCGCCCTTGCTGTCAGAAAGTTGCCGAGGGACTTGGACATCTTCTCCTTGTCGATAAGCAGGTAGCCGTTGTGGATCCAGTATTTGACGAAGGGTTTGCCAGTGGCGGCCTCCGCCTGGGCGATTTCGTTCTCGTGGTGGGGGAAGGTGAGGTCCGTGCCGCCCGAGTGGATGTCCAGGGTTTCCCCGAGGTATTTCATTGACATGGCGCTGCACTCGATGTGCCAGCCCGGACGCCCCTCGCCCCACGGGCTGGGCCAGGAGGGTTCCCCTTCCTTTTTTGCTTTCCAGAGAGCGAAGTCCAGGGGATGTTTTTTTCTTTCGTTTATCTCGATGCGGGCTCCTGACTGGAGTTCCTCAAGGCTCTGTTTTGAGAGGATGCCGTATTGCGGAAAGCTGCTCACATCGAAGAAGACATCGCCGTCCACCTCGTAGGCATGTTTTTTTTCGATGAGAGTGCTGACAAGGCTGATGATCTCTTCCATGTGTTCCGTGGCGAGGGGATTGTGGGTCGCCCTGCGGACACCGAGAGCATCGGCATCTTTGTAATACTCATCAATAAACCGGTCGGCCAGCTGCCGGACGGTGATGCCTTCCCTATTGGCCCTGGCGATCATCTTGTCCTCGATGTCGGTGAAGTTCTGGACGAAAGTTACGGTGTATCCGCTAAATTCAAGATACCTTCTGAGCACGTCAAAGACGATGAAGGGCCGGGCGTTCCCGATGTGAAAATAGTCGTAGACAGTGGGGCCGCAGCTGTAGAAACCGACGTGCCCTTCACGCACGGGGACAAAGGGCTCTTTTGTCCGTGAAAGGTCGTTATAGAGTACCAGGCTCATTATTTAGCACCTCCAAATGCTTTCTAATTTTGAATTATAACGTAAAATA
>LSQX01055339.1_pt2 | contig 27725 bp, 23 predicted proteins | sample 654561 | NCBI WGS metagenome assembly LSQX01 (sample SAMN04489861, study PRJNA283612) | anaerobic digester metagenome | isolation source: 4 biogas reactors fed with cattle manure at either 37C or 55C with and... | place: Denmark: Kongens Lyngby | collected 2014
GCTGGTGGGGAGCACCATCGAGAGCATCTACGCGAGGCCGCTCTGAGCAAACCTGTTGGTGGAGGCTGTGATCATGATCGAGACAGTGTTATTTGTGATTGTGACTCTTATCGCGATAGTTGCGCTGGTTCGCGCGTTGGTGCTTGCGGCGTGGGTCGCGACGCACCACGCCAGGAGGCGGGTGAACCCGGACAGGGTGGTGGACCTGAGGAAGGCGTTTGGTCTGGCCGCGGCGGCCGTGGTGGTCGTTGTGGGGCTCGTGGTGGTCTCGCAGCTTAGGGCGGAGACGCCCGCCATCCTCGATGCCTCCGGGAAGGTGCCGGAGAACAGCATCGCTGAGCTGGTGCAGGTGAAGCTGAACGGGAGAAAGCAGTGGATCAGCATCCGCGGGTACGACAGGCGGAATCCGGTGTTGCTGTTCCTGGCCGGAGGGCCCGGAGGAACGCAGCTGGCAGCGGTAAGGCACGAGCTGGCAGGACTGGAGAAGCACTTCGTGGTGGTCGGCTGGGACCAGCCTGGGGCCGGGAAGTCGTATGGCACGATTCCCATCAAGAACATCACTGTTGAAACCTACATCGAGGATGGACGCGCGCTCACTGAGTACCTCATCGAGCGGTTCGGCCAGGAGAAGATCTATCTGGTGGGCGAGTCATGGGGCAGTGCGCTTGGGGTGTTCCTGGTGGATCGGTATCCCGAGCTTTACCACGCGTTTGTGGGCACTGGGCAGATGGTGGACTTCGTCGAGACAGAGCAGCTGGACTACGAGAAGGCGATGGAACTCGCGACGAGGGATGGGGACGCGGCCATGCTGCGCAGGCTGAAGGCCAACGGCATGCCGCCGTATTGCGGAGGGCGTGTGGCGTTGAGGAGCGCAGTCTATCTGAACTATCTCAGCAGGCATATGGCGCAGAACCCGGCCATCTACAACAGCGGTTACAACACCATCCGCGACATACTGTCTCCAGAATACGGACTGCTTGACAAGATCAACTTCGTGCGCGGGATGATAAGCACTTACGGCCACGTATACCCGCAGCTTTACGGCATCGACATGAGAGAGGATTACGCCGAGCTGGCCGTGCCGGTGTACTTCTTCGAGGGAAGGCACGACCTGAACGCGCCGCCGGCGCTTGTGGAGGACTACGCGGCAATGCTGGAAGCTCCGGAGAAGGAACTCGTGTGGTTTGAACACTCTGGCCACAACCCGTGGATGAACGAGAGAGACCGATTCGTTGACGAACTGCTCATACGATTCGCCGCGGATGCGCGGCAGAACTAAGGAGTGAGACTTCGTTGAAGAAAACCCTGATCATCCTCGCCTTTGTTGCTACTCTATCGATGGCTGTTGCCGGCTGCAGAACCGATGGCAACATCAGCGTCACCGGAGACGAGCTGGGAACTGTGTGCAGGGTGGACCTTCTCAGGTGGAGCGGGCGTGAGGAACGCAAGCTGTTCCTCAGTGAGAACGACAACCTTCAGGTGAAGACCACGCGTCACAGCGGTAACATCGCCCTCGCGATCGACTCGACCGACGGATACAATGCCTACGCAGGCAACGGCTTGAACACAGGCATGTTCGTCATCAGGGTCCATGAGGCAGGCGAGTACACCATCACGATAGCGGGCAGAGACGCCACAGGCAGCATAGAGTTTACGAAGCTGCCGAAGTGATAGGCGGCGCAAGCCGCGGGCCAGCGGGCGTGAGCTGCAAGCAAAGGCGGAGCAGGAAGATGCCCTGTATGACTTGAATACCTGGGTGTGCTTCTCGACATAATTCGGCGGGCTAGGAGATGACCCAGGTGACGGCATACGACATTCTGCTCAACATCGCGGTTCCGAGGCCCAATGGATCACAGGCTTGCGAAGAGACCGCTCGTGCCATAGCCGACTTCATGGGCTCCCTTTCCGGGCGAGTCCAGGTGCAGGAGTTCTTTCTAAGGCCATACATGCAGGCAGTGACCGGAGCCTTTTTTCTGACGATCGGCATCGCCTGCCTGGTGCTCCTTGTGAAGAGGCGCTACTGGATCGCGCTTCTCCTTTCGCTGATCATACCCGCGGTTTACATTGCAGAGTTCGAGTTCGATGTGCCGGTGGTCAGCTGGATAGGCGGACGCACCGGCGTCAACGTCATAGCCGATTTCCTTCCGCCTGGCGGCGAGGCCGCGGCGGACCGTTACATCACCTTCTCCGCCCACTACGACTCCAAGACCGACCTTTTCGACCACGAACAGCGCAAGCCCATATACAGCTTCGCGCCGGTGGCCATGGCGTGCCTGATCGCGGCGTCCGCCGTGGGCGTGGCGTTCTGCAGGCCCCGGCGCCGGTGGACCCTGTCAACGCGCAGGGCGGCACCTACCGCGTCTCGGGTGATACTGCTGGCCCTTGCCGGCGTCGGCGTGGCGGGCCTGTTCATGCTGGCGCTGGCTTTCGGCGGCGGCCTGCTGGTGCCTGCGCACTTGCAAAGCCCCGGTGCCAGGGATGACGGGGCGGCCGTGGCCGTGCTGATGAGCCTCGCGGAGAAGCTCGCCTCCAGCCAGCCGCACCAACCGCAGCTCGAGCGCACCGCCGTGAGGCTTGTCTTCTTCGGCGGCGAGGAAGTGAACATGCAGGGGTCGGCCGCGTACGCCGCGGCCGGAGCGGTGGCGATGGGTGGGTTCGCTGAGGGGCCGGTGATCAACTGCGAGCTGGTCGGCGGCGCGGCGCCCTTCTGCTACTGGGAGTCATCAGGCACGTTCCTTTCCAAGTACTGCGTTTCGGAGCAGGCTCTGCGGCTCTACCAGGAGGCCCTCTCCACCCTGGGGCTTTCACCTGCGGTCAACGCCGGATCCATCTTTGACGATTCCGGCCGTCTGCTGGCGGCCGGCCTCCAGGCCATAGGCGTCGGTCACGGCGATCCTGGAAAGCCTGATTCCTACCACAATGCCGGCGACAGCGTCGACCGCGTCGTGCCGCAGCGGCTGGACGAAACGGAGCAGGTGTTCCTGCAGATGATATCCATCGTCGAGCGTGAGGAGACCCGTAGCGGATAGCGATGGCAACGGGAGGGCGGAACTGGCGTCGCGGCGCCGGCCTGGCATTCTACCTGTTACGTCAGGTGCGGCATTGAGAGGTCCGAGCGGCACGTGACGTTCTCTGGATGGAGCTGACGGCGGTGACCCACCGGTGTGTCGGTATTCGACGCTTACTCCACCTGCGCCCGGCACGGCCCCTGCCGCACGCACACCCAGTCAGACAGTATTCCAAACTGAGACCGCGGAGGAAGGATTCCTTCCTGCCGCGGCGAATGTGTCGGTCAGAGCTGTTCCAAATCCATCCTGCATCCTCCCGGCTACGGTTCGTCCTCGGTTCGGTTACGGTTCGGGCACAGTTCGGCTACGGTTCGGATGGTCTGCGAGGTGGGGCCCTTGTCACTGTACTGTTTGCCTCTCATCAGGGGAAAGTTGCCCTCGCTGCGCCCTTCGGAGCAGAAGGTGGCGAGGTACATCATGGAGCATCCCCACGACGTGGTGGGCATGTCGTCGATGCAGCTGGGAGCCGAGGCAGGCGTCAGCGAGTCCACGGTGGTGAAATGCAGCCAGAGCCTGGGGTTCGAGGGATTCGTCCAACTCAAGCTGGCCCTGGCGCGGGATCTCGCGGCGTCAACGTCCACCGCGTTCGGCCTGGTGGAGGTTGACGACGAGCCCGACGTGATCATGCAGAAGGTTTTCAACACCAACGCCGTGGCCCTGTCTGACACCATGAAGGTGCTGGACCCCGAAAGGCTTCGACAGGCCGCTGGGCTCATGGCGGAAGCCGGCACGGTGAGCTTCTTCGGCATGGGGGCCTCCGGCATTGTCGCTTTAGACGCCAAGCAGAAGCTGATGCGGATCGGCATATCCGCCGAGTGCGAGCTTGACCCGCACTTGATGCTCACCCGCGTTGCGCTGATGCGCGAGGGCGACGTTCTGGTGGCGCTGTCGCACTCCGGCGAGACCTCCGACGTGGTGGAGGTGATTGGTCTGGCAAGGTCCATGGGGGTGCACACCGTGTGCATAACGAACCACCCCGACTCCACCGCGGCGAAGCTGTCAGACATAGTGCTGCTGACCTCGGCGTCCGAAAGCAGCATGCGCGGGGGCGCCACGGCGTCAAGGATCGCTCAGCTTTCCATCATCGACTGCCTGTTCGTCTTGGTGGCGATGACAAGATACGATGAGGCCATGGGTTGCCTGGTCAAGACCAGGCAGGCGGTGTCTGGCAGGAAGGGTGGTCTTCAATGAGCGTAGACGCCTTGCTTGAAAGCCTCACCCTGGAGGAAAAGGTGGGCCAGGTGCTGATGGTGGGCATGGAGGAGACCTACCTCTCCCCCGCACTGAAGGCCCGTCTCGAACGGTTCCACGTGGGAAACGTGATCTTCCTGGGCAGAAACTACGTGGATCCCCGGCAGATGCGCGCCTTCACCGACGACCTTCAGCGGCTGGCTGCGGCGCGACGGACGCCCATCGGCTTCCTCACCGCCATCGACCAGGAGGGAGGAGTGGTCGCCCGCCTGGTCAGAGGAGGGACCACTGTGTTCCCTGGGAACATGGCGCTGGGGGCCGTTGGCGATCCTGAGCTGGCGCGAGCAGCGTCGCGAGTGATGGCCGAGGAGATGAGGGCGCTGGGGCTGAACATGAACCTCGCCCCAGTGCTGGACGTGAACAACAACCCGGCGAACCCCGGTATCGGCGTGAGAAGCTACGGCGAAGATCCCGCACTCGCGGCGCGCCTTGGCGCCGCGGCAATCGAAGGCACGCAGGGGGCCGGGGTGATGGCCACCGCCAAGCACTTCCCGGGCAAGGGCGACGTGACCATCGACTCCCACCTCGACTTGCCCACCGTTCCGCACAGCGTCGAGAGGCTGAACCGGGTCGAGTTGGTGCCCTTCAGGGCCGCGATAGAGGCCGGTGTCGGGGCGATAATGACGGCCCACGTATTCTTCCCCGCTTACGAGCCGGAGCCGCTGCTTCCGGCCACGCTCTCCCGTAACGTGCTCACCGGCCTGCTCCGCGACGAGCTTGGCTTCGAGGGCGTCATCATCACGGACGACCTGTTCATGGGCGCCATCTCCAAGCGGTTCGGACTGGGCGAGGCGGGCATCATGGCCATCAACGCCGGCGCCGACATCGTGCTCATGTGCCACGACCCCGGCGAGCAGGAGAAGGCCATTGGCGAGATCCTCACGGCGGCCCGCGAGGGCCGGATCGCCCGCGAGCGGCTGGATTCGGCTGTCCGGCGCGTGCTTGAGGCCAAGGCCCGCTTCGGCCTGCTGGAGCCTGAGATCAGCGACGGCACCGCCCCGAAGGTGGGCTCGCCCGCCAGCCGGAAGCTGGCACTCGACATCGCCCGCAGGTCAATTGCGCTGGTGCGCAACGCCGACGGCCTCATCCCCTTCGATGTCGAGGGGCGCGGCAACGTGCTGGTGGTCTGCGTGGATGTGAGCAGTCTCACCATGGTTGAAGACGCCCAGCTGGGCGCGTCGCCGCTGGCCAGGGCGGTGAGGACGCTGGTGCCGTCTGCGGAGGAGACAAGGGTATCCCAGTCTCCAGGTGAAAAGGAGATAAGGGATACGGTGGAGAGCGCCTCAGGGCGAGACTTGGTCATCGTGGGCACATACAACGGGCACCTCTACCCTGCCCAGGCGGAGCTGGTGAAGGCGCTGGCCGAGGTCGGGCCGCCGGTGGTGGTGGCAATGAGGAATCCCTACGACATCGCGGGCTTTCCCGAGATCGGCACCTACGTGGCCGCGTTCGGCTTCAGGGACTGCAGCATGCAGGCGGCGGCGGAGGTAGTCTTCGGAAAAGTGGATCCTGTCGGAACTCTCCCGGTGACGATCCCTGGCCTGAAATAGCGCCGTAAAGGATGTGAGAATGCGTGGCGATTACCGAGAGCCGCAACCCCAGGTCGGCCGAGCTGGACACGATGGGCGTGGACGAGATCGTGAAGCTCATGAACGACGAGGACAAGCTCGTGGCAGATGCTGTGGAGCTGGTGCTGGACGATGTTGCAAAGGCTGTAGAGCTCGTGGTGAAGGGGCTCTCCGCAGGGGGACGTCTGGTGTACGCAGGCGCCGGGACCAGCGGACGCCTGGCCATGCTGGATGCGGCTGAGTGTCCGCCGACGTTCGGGACCCCTCCCGAGATGGTGCAGGTACTGATGGCCGGCGGCGAGCAGGCGCTCACCAGGGCGCAGGAGGGCGTGGAGGACGACTACGACAGGGGCGTTGCCGACGCGAAGGGGCTGGGCCTGGGGGTGAACGACGTGGTGGTGGGGCTGTCAGCGAGCGGCCAGGCCAACTACGTGCTGGGCGTGGTGCATCAGGCGAAGGCGGCAGGTGCGGCCACGGTGGGCATATCGTGTAACCCCGGGTCAGCGCTGGAGGCGGCGGCTGACGTGGCGATAACGCCTGTGGTGGGGCCGGAGGTGATCATGGGGTCCAGCAGGCTGAAGGCGGGCACGGCCCAGAAGATGATCTTGAACATGATAAGCACTGCGTCCATGGTGAAGCTGGGGAGGGTCTATAAGGACCTCATGATCGAGCTGAAGCCGGCCAACAGCAAGCTTTCACGGCGCATGAAGCGCATCGTGAGCATCGCGGCAGGCGTGGATGAGGAGGCCGCGACGAAGCTCCTGGAGATGGCCGATGGGGATATCCGGCTCGCGGTGGTGATGGGCGTGACGGACCTGGACGTGGAGGAGGCCAGGCTACGGCTGGCGGCGGCCGGGAACAATCTTCGCGCGGCTTTGGAGGCAGCGAACTGAGGCGCCACAGGGCAGCAGAGCTTTGGAGATGAAGAGCCGCGGCATCGGTGAGGTGTCGCGGTTCAACTCTTGTGCGGTAGGTTCTCAGCGTCTTATTGGCGGCCGGTGCCGGCGGGGCCCGCGAAGGCGCGCACGGCCTCTATGGAATCGGTGAGCAACTTCACGGCGTAGTCGTAGTTGTGTATGCCCCAGCTCCTGTCGTTGCCCACGAGCTTGTAGTTGGTGTACGCGTTCTCCAGCACGAGGTCGGGGTCGTTATCGAAGGGCAGGGTTCCGCCTCTGTGGCAGGTGGCGCACTTGTCGCCTGGCCTGTATCCCGGCAACTTCCCGCCGTTGGCCGCTGCGAGCAGCTGGCCGAGCTCCGTCCACAGCTGGTAAACGCGCTCCTGGGCCCCGTTTATGTTGAAGGTCTGGGCATCCGGATGGCACGTCAGGCACGGCTCGATGTTGAGTGCGTCGTCGGTGGATTCCTGTCTCAGCCGGCTCGGGTCGGCGTACGACGGGCCGAAGCCCCCCAGCTGGCCGTCGGGGCCTGCTTCCCTCATCCTCATGGTGTGGCCCGCAAGGTCTGAACGGCCGGCGTCGTTCATGTGGCAGAGGATGCAGCTTTCGGACGTGCTGTGCGGGTTGAAACGGGGATACTCGTGCCCCGGGTACTCGTAGGCCGACCCGACCTGGGCCGCCGTGCCGTTGAGTAGCACGTTCTGCCACTTTTCCTCGTGGCACGTTCCGCAAAGTTCGGCGGGATCGACCCGCAGGCCCGCCTCAAGACGGCGGGAGCCGTCGGCGGTGGTGCTGGCCGCGGCAGCGTCGGCGGTGTGGGCGGCCGCGGGCGCGTGGGAGTCGTGGCAGCTGAGGCAGGCCACGCCCTCGCCGTGGTACGCCGGAAGCTTGCTGTAGTCGAAGAACATGGGCCCTCCGGGGAACAAGGGACGCTTGAACTCCACCTCGCCGAAGCTCACGCCTTCCCGCCGGGCCTGGTCGATGGCGGTGGCGAACCCCTCAGGGTAGTGGCACTTGGCGCAGTTCAGCATCAATGGGCGGGCGATCTCCAGGTCGCCGAAGGCGTAGCCGTCGGAGTGCCTGGAGAGACTCCACTCCTGGTGTTGGGCCTGGTGGCACTTGGCGCAGGTACTAGGGCTGTACGATACGCCGATGGTGGACCGCTTGGCCTGGTCGCCCTTGGCCTCAAGGTGCGGCCCTGCGGGGCCGTGGCACCACTGACAGCTCATGCCCCCGGTGGCTGGCCAGTTGTCGGCGTGGCACCGTGCACACTGCGACTCGTCCTCAACGTAGGCGGCTTCCGGGCGCAAGACGGTCACTGTCACGCTCGCGCTGCCGGTGGCGGCCTGGCCGTGAGGGTCGTTGTCGCACACTGTCAGGGTTGCCACGTAAGAGCCGGGTTGGCTCGCGATGAACCATGGTCGCTGCGACGTGCGGGCGGCGGCCATGGGGTTTGCGGCGTCGGTGTCGTCGGCGGCGCCGGCCGAAACGGGGGTTTGCGGCATCAGCTGGGCTGTGACATCGGTGCGGTTTCCGGTTTCATCGATGTGTTCGAGGCGCCACTCCCAGCTGAACTGCGATTGGCCCCAGTCGTGGTTCTTGCCGTAGGTGTCGGGCTCGTTTCCGCCAGGATTGTACAGCTCCGGCGACGGCATGTTCTCGTCAACCGCCCAGCCGTCTAGGAACACCGCGTCGCCCTGCACCACCCGGGGCACGCCGACGGTCCTGGCTACCGCCTGTGGCGGGGTGTTGGCGCATTCAAAGCTCACGGACGCGCGGCTTTCCCTGTTCGAGGCGGAGTTGGTGAGGATCAGCGTCACCTCGTACCTGCCTGGCGCCGGCGGCACGAAGCTGAACCTCAGCGGCGACGATCCAGGTATCGGTGAGGGGGCCAGTTGCAGCGGCGTGGGCTCAGTCTGGTAAGGGTCCATCAAGAGCTGGCTCGAGCCGTCACGCACCTCCCACCTGATGCCGTGGCGGGAAACGTTCCTCGAACCGACGGCAGAGAAGTCTGCGCTGGAGCCGTAGGGAAGCGGCTCCTCGGCCGGTGCGGGGCCCTCCAGCTTCGCCACGGGCGCCGCCTTGGGCTCCGGGAACAGGGCGGCGAATATCAGGTGCTGGCCGGCCTCGGTGATCACTGCTTTCTCCGAGTGGGGCTCCCGGCCAGGCTTCGAGAAGGTCACGGTGTACACGCCGGCAGGCAGGTCCATCCAGTAAGTGCCGGTGCGATCGGTGGTAGCGGTGTAGCCTCCGGGTTCGGCGGTCACCAGCACTCCCCCGAGCCCCGGCATGGCGTAGGGTATTAGCCCCGTGGGCCTGGTGACCCTCCCTGCCAGATTGCCCCGTTGGGGGATCTCCGGCATGGTGATGTGTATCATGTAGTATGCCGCCGCGACAGCCACGACGAGCAGGCAGCACACCGCGGCCAGCGCGCGGAGGAAGATGCGGCGTGTTGGTCTTGAGGACGGCTTCTTCGAAGAACCCTGCATGATGTGATCCTACCTCCAATACGAAACCATAGCAGATTTCGCGTGGCGTTCCCACCTCCTTCCCGCAGGGTATCTTTGCCTGCTCATGTCGCTGGAGTGGCCCCGGCAATGGCCACTGGACCCGCGGAGAAGGGAATCCATGTATGCGGAGCGAAGATATTCGGCAGCGTGCTAGCCAGGAGCAGGAGGTCATGCCAGGGATGCAGCCGGATTGCCAACCCAACACGGCCCTTTACGTCATATGCGAGTCATTGGACAACCCCATGAACATAGACTTTCATGCCAGGGGCATGGTGGGGCGGCTCTACCGGGCTGCCAGGGAACGTCAGGGACGCCCACTGACGCTGGCCGCGGCCAGCGCCATAATCCACGCCTGCTTGGGCCACAGGGCCCTTGGCGCCGGTGGCAGGCGCGCCAGGTTCGCGCTGTCCACCGGTTTCATGATCCGGTCTGCGGGCGCGCCGGAAACCGACGGGCTAACCGGCGCGGCACTCCTGGCCAGGGGCATCAGCGCGGCGACCGAGGCCCTGCCTGTGCTCCTATGTGAGCCTGCCGCCACTCAGGCGCTGGCCGGGGCGTGCAGGGGCGCCGGCCTTCGGGTAACGGAGGCCACCTCAGCCGACGCGGTGGACGTGAGGGCCGCTCTGGCAGCTGCTGAGGTGATACGGTGCGACTGCGAGGGCTGTGCCGTTATGGTGCCCGCTCCGATGGATTGGGAAGAGGCGCACTCTGTGGCCGGGCCGTTCATCGACGAGGTGGAGCCGTGCCTGTGGCTCACCATTGAACGCCCGGGCAGGAACCGCCAAGGAGTCCACCACAACTCCTGGGGCAAGCCGATGAGCGACATCACCGCCAAGGTCGACGTGCTCTACGCCGAGGCCGCGCGGCGGGGTGTTCGTACCGTTGCGATAGGGGATCTCGGCAACGAGCTGGGCATGGGAGCCCTGACGGACGTTGTGGCAGGGTGTACGCCCTTCGGGACGAAGTGCGTCTGCGGCTGCGGTGGAGGGGTGGCGGCGGCGGATGATGCCGACGTTACGGTGGTGGGTTCGGTCTCTGATGACGTTGCCTACGCGGTGCTGGCGGCGCTGCAAGCGATGAACCCTGAGATCCCCGGCATACTCGCGGACCCCGAAAGCGTCGAGAGGGTGCTGGTGGGAGCGGTGGAAGCCGGAGCAGTGGACGGGATCACCGGCAGACGGGAGCCGTCCATCGACATGCTACCCCTATCGGTGCATCTTTCCCTCGCCACGCTGATGCAGGCGGCCGTTGAAGTAGGAACGAGCCACACTCGCGCCCGGCCGGAGTACCTGAATCATCTTGCCGGGGAGTCACCGTAAAGCCACGCCGGTTATGCATTCCTCTCATAGTTCTGTCAAGCGTTGCAGGGTATCACAGTCAAGCGTTCAGGGAATGATTGGGCTTCGTGGCAGGCTGTTCGCGTGAAGTGTCAGGCGGTGGCTGCGCCTGCAGCTGCCGCCTGACTTGGTTTCGTGCCCATAAGCCTCCAAGCAGGCCGGGAGATTTATGCAAGTTTGCATAGACGAGTTTGACTAGGCAATTTGGGCATGATAAGCTGATTTTACAGCTTGACCTCAAGGGAGGGAGTGAGGGCACCCGGTACCGGCTCAGCCGGGTGTCGGAGCCGATGGATTTTGGACCACTGTCGTACCTCATACCGGTTAGTGCTGTGGCCTCTCTCGCAACGGCGGGCTACCTGTCCAGCTTGATAGGCAGCAAAGACCCTGGAAACGCCAAGATGCAGAGCATCTCGGAGGCAATCAAAGAAGGAGCCTACGCCTACCTGCGACGCCAGTACAAGGGCGTTGTTTTCTTCTTTGTGGCCATGTTCGCCGTCCTCCTAGTGCTTGCGTCTGCAGGTCACGTAAGCTTCTTCACGCCTTTCGCCTTCCTGAGCGGCGGCTTCTTCTCCGGCCTCGCCGGCTACATAGGCATGGTCACCGCCACCAAGGCAAACGCGCGGACTGCCCAGGCGGCTGCGAAGAGCCTAAACGACGGCCTGCGCCTGGCGTTCTCATCGGGCTCCGTAATGGGCCTCACAGTGGTTGGCCTGTCCATGGTGCACCTCTGCCTCTGGTACTTCGGCCTCACGTGGTACTACTCCGCCATCGACGCCATAGCTGACAACACAACCATGCTGAATACCATTACCTCCGTCATGCTCACGTCGGGGATGGGGGCCAGCTCCATGGCGCTGTTCGCCAGGGTGGGCGGCGGCATCTTCACCAAGGCCGCCGACGTCGGGGCCGACCTGGTGGGCAAGGTTGAGCAGGGCATACCCGAGGACGACCCTCGCAATCCCGCGGTCATCGCCGACAATGTCGGCGACAACGTAGGCGACGTGGCAGGAATGGGTGCCGACCTTTACGAGTCCTACGTCGGCTCCATCATAGCCACCTCGGCCCTGGGTGCGTCCATGGGGATGGGCGTGAGGTGGGTGTCGCTACCCTTCGTGCTGGCTGCCGCAGGCGTGCTGTGTTCCATAGTTGGAAGCTTCATGGTGCGCACCGGCGAGCGCGCGCAGCAGTCCCTGCTCTTGGCGGCCCTCAGGCGCGGGGTGAACACCAGCTCCATCCTGATGGTGATCCTCAGCTGGTTCTTGGTGAGGGGCATCCTTGGCCCTCAATACACCGGCATCTTCTGGGCAGTCATCTCCGGCTTGGCTGCAGGCGTGGCCATCGGCCGGGTGACTGAGTACTATACATCCGCTGACTACCAGCCCACGCAGCTGGTGGCTCGGGCGGCCATTACCGGCCCCGCCACCGTCATCATCTCCGGCACCGCCGTTGGCATGATGAGCACCGCGCTACCCATCGTCATCGTGGGCGTCGCAGTCATCGCCAGCTACTACCTGGCAGGGGGAGCAGCCAGCGAGCTGAACGGCTTGTACGGGATAGCCATCTCGGCCGTGGGCATGCTCAGCACCTTGGGGATAACCCTGGCCACTGACGCGTATGGCCCCGTCGCCGACAACGCCGGCGGTGTCGCCGAGATGGCGGGCATGCCTCCGCACGTGCGCGAGCGCACCGACGCCCTTGACTCCCTGGGCAACACCACCGCCGCCACCGGCAAGGGCTTCGCCATCGGTTCGGCCGGCCTAACGGCTTTGGCCCTGATAGCGGCCTACCGCGACCAGATCAGCATCGTGGCGCCTGACATGAACCTGGCCGTGAGCCTGATGAACCCCGCGGTGCTGGTGGGCCTGTTCATCGGTGGGATGCTTCCATTCGTGTTCTCTGCCATGACCATGCAGGCAGTGGGGCGCGCCGCCGAGAAGATCGTCGAGGAAGTGCGCAGGCAGTTCAAGGAGATTCCCGGGCTGATGGAGGGCAAGGCCAAGCCGGACTACGCCTCGTGCGTCGGCTTGTGCACCGCCGCTGCCCAGCGCGAGATGGTTCCCCCGGCGCTTCTGGCCATCGTGGCCCCCATAGTGGTGGGCGTTCTCCTGGGAGTGGAGGGCGTGGCCGGCCTCCTCGTGGGCACCGTGGTCACGGGTTTCCTCCTTGCAGTGATGATGGCTAACGCCGGCGGAACATGGGACAACGCCAAGAAGTACATCGAGTCAGGGAAATACGGCGGCAAGGGTTCAACGGCTCACAAGGCCGGCGTGGTCGGCGACACCGTAGGCGACCCTTACAAAGACACGGCCGGTCCGTCGCTGAACATCCTGATCAAGCTGATATCCATGGTCTCCATCGTGTTCGCGTCGGCCATCGTCTCCTTCTCCATATTCTAGGCATGACGCCGTGAACATCCGCGGCGAGCGTCCTACCGGGAGCGTCAAACCGCACGAGGGAGCCGCCGGCAGGCTGGGCCGTGCAAGCCGACCCATGGACGGGTCGCTTTCGTCCAGTTTCGGCCTGCCGGTGGGGCGTTTACGCACGATCGCGGCGCGGACAGCGGAGCGCTTCATTGCGCTTCACGACATCGATGATGGCACAACGCGTGTAGCGGGGAAAAGGCACAGCCGGCGCTGAGGCGCCGGCTTCCTTCTTCAATCCACTGCAGGCGGAGAGACCAGGGTGCCCCATGGATAGGTCGCGTCGAGGTCACGCCAAACCGACCCACCGGCGGGTTGTCGCCGCCGCGGCGCCCCCCTGCTCTTTGACGCTCACCATCCGCGGCGCCTAGGAGGCCTAGGAACAGGAACACGGGCGTGGAGTAAGCTCACCATGTGGGCGGCCCCACGCCCTCATTTAATTGTTGACGCGTGTATGATACTATAATCCTGCTGTCTGGCTGGGCCTGACGGCTGAGGCGTCTCAATGGGGGGTGCTTTTCCATTAGGATATACAAACCGGTTGTGCTAGTCATCATGGACGGCTGGGGCTATGCGCCGCCTTCGCCCGGCAACGCGATAGCTGCTGCACATACTCCAGTTTACGATAAGCTCCTTGCGGAATTCCCCTGGACCACGCTGCCTGCGCACGGCGAGGCCGTGGGACTGCCAGCGGGGCAGATGGGCGGTTCGGAAGTGGGCCACCTATGCCTGGGCGCAGGGCGGATCGTGTACCAGGATCTCACCTACCTGAACAAGCTCGTCGAGGAGGGCGAGTTCCAGCGGAACCAGGTGCTGCTGGAGGCCATGAACAGGGTCGTTGCCTCGAGCAAGGCGCTGCACCTCATGGGCCTGGTGTCGCCCGGCGGGGTGCACTCGCACCAGGATCACATCTACACGCTGGTGGAGATGGCCAAGAAGGCAGGCGTCGGGCAGGTTTTCATCCACGCCTTCCTCGACGGCAGGGACGTGCCGCCTGCCAGCGCCCTCCCGTTCATCGATGAGCTGGAGGCGAGGCTTTCCGAGATCGGCCTCGGGCGCATAGCCACCGTGAGCGGCCGTTACTACGCGATGGATCGCGACAACCGCTGGGATCGCACCAAGCGCGCATGGGATGCTATGGTGCATGGGGTTGGAGCCACCGCCACGAGCGCCAGGGCCGGCATCGAGGCGTCCTACGCCGCCGGCGTGACAGACGAGTTCGTGCTGCCCATAGTCATCGTTGACGACGACGGAGCCCCTCTCGCCACGGTGTCAGACGGCGACTCGTTGATCTTCTTCAACTTCAGGGGAGACAGGGCGCGCCAGCTAACGCAGGCCTTCAATATTGAGGAATTCGACAAGTTCGATCGGGGCCGCCGCCCGAGGGTTCACTACGTGTGCATGATGAAGTACCTCGACGCTGACATCCCCGTGGCCTTCAGCATGCCAGAGCCCCATCACGGCCTGGCCGAAACCCTCGCCCTCCACGGGCGCACCCAGCTTCACGCCGCCGAAACGGAGAAGTTCGCGCACGTGACGTTCTTCTTCAATGGGGGCCGAGAGAGGCCGTTCACTGGAGAGTACAGGGTGCTGGTGCCGTCTCCGAAAGTGGCAACCTATGACCTGATGCCCGAGATGAGCGCTGCGGGCGTGGCGGAGGAGGCCGTGAAGTGCATCCTCTCGGGCCATTTCGATTTCGCCGTGATAAACTTCGCCAACTGCGACATGGTGGGGCACACCGGCGTGTTCGATGCCGCTGTGAAGGCGGTGGAGGCTGTGGACAGGTGCGTCGGCCAGGTGTGGGATGCGGTTCGAAGCGTGGGGGGCGCGCTCCTCGTCACGGCGGATCACGGCAACGCCGACGCCATGGTGGACCATGACACCGGCGGGCCCAGCACGGCGCACTCGCTGAACCCGGTGCCATTCATACTTGCGGGAACCGAGGCGCGCCGCCTGCGTGACGGGGGCAACTTCGGCGACGTGGCCCCCACCATCCTCGAGCTCATGGGCATTCAGCAGCCGGCTGCCATGACGGGGGCGTCGCTCATAGCGGGGTAGGGCGATAGATGAAACCTGGCCGAGGCGAAGCTGTGAGCCAGCGCCTTCACCTGCAGGTAAAGCGCCGCGTTGGAGCGGCTGGGGGGCGCGTTCCTGTTCAGCGCCTCCACTGCAGGGGCCGAATCGGAGTACACTATAACGTTCCTGGCCTTGAGCTGCTTTGCGACCCGAAGCCCGTAAAGCACCGCGCCGATGCTGGCGTCGCGGTGGGCCGTTGGACCGTCCGGCACCTCGTGCTCTATCGGGGCTACCAGCTCGGCGATGACCTTTCCCGATGGACGCTGTATCGTGGTGATGGCGTTCCAGCGGGATCCGGCGGGGCCCGGCGCGTAGCACGGCACCGCTGAAGTGTAAACGCGGAAGACGTTATTCATCCTGGGCCGCCTCCTCATAATAGTAGCTGACACCGCTAGAACGTGCATTCTCTCTAACCAGAGATTAACACGAACATACGTTCTAGTCAAGTGCCATGTGCGCTTTGCCAAGATAAGTAACCGATGACATCGGTACAAAAGGAGAAACGATACCCAGTGTCAAAGCATTTCGGTGCAGGCAATGACCCGCTGCACATCCGCCTCGACGAGTTCAGCGCTCCGCTGTTCCAGGCCCTGCTGGCCTACCAGCGCCTCGCGCCGGTAAGGTTCCACATGCCGGGCCACAAGGGCGGGCCGGGCTATCCGCTTGAGGTGGCAGAGGCGTTCCGCCGCCACATGTTCGGGATGGACGTCACCGAAACCCGTGGCCTTGACAACCTCCACGTGCCTTCCGGCGTGATCAGGGACGCGCAGGCCCTGGCCGCGCGCACCTTCGGCGCGGACCACACGTTCTTCCTTACCAACGGCACCACCGCCGGCGTGCACGCCATGATCATGACCACGTGTAAGGAAGGGCAGAAGATCGTCATCCCCCGCGACGCGCACCTTTCGGTGATCGGCGGCGTGATCCTGGCTGGGTTGGTGCCGGTGTTCGTGTACCCCACCATCGACCCGGAGTGGGGCATAAGCGTGGGCATCCCCCTGGAGGAGTACGAGCGGGCGCTGAAGGAGCATCCCGACGCCAAGGCCTGCCTCATCACCCGCCCCAACTACTACGGCATGGCGTGGGACCTCAAGCCGCTGGTGAAGCTCTGTCACGATCATGGGATCCCCCTCCTTGTAGACGAGGCCCACGGAGCGCACCTGCACCTGCACGAGGATCTGCCTCTTTCCGCCGTAGACATGGGCGCCGACATGGTGGTGCAGAGCACCCACAAGACGCTGGGTTCCTTCACCGGAAGCTCCATGCTGCACCTTGTGGGCAACAGGATACCGCCTGACCGCGTGCAGCGCATGCTGGCGATACTCCAGTCCACCAGCCCGTCGTACCTGCTGATGACTTCGCTCGACATCGCCGCCACCGTGGTGCGCATGCGCGGCCACCAGCTCATGGAGAAGGCCCTGGAGCTGTCTGCCCGGGCCCGCAAACGCCTCGCTGAGGTCGAGGGCGTCCGCGTTCTGGACCGCCCCGGCATGGACAGGCTGAAGCTCACGGTCTCCATGGTGAATAGGGGGATCGCCGGTTACGAGCTCAAGAGCAAGCTCATGGACGAGTACAACGTCAGGGTAGAGCTTGCTGACTTCGAGAACGTCGTCGCCTTCATCACCTACGCCGATACCGTTGAAACCGTGGATGCCCTGGTTGACGCCATCAAAGGCCTTTCTGAACAGGGAGACCGGGGCGTGCGGGCCCGGGTGCACGCAGGCGACCAGGCCAGGTTCACCAGTGCGCTGTTCGCGCCGGCAGAGCGGGCGCTTCTGCCCAGACAGGCCACGCTGGCTGCGCACGAGCTCATCAAGCTGTCGCAGGCGGAGGGCAGGGTATGCGCCGAGGTGGTGGCGCCCTACCCTCCGGGCATCCCGCTGCTATACCCTGGCGAGGTCATCGACAGCGAGCACCTGGACGTGATCGACACCGCCTTAAGCCTGGGCGCGGCGTTCCGGGGCCTGGCGGCCGGGTCAGACGGAGGCCTGGTGGTCACAGTTGTTAAGGACGTAAAGAGGTAGACGGCTATGCCATCTGGTTGGGGCGTTTTCATAAGCTTCGAGGGGCCTGACGGCAGCGGCAAGTCAACGCAGGTGCGAAAGCTTGCCGAGGCCCTGTCGCGCCTGGGCTACGACGTGGCCACCGCGTCGGAGCCCGGCGGCACCGCCATTGGCAGGCGCATCAGGGAGATAATACTTGACACCCGATCAGCCGGTCTGCACGGGGTGACGGAGTTCCTGCTCTTCGCAGCCGACAGGGCGCAGGATGTGCACGAGGTGATACTCCCGGCGCTTCGGGCAGGCAGGGTCGTGCTGGCCGACAGGTTCGTCGATTCCAGCCTGGCTTACCAGGCCCACGGGCTCGGCATGGACCTAGACTCCGTGCTTTCGGCCAACAGGATAGCCACCGACGGTCTCCGCCCCGACCTCACGTTGCTTCTCGACATCGACGTCGCCGAGGGCGTGGCCCGGGCCAAGGGCAGGAGCCACGGTGACAGGATTGAGGAGCGCATGCTTGAGTTCCACCAGCGCGTGCGCGACGCCTACCACCAGATGGCCGCCGCCGAGCCGGACAGGTTCCGCGTCATCGACGTGACGGGGAAGCCCGCAGAGAGCGTGCACGAAGAGGTGCTCGCCCAGGTTCTTGACTTCCTGGCCGCGCGCGGGGTGGAGCGGCGCCGGTCTGGGCGGGTCCAGGAGGAGAGGAAAGGGGGGCCGGCCTGCCATGCCCACCATGGAGATCCTGGGGCAGCAGGAGGCCATAAAGAAGCTTGACGCCGAGCTGATCTCCGGGACGCTATCACATGCATATATGATCTGGGGCCCGCCGGGAAGCGGCCGCGCCATGCTGGCGAAGGGGCTCGCCGTGGCGGCCAACTGCACCGGCCGCGCCGACATGCCAGCCGAGAGCCTGCGGGGGCTATGGCATTGCGGAAAGTGCAGGAACTGCGCGAAGCTGCTGTCTGACGCGCACCCCGATTATGCTGTGGTGCGCCCGGAGGGCGCATCAATCGGGATCGATGAGGTAAGAGAGATGCAGTCCCGGATCTCGCTGAGGCCCGGCGAGAGCCACCTCAAGACGTGGGTGATCGAGGACGCCCACGCCATGACCGAGCCGGCCCAGAACTGCCTGCTTAAGGTGCTGGAGGAGCCTCCGGGGCACGCCCTCATCATCCTGCTGCTGGACGACGAGGACATGGTGTTGCCCACCATCGCGTCCCGGTGCCACAGCGTCCGACTTGGCACCGTCGACAGGGCGACTCTGGTGGATTGGGGCCAGCGTGAGCTGGGGCTCAGCGCGGAGCGCGCGGCGACGCTGGCGGCGCTTTCAGGGGGCCTGCCGGGCAGGATGGCCAGGCTGGCGAACGATCCGGCGTACTTCAAACTCCGCGGCGAGATACTGTCGACCGTGCGCGGAGTGATGTGGTGCGGCGACGGAGGCAAGGCGCTTGCGGCGTCAGAGCGCCTGATGAGGATCTTCAGGAACCCAAGGGCGGAAGCGGACGCGGCCGACGGGGTCGAGGGCGCCGAAGACGATGACGCCGCAGAAAGCGCGGCAGGCAAGGAGGGCAAGGCGAGCAGGACGGGCAAGGCAAGCAAGGCGAGCAAGGCGAGCGCCAACAGCTCCGAGGCTGCGTCCATCCGCAAGCCTCGGGGCGCCTGCGACCTTATCGCCAGTTACATGCGGGACGCGCTGACGCTTTCGCTTGGCGGCGGCCGCGATATGCTGATCAACGCGGACCTCGCCGACGAGCTCGAGCAGGACGCCGGACGCGGTCAGCCCGAGCAGTTCAAGCGCTGGGCAGAGAGGTGTATCGACACAGGCGAGGCGGTGGACGCCAACGCCAACGTGCAGCTGGCGCTGGACGCCCTCATGCTGCAATTCGCGCTGCCTATGCTCTGTTGACGCCGCTGCCCTAGTGAGAGGATGCCTTGATACATGGTCAAGATAGTTGGGGTTCGGTTCAAGAAAGCCGGAAAGATATATTACTTCGACCCGGGCGACCTGGAGCTCGCATCTGGCATGCACGTCATCGTGGAGACCGTCAGAGGCATCGAGCACGGCCAGGTGGTGGTGGGGCCGAAGTTCGTGCCTGAAGACGATATCGTCCAGCCGCTGAAGCAGGTCATCAGGATAGCCACGGAGGCCGACGCCAGGCAGGTGGAGGAGAACCGCCGCAAGGCTGAACGCGCCTTCGACATTGGGCTCGCTAAGATCGCGTCCCACGGCCTGCCCATGAAGCTGGTGGACGTGGAATACACATTCGACAACAGCAAGATAATCTTCTACTTCACCGCTGACGGCCGCGTCGACTTCCGCGAGCTGGTGCGCGACCTCGCGTCGGTCTTTAGGGTGCGCATCGAGCTTAGGCAGATAGGGGTCAGGGACGAAGCAAAGATGCTGGGCGGCATCGGCCCCTGCGGACGTCCGCTCTGCTGCGCCACGTTCCTGGGTGACTTCGAGCCGGTATCCATCAAGATGGCAAAGGAGCAGAACCTTCCGTTGAATCCAATGAAAATATCGGGCACTTGCGGTCGTTTATTGTGTTGCCTGGGATATGAATTCGAGCAATATCGTGATATGAAGAAAGAATTATTAAAAAATGGTGAAAATATACAGACATCAATGGGTTCTGCGGTTGTAGTAGGTGGCAACCCGTTGAAAGGGACTGTTCTGCTGGAAGTTGAAAGCGGTGCCAGAGTAGAAATGGCAATGAATGAGATTTCACCGAAGAAGGAAGAGAAGGAAAAAGAGCAGGAAAAAGGTAGGGAACAGGAGCCAAGGAGACGCCGCAGAAAAAAACGCTAAAGATAATAAGCGGTTAACAACAGAGAGGGGCTATACAGCTCCTCTTTTTATTTGTAGTATACTTGGTAATATGGAGTACAATGAAGCGATAGAAATATTACAGGGCATACTGAAAAATCATCCTCTTAACGAAAAGGAAAAAGAGGCGGTTATGACCGCTCTCGGTGTTTTAAGTTGGGGCGGATTATACGAGAGCAAGCTGAAAGACCGTAAGTCTAAACGGGATAAAAGCGCCCAGTGGTGACACCATATTGCATTATTGGAGCCGTTTGGTTTTTCCTAAAGTTAGATACGCTATGATAGCAAGGTCGGCTTTTTTACCCGACGTCGTAAGGTTCCAGGTATTTGTTCCACTCTTTGATATGATTTACATAGCGATGAGGTAAATAGAAAGGCAGGTTATTCCGGGGTATTCTCGGCTTTGAAAGAAGAGTCATGTGAGCCTGTTCCGGAGTTCTTCCCGCCTTGTGCAGATTACAGGGAATACAAGCGGTAGTGGTGTTTTCCCATGTGTGTTCTCCCCCTCGGGAGCGCGGAACAATATGGTCGATTGTGAGCTGCTTTTCCGCCTTGCCGCAATATTGGCAGATATAATTATCCCGATGAAAAACACCGAATCGGGTAAGTTTTTGCTCGGTGCGGCGTGTTCTTTTTACGAAGAAACCAAGTTTAATAACCGAAGGAATGGGGAAAGTGTCGTATGCCGAATGGATAAACCCCTTGCCGTTTTCCAGCATCTCCGCCTTACCCTGTATCATCAAGACGATGGCTCTACGGGCATGGCAGACGCTTAAAGGCTCATAACTCTGATTAAGTACCAGTACCGGACTATTATGCATAGCATTTGGCTCGCAATACTTAAAACTGCTCTATTTTAACGGAAAGAACCGTATAAGAGCAAATCAATCGCTAAATAAAAAAACCGGTTAGTATGTAATAGATGCTTGGTCCCAATAAGGAACCGTCCGCTTTATAATCATCTGGTCTTTTTTGTTCTGTTATACGTACTTGTAGTCCTGCGCGACGTGGACGAAGCGCTGTCTCCGCGGTAATCCGGCGCCTCAATGGCAAAAGTAACGCTAATCTTCGGGTCTATAAAACGCGAACGAATCGGGCTGTCGATTTCATCAAGAGAGCAACGCGTGGTAATAATAGTTGCCAGTCGGGCATTGTAACGCGAGTTAATGACCTGATACAATTTTTCCTTTGCCCAGGGCGTGGTATTTTGTTCCCCGAAGTCATCCAAAACAAGTAAAGGGGTGTTCTTTACTTGTTCAAAAAACTGGTCGTATGAAATCTTGCTGTCCGGATTGAATGCCGAACGCAGGTGGTCTAAAAATTCCGGAACGAAAATAAAAAGTGCCGGCTTATTTGCCTGATAGCGATAGTTTACTACCGCCGATGCTAGATGCGTCTTCCCGCATCCGGTTACGCCCTGTAGGACAAGCCATCCTTCGGGTGACTTTGCGAATTCGAAAGCCAGCCTGTAAACACGCTCCAGGTTCTCCCTTTGTCCCTGTGGCAGATTAACCCTCTTCCAATCGAAACTGGCAAAAGTCATATTCTTCTGCAATTCCAGCCCATCACCCCAGCCGGTATCCATTGCATTATTATCCTGTTCTTCTATATAAAACATATGGCTTAAACGTTCGTCCGTTATGCGGTTTACCAACCGGTCGCCCAGTTGCTGTATCGGTGGTGTAGTTGTAATTACCGAAGGGAGTTCGTTATTAAAACGGTAATTCAACAGCTGGTCCAGTTTTTCTTTTGCCCAGGATTTATCAGAATGCGCACTCAAATCATCCAGAATGAGCAACGGAGCATTGCGAACCTGTTCAAATAGTCTGTCATACGTTACTTCGCTTTCAGGGTTGAATGCCGAACGCAGATGGTCCAAAAGGTCGGCGGCAGTAATGAAAAACACAGGAAATCCATTACTGATTCGTTCATTGGCAATTGCCGCTGCAATATGAGTTTTCCCGCAACCGCTGGGACCGATATATATAAGCCACCCCTTAGGATTAGCGGCAAATTCCTTTGCGGCATTAACCGCCGTTTCAAATTTCTGCTGACCTGTGACAGAACCGCTTCTGCCCTGCGGAATGAGGTTGGCAAAAGTCAGCCTCTTCAATGAACCGATATTGCTATACCTCTCCAGCACCATTTGGCGCTGTTTATTGGTATTTTTACGAAGGCATTTACAGGGCACTACCTGGCTGTAATCGGGTTTTCCTGAGGGAAGCAGGGGATAAACAAACCCGGCGCCGCGGCAGTTAGGGCAATCAGAAAATACAGCAGGCTCTTCTTCAATGCTGGACGAAGCGTCCGAATTCGCCTCCGGTGTATTTTTCAGGGTCGTCTTTTTTAGAATATCTCCAATATGTTCCATCATTCCTACCTTCTTTAGCCCAGTTCTCTAAAACCGCTGTAATATAGCTCAACTTGCGTACGTTTTGTTTAACTGCTTCTTTTATGGCATCTGCAATCCAGGTTTCCGGATATAATTTTATAGCGTCCTTGAGTCCTTCCGCAATCATCGGTGTAAGAATACCGATATTCTCTTCGTATAATGAAAATATATTTATCGGCTCTTCTTCACTAACTGTATTGTCTATTGCATATTTTATGCCGGTAACTTTATGTTCACCGCTTTTTATCTTAGATGCTGCCTGTCTATCCGCTTCAGTATTTACAAAATATATATCACCATTTTCTGTCGATAATCCCAGAATTATTTTGTGCTCCATTGCCAGTTTCAGTGCGTCCTCAAGTTCATTCAGGGGTTTTTCGGTTTGTTTAAAGTTACTCATAAGGCTGGCATTTGCAGCAAGTTCGCTGAAGCTGACATATCTGGGATATCCCTTCTTATTATAGAGTGCTTCTATTATATGTAAGATAACCTTCAGCTCTCCGATATCATCTATCTGCGGTAAAACGTTGTTTATAAATATATTCGGTACCGCTGTATAACTCATTTTGGAGGGGAAACCGTTAAAATCCGTCATAACAGTTCCTGACTCGCAACTGTTAAATTATCGAATTTGGTTAGCCGGTCAATAAAACGCACTTTGACCTTGTCGATGGGGCCGTTTCTGTTCTTGGCAACAATAATATCAGCGACCCCTCTCGGATACTCTTCATCAGGGTGGTCGGCTCTCCAATCGTCCTCAGTTCGATAGTAAACCTCTTCTCTATTAATGAATATTACCATATCTGCATCCTGTTCGATGCTACCGCTATCTCTTAGGTCGGATAGTAATGGTTCGTGCTTTTCTCTTTTTTCAATGGCACGGCTTAATTGAGATACTGCCAGAACAGGTACATTCAATTCGCGTGCCAGGGCTTTAAGCGAACGGGAAATATAACCGATTTCCTGCACGCGGTTATCATTGCGGGTGTCTCCCTGTAAAAGCTGCAGGTAATCGACAATAATTAAGTCGATATTGCGTTCAAAATTGAGGCGGCGTGCTTTGCTTCTCATTTCCATCATACGCAGTTGAGGGGAATCGTCGATAAATATGGAAGCCTCGGATAATACGCCGATTGCCTCCATCACCCTGCCTTCTTCTTCCTCGGTATTTTGCCCCAGCCTGAGTCGTTTGGCGTTGATACCCGTTTCGCTTGAAAGCAATCTTTGTGCCAAAGAATCACGAAACATTTCGAGGCTGAAAATTGCAACACAGGCACCCTGGCTAACGGCAGCGTTACGCGCAATATTAAGTGCCAAACTGGTTTTACCGATACTGGGACGAGCTGCTAATATTATGAGTTCGGAACGTTTGAAACCATCCAGCAAATCATCGAGCCCGTGCAAGCCGGTAAAGACTTGAGGAATCGCCTGAAAACCGGCTGTCCCCGGTGGCGGAGGGGCATCGAAGTAGCCATCGAGAACGTTTTTAATATGAACAAAGTCAAGAGAATGTTCATGCCTCAGATGAAACAGCGTATCCTCTGCTTTATTGAGAGCGGCGCTTACATCCGGGTCGGCTTCATATCCTATTTCAGATATCTTATCAGCGGCATATATCAGCTGTCGCATTATAGAAAGCCTGTAAACAATACGGGCATAGTATTCAATATCAAGAGAAGTAGGAACGATAGAAATAAGGTGGCTGAGATAGGCGGCGCCGCCGCATTTTTCCAGCCTGCCCTCGCGCTCCAGCTCCTGAGCAACCGTTATCTGGTTGATGGCTTCATCGCGTTGGTATAATGAAAGACATGCCTGGTATATCCATCTGTTCTGTTCGGAATAAAAATCCTTGGGCTGTAAAAAAACAACAATTTCGTGAATAGAACGACCGTCGATTAACAACGAGCCATTAACGGCTTCTTCGGCATCTATATCGTGTGGCGGTAAACGTTCACCCGGCAACTCAGTTTTCCTCCAGGCTTTTAACAGTAACCTTTAACTTGGCATTGATATCTTTATACAACTTTACGATAACATCGAAAACACCTAGCTCGCGAATAGGCTCCGGCAGCTCTATTTTGCGTTTATCTACAACAAGCCCGGCGCTGTTTTCCAGTTCTTTAGCGATATCTGCGCTGGTTATGGAACCGAAAAGGCGGTTTTTAGAACCGGTTTTGGCTTTAATAACCAGATTCAATTTCTGAATTTGTTCGGCTGTCTGCCGGTGCTCGGCTTCCATTTGCGCATGTTTCTTTTCCTGCGCTTTAGCCTGAGCTTCGAGTTGGGCTTTTACGTTTGCGGTTGCGGGTGTTGCCAGTTTATTGGGTATAAGATAATTTCTGGCGTAACCGTCCGGGACGTTCTTAATGTCTCCTGCTTTGGCAACATTGGGCACATTTTTCAAAAAAACCACATTCATTCTTCAACATCCTTTAACAAAAATACTCATAGACATTATACTGCATTATGATGTCGGATTAAACCTGATTTTCAATATAATTGGCGGCGGATATTGCAGCTACCGCTCCGTCACCGGCAGCGGCAATCACTTGTCGGATAGAGTTTTCACGGATGTCGCCGGCGGCAAAAATACCCGGCACGCCGGTTTCCATCTTGTTATTAACAATTATATACCCCTTATCATTTAACGGAACGATATTTTTCAGATACGAAGTATTGGGTACCAGGCCTATGGCTACAAAAACGCCGTCTATTTCTAAAAATGATTCCTTATTGCTTTTTACATCGGCAAGTTTCAGTTTATTGACAAAGATTTCTCCCTGTACTTCTTTGACAACGCTGTTCCATATAACATTAATTTTCGGCTCGGCAAATACTTTATCCTGTACCACCGGCGTTGCTCTTAACTGGTCTCTGCGGTGAATAATGCTGACATTCGAGGCAAATTTGGCAATGTGCAATGCTTCATATAATGCGGCGTTGCCTCCCCCCACAACCGCTACCCTCTTATCCCGGAAGAAAGGCCCGTCGCAGGTTGCACAGTAGGAAACGCCCTTTCCGCTGAATTCCTTTTCACCGGGAACATTTAATTTTTGCCTTTCGGAACCGCCGGTAATGATCAGAGCTTTAGCTGAATAATATCCCTGTGTTGTTTTTACGGTTCTTATATTATCTTCAATATTTACGTATGTAACTTCATCATTAACAACCTCGGTTCCGTAAAGCAAAGCCTGTTCGTGCATCAGTGCAGTAAGTTCCATTCCGCCGATGCCTTTGGGGAAACCGGGGTAGTTATCTACTTTTTCCGCTTCGTTTATATTGCCGCCGATTAGTCCTTTTTCTATCAGCAGGGTTGAATGTTTATTTCTTGAAGTATAAAGAGCGGCAGTCAGTCCTGCAGGACCGCCTCCTATAATTATGACGTCGTATAGCTTATTCATTAAATAATACTCCTTTACTGTTTTTACACATGGTCGCTTGGTTATCTGGTTCAGTGTACAAGAGATGTTAAAAACAAAAAAATAACATCATGGAGATTACACTCGGTTTAAATATTACCAATCTCTGTCGTTTGTGGCAAATGAAAGGCGATGGCATTGAATAACTTACTTACCTGCCATTTTAAAACCCAAATTTAGTCCTCAAGGATTTGAATAAATCTTTTAAACCGGTACTAAGGGTGGAAAGTACTGCGTAAATATTTGTCAAAACGTTTCATAATAGATATAAAGTACTTGACATCTATTTATAAAAGTACTATAGTAATGGAAGTGTAGTACTAGCATTGTATTGCATAAATTGTAATACACGCATTGCTAAGTACTAGTTTTACTTTAAAAGAAAGATGTTTAACCGTAAATTACAGAGAGAGAAGAGGGGGGAATTATGGAAAAAAAGCAATGGTCTTTTTTAACCAACTACGGCATTGTGTTTGCTTACATCTCACAAAACCCTAAAAGCACTACACAAAAGATTGCGGAAATGACGAATATGAGTATACGGGGCGTCAATATTATTATCGATAACCTAAATGAAGCGGGCTATCTGACAAAGGTTAAGGATGGCAGGTGTAATTACTATGTTGTGCACCCGGAACTTACCATACGTGAAGACCTTTTAGGAGAGTGCACTATAGGAGAGGTTCTTAAGGCTTTCGGTTATGACGTGAAACGTAAAGGAAAACTGGATGTCTCCTATTCTTAGCAATCATTATTTCGTATAAGTAGACGGATGTTATGAAAATATTTACATGGATTATATCAACAATACTCGGTCTGTTAATAGCGGTGTTGGCTTTTGTCTATTTCTCTCCGCAGTACAGTATGTATATGGTGAGAAGTGAAAGCATGACTCCGGCAATCAATATGGGCGATGTAATATTCATTGGACCGCCGGATGGCATATTCAGCGGTGGCATCGGGCCGGGAACTATTATTACCTACGGTTCCGGTAATGAACTGATTACCCATCGTGTTGTTGCGCAAGAGGGAGCTTCATTTATAACGAAAGGTGATGCCACGGAAGAGCCCGACAGCGCTCCTGTTAATCTCTCTCAGGTAGTAGGAACTTATCTTTTCAAAATACCCAAACTGGGTTATCTGGTTAATTTTATGCATACCAAAATCGGCTGGTACGTTGTTGTAATTGTGCCGGCGATTATCTTTTTAGGTTTGATATTCAAAGAAATTGTCAAGGAGGTGCTGCATAAGACGACTGCATAGTTTATTTGTATGGCAACCCTTTTTATTTCACTGGATTGCCTTTAAAAATAGTAATAAAAAATTTATCAAGATTAAGGAGGGAGGCAGCGTATGAGATGGTTTTAAAAATGAAAATTGCAATTACGGTAAATCCAACCAACAGTAAAAAAAATTAAAGGGAGAAAAAAATGAAAAAGATTCTTAGTTTATCAATCGTAGCCTTGATGGTTATCGGTCTGGTAGCCGGAGGCACCTGGGCATTCTTCAGCGATACCGAAACAAGTAACGACAACACCTGGACAGCCGGCACACTTAACTTGGTGAACGTCATTGATGGCACGGCATTAGGTACCGACGTAGTTGTTACCGAACAGGCTGATGGATTAAATGACAAAGTAGTATTCGGCGGAGCAGCCCCCATTGTACCCGGTAATTCCGGTACCATAAAATGGACGCTGACAAACGAGGGTAATACAGCCGGTTTCCTGACTATAGATGCGGCTACAACCTTTGGTGAAGGTGGAGCAGCCACAGAACCCGAAGCAGTTGATGAGGATGGTACGCCTGTAGGTCTTGACACCGGGATTAAGGTATGGGTAACCAAAACTATAGGCGAAACTACCACTAATATTCTCGGCGCGACTGACGCCTATGTTGCCATGTCCGGACTTGCAGCAGCATTAGCCGCTGAGGTCGATGTTGAAATGGATACA